>ENA-OQHY01000683-OQHY01000683.1-human-gut-metagenome-genome-assembly--contig:-NODE-683-length-18151-cov-8.203118_pt1 | contig 18151 bp, 10 predicted proteins | sample MGYA00242570_ERZ504733 | MGnify/ENA primary metagenome ERZ504733 (study PRJEB26092, sample SAMD00036219) | human gut metagenome | host: Homo sapiens | study: EMG produced TPA metagenomics assembly of... | reverse complement strand
GGGTGGTATTCCGACTGGTATCACACAGAACGTAAAAGATCTGCTTGCTTCAAGAGAAATCGAGAACATTTTTGAAAATTCGGATTTTATTCTGATGTTGAATCAGGCTTCTGGAGACAGGCAGATCTTGGCAAAGCAGCTTAATATTTCGCCACATCAGTTGTCTTATGTGACCAATAGTGGGGCAGGAGAAGGTCTTATTTTTTACGGAAATACGATTATTCCGTTTAAAGACAGATTTGATAATTCTCTTATGCTTTATGCATTAATGTCATCGAAACCGGAAGATGTGGAGAAACGTGAAAAACTTGGTATTAAGGGCAGAGATGACGTTTAAAGAGGAGGCAGGATAAAATGAGAAAATGGCTTGCGGGACTGCTTTTTATCGTATCAGTGGTACTGCTCACTATCAGCATTTATTTCCTGATGGGTATGTTTTTGCAGGAGAGACAGGATAATCAGTTACAGCATCAATTGCAGGAAGTGTTGCAGGAAGAATCAGATGAGACAGGAGAAGATTCTTCTGGTGATTCACTGACACAAATAGATGCAGGAATCCTGGCTTTACATGAAGAAAATCCAGACTGTATCGGCTGGATTACAATTGAAGGAACCAGAATAGATTATCCGGTTATGCACCGTCCGGGAGATAAAAATTATTATCTGCACCGGGATTTTAACGGGGAATATTCTGCCAATGGTTGTCTGTATCTTGCGGAAGAATGTGTGCCGGGAGATTCAGACAATCTGATTATCTATGGTCATCATATGAACAGTGGAAAGATGTTGGCTGATCTTGAAAAATATAAAGATGAGGATTTTTATAAGGAACATCCGATGATTCAGTTCCGTACCATCTGGGGAAATGAAGAATATGAGATACTGGCAGCATTTACCACACCTGTTTATACAGGAAATGATTTCAATTATTACAGTTTTATAAAGGCACAGAAAGGGGAAGATTATGAGTACTTTATTAGAGAAATTAAGCGAAAAGGAATCTATGAAACCAAAGTTACAGCCTTCTATGGAGAAAAACTGCTCACATTGTCCACATGTGAGTACTCACAGAAAAATGGGCGTATGGTCGTGGTTGCAAAAAAAGTGGAAAGAACTGGGGGATAATGACATGACGGACAAAGAAATTGAGAAGGAATTTGGCTATGAAGATATGGAAGAAGACTGGGATGACGATTTAAGTGAAGTGATCGACATCGAGGAAGAAAATGACTACTATGAGGACGATGACCTTGACTATGGCGAATGTGACTATGAAGATGAGCTGAATGTTCAGGAGACAGAGCTTCCCAAGGGAAAAAAGAAATATGACAGCATCCTGGACTGGGACAGAGAAGATTATTGGGCATATGGCTGTTCGGCTAAAAAATTACTGGAAATGCAGTTTGCTGATATGATGAGCATTGCCGGATTACTGGAAGTCGTCGATTCACTGATTCTGATCGGACAGACACAGCAGCACGAATTACAGGGCAATGTTTCAGACATCTCTACGAAACTGAAAAACAGAGCGATTTCCATTGTAGACAGATGGGAGAATTTCTTAGACAAAGACTATGAGATCAGGAGATGAGAACCATGCAGGAGCATGAATACAAAGCAAGGGATAAAACCGTTCAGAAGATGAGCCGTGATGGACTGCGAGAAGAAAACCTTCGGAGTAAGACGGAAAAAAGAATCACAGGACGTGAGGCAGATGAAAGAAAGGTAGCTGGTCACAGAGAGCAGGAACTTGATTTTGGAAAGGCAAGAAAAGCTCACATTTCCGATGATAGAATTGAGAAAGTAGCAGAAGGAAAACAACGATGGCAATCCAGACGTGATTTTCTGGAACAGGAAGACATTTCTGAATCTGAAGAAATGGAAACATCAGAAATAAGTGATTTAAGAGCAGGCGAGGAGAAATCTTCGCCTGTTTCACGTTCCAGACTTCGTAAGGACAGTATTCGTGGGCATCCAGGACGTAAGGTAGAGGCTGATTCTGAGATAGTAGAACCGGACAGGCAAAGCCGGAAGAAAAAAATGGTCACAGCATATGCAGCAAAAGAGCAGAAACGCTACCATGAAAAATCAGAAATTGATGAAAAATCAATGGAAGACTTTCGGGAAGAAATTAAGGGTAAGACAAAGAGAGAACAGATTTTAAAAGAGCAAAAGCAGTCAAAATCCCGTCTTATTTTTGATGATGAAGGAAAAGACAGGATTCCCGGAAGTGGTATGGTAAAACGAAGTGCCGTGGCTGTTGAAAATGTAGTATCCGCTTATGGCAGAGAAAGGCCAGAGAGGATACGGATGATAATGCTGCTCTGGATGCGGCTGACCAGGCTGAACTTATGGGGGAATCACTTGCGAGAAAATCTATTTATGTCCGACAGCGTTTGAAGGAAAGCCGACAGAGAAATAACCGATTAAGGGAAAGTGTTCTGGAGGAAACAGAAAAATCCCGTCTGCAATTTGGCAGTGATTCGTCCAATGAAGCGAAAAAGGCAATCCAAAAAGAAGCAGAACAGAAAAAACAGTCTGCATTAAAGAAACTTTTACAGAAAAAACGTTATCAGAAGCAGTATCAGGCAGCAAAACAGGGAAAAGCAGTGAAAGATGCGGCAGTTGTAAATGCACAGAGATTTACAGAAAAAGCGAAGGCGGCAGTCAAAGAACTGGTTGCACAGAATCGAAATATTCTATTATCTATTGGCATTATGGTTTTGCTGTTTGCATTAATGGCAACGAGTCTGTCAAGCTGTGCAGCATTATTTCAGGGAAGCACAAATGCCATAGTTTCCACCAGTTATTCCAGTGAAGATGAGGATATTTATGCGGCTGAAAATGCGTATGTAGCATTGGAAAATGCACTGAATGAGCAGATTAATCAGATGAAGGAAACACATTCTGATTATGATGAATTTCAGTTCCAGATTGATGAAATCGGACACAATCCATATCAGCTTATTTCTTATCTGACTGTTAAATATGGTGGTTTTACATATGCAGAGGTGGCAGATGAAATCAAAGAGATTTTTAAAGAACAGTATGGCTTATATACAGATTCAACAAGAGAGACTGTGACAGAAAAGAAGAAGGTAAAGGTTGGAGAATCACTGGGACAGGTTGTGACCAGTGGGTATTGCAACTGCCCGATCTGTTGTGGTCAGTGGAGTGGCGGACCTACTGCCAGTGGAGCGTATCCACAGGCAAATCATACGATTGCGGTAGATGCATCGAATCCTTTTGTACCGATGGGAACGCATGTCATTATGAATGGAGTGGAATATGTTGTAGAAGATACAGGAGCATTTGCGAGATATGGTGTACAGTTTGATGTTTACTATGGTGACCACGCTTCTGCATCTGCACATGGACACCAGACCTGGGAAGCCTACATAGCAGACAGTAATGGAAGTCAGGAAGTGGAAGTGACAACGACAAGAGAAGTAAACCGACTGGATGTGACACTTACCAATCATAATCTGGATACAGTCCTGAGAAATCGTATGACGGATAAGGAGCAGGAAAGGTATGACGCTTATAACAAGTATTATGGAAATCGTGATTACTTATTTGACTTGAACAGTATTCCGACAGGTGGTGCAGGATTCGGTTATGATATTCCGGCAGAAGCTCTTTCTGATCCACAGTTTGCAAAAATGATCAGAGAGGCAGAAAAATACCTGGGCTATCCTTATGTATGGGGTGGTGCATCTCCATCTACCAGTTTTGACTGCTCAGGTTTTGTGTGCTGGGTAATCAATAACTGTGGTAATGGCTGGAATGTAGGAAGAACTACCGCAGACGGATTACGCTCTTATTGTTCCTATGTATCTCCATCAGATGCGAAACCGGGAGATCTGATCTTTTTCCAGGGAACGTATGACACGCCTGGGGCAAGCCATGTAGGAATTTATGTGGGTAATAACATGATGATTCATTGTGGTAATCCGATTCAGTATACAAGTATTGCAAGCTCTTATTGGCAGCAACATTTTATGGCATTTGGCAGGATTCACTAGAAGGGAGTGATCGAATGTGAATATGCGACTGAAAAAAGTTCTGGATGATATTCAGAAAACGGAAGATAAGATTCTGGAATTACAGGAATATGTAAAGAAATTGAAGATTCAGAAAAAGCAGATGGAAGATGCAGAGATTATCAAAGCAATCCGTTCTATGAAAATGGGTAGTCATGAAATGCTGACATTTTTGGATGGGATTCAGAAAGGAACCGTTACGATGCAGTTTGATGAGGAAGGCAATCTTTCCATGGACAATCAGGAAACAGGAACAGTAAAAGAAAAAAGTTTAGAGGACGAAAAGATGTTCTCCGAATCGGAAGCAGAAAGAGAGGTTTTGGAAGATGAAGAATAAAGTATTGAAGAAAATTTTAATGGCGATGTTGACGGCAACTATGCTGATCGGTTCGGTAAGTGCGACAGCTTTTGCACAGGCAAATGAAAATGCAGAACAGCCGGAAACCACTCAGGTGGTGGAAGAACAGCCGGCAGAACAGCCTGCCACAGAAGAAACCCCATTTTCGACACCTGGAAATGGGCAGCTTGTAGATGATAAGGGAAATGACAGCTCAAAGCAGTTCCTGACGGTACAGACGAAAAACGGGAATACCTTTTACATGGTCATTGATCGTGCAGGCAACTCAGAAAATGTATATATGATGTCACTGGTGGATGAAAATGATCTTGCAGAATTTTTGGATGAAACGAAAGAAACAGAAAAGAAAGAAGAACCTGCGGTTGTGCTTCCAGAGACGACTACGACACCGGAGCCAGAAGCAACAACTCAGCCGGAGACTGAAAAAAAGCAGGAATCTATTGGTAATAAAGGATGGCTGTGTGCAGCACTTGGCGGCGGAGCAGTACTGGTTTTGGGTGGTATTGTTGTAGTTGTCATCAGCAAACTAAAAAAGAAAAAGGAAGAGGGCATCGTAGAAGAAGGTCTGGAGTTTGCAGACGATACACCATACATCAATGAAGATGAAGAAAAAGCAGCAGAACAGAAATAAAAGGAATGGGAAAAGGACAGTCATAGGTTGGCTGTCCTTTTGCAAAGGAAGAACAGGAGGAAATTATGGCGAAATTTTTAGTGATTGCAGAGAAACCAAGTGTGGCACATAGCCTTGCAAAGAATTTATCGGCGTACCAGAGAGAGGACGGGTATCTGGAAGGTAACAGTTGCATTGTCAGTTGGTGTCTCGGACACCTGGCAGAATATGCTCCGCCGGAAAAATATGATGAAAAATATACAAAATGGAAATTTGATGATCTGCCGATTATTCCAGATATATGGCAGGTGCAGGTGTCTGAAGACAAGAAAAAACAGTTTGAAATATTATGCAGATTAATGAACCGGGAAGATGTGGCGTATTTGGTAAATGGGTGTGACGCAGGACGTGAAGGTGAGCTGATCTTTAAGCGGGTGTATGATCTTGCAGATGCCAGAAACCTGTGAAGCGACTCTGGATCAGCTCAATGGAGGATGAAGCAATTCAAAATGGATTCCGTTGTCTGAAAGATGGAAGTGAATATATAGGACTTTGCAATGCTGCGGTATGCAGAGCACAGGCAGACTGGTTAATTGGCATGAATGCAACCAGAGCATATACAACCAGATATTTTAAACGTCTGGTTGTAGGCCGGGTGCAGACACCGACACTTGCCATGCTGACAGAAAGAAAGGAAAAAGTAGAGAATTTCCAGAAAGAAGCCTATTATAAAGTTTCTTTATCAGATGGGAAAATGACAGTTACTTCGGAGAATATCCTTTCAGAAAAGGAAGCAGCAGATTTGCAGAAACTTTGTAATGGAGCGGATGCGATTGTAACGAAAGTAAAAAAAGAGCAGAAGAAAATCTCTCCGCCTAAGTTATATGATCTGACCAGCTTACAAAGAGAAGCAAACCGTTTTTTCGGATACACAGCGAAGAAAACACTGGATATGTTGCAGGAATTGTATGAAGAAAAAATGGTAACGTATCCGAGAACAGACAGTCAGTATGTTACCGAGGATATGAAAGAAACGGTAGAAATGCTTATGAATGGGATGATAGAGTTTCTTCCATTTTTAAAATCAGGACAGATTGGTGGCAATCCGGAGCGAGTGATTAACAATGCAAAGGTATCAGATCATCATGCGATTCTGCCAACAAAAGAGGCATTGGAAAATGGCATGGAGGGACTGTCAGATGGAAAGAAGAATTTGATGTTGTTAATTGGACAGCAGCTTGTACAGGCAACGGGAGAAGATTATCGTTGTGAACAGACGGAAATTACTGTTCAGTGTAAAGAACATGAATTTACTGCAAAGGGAAAACGACCTGTGCAGATGGGATTTAAGGAAGCAGAGGAAACATTTCGAAAGTCCTGTGTAAAAGCTAAAAAAGAAGATGAGTCAGAGAGTAGGAATGCTATTCCGGAAGGATATAAAGAGAAGATGGTTCTTTCAGGGGTTAAGGCTGAGAAAAGTACACATTATACTTCTCCACCTAAAATGTTCACGGAAGATACACTTCTTGCAGCAATGGAAACAGCCGGGAATAAGGAATTTGATTCCGAGACAGAGAAAAAGGGACTTGGCACACCCGCAACCAGAGCGAGCATTATTGAGAAACTGGTGTCTTCCGGATATGCAAAGCGGAAAGGAAAACAGATTCTTCCAACGACAGAGGGGTGTGAGCTGATTCATGTCATGCCGGAAAATCTGAAATCAGCAAGCCTGACTGCAGAATGGGAGAACCAGCTTCTTATGATGGAAAAGGGAAGAATTTCTGATACAGAATTTATGGATGGAATTGTGTCTTTGCTTGCAGATATTCTTGCATTGTGCAGAGCCATTCCGGAAGATGAAAGGAATCGTTTTCAGACAGCAAAAGAAGTAATTGGAAAATGCCCGGTCTGTGGTTCTGATATTTATGAGGGAAAAACAAATTACTATTGTTCAGACAGAAGTTGTTCATTTGCACTGTGGAAGCTTAACCGTTTTCTGGAAAGTATGGAAAAGTCAATGGATAAGAAAATGGCAGTTGAACTTTTGAAGAAAGGACGTACTCATGTAAAAGGACTTTATTCCAGAAAAAAAGACATTAAATTTGATGCAGATCTTGTACTTGGTGTAGAGGATGGGAAAGCCAGATTCAGTCTGGAATTTCCGAAAAAGAAACCTGACAAGAAGAAAAAATAGAAAAATGGAAGGAGGAAGCTTTATGGCGAGAGTAGATGAGATACGTGGGCTTGCAGAATTTCATGCAGAGAGTATCAGCAGTTCACCGATAGACTGGATGAATTATCTGGATACTGCAGCCAAACTGTATCGCTATCCATTTATGGATCAGCTTTTGATTCATGCACAGCGTCCACATGCAACCGCCTGTGCGTCGCTGGAATTATGGAATGAAAAAATGTTTCGGTGGGTAAACAGAGGGGCTAAGGGAATTGCCCTTCTGGATGAAACAATGCAGAAAACACGACTTCGTTATGTTTTTGATATTCAGGATACACATATGGTAAGAGGTGGCAGATCACCTTATCTGTGGCAGATACAAGAAGGACAGCAGGCAGCAGTATTAAACCATTTAGAAGAAGTTTACAGTCTGGAGACGAAAGATACAGAAACACTTTCGGATGCATTGATGGCAACTGCAAAATATATGGTAGAAGAAAATCTGGAGGAGTACCTGGATGGACTGCTCTATGTGACAGGAGATACCTATCTGGAAGAACTGGATGAAGATACGATCCGCAGTGAATTCCGTAGTCTTTTGACAGACAGTATCTATTATACATTGGCAGTCAGATGTGGTATTGACCCAATGGAGCGTCTGGAAGAAACAGACTTCCGACATATTACAGATTATAATCATCTTTCAGTGCTGACTTTTATTGGAAATGCCACGAGCAGGGCAAGTGAGTCTGTACTTGTGGATATTGGAAGATATGTTCATCGCATTTCTTTGGAAGAAATGAAGAAAAGTATTGAAAATCCAGAAGAAAGGAATTATAATAACTTTACCACGTTAATTCGTGAAATCAAAGAAAACACAGAAGCATATAAAAACAATGAGCAGGAATATGAAGGAGGAAATGAGCATGGAACTGACATATCATCGCAAAGGGGACTACCTGTTTCCGAATCTGACAATCGAGGAGACAGAAGTGAACATCGGGAAGTACGGGATGTTACGGAGAACATTTCTGAAAGAGCACAAGAACAGCCTGTACCAGAGCCTGTTGCTGACAGGGAAACTGAACCGACATCTGGAGGAAATCGAGAAAGCAGCACTGGAGAGATTGGAAATTCAGATGAAGAAGTTATTGGAGCAGAATCCGGCACCATCGAAGGAAGTGAACCCGATGGAGTGGACAGCACATATGAACAGTCTGACGGCAATCGTGGAAGAGAGCATCTTGACGGAATTGGTGTACAGCTAGTAGAAGACACAAATGAAGATCAGTTAAGTAAAGCAGAGGAAGAAATTGCCTCTGCTTTATCTTTGCCTGAACTTCCATCTGTGAATGAGCAGAGGCGTGAGATTGAAAGCCGGGTTGCAGCACTTTATGCAGGAGAAATTGCCATTTCAAGTGATGTTGTGGACGAGATTTTAAGAACCGGGGGAAATCGAAGTGGAAACCAGTTGCGTATTATTTACAATTTTATGAGCGAGCAGTCACCAGAAGATTATACGGAGTTTGTTAAGCGGGAATATGGAACTGGTGGAAAAGGAATCGTAATTAACGGAATGGAGTATGCGGTCTGGTTTGATGAAACTGGAATGCAGATTGCAGTCGGACACACCGTAACAGATCAGATTTTAGATAAGGCTTTTTTATCCTGGGAAGACGTAAGTGGACGTATTCATCAGCTTCTGAAGCAGGGAGAATATGCACCACAGTCTGTGTTGGATGTGGCAAGAAGTAACGCTGTAAAGGAACATGCACAGACATTAGCATACATGAAAGGTGACATGGCGGAAGGTGTGGCAGAGCTTGTTTTTGATGAAGAAGATTTACCACATCTTACCAGCATTTATCCGGAGATTACGGATTATCTGGAAGAAAAAATTGCAGATCCAGAGTGGCTTGCGGATTTGAATGAACGACTGGAAGGACTGGCAATTGCTTACGAGGAAGATAAAAGTATTATGCGTTTTCGGACGTATAATCCGATCAGAGTATCCGGAGAATTTCAAAAATTTGCTGCAGAGGTTGTGCCTTATACTGCCAGAGATGATTTTGCATGGCAGGAACATCCGATATTTATTACACAAGATGAAATAGATGCGTTTCTGGCTGGTGGCGGCCCGTATTCAGATGGAAGACTGTCAACTTATTCTTTTTATCTTCTGAATGAGGATGATAAGGCGAGAACAGACTTTATTAAAGAAAAATATGGTGTGGGCGGTCAGAGTCATGCTTTGAGTGGTGCAGATAATTCCCATGCAAACTATGATGGGAAAGGACTGAAACTTGAGAGAGGGAATATTGGAAATCCAGATACGGAAATCTTACTGCCATGGTCAAAAGTGGCAAAGAGGGTTGCTTATCTGATTGATAATCAGCAATTCTTACGTTCAGCAGATTATTCTCGTATGCCGGATTATGAGAGAGAACGGATAGCGTCTAAAGTAATCAGTTTTTATGCAAGACTTCCAGAAGAAATTGAGCGTCCATATAAAGAAGATTTTTTCAATGAGGAAGCAAGAAAAACAATTCCGGATATGCTTAAGGATACGGAACAGTCACAAAGTCTGTTACAGTCAATGGATGAGGCACTGGCTACATTGCCGTTGGATTTTGAGTCAGCAGGAGTGACATACGATCAGAAAGTACAACTTTTAACAGAAGTGCATCAGTATGTGGAAGGAACTTATACTATTTTCCCGGCACAAAAAGTAAGAGAACAGACAGAGGGACTGACAGGACATCAGATGTCATTGTTTGACCTTATGAGTGTAAATGAGACAGAAGAAGCTCTGGAAAATCCAGAATCAGAGGAAAGTGTTCCGGAAGTGGAAGACGCTCAAGAGGAAGCAGATTTGGGAACGGATATACATCAGTCCTTTGAAGAAGCAAAAGAATTATGGGAAGATGGCTTTTATGAAGAAGATTATGTGTTAAAAAGTCATGTGGGAGAACTGATTTATGACAGTATGGATGCAGTCGGCAGATCCGTGGAAGACTTTTCAGAGGAGCAGATGAAGGTTGTCCGAAAACTGGCGGAGCAGGAACGTATGCTGGAACCAATTCTCAGTCCGGATTTTTCTCCGGAACAAATGCAATTAGTATCTGATATAGCAGAAAAACTCTGGAATGACAACGGCAGATGGCAGGATGAAATGATAGAACCATATACTGACCATGTGATGGAGTCGGATGAAATTGCCACAATACGACAGGAAATGAATTTTGAAGTACCGGAAACAGTAACACCGCAGGAACACTGGGACGAGAATGTATTTGAATATCAGGGGTATCATTTTGAGCCGATAGGTGTTTTACCGCATGGTCTGGAAGGAAAAGAACTTGTAAATCTTACGAGGGGAAATACAGAATTACATTTATCTACATATGAAAGAGAAGATGATATTCTGTACTCTTACGCAGGTTTTTATGAAGCAAGCGGAGCAACGAAAGCAGATATTTTCCAGTGCATGGAAACTGGACGTAATTATATTCCGGGCGAGAATGAGCTGTTTGGCTATGAGGGAGAGTTTTTGCCATATTTGCAGAATGAGCAGGAGGAAAAGATAGAACCTCACAATTTCCGTATTACAGACGATGAATTGGGGGCTGGTGGTCCGAAAGCAAAATTTAAAGCCAATATGGAAGCTATCCGGCTTTTGAAGAAGCTGGAACAGGAGCAGAGACTGGCAACGTCAGAGGAGCAGGAAATCTTATCCAGATATGTCGGATGGGGAGGTATCCCACAGGCATTTGAGGAAAGAAATGGTGCATGGACAGAAGAATATCTGGAGTTAAAAGGAATATTGACTTCGGATGAATACAATGCTGCAAGGGCATCGACACTGAATGCTTTTTACACATCTCCGACAGTAATTAAGGCAATGTATGAAGCACTTGGAAATATGGGATTGAGACAGGGAAATATTCTGGAACCATCTTGTGGAGTGGGAAATTTCATGGGACTCTTGCCAGAGAGTATGAATCATACAAATATGTATGGAGTAGAGCTTGATCCTGTTTCGGGACAGATTGCAAAGCAACTTTATCAGAAAAACAGGATTGCGGTACAGGGATTTGAAGAAACAAATTATCCAGACAGCTTTTTCGACTGTGTGGTTGGAAATGTACCGTTTGGAGCTTATCAGGTCAGTGACCGGAAATATGACAGATACCATTTTATGATTCATGATTATTTTATTGCCAAGTCCTTAGATCTGGTTCGCCCAGGTGGTATTGTTGCGGTTGTTACATCAAGTGGAACAATGGACAAGCAGAACCCGGAAGTGCGACAGTATTTTGCAAACCGGCAGATTTATTGGGAGCTATTCGACTGCCAAACAATGCTTTTCAGAAAAATGCGAACACGAATGTTGTTGCTGATATATTATTTTTTCAGAAAAGAGACAGAATTTCTCTTGCGGAGCCTGACTGGGTAAAGCTAAAGACAACAGAGGAAGGATATACGGTCAATACTTATTTTGCAGATCATCCGGAAATGGTGTTGGGAGATTTTACAACAGAAAGTACACAGTATGGAAAGCAGGAAATAACTGTAAAAGCAAAAGAAGGGAAAAATCTTGCAGAACAGTTAAAAGAAGCAATCGGACATATTCAGGGGACAATTACGGAACTGGAAATTTCAGATACGGAACTGGAGGAACAGGTAGTTTCGATACCGGCAGACCCAGATATTAAAAATTTTAGTTTTGCACTTGTCGGAGAAGATATTTATTATCGTGAAAATTCGGTAATGAATAAACTGGAACTTCCAGTAGTAACGGGAGAACGTGTCCGTGGCATGGTAGCTATCAGGGATGCAACCAATAGACTCCTTGAAAGGCAGTTAGAGGAAGGCAGCGATGAAGAAATCTCTGCATTACAGGCAGAACTAAACCAGGTTTACGACAGATTTACTGAAAAATATGGTCTTCTTAGCAGTAATGCCAATAAAAGAGCGTTCAGTATGGACAGCAGTTATTGTCTTTTGACATCGCTGGAATTTCTGGATGAAAAGGGAGAATTAAAGCGGAAAGCAGATATATTTAGTAAGAGAACCATTCGGAGAGCAGAACCGGTAACGTCCGTGGATACGGCAAGTGAAGCATTGGCAGTATCAATCGGAGAAAAAGCAAAAGTAGATATTCCTTATATGAGGCAGCTTACCGGAAAAACAGAAGAAGAAATAACGGAGGAACTGGCAGGGGTAATCTTTAAGAATCCTCTTACAGAAAAATGGGAGCCGTCCGATGAGTATTTGTCTGGAAATGTCAGAGAAAAATTAAGCGTTGCAAGAGCCTTTGCAGAAAATCGTTCCGAGTATATGGTTAATGTGCAGGCTTTGGAACGAGTGCAGCCGAAAGACCTGGATGCATCTGAAATTGAAGCCAGACTTGGTGCTACATGGATTTCCCCAGATTATATCACAGAATTTATGGCTGAAACTTTCCATACACCAAGGCATCATATCAATTATGATAGAATTAAAGTGCAGTATGCGGAAGTAACCGGACAGTGGAACATAAAAGGAAAGAATGTAGATAGCAGTAACAATCCGCTTACTACATCGACCTATGGAACGCAGAGGACAAACGCTTATCGCTTACTGGAAGACGCATTGAATCTTCGTGACACTAAGATCTATGATACAATCCATGATGCAGATGGAGAACACCGGGTATTAAATCGGAAGGAAACAACGCTGGCACAGCAGAAACAGGAATTGATCAGAGAGGAGTTTAAAGACTGGATTTTCCGGGATATGGATCGCCGTGAAAATCTCTGTAAGATATATAATGAACGGTTTAACAGTATCCGTCCAAGAGAATATGATGGCAGTCATATTCAGTTTGTCGGTATGAATCCGGAAATTAAACTTATGGAGCACCAGAAAAATGCGGTGGCACATATTTTATATGGAAACAACACCTTACTTGCACATTGCGTGGGTGCGGGCAAGACATTCCAGATGATTGCAGCTGGAATGGAGAGTAAACGACTTGGACTTTCACAAAAGAGTCTGTATGTTGTACCGAACCATTTGCTGGAACAGTGGGGAAGCGATTTCCTGCGACTTTATCCAGGTGCGAATGTTCTGGTAGCAACAAAAAAAGATTTTGAGCCTGCGAACAGAAAGCGTTTTTGTTCCAGAATTGCAACAGGAGATTATGATGCAGTTATTATTGCACATAGTCAGTTTGAGAAAATTCCACTTTCCAGGGAACGTCAGATTGCATTGGTGGAAGATCAGATTGCAGATATTACAGTGTCTATTGAAACTGCAAAACTGGAAGTGGGACAGCAGTATACGGTCAAACAGATGGAAAAGACAAAGAAAACGCTGAAAGCAAAACTGGATAAATTAAATGACCAGACAAGGAAGGATGATGTTGTTACATTTGAGCAGCTTGGCATTGACAGGCTTTTTGTAGATGAGAGCCATGCGTTCAAAAACCTTTTTTTATATACAAAAATGAGAAATGTAGCAGGCATTTCACAGACGGACGCACAGAAAAGTTCGGATATGTTTATGAAGTGCCGATATATGGATGAGATTACAGGTGGTAAGGGAATTACATTTGCGACTGGAACACCTGTGTCAAACAGTATGACTGAATTGTATACCATTATGAGATACCTTCAGTATGATACGTTGATGAATATGGGAATGGGACATTTCGATTCCTGGGCGGCAACATTTGGAGAAACAGTTACTGCTATCGAATTATCACCGGAAGGAACGGGCTATCGTGCAAAAACACGATTTGCCCGTTTTTTCAATCTTCCAGAGCTGATCTCAATATTTAAGGAAGCGGCAGATATTCAGACTTCTGATATGCTGAATCTGCCTATACCGGAAGCGGAGTATATCAATGAAGTACTCAAACCAAGTGAAGAACAGAAAGAATGGTAGAAGCATTTTCGGAGCGTGCAGAACAGGTTAGAGGCGGTAATGTTGATCCAAGGACGGATAACATGCTCAAGATAACCAACGATGGAAGAAAATGTGCATTAGATCAGAGACTCCTTAATGATATGCTGCCGGATGCAGGAGAGAGTAAAGTAAATGCCTGTGTGGAGAATGCTTTTCAGGTATGGGAAGATGGAAAAGAGACACAGGGTACACAATTAATTTTCTGTGACCTCAGCACACCGAAGAATGATGGAACCTTCAATGTTTACGATGATGTGAGAAACAAACTTGTAGAGCGTGGCATTCCAAAAGAACAGATTGCGTTTATCCATGAATACAATACAGAAGCAAAGAAAGCAGAGCTGTTTGCAAAAGTGCGTGCAGGACAGGTTAGAATCCTGATGGGGTCTACACCGAAACTTGGTGCAGGTACGAATGTCCAGGACAGACTTATGGCATTACACCATTTGGACTGTCCTTGGAAACCGTCAGATCTGGAGCAGCAGGAAGGACGTATTTTACGACAGGGAAATCAGAATGACAAGGTAAAGATTTTCCGATATGTAACAGAAAATACATTTGACTCGTACATGTGGCAGATTCTGGAGAATAAGCAGAAATTTATTTCACAGATTATGACCAGTAAATCTCCGGTTCGTGCCTGTGAGGATGTGGATGATACGGCATTATCTTATGCAGAAATCAAAGCACTTGCTACCGGAAATGAATATATTAAGGAAAAAATGGATTTGGATGTTCAGGTGAGTAAGCTAAAACTTCTGAAAGCAAACCATACCAGTCAGATTTATCGCCTGGAATCGGATATAGCGAAACGTTATCCAGTACAGATTACCGCATTAAAAGAGAAAATAGCTGGAATGCGTGTAGATGCAGGAACGGTAAAAGGGGTGGATTTGCAGGATAATGATAGCTTCGTAATGACGGTTGGTGGAAAAATGTATAATGATAAAAAGGAAGCAGGTCTGGCGTTGATTGCGGCAGCATCTGGATTAAAAACGGTAAAATCAGCAGGACAGATTGGAGAATATCACGGCTTTGCACTTTCTTCAGAGTACAATTTTCTGTCCAATACTTACACCATGACGATTAAAGGAAAATGCTCGTATAAGATTGAATTTGGAAAGGACCCACTTGGTAATATCCAGAGAATCCACAATGCACTTTCGGCAATTGAGAAAAAACTGGAAGAAACGGAAAGAAATCTGGATACGGTGCAACAGCAGTTAAAGACTGCACAGGAGGAAGTACAGAAGCCATTTCCAAAAGAGGCAGAATTGAATGAAAAAATGGAACGTCTGGCAGAATTAAATGCCATGCTCAACATGGATGAGAAAGGGGGAGAAAATATTCTGGCAGATGAAGAAATCGGAGAGAATCCAGAAGTAACCACGTCAGATAAGAGTCAGGACAGAATTGCAGACGGTATCCGTAAGGTTTCGATTCTGGAAAGACTGAAAGCACAAAAAGAGCAGGAAAATACGACTGCTACACAACAGAAACCAAAAAGGAAACACGAACAGGAGTTATAAGAGTATATCCCGTCAGAGTAATGAGCTTTGGCGGGATTTTTCTATGGAGGATGATATTATGGCGAACAGAGAAGAACAATTAAAACAGATAACCGACCAGTTGGAACAAGGGGTCTCTGAAATATTTACATCAGAAAAATATACAGAATATTTGCAGACAATGGCAAAGTTCCATAATTACAGCTTTAATAATACACTGCTGATTGCCATGCAGAAACCGGAGGCAACGCTTGTGGCCGGATACCAGGCATGGCAGAAAAAATTTAACCGGCAGGTAAAAAGAGGAGAAAAAGGAATACAGATTATTGCACCGGCACCGTACAAAGAAAAACAGGAGATTGAAAAGACTGATCCGGAAACAGGCGAAATTGTAATCGGAGAAGATGGGCAGCCAGAGACAGAGGTAGTAGAGCGTGTTGTTACAAAATTTAGAGTGACTACTGTATTTGATGTCAGTCAGACAACGGGAGAGCCGATTCCAGAATTTGAAGTCTCAGAATTGGATGGAGATGTGCTGATTTACCATGATTTTATGGAAGCATTAAAAACAGTTGCTCCGGTGCCAATTCGCTTTATAGAGATTGATGGAGAAGCGAAAGGCTTTTATCAGTTTGTAGATAAATATATTGCTGTTCAGTTAGGAATGAGTGAAGCGCAGACGATGAAAACAGCAGTGCATGAGACTGCACATGCGGTATTACATGATCGTGACCAGATGGCTGCGGAAGGGGTAGTAAAGGATAAACTTACGAAAGAGGTGGAAGCAGAGAGTATTGCTTATGTGGTATGCAATCATTTCGGATTGGACACTTCGGAGTATTCGTTTTCTTATATTGCGAGTTGGACTTCTGGAAAAAATATGAGAGAACTGAGAGCGTCTATGGATACCATTCGCAAGACTTCTGCTGAAATAATCGGACAGATTGAAACGCAGGTGAAAGAATTGCAGGTGGAATTACCGGAACAGCAGGAAGAACTCAGTGCCATGCAGTTTGCTGAACAGACAATTAACCGGCTGGAGCAGGAACGAACAATCTTCAGTAACGACCAGAGAAATCTTATTGTCAATTTTGCATTTAAACTGGATGACAGAGAAGCAACAGAGCAATTAGCAGAGAATCTTGCAGATGCAATTATAAATGGAAATCGAGAGAAGGTATTTGAATTGAGTGAGGAGCACAGACACAGATTGATAGTCTGCCAGATCCTATGATCGGATTATCCGAATTGCATGAAGCTGGATTTTATTCAGATATTATGCTGCCACTTACCGAAGAAAGAGCAGTAGAACTGTATCGTGAGGGTGTGACAGTCTATGGCTTGAATGGAGCCAGAGAAGAACAGGGACAGTCACAGAAACTTATAAATCTGGAACAGGATATTTCTCGGCATGATGGCTTATTTGGAGTGACGAAGTTTGACTGGAAAAATTATCAGAGAAGTATGGAAACAGCCATGACACCAGAAGAAAAGATGAAAATAAAAGAAACCATCCTTTTGGAGGGGGAGGGAAATCGTTACGGCATTTATCAGATCAATAGCAGACAGGAAGAAAGAGGGTATCAGTTTTTAGGACTTGAAGCGGCAAAAGAACTTGGTTTTACCATTCACGGAAAAGATTATCAGATGGTTTACAGTGAGAGACTGAGAGCTACGACTACACTGGATAATCTCTATGAAAGATTTAACATAGAAAGACCAAATGATTTTACCGGACATTCTATGTCAGTCAGTGATGTGATTATAATGAACCGTGGCGGAAATCTAAAAGCATACTATGTGGACTCGTTTGGATTTGAAGAATTGCCAGACTTTATTGCGCAGAGAGCAGAGGTGTTAAATGACAGTCCGATAAAGGCGTATCCGGAAGTTTACATGGGAACTTTGGAAAACGCTATGCAAGAGAGAAATGTAGATACTTACCTGGATTCCAGAAAGCTGAACATTGACTGCAAAAATGCAATAGAACAGGCAATTTCAGATAACTTTGATGGTATGAGCCTGAACCCTGATACTGCAGTAGCTGTGTTGAAAAATATGGAGAAGAACGTGTTGCTTTTGTTCTGGCAAATACATTGAAACAGCTTTCCTATGATGGAAGATTTTCTGATCTTAATAAGCAGTGGGCGGAAGATATTGAAGTTCCAGAAAACATCAGTCGGGGAATGGATCTGAACAGAGACTATGTTGTGAGCAGTCATCCGGCAGTTTTGAATGGCTTCATTGATATGGCGAAGAGAGAAATTCGTACCCGCAAGCTGGAACAGGTGCTTGATGTGAAAAATCAGCATATTACTGAAAATACGAAAGGATATGAAGCAGAGGGACACACTGGAACATGGTATGCACTGGATATGAAAGAATATCATGGAGAGAGATTCTTCCAGATGCGTAGTGAACAGTATGGACAGGAAGTAGCAGATATTATAGTTTCTGAAAATGGAACACTGGTAGCAGAGGATATCTGGCATGGATTTGATGAAGGAG
>ENA-OQHY01000681-OQHY01000681.1-human-gut-metagenome-genome-assembly--contig:-NODE-681-length-18244-cov-4.201855_pt1 | contig 18244 bp, 26 predicted proteins | sample MGYA00242570_ERZ504733 | MGnify/ENA primary metagenome ERZ504733 (study PRJEB26092, sample SAMD00036219) | human gut metagenome | host: Homo sapiens | study: EMG produced TPA metagenomics assembly of... | reverse complement strand
CCCGTCCGCCGCTCAGTCAATCAAGTTTCATCCGAAGAATCTTCTTAACTGCTTCGCTCGACTTGCATGTGTTAAGCACGCCGCCAGCGTTCATCCTGAGCCAGGATCAAACTCTCTGATAAAATGTGCGCGTTTAGAAATTCACGTGCTTGCACAGGCGAATTTTACGCGTTCATCTTGCAAGCTTCGCTTGCGAGATTTGTTCCAAGTTCAAAATCAACATACTAGCTAATTTATCCCTTTTACTGTTTTAAAGGATCTTTCGATCGTTTTGAATTACTTATTCAGAACTTTCGAGGATGTGTTTCACTGTTTAATTATCAAGGATCTCTGCCGTTCCGACTCGGATCAGCTCATTTATTTTATCACATAGCTTTTCGTTTGTCAAGAACTTTTTTAATCTATTTTTCGAAGCTCTTTCGAACTTCTTTGCTGTTCTTTCGATCAGCAACTCGTTTATTTTATCAAACTCATCTGCTTTTGTCAAGAACTTTTTTCAAGTTTTTTGAAGCAGTTTTGACAACCCGCGGCAGCCACCCGGCTCCGAACTAGGTTTTTCTGTTTCAAAAGAACTCATTCACTGCAGCTCTCGCTGACAGCTTAGTTATAATAACACCCCCGAAAGCAAAAGTCAACACCTTTTTTCGAATTTTCTTATTTTTAGAAAAATACGGTCAATTCTGCATATTCAGTATTTTATCTGACTATTTTTTTTTACTCCATCATCAAAATCTTTTTCGGCTGATATCGTACAATCTGGTATACCATAACCATAGAAGAAGCCAGCACAACCCCCATTCCACAAAGATACAATATTATAATCTGCTGTGTCTTAATTGCAGCCTGCACACCGTTCGAAAGATCTACAGCTATTTTTATCACATTCGCCAAAGGATAAGAAAAAATTACCCCCGCTGTAATTGCCAGCAATACCGGGCAAAAAGATTCCATCAACATCTGCAGCATAATCCGCATCTTTGTTTCTCCAACAGAAAGAAGAATGCCAATCTCAAACATGCGATCCCGCAAATTCATAAGAATCAAAAAACTTAATGTGATAGTTCCAAGGATCACGGAAACTATCACCATGAGATTCGAAATCCCTGCCAGGCTCTTCAGGCTGTCGGCCACCGCTTTATAAGCTGAAACATTTACCGTATAGTCCATATCATATTCTTCTTTGATATATTCCGGCATTTTTTTCGCATCTTCAGCAAACGCTCTTCCTTCTTCCGGGTCCTTCAACTGCAATGTAATTTCTTTTACATTATCATTTTCATTCATCTCATAAACTGGTGTATCCAGGGTATAGATAGCATTTGCTGGGTTATTATATACCGCATTTCCACTGTAAGCTGCCTCGTTCGTACTGTAAATACCACTGATTTTAAATGTATACCGCTCCTTTGTGTATGGTGAAAGAACAGCTATGGTATCTCCTATTCCCAGTCCATTCCGTTCCGCAATCCCATCACTGACTACCGCTTCTTCTGCATTCTGCGGTACATGTCCCGAAATCAGTGTAACTACAGAAGAAACAGAACTAAAATACTCGACAGGATCAGATGATCCCTCCACATAAATATTTTCTGTTCCATTTTCTTCCTGTCCGTCCATAATTTCAGCTGTAAAGTTATCCGCCAGAGCAGCTGTCACCGTATTACAGCTGCCAAACCGAATTCTTTCATCAGCGCAGAGTTCCAAATATTTTTGATGTGAAATCGAATTCACACCGCGCGGCTCTTCACTGTATATCTGACGCTCATTCGATACAAGCACGCTTCCTCCGATGCTCGTCCGAATCTCCCATATCCGTTCCCGACTTGCCGCGCGGATACATAAGCCAAACAGGATCAGGATGGATAAAATCAGGAAACTTAAAAACATCAGAATTGTATTTTTTTTATGATAGGAAATACTGCGAAATGCTCTTTTGATCCAGTTCATAAAAACTTTCCCTCCCCCCCATGTTTAATCCTGCAATTTTTTCTTTTCCAGCCGTACCACCACATCTGCCTCCGCGGCAAATGCTTCCGAATGTGTAACTGCTATTACACATTTCTTATCTTCATGAGCCAGCTCTTTGAAAATTTTCACAATGCCAGCCGCCGTATCAACGTCCAGATTTCCCGTCGGCTCATCCGCAAGAATCACCTCTGCATTTGTCGAAATCGCACGCGCAATCGCTACGCGCTGCTGTTCGCCTCCTGAAAGTTTATTGATATTGCGTTTCATCTGATCTTCTGTAATTCCCATTCGTGTCAGAAGTTCCCGCGCCCGTTCTTTTTTTGTTTTTAATCGGATTTGACGTAATTTCCATTGCCGCCAGCACATTCTCCAGCGGGGTCAGATAAGGCAGCAGATTATACGCCTGAAACACAATTCCAATCTTGCTGTTTCGATATCTTGTATAGCCAATTTCCCGGATATCTTTTCCTTCAAAGCACACGCAGCCGCTCTTAGGTTCTTCCAGCGCACCCGCCAAAGTCAGCGTCGTTGTTTTCCCCGATCCAGAAGGACCAACAATCGTGTAAAGAGTACCCTTCTCAAATGAATAGCTGGCTTTATCCAAAATATCAATTCTCTTTCCGCCGCTCTCGTAAAAATAGCTTACCTCTTTTAATTCCAGTTCTGCCATATTGTTCCTTTCTACTATAATCTAGTCGCCTCTACATTTTTCCAGTTTATCATAATGATGTGTAATAAAAATCACAGATTTTTCCGGCATTTCTTCTGTTATAATTTTATAAAGATATTCATTGGCTTCTACATCAAATCCACTGGACGCTTCATCAAAAAGCATAACCGGCGCATCTTTCAATAGTGCCCGTGCAACCACAAGCTTTTGTCTTTCTCCTCCTGAAAGAAATGCTCCATCATCTCCTATTTGTGTTTTTTCTTTTTCTGGAAAACGTTGCAAGTATTTTTTCACGCCACTTTTCCTTAGTACCTCATTCAGTTTTTGTCTGTCTGCTTTCCCCTCCAAATCTATATTCTGCACAATGTCCCCCAAAAACAACGCTGATTTCTGACTCACAACAGAAAAAAGGCTTCGGTATTCTGATAATTTTAGCACTTTTATATTTTCACCATTACATAAAATTTCTCCTTCTTCCGGTTCATAAAATCGTAATAGTAATTCCAAAATTGTTGATTTTCCACTTCCATTTTTTTCCAATAATAGCCACTTTTTCTCCCGGCTCAAGTTTAAAAGATACTTCTTTAACACTTCCCTATCCTTTGTATACTGAAATCTCACATTTTTAAATTCTAATATTGGCGAAATCTCTTTTTCCACTCTTTTACTTCCACTTCGTTCCTCTTCCATATTCAAAAATGTATAAAGTCGTTCAGCGGACGGTTTGACACTTGCAAAATGCATACGCAGATCAATTAAACTATTTACCGGTCTTGTAACATAAACAGTTCAGGACTCAACAGCATAAGTCCAGCAAGTCCACTAATTACACGAAAAACATACGAAAAGCTCATCACTACATATCTATCTGTCATAGACGCAACCTGAGATACATCGCATTGTAACATTTGCACTATTTCCATACTATTTTTCATTTGAAAATAATGTTTTTTTAAATGCAATAATTTTCGAAATACATTGCAATACAAGTTCTTATAGAATGAATTATGTATTTCTGCAAAAGTTTTTGCCTGCACAACTTCAATCATTAAATATACCAGCACACAAACAAATAAACCGGCTACTCCATTAACAATTTGGGGCATATTTTTTTCGAGTATTCCGATGTCTGTGATCTGTTTTATCAATAATGGTTGCAGAAATACAGTTACTGTAGAAACAATAGTGCTTATACTCAAAATACCTATTTCTTTTTTATATTTGAGTAACTCTTTTAAAAAATATAAACATTTATTATTCTCTATTATTTTCTTCATTGTTCACAAATATAATATTTTTAATCCTTTAAGCAAACACTGATTCCTATTAGTCCAACCATACACACCCCAAGAAATATGTCCATCCAGACTATTTTCCCACTTTGCTTTTCTCCACTCGAAGGAGCCTTAAAAAATACTTTTTCAAAGCCTGTATCATTTTTATCAAAATATTTTTGTCCTATAACCTCTTCTTTCGTTTCATTCTCCTTCTTCTCAAGCCAATACTGGATCGAAATTTCCTGCATTTCTTCACCACCATATTCGGCTCTTTGATTATCTTTTGCAAGTTCTTCCGCTATTTTTCCGCCAAAAATCTTCATCGCACTATCTTGACTTTCTTCATAGGGTTTTCCAGCTCCCAAAAATAAAAATTGTCCTACTTTCTCCACGCTATCTGGAATCCGTATTTTTGACAAAGAAGAGCAATACATAAAGGCATTATCACCAATGCTCTCTAAACCATCATAAAAATAAATCTGTGTGATTCTAGTTCCCTGAAATGCGCTTTTTCCTACCTTTTTTAGTGTTTTTGGCATTACAATGCTGATAAACCCAGCAGTTGTATCACTGTACTGACCATCTTCCGCAAAGGCAGATTCCCCGATTTCAACAATGCCTTCGGATATCTGCACTGCCCGAAGATCCGTTTTTCTCAAAAAGCAGGAATCTCCGATTCTCGTCACTTCTTTCCCACCTACTTCTTTCGGTGTGACAATCACGCTTTCCGTCCCGATATAGTTTCGTAAAGTTACAGTTTCATCTTCTTCCACGCTATACTGGTAATCTCCCTCTTGGAGCCAGTCTGCCTGTAGCGAAACCTGTGTCGTTCCAGATTCCACTGCAAAAACGTCTTCCCGCCATACCAGCACCAGAACCATCGCTACGATCATTATCATTCTTTTTTTCTTCATGAACACCTACTTTCTGTCCAGCAATATAGATGCCGGGCTTTCTCTAGTTATTTTGCCGACTTGCAGAATTAATATCAAAAGGAAAAGATCTAAAATACCAAGAATCATCCCCGTCATGATTTTCCAGTTCCACTCAATGGACAAATCCGTATCAACAGTTACTCCCGTTGATTCATACGCAGCTATTTCGCTTGTCGGGAGCGCGTTTTTAATATTTCCCGACAGATCTTCATTTTCCTGCTCCACTTTCTCAGCCTGATTCGAAATCATCCGATCTGCGAAATACTCTGCTGTTGGTGTCGCACACAGCGCCGCAAAAACCAGGGCAATCAAAACCGGAACCAAATTCTCCAAAACGAACTGTCCTAAAATCCTTTTTCTGTGTTCCCCCATCGAAAGTAAAATTCCAATCTCACGTTTTCGCCCTTTGACTGACAGGCTGGTCAGAATGCCGAACAGTAAAATTCCGGCAGTCACAAATCCTACGATCATATATCCTATCAGACGATTCAATTTTTCAACAGGTTTCGCAACCATCTCATACCATTCCTTGTTTCGAATCACTGATAGGACCATTCTCCAGATTCCAAATCCTGCTGTGATATTACCATTGGCTTTACGCTGGAACGTATTCCATTTTCATCGGTCTGTACAACATCATCCACACTTCCTATTTTTATTTTGTTTTTTGTTTCTTCTATGAATGGTTCAACTGATTTTGTATCTTTCAAATAGACCGTAACTGTATTAAATCCCACATTTTGAATTTTTAATGCTTTCATAGAATACTCGCAGAAAATATCCAGTGGAATAAAAATTAAATTATTGTGCCAGTCATTCACAACGGAATCGGACTGATAAACCTCTGGAGTTCTGTAAATGCCTCGAATTTTGAAACTAATTTCTTCCGGGGCACTTACTTTATAGTATTCGATCGTTCCCTGCTCCATTTTATATTTAACAGTATCGCCCACATGGAGATGATTTTTTTCGGCGTATTTTTCTCCTACCACAGCTTCATATTTGCCCCGTTCTCCGTAGCTCAGTCCGCTTCCTTCCACAATCCTGTAACCCTTTGCCAGAAAATAGGTATCGTATGCGCAGTCCAGTGTTCCAACAGCCGTCATCGTATACATGCCTGAATCTTTCAGATAACCTTTTAGGCGCTGTTGTGTCTCCTCGCTGATATATGTTTCCGTATCCACCGGATCAAGCCAATATGTTCCCGCTTCCATGGTGTACCCCTGAACATAATTGCTGTCAATGAACTTTTCTACGATTGCGGACGGGATCGCATATACAGTACATGATTTTCCAGCTTCTCCCTCGCCGGCCCGCGCAGAGTAATAGAGTTGGCCAATGTTTCCTGTGCTCTTTTCACTTTATTTCCACTTGCAATTCCAATCATCAGCATAGAAAATATCGCCAGGAAAAGTACTAAAAACAGTATGATATACATCAATGTTTTCGCAGGAGTACTTCTTAATTTTCTGCTTGCTCTTTTCAACATATTCTTTCTTCCCCCTATATATTTCAAAATGCGACAAGCTTATGTTTAATTTTCAAGTGTCCAAATAATCCTATCGCTCAATTTTTCTATTTGAGAATCACTTTTAATATCAACAACTGATATTTTTTTCAAATGCTCAAAATCCCTTTCCTTGTCAATTAATTTTAAAAAACACATCTTTTTTTGTTCAAAACTCGCATCCATATCAATTGCAAATTCTGATATTCCAATATCATTAATTGTAATATCATATCTTTTTGAACCTCATCTTTAACATGACTAATAAACGCTTCTTCATAGCGCATATATGGTAGCATCAAAACACTATAATCTGGTTCTATTGCACACATAAACAATTGTGTAGTAATGCCAAAATCATTAGAATATTGTGGATTAAACGAGAGACATGCTCCTGGTATCCCAACAATTACAATATCATAATCTTGTTCTAACCGCTTTACAGCCGCATTTATATTTATAATTATCTCTTCATTCCTATTTTTCCCATTTAAATATTTCTTTTCAAAGCAAAATGTATCTTTCCCAATTAATCCATTTAATCCAGAAACAATTGCTGCAACTTTATATCCTTTTTGTTTCAAACATTTTTGCAGTTCTAATTCCATTTTCAATTTTCCACTATTTTGTGTCAAACCCAAAACGCAAATAACCGGAATATTTATCTTTCTTACTCTTAAATCGTCACACTTTTTTTGAATTTTTAATTTTTTAGCAACAACGACATTTTCATAATGCTGATCTATCTCTAAACTGTTCCTGATATTATTAATAGAACTATCGTTATGGATTTCTGCTTTGCTGTTTTCACCACGCTCTTTATATATTCAGGCGATGCATCGTGCCAACTTTCAAGAAGAATTAACACTTCACATTCTTTTATAATATTACCTATTCCCTCCTCTATTATTATCTCACTACCATCACAACGTTGAATTTTTTTCCCGCAAAGTCCCCATGCTTTTATTGAAGCAATATGCATAATTTCACCATATCTACATTCATGTATGTTCTCAAATAGTGTTATACTTTCTTGATCTACCGGAAATATACCTACTCTTTTTAACATTTTCATTCATACTCCTCAAATTTATAACCAAGTTCTTTTAAAGTACAGTAATTTTTCATTGCCTCTTCAAATCCCCCTCTAACCTTCCAGCAATGTTTTTCTATTTCTTTATTTGAAATATTTTTAGTGTCATCTGCACATGCTATACAAATTGTGCAATGTTGATATGCCCAACAATCCTTACACCGGTCTTGCGAATATCGTTCTATATTTAGCAAATTTAACACTTTGTTTTTATCTATTCCTTTTTTTATATCACCTATTTTGGAAACTTCTGATATTTCACTCACTCGCTCACACGGATATATATTTCCTTCTGCTGTTACAAAAATTTTTTTCGCGCCTGGAATACAGGGACCACTATGATGATTTACCTTTGAAATCTCTTCTTGCATTTTTTCCTCATGTTGTTTAATTTCTCTCATTTCATTATCAAATTCTTCTTTTACTGCTCTAGCCACAAATTTTTCATTAATTCGTTTTAATTTTGAAAGAAAACATTTAAAATATTCATATTCCTGTTCTTCAACAAATTCTCCGCTAAATTCACATTGTTTATCCGTATAATTATCATTCAAAACAGATATTCTACTCAAATTTTTCGAAATCAGCCTATCTTTATCCAAAAACTCATATATTGTTCTTAACTCATTTTGGGGATCTAACACTGTGTTGAAAGACACATTTTTTTTATAATATTTTCTGTCCATACTATATATCATTTTCATGCTATCTCTCAATTTTTCAAATGATCCTCTATTACTTCCTGCAAATATTCTATTTTTATCGTGCACTTCTTTAGGCCCATCCAAACTAAACATAATTTGTATATTATTTTTAATAAAATACTGAACAATTTCTGGTGTAAACAACGTTCCATTAGTGGTCAAATTAAAATGTACCGTTCTTTGGCAATATTCTCTCTTCACATACTCAACTACTTCTTTTATCAATCTGAACATTAATAATGCTCTCCGCCATAAAATGATATATATATGTCTTCGCTAGACATCGAATGCCCATACAAATAATCTACTGTCTTCTTTTTCGCAGTTTCCCATTCGCTCATTTCTTTTTTGACTAGATTTTCTATTTTTGAATCACCAGAATAAACACAATAACTGCAACGCAAATTACATTTTTGTGTCACTTGCAAAACTACTGATTCATTCTATTTTCTAAATAAGATTCTAAAAAGTCCGTAGCAAAATGTTTTACCTCTTCTACCCGCGTTCTTTTCAAATATCCTTCATTTATTAGCTTTTCTATTTCTCTTTCCGCTTTTTCATCCCAAATATTGTTTTCCAAAAAATTATATGTTTCGAAAGACACCTGAATAATTTTATCAGTATTCACATCATATACATAATATTCTTTTGCAGTTTTGAAACAATGAATAAATGGTTTATGCATGTTCTTTTCCTCTTGTTTTATATGCTATTTCTTTGTTAATCAATTTTATTATGTCATCAAATGTATCAAATTTTCCAGCCACAATATCTTTTTCCTTAAAATGAATATCAAATTCTTTTTCTAACTCCACATATACATTTATCAAATCTCTTGCGCTGAATTTTAGATCATTTCCTAAAAGCTTTTGATTTTTCCAGTCTTTTTTCTGTTCTAAATTTCTATATTTCTTTAATATATCTTTCACTTTTTCTTCTATCATTTCTATTCTCTTTCATCAAATCTACTATTGTCAGCATTTTTACTCTACAACAAACATATCAACATTTTAACAAACGCTATTTCAAAGGATCTATAATACTTCTAGCCATATTCTTAAACGATTTTTTATAATGCTTAAATCAACTTTTAAACTTATCCTCTAATTAAAATGAGGACTACCACTAATTAACACTGTAGCTGCCCTCATCTTTCTTACATTTTAGTGATTAGCATTAGATCCAAATACACTTGTGTATAACTGATTCTGCGCCTGAGCTTTCTGAACATAGGCAGACCCACACGTAGAAAAGCATGTGCATGAACACGGTCCATTTGCATAAACACTCACATTATTTCTTCCCTTATGTTCTTTCTTTTTAAGCGTTTTCTTCATTTGAATACCTCCCTTCGAGCATAATTTTATTACCCATTGCGATCGCAAAAGTAATCCAGTAAATTTTAGTCGTCTAAAAGTTGCATTATTATCCATTTATATGCGTTATAACAATTTTCAAACTGCATTTGCTCCATCCTTGTTTTCACATTCCATCCTTTTTTATCAAAAACCTCAAAATCTATCAAACTATTACTTTCAAATATATTTTTATCCGTTTGAATAATAAGCACATCTGGATTGTATATTGTATTTACTGCCATTATTAACGTCTCTGTCACATTCCCATGCGTATAAAATTCTAATGGAATTTCTGCCACGCAAGACTCTTTTAGGTTCTTTTCTGATGTTAATACTATACACTCATAGTCTTCCTTCCCAAAACACTCATATAACAACTTTGCCCCAATAACAGTACGTGTTAAAATTATCGGAATTGACCACGCTTTATTATTCACAATCCCATTCCATTCCAATTCTTTTTCATAGATACATTTGTTTATATGATTCATAATAAATTTTTTTGCATCTTGGTATGAACCTTTTTTATTTTTCCTTAAATAACATATCAAAAGCACAGTAATAATCGGAGCTGCAAAACTATTTGATTTGTATTCTTTCCCAACAATCTTCTTTAAAACGTCATCAAAATTTAACTGTATCGAATTCATTTCCGAAAAAGGAAATGATTTAGACACCGAAATTTCTTTTTCCTGCAATTTAGCAATATAATTTCTTACCCCGAAAACCCCATCAAAGCATGCCGGCCATGTAGGAAAGTTTGTATTTGATAGCGCTGCACATAATATCATTTTATTAGAAACCATTTGTTTTATAATATTTTCTATCTTTTTTGCATCTATATAATTTGTTGTTCCAACACTCATATGCACAAGTTTTATCTTTTCTTTTAAGCACCATTCTAACGCCGCTTTGAATGAATCAATGCTACCTCTTTCCCCTGTTTCCATAATTTTTATAGAGATAAATTCTACCTCTGGGCAAAAATATTTGATGATACTATAACACTTATCGCCATGTGTTAGTTTATATCTCTTTCTAAACAGATTATCTTTTTTTTCAGAATTGCACAAAACAACTTTTTTATTCTCATCAACATAGTATTCATTCTCACTCAGAAACAGCCCCCTGCTGTCCCGTCATCTATAATTACATATTTTCCATCGTTTTTTTATTTTTCATATGCAAATAGTCTTGTTCAGCTTTTCTTTTTCGTCTACATACTTACATTATATCTATATTTCTTCTTTTTTCAATATGCTTTTTGTACATATTTTCAGTTTTATTCATTATAAATTCACATAAATATTTTTTTCACAAAAACATGTAATTTTTTTATATAAATACGTATATTTATAGATATTTCTTTTCATATCAGTTCAACCCCCATATTTTCCACAACTCTCAACTTTTTCCACTAATATCCTATTTGTTCTTTCATTTCCATTCTTATCCCCTTCTATCTAGCAGATTCTTCCGCTCTCAACTTCAGAGAAAAAGCGGTCGGTCTCCGCCCCACCCAAATCACAGCCCCGCGCCCCGGCACGTTACTCTCCTTCATACGGCATCCACCGCCCACACGCCGACCGCTTTTTCTCGTCCAACTCCCCACGTAAAAAACGGCCCCACCAGGAACCGTTTTTCTCTCATCTTTTACAATACATTCTTCAATAACAGCAATACCGGATTGTTTTCCCTCAGCCATGCGAGTGCCGGATCGCCCTGGATCTGCTTCATGCATACATTCCCCCAGTGTGTCGCCTGAAAGCAGTACACCACCGCAAAGAAAATCCAGATCCACAGTACCGCGCGCACCACGCCGAGTCCTGCTCCTCCCATGCGGTTCAAAAAGCTGATCCCCGGAATTTCCGCGATCAGTTCCACAATTTTCACCGCAATCGTCACCAAGCAACGGCCAGCACCAGGGTCAGAAAGAAAGCGATTCCTTTCATAATCTTTTCGGATACTGCCTTCGCCGCATAGGATGCCAGACTGTGCAGCTGTTCCTCCTGGTACTCCTGCACCGCGCCGCTTCCGAGAATCTGGTTCACCAGCTCCTCCGGCACGCCCATGCTCTCCAGCCATTTCTTCTGCACATCCTGGTTTTCCCCCGACAGAAATTCATTGTTTTCAAATGTCTCTAAACATTTCTTCTCCACATACTGCGGCAGCTCCGTCCGCTCATTCAGCACATCCGTCACATACGGATTCATCCAGATCGCCAGTCCTGTCACCAGAATCAGGGACACCATGGACAGCACTGTCCGGACCAGCCCCTTTTGATATCCAGCCAGCGCGGAAAGAATACACACCGCAAGTAATACGTATCTCAGCCAATTCATGTTTTTCTTCTCCTATTTCAGCCGGATCATCGAAACGCCGTCCTCCTCCGCGAGCAGATACCGGTTCTGCCCCATGCCGAGGATCTCGTGAATCTGTGTTTCGCTGACCACGCCGCTGTACTTCTTTCTTCCATTTAAGGTATATACACACAGCTCCTGCCGGTTCGTCAGCAGAATCTGTTTTTCTTCTATCTGAAGGTTCTGGTAATAGAAATCCAGATTTTCATCCGCAAGCTGCTTTCCTTTCAGATTGTAGATTTTCATCCGGTAAGGATGATCGTCGCTCTCCCCGCGCAGAATCAGAACCACGCGGTCGTCCGCATACGCGCAGCTTAAAATTTCTCCATCTTCCGATACGCTCACCGTTTCCTTCGGCTTGTTTGTTCCTTCATAAACGCGGAAGCCGTTGTCAAAGAAGGCAACCCATGAGGATGTTCCCGCGGTTTCGATCTGCGGGCACAGCATATCGGTGTAGCTCGATGAGCTTGCAAGATTGTCCACCAGATCCTCGCCCCTGCTTCCGAAATTGTAGAAAGCGACCTGTGATTTCATCTTGCCGCCGTCTTCGTAAGCGTAGGAAACCGCCATCCAGAGTCCGTCCGCGGAAAGTGAGAGATCCATCGGATAGCCCGGGCTGTCCATGTTCGGGTGAGAGGAGGCGATCTCCGTTCCATCGGTATTATAGTATTTGATCCAGCTCTCCCCGTTGTTTTCCAGAATTGCCGCAACGACGCCCTGGCCTGCAACGGATGCTTTCACAATCGGATACGACGCGGTAATTTCACCGGCCTTTCCATCGGCATCGTATACAACAATTTTGGTTCCGTTTTTATCGTAAATGGCAATTGCATCGCCGCAGGATATCATCTGCGGATTTTCCATGGTATAATGATCGCTCCAGAGGGTCTGATTTTCCCGGTCGCGCAGTTCGATGCCGTCGATACCGTAGCGCACGATCTTATTTCCGGATTTCTGAAACATATACGTATCGGTGTCCTCGGTCTCTGTTACCTGTACTGTGTCGTATCCCTGAAAAGTACGCAGCTGAAGCCATACCCCTGTACCAATTCCGGCCGCGAGAATGGCTCCTGCAAGGATTCCAACGGTGATCCGGCGTCTGCGTTTTCTTTTTCTGTTTTCTGCTTTATACTCCTCAAGATCCCGGACTTTTGCTCCGTTCTCCTGTTCTTCTCTGTTTTTTCCGTCCATTTTCATTCCCCTTATGTTCTTTTCGGACTTATTTTCTGCCGCCCTTTCGGCCGCAGTTTGATTCCGCTCTAGTGTACCATATTTTTCTCTATTTTGGGAGGTATATTTTCTGCCCCGCATATATGAGATCTTCCACCGCGATCTGGTTCAGTTCGCAGATATCTTTCACTCTGCTCATCGTTCCGTAATATCTCTCACTGATTTTCGAGAGGCTGTCCCCCTTCTGTACGGTGTACTCTTGCCAGACCTGCGCGGCGGTTTCTGCCTTCTCACTGCCGGAAGCAGTTACCGGGGCGGACGATGGCTCTGCTCCCGGTGCTGGATCTGTCTGCGCCGTACCGGTATTGTTCTCCGCTGCACCAGTCTGCTCCCCGCCGGATGTGCTTTGCTCTCCGCTGCCTGCCGGATCCGTTCCGGATAAATTCTGCTCCTCACTTACCGCCGCGCTCCCGCTCTCATTTTCCGTTTCCAGTTCCGTTCCTGTGCTTTCCGGTGTCGAAGTATTTTCCCCTGTGTTTCCCTCTTCCGCCGCTGATGCTTCCGCTGCACTCTCCGCCGTCTGTGTCTTCTCTCCCTGTACGTTTCCCGCCACTGCTACCGTCTGCTCCTTTGTTTTCCCCGGAAACGGCAGCGCATCTCCGTATTTCTGCGTCACCGTCACAAGAAGCGCCGCAGCCGCGCATGCTGTCATCGCATAGAGGATCGGCTTTCTGTGATCGTGTTCCGGCTCCTCCCCGCTCTTCTCCTCAATCATCTTCCGAAAATCGCTGACAGCGCGGTCGGGCACGCTCTCTCCGTTTTCGATCGACCGGTTCTGATTCTGATCGATCAGATACGACTGCATCGGCTCATTCTTTTCATAATAAATGTAAAAGCCTCCCGTGCTCCGCAGGGTGCCGCCCTCGTACGTATAGAAGGTTTCCTCTTTTTCCTGTCCGTTGACGCGGAACAGCGTCTTGTCATTTCCGCCGAAGTGGTTCAGATGCGCTCGGATGATCTGTTCATTCAGATCCTCCCCGTATCCCGGAAGAGAAAGTGCCCAGCCGAGGATCTGCTGGTTTTTGAAATATTTTTCCATCACATCGTGGACCTCCGTCCATACTGCATCATCGAAGACCAGGTGATCCGGCGCCGGCTCCATCGTATGAATCGCGGCCGCGCTGCGGATAAAAAGTAGGAAATTCCGTCCGCCCACTTAAATTCGCCGAACAGCATGGCGGCACGTCCCTCTGGTGCGGAAAATATTTTTTCAGAAAGGTTCCGACATAATCTTCCAGATAAATCCGCTCCCTGCCGTTCGTATCACCGACCTGGCGGATATTTTTCGGCAGATGAAAGTATCCCTCGTTGCCGTTCGCCTGCTCTTTGTTTTCTTTATAGACAATCTCAATCATGCTTTTCACCCCTTTTTGCCTACTTTATCACGGATGTTCCGCGAAAAAGATCGTTTTGGGGCAGGGCTGTCACGGTTTTTTCCGACTGTTTTCCCGTTTTTCTGCACCGGAGGGCATGTCATGTTTTTTTCATTGCAGGAATAGTTTATACCATATACGGTTAAACTGTGGATGATTCTTCTGAAAGGCAGGTACCGGTCATGTTTCGAAAAAAAGACGCCGAAGTTTACTACATCAATGAACGAAGCCGCAGCGCCAGCGAAGAGCTGGCGTCGCTGTTTTCTTACTGTATTCAAAAGGACGGACGCATGTTCCGTGAACTGGTATTTCTCTGCATCGGAAGCGACCGGATCACTGGGGATTCCTTAGGACCGCTGATCGGGTACCAGCTTTCGCCGTACTGCAGCCGCATTTTTCATGTCTATGGAACGCTGGATGACCCGGTGCACGCCCTGAATCTACCGGACCGGATTTCGTACATCCATTCCCGCCACCCGGAGGCACTGCTCGTTGCGATCGATGCTTCGCTTGGTTCGCGGCGTCATCAGGGATACATCACGATCGGAAACGGGGCGATCCGGCCGGGCGCGGGGGCAGGGAAGACGCTGCCCGAGGTCGGGGATATTTTTATCACAGGCATTGTGAATGTATCGGGCAGTTTTGAACAGCTTCTTCTGCAGACAACCCGGCTTGCGACGATTTTCCATATGGCGGAATCCATCTCGCAGGGAATCCTGCTCGCCTGCCGGGAACTTGAGGCGGCCGGGACAAGCGAACTTCTGCTTTAAGAAAAACTGCAGACAGCAAAACAGGCAGAGACTGCACCATTTTCCGGTGTGGCCTCTGCCTGTTTTCTTTTGTCATTTATTTCGAAAAATCTTATTTACAGAACTCTTTTACCTGCTCGTAACGCCCTCGCCGTCGAGTTTGTATTTTGCAAGAAGAGCGACTGCCGGGCCGGACTCTCCGAAGACGTCCTGTACACCGATTTTCTTCACTGGAACCGGGCATTTCTCTGCCAGTGCATCGCAGACTGCGCTTCCAAGTCCTCCGATCACGGAGTGCTCTTCTACGGTTACGACTTTGCCGGTCTCTTTTGCTGCTGCAACGATCAGCTCCTCATCCAGCGGTTTGATGGTGTGGATGTTGATGATCTTGGCATCAATGCCGTCTGCGGCAAGTTTCTCTGCTGCTTCCAGAGCGGAGCTTACGCAAAGGCCTGTTGCAACGATGGTGACATCCTTGCCTTCACGGAGAACAACGCCTTTTCCGAGTTCAAATTTGTAATCCGTCTGTCGTTGATCACCGGCACTGCCAGACGTCCGAAACGAAGGTAAACCGGTCCGTTGTATTCATAAGCTGCTTTCACGCAGGCTTTTGCCTCTACATCATCTGCCGGGTTCAGGATGACCATGCCCGGGATGGTTCTCATCAGGGCGATATCCTCGTTGCACTGATGTGTTGCGCCGTCTTCTCCTACGGAAATTCCGGCATGGGTAGCACCGATTTTTACGTTCAGATGCGGGTATCCGATGGAGTTGCGCACCTGCTCAAACGCACGGCCTGCGGCAAACATCGCGAAGGTGCTTGCGAACGGAACGATGCCTGTGGTGGAAAGACCGGCAGCGATTCCCATCATATTACATTCTGCGATACCACAGTCGATGTGGCGGTCCGGATATGCTTTTTTGAACACACCGGTCTTGGTTGCTGCTGCAAGGTCAGCGTCGAGTACGATCAGATTGTCATGCTCTGCGCCAAGCTCAACCAGTGCATTACCGTAACTTTCTCTTGTTGCGATTTTCTTTACTTCTGACATAACGCTTCACCTGCCTTTTCCAGTTCTGCCATAGCAATTGCGTACTCTTCATCGTTCGGAGCTTTTCCGTGCCAGCCTACCTGGTTCTCCATGAAGGAAACGCCTTTTCCTTTTACGGTCTTTGTGATGATGGCGGTCGGCATGCCTGTTACGGTGCGCGCCTCATCAAATGCAGCTTTCAGCTGATCGAAATCGTTGCCGTCCGCTACGTTGATTACGTGGAAGTTGAATGCCTCGAATTTTTTGTCGATCGGGTACGGGCTGTTGACATCTGCTACGTTTCCGTCGATCTGAAGTCCGTTGTTGTCTACGATCACAACGAGGTTGTCCAGATGTTTTGCTCCGGCAAACATGGCTGCCTCCCAGACCTGTCCTTCCTGGATTTCACCATCGCCAAGAAGTGTATAAACACGAAATGCTTTGTTCTGCAGTTTTGCACCGAGTGCCATTCCGACTGCTGCGGAGATTCCCTGTCCGAGGGAACCGCTTGACATATCACGCCCGGGATATGTTTCATATCCGGATGTCCCTGCAGGTAAGAGCCAAGGTGACGAAGGTCAGCAGGTCTTCTTTCGGGAAGTAACCTTTTTCAGCCAGTGCTGCGTAGAGTCCCGGCGCTGTGTGGCCTTTCGAAAGTACAAAACGATCGCGGTCCGGATCTTTTGGATTTTTCGGGTCCACGTTCATTTCTTCAAAATACAGATACGTGAAAATATCGGCTGCAGACAGAGATCCGCCCGGATGGCCGGCCTTTGCTGCATGAACGCCGCTGACGATCCCTTTGCGGATCTCATTGGCCGTCTTCTGAAGTTCTAACTTGTTCATGTCTTTTCTCCTTGTTTAGTTGGATCGGAATCAAAAGCTGGAAATATCGCTATTGTCACTTCGTTCACAATACCATATTTCCAGCTTTTATGCAATCATGTTTAGGTCTTATTCGCCGAATACAGCTTTGTAGTCAGCCTGGAATTTTGCAATTCCGGCGTCGGTCAGAGGATGTTTGGTCATCTGTACGATTACGTTGTATGGAACAGTTGCAATGTCTGCACCAGCCAGTGCGCAGTCGGTTACGTGGATCGGGTTGCGGACGCTTGCTGCGATGATCTCGGTGTCGATGCCGGCTACGTCGAAGATCTCAACGATTTCACGGATCAGATCAACGCCGCGGGTGCTGATGTCATCGAGTCTTCCAAGGAATGGGGAAACATAAGTTGCACCTGCTCTTGCAGCCAGAAGTGCCTGGTTTGCGGAGAAGATCAGGGTTACGTTTGTCTTGATGCCCTCTGCGCTCAGAACTTTAACAGCTTTGAGTCCTTCTACGGTCATCGGGATTTTAACAACCATGTTGGATGGATGGCTGCGATCTCACGGCCTTCTTTGATCATGCCTTCTGCATCTGTTGTGGTAGCTTTTACCTCGCCGCTGATCGGTCCGTCTACGATCTCGGTGATCTCTTTGATGACCTCTTTGAAGTCACGTCCTTCTTTTGCGATCAGGGACGGTTGGTGGTAACGCCGCAGATAACGCCCATGTCGTTTGCCTTTTTAATGTCCTCTACTTTTGCTGTGTCGATGAAAAATCTCATGTTGTTTTTCCTCCCATATTCATACTTTCGTAAGGTTTCGGGGCCTGTTGTTTTCCGCAGAACGGCTCCGTTTTTCTGTTATCTCCAGTATAGATATGTTTGGTTTTTCCGTCAAGTCGGCCTCATTTTTATTAATTAATTTTATCATTTATAAATTTTATCTTCCCGTTTATCATGGTTATTATCAATTGCCTTTAAGACCAAAGGTGACATTACAGCAGATCCGCTGGCACTGGTTGGATCTCATGGATTTATCCTTACCAACTTCACAGATGCAATGAAGAAAAATGAACTTCGCGACTTCCTTTACGAACTCACTGATCATCACAACTACCTCCACAATTTTGACGATCGTGCTTGCAGCAATGACTGCATTTGTAATT
>ENA-OQHY01000680-OQHY01000680.1-human-gut-metagenome-genome-assembly--contig:-NODE-680-length-18251-cov-3.453377_pt1 | contig 18251 bp, 21 predicted proteins | sample MGYA00242570_ERZ504733 | MGnify/ENA primary metagenome ERZ504733 (study PRJEB26092, sample SAMD00036219) | human gut metagenome | host: Homo sapiens | study: EMG produced TPA metagenomics assembly of... | reverse complement strand
TGCCGGCTCACCATATATGGACCTGCCACTTATAATCATTCTCCCGGCCATCCATGGAAAAGCACCCCCATAAACAGTCTATCTCCTTATTTTCCAGATCTTTATCTTTATCATCCCATACAATCTTTGTAAATACCGGCTTATAACCAAGGCGTCCCAGAGCTTCATTTGCAATGTCAACATCAATCCCTGCCGGCTCTCCATTTTCATCGGAATAATTAAAAGGTGGAAAATCGTCATTTCCAATGATTATCTCTGGCATATTTTCCTGTGAAGATGTACTTTTCTGTGTTGTAATTGAACATCCTGATATCAGTAATACCCCAAAAGCAAACAAAAACGGTATTACTGCCATGTACTTAGATTTCATGCTATGTACCTCAACAATTTTCTCTGATTTTTTTGGATTTTACGTCATTATAATAACTCTGTTTATACTGAATTTACATAAAAGATATAATACAAAACATGCACAAAATTTTATATTTTCAAAAAGAACAGGTGATTTTTCAAGTGGATCATGTTATGTAGATTTCACTCAGAGTAGTACTCCATCACTTTCACTCTGAAACTCCATCTTTATTTTTACTTTTGCCGGTTTAATTTCCGGTACTCCTTCAGAAATGGGCCTAAAAAAAGCCATAGATTTTCGATACCTATGGCGTGTAGATATAGGGAAAAGCTGCCTTTTTTATCGGCAGTGGAGTGTTTTCTGTTATTGCATATTGTTGAATTGGTATAATTACTATTCCTCTTCTTCCACCTCAGTAATAACCCCTAATTCGAGCAATGCCAATCCAACAAGTGAAAGAAGTGAAAATGTGTTCTCTCCCATGTATTTTTGTTGTTGATTATCATATACTTCCAATAATGTTGGTGCCAAATCATCCAAATCATATGGGTGAATGCCTAATGCTTCTAATCCATTATCCATTTCATTAATGGAATGAATGAGCCGCCTTTCCATTTCCTCTGTTTCGTTCGAGATACCAGATTGATTGTTTTTAAATGCAGCTCTGTTTTGTCTTCACAGTCTGCAGTACATATTTCTCTTGCAAGAGCCGCTTTTGCATCCTTTCCCAGTTTAAATGACATTTCAATAGTATTGTCTTTCACGCATGACAGAAGATAAGCTTCTATTGCAGGATAACTTAATAACAGCTGTCCTTGATCTCCGGATTCAGTACCATAAGGATCTGTATATTTTTTAACATATTTCTTGCGTAACTCATTTCGTTGATAGCTGAGCACATCTCTGTCATATAAATAGAAAATAGGACAATCTTCTGGTTTGATATGAAATTCTTCTCTTAATTTGCAGAATAACTCGTCCATTGTCTCCTCTGTTAATTGCGTTAATTGATTTTTGGGTAAATTTAGCGCAAATACACGGAAGTTCGGATTTTGTCCATACCCAATAAATTCCTCACTGCCTCGTCTTAGTTCCTGAACTTCATATCCCAAAATATCTGCGAATATTTTTTTCAATAGCCTGAGTTCTGTACCACCCGTTTCCGGTCTTCCTCCCTCAACAACAAAAATCACATTTCCAATATTCTTCGTCTTATCAATTCTATACTTCTTCATATATTGGTAAACCCTCGAACATACCACCCAGATACATTTTTTCCAAATTTTGTGCTTCCCTTGGCTTAAACTGTGAAAGTCGTTTCACATTACTTCCTGACGTATTAAGAAAAGTAATCAGGTTAATCTGATCCGGACGGAATACTGAATTTGAAATCAGATTTGTATGATGAGATGTAATGAATATCTGAGAGTTTTTTGCATTTTCCATAAAAAAACTAATAATTTTTTCCGCTAATTTATTGTGAAAGCTATTGCCAAATTCATCAACAATCAGCATCCCGGCATTTTCTATCACTCTAATTAAATGAGGCAGTAAATCGGCAAATACCTGATTGCCTGAGATTCGTTAATAAGTACATTTGGAAAAGGAAAACTCTTTCTTTTCAGGAAAACCATTTTATTGTCAGCACCAAGGGTCAGTTTCAATCCTGCTCCCTCACTTTCAGAACCATATTCCATAGAAAAATCATACTTAAACGCAGTAAGGTATTTATTTATTTTTCAACGCCAAACTCCTCTGCATATCTGGTTATCGTACTTCCTACCCTCGCATCCCAATTATACTCATCAACAATATATGAATTTTGTAAGAAATCCATAAGTTTTCTCAATGTAGGTTCCTGCGGGAAGCGGCCTGTATTAAATGACGCAGTTCGTAAGAATAATGTTTCACTGTCAACCTGATCATCTGTTGTTACACTTTGACCAATTCTTAATTCTCCTGTATTTCCCGTCCTTTTTAAAACGGTAATCTCGTCTATTTTCAGATTTTCCGAAATACTATTCGTCTGGATGTTATATTCAATCACATATTCAACTTTTTTGCTTTCAAATATAAATTCATATTCGATTGTAATAATAGGATTATCTGAAAAAGGCAACGATATCTATTGAACGATACTCCTTCCCCTTTTATCATTTTTATAATAAATGAAAGACCTTTCAATGCATTTGATTTTCCAGAAGCATTTGGTCCAATAAACAGTGCGCCTTTAAGAATTTCGCTTTTATATACGTTTGTTTTTCCAAGAATAGAATACTTAGATGCAGTTAAATCAATTTCTGTTCTTTCTTTAAATGAAAGAAAATTTGTAAGATACATTTTAGCCAGCATGATGTTTTCCTCCTTGATTTATATTTTACACACTATTTTTTATGCGTCAACACTTAATGCATTTTTTTTACTTATTAAGAGTAATTTTTTTACACTTCTTTAAAAATATACCCTTTTGCTCCCCAAAATAAAAAAATTCCTGTTCAGTTTACGCTGTTTAGCAATATGCATAGGAAGGGCTACTATGCATAAGGGTATCTATATCAATCTCATAAAATAATGCAATCAAGACAGTTTCGCAGAGTACGAAGGATAAGGAAGAGTTACAGAGTTACCGACTTATACAACACATATTATAGAGGGATGAACGAGGGATGCGTAAACTTTGAAAAATATTTTTCAAAATAAATTCGACATCTTCCACATAGGCAATCATAATTGAAAAAAAAGGGAGGATGCCTATCATGGATCAATTATCAAATTTTATATCCGAATATCTTAAAACATGCGAAACTGTACAAAAGTTAAATTCCAAAACCATTAAAGCATACCGTATAGATTTATCACAATTTCATACATTTATGCTGCCACTGGCGGATTTCACAGAAAAAAGCACCTTAAACTCGTTCCTGTCACTGTTACACCAGAAATACAAACCCAAAACTGTCAAAAGGAAGATTGCTACTTTAAAGGCATTTTTCCATTACCTTGTTTATGAAGAATTATTGTCTCAAAATCCTTTTGAGAAACTCAATGTGAAATTTCGAGAGCCACAAATCCTTCCCAGAACAGTCCCTGATACTATTATAGAAATCTTTCTCAGAACTATGTATAGACAAAAAAACTGGCGCCTACAACATATCAATACAATTCGATCCTTCGTGATATAGCCGTAATAGAATTACTATTTGCAACCGGAGTACGTGTTTCAGAACTATGCTCACTTACTCCTGCCCAAATAGATTTCACTACTTACAAAATTATTATAAACGGGAAAGGTTCAAAAGAACGTATTTTACAAATTGGAAATGAAGATGTAAAAAAAATATTATCTGAATACTATGCGGCCTTTAAAACAGATATCACTAAAACAGGATGGTTCTTCATCAACCGTCTTCACAAAAGATATTCTGAAGAATCTGTCCGAAACATGATAGTAAAATATCTGAAACTTGCCAACATAGATATGCACGTAACTCCACATATGTTCCGGCATTCCTTTGCAACACTGTTATTAGAATCTGATGTTGATATTCGGTATATACAGAAAATGCTGGGACACAGCTCTATAAAAACAACCGAAATATATACAAATGTGTCTACTTCCAAACAAAACAGCATCCTCACTGCTAAACACCCTCGCAACTCAATGCATATTGATATTACAATGTGACACTGTAGGCCGCTCAATTTAAAGCGGCCTTTTTTTCTTCCTCTTTACCAATTCTAAACCAAGGATAATATCTAATTATCTATTACAAAGGAGTCTGCTATGCGAGAGAAAAAATATATTCCTTTTTGGACCAAGGAAGAAAATAAAGTAGATAAAAATATATTAAGTATCATTTTATTGGCACATGTCCAACAGCCAAGAGGTTATATCAACAATAGTCAACTTCAGTGCAGTGAAACTGAACGATTTTCTATTGAAGAATTTAATGAAATTTATCAAGGAATCGTAACTGCCGGCTATTATATACAATCGGTATATTATAATGAGTTGGATTTCATATCCGATTTTATAGAACATCCTACCCGATTCCAAAATTGTCTCATATATAATTTAGCAAGAAATGGACTTGGAGATAACAAAAAGACGATGATTCCTGCTTTTTGTGAATTAGTAGGACTTAATTACAGCACGTCGTCTTCTTTAGCCTGTGCATTATGCCGTAATAAGTACTATTTCACAACATTATTTCGTTCACATAATATTTCTGCACCAAAAAGTTGGTTGTTAAGCAGTGAAGGAAGTTGGATTAATGGTGCTCCTGAAGAGGGGATTCAAGTTATCTGCAAACCTTGCTCAGAATCTGCAAGTCAAGGAGTCCATGAATCTGGAATTTTTTATGCTTCCCCAGAAAAATTCAAGCAGTTTTATGGGGTAACCTGCATCGTACAAGAGTATATTGATGGTGAGGAATGTGAAGTTCCTGTATTTAAAATAGGAAATTCCATAAAAATACTTCCCCCTGTCGGTATCAATCTTGGTAAAAGGAAGATTCTTGATGAGCAATCTTCGGCAGAAAACAGCTATGATTTTTATTGTTTAAGTGACACACAATCACAACAGACGATTGACCAGATATGCAATTACGCCCAAGAAGCGTTTCATCTGATGCAGATGAATGTATATGGGCGCATTGATTTTCGTATAAATTCATATGGGAAGCCTTACATATTTGATGTTTCAACAACTCCTTATACTACTCGGCATAGTTCATTCGCTTTTGCTTTTGATCAAATGCAGTTTCAATACAGTGATATCTACCATGCAATTATAACTGCTGCTGTTCACAGATTAAAACAGTAGCACTAAAATGACAAAAACTGGAGATCTGAAAGCAAAAAACCACGACCATAAAACTGACAGGAGGGATCTTGAATGTGGGTACATGCTGTTGTGATGGCGGTATGATACATCATGGGATCTCCATTTAGTTTAAAAGGGGCATGAAGTAGATTTTCCTGCTCATTCTGCCTTTTTCTAAAAATTTGCTTATATTCACGCAGAAGAGGGACATCCAGTGACTTTAAAATATCCAGTTCTTTCCCGGCAATGACTGTGTTATTTTGGAGTAATGCATGAGCAAAAAGTAAATCATGCAGAAAGTATTGATAATATTCATCTGCATCCGAAAGATCTTTAGCCGCTTTTTCAAGTTCCTTTTCTATAGATTTTGAACCATATAATAAAGAAAGTCCTAAATAATTAAAAAGAATCACATGGGAAACTTCATCTTCTTGGTTTTCCATAATTTCTGAAAAAGCCATAGCCGCCTTTTTTGCGCAAGTTAAATATTGGTCTCTATCCTCCAGATACCTTCTTTCATCTAGAAGAAATTTAAGAAGAATCTGATTATTCTCTAATTTGTATCGACTTGGATAGTACCACCCATCATTTTGTTTGAGCATTTCGTTACATTCATTTAGAGTTTGTTCTGCTGAAAAATAATCACCAGCAACAATTGTATTTGCTAAATGATTGCAAAGTGCCATATAAAGACCATTGCGGTTAAAGTGGCTACGATAAAACTGTATGCTTTGTGCCGTTTGCCTACTTGCAATCAATGCCGAATAATAAAGAGCTGCCTTCCGGTTATAACAGGCTTCAAATTCTTCAAATACAGGACTTCCCATATGCTGTTGAATCATTTGAATAAATCTCTTTTTGAGAATCTTTACTTTTTGACTATCGTTTGAGCGATCTATATAAACATCCAATAACACAAGTGCTGCTCTGCAATACTGTTCATCTTCGCAAAAATCGGACATATTTATCGTTTCGTATAACTCTTCAGCCAACTGACTGATTATAATAGGGTTTTCAGCCAACTGCACATAACAAAGAAGAATTAATCTCTGACATTCAGCCAAACTGGCTGGAATCAATCGGCTTGGAGTTATTGACTGTAAATGGAGAAGTGCTTCTTTATAATTATATTTTGAAAATTCCTTATATCCTGAAAGAAACTCATTTAGCGTATGACGTTGAGTTTCTTCCAGATCACCATTTAAACGCCTGAGTAATGAATAAATTTGATCAAGTATATTATATATATCGTTCATTTCCCCGATTTTAGAAGCTCGTCGAAGATAAGAAAGAAACAATAGCTGCCAGGCTTCTAAAATAATTTTAGAATCATTCGTTTGAAGGCTAAGTTTCAAATGTTTTCCCCTATTATAGTAGTCATCCGCATGTCGTTTCTGCAAGTATCCAGAAAATTTGCGATGATGATATTTTTCTCTTTTTGAAAGTTGTGTTTTAAAATATGATTTAATCCACTCATTAGGAAAAATGGTATCTTTCTTTTCCAACAATAAACATGTGCTCTTCAGCTAATGTAAGATATTCTTCAGCCAGATACTCCGTCTCGTCCGCATCATCAGGGGCAGAATTAATAAAAAAAGCAGTCTCATCTTTGGTAAAGTAAGAATCTATAATGGAAAGTGGCTCTAAAACCTTACATGCACTTTTATCTTGCGATGGCAATTCCTGACAACGTTTTTCCATTATCTCATTAAAATCCCGTGTTATAGAATTGCTATGATGATAATAATCTGCAGCCATCAGTGCAAGGGTCAGGTCATTTCCTGCACAAGCTCGTATATCTTTTATATTAATGCGTTCAGAATGTCCTTTTTGACGTAATATATCCAGAATATCATCATCAGGTATATCTTTCACCGGAACATCAAAAGAAATATTCCCATTTACAGAAGCTTTGTCAAGGGATACAAGTAATGTAACCAAATGGAAACCAGAGAGTAAATTCAGCTGTGGTAACATAAGTTTCTGAAGAAATTGCTTTGACGGAACATCCCACAGTTCATAATTATCTGCAATAAAAAGTATATGATGATTTGCGGCAGCCTGGTTCTTAATTCCAGCTATTAATGCTTCCTCACTGGGAGTCAATACAAAATGTTGTTTACCATATTGTGCAGTGCCACCAAACTCTAACGATATCGGTATCGGAGAAAAATTGATTCCAAAGGAAATTTCACTCCCTAAATCTAACTTCTTTTTGGAATACATTTTAGTTCCAATATGCCATGTGAGATATGGAGCCAAATTTTGATCAATGCCTTCAATGAAAAAAACAGACCACCCTTCTTTGAGTTGGTTACTGATTTCTAACGCTATTGTAGATTTTCCACACCCAGTATCACCATGTAAAGATATTACTTTATTATGATCGTCATCTGTTAGAAGATGATAAATTTGATCAATCATCTCCCACTGATAATCTGCCAGATTCATACAATCCTCCAATCTCCATAAAAAAGATAATTAGATATTATCCTTGGTTCATATAACTCAAAAGAATTTATCTCACAATTAGAAAACATTTATCGTGTATATGGTTCGGTGTCTTTTCCGTCATATACAAATACTTTTATATCCGTATTCTCACCAACATCAGCATGAATACCTACCGTGTGTTCTTCATCTGTAACGTTCAGAAAAGAATAACAGCCACCCGCAGGAATACTGCCAGACACGAGTTCCTGTTTTCCTTCGCAGAGCAAATACACAATAATATCAAAATCGTTTCTGTTCTGAACCGTCAATACGCCTGTTTTGGATAAAATTTTTGCATCAGAATATGTAATTACATAAGAATCAGGCGTTGACTCTTCCGCACAGGTTACAGAACAATCCCACAGTATCGCGGCATTTGCTTTTCGATAGGCTTCTAAAGAGTTATATATTGAAAACATAATCATTGTACTTATAGCAACAATAGTAATAATACCCAACACAATTGTCACTTTTTTCTTTATAACCATCACCTCCACACACAAATTTAATTTGTTACTCACATGACATCATATTTTTTCTTTAAGCCCTACCTGTAGAGGAGGCAGAGGAAGAAGAATTCTTGCTATATATTATGTTAAATGATGCAACATCTACATCTGATTCTGAAGTATTCGTTCCTCTTGCATAAGAACCATATAATACAATCTGATCATCTGTAAGAAAGATACTCTGAGAGGCAATAGCTTCCTGTAATATCCCGTTCTATTACACCGGTCTGCTCTAAACAATCCATATATTTCTCTATTTCCTCTTCTGAAAAACGAGCCATTTTATCCTCTGACCATTGTTTAAATTCAGATATAATTTGGCTCGCCTCAATTCTTGAAAAAGTCTGGACTAAATAAGTTACCGTTGCAAGCCCTTCCAATTCATGATCGCTTTCTATCTCATTCACATAAGCAACCGCTTTTTCGATTGCAGGCAAAAGACGGTTTAATAGCTTTGTTGTTTTTTCACTACAGATTACCTGATAAGCTAACTGATACGTTAATTCAGTATCTTTTAATCCATAAAAGCTCTGATATTCTCCGATATTTCTACTAACTATATCAATGGAATGAGCATAGGGACCATATTTATACTTCTGAAACGAAAAATACGGTTCTTCCAGATACAAATTCATAAAATATGCAGCTTTTTGCAGACGAAGTTTTGTACAACGATTGAGGCCCATTTTTATTTTCATCAGAACTAAACTGGCTGCTGTAAGTTTAGGTGCAACCGCTGCCTTTTGTACATAATTTCTCTGTGGCTCATAAATCAAAAATGTAAAATTATCAGCGATTGGTTCTAATTTCTTTTGTATCAGTTCTTTTACCGTCTGCCAATCCAAACCACCATTTCCACACCCCAGTGGTGGAATGGCAACTGATTTCACATGCAATCCCGGAAGTCGTTCTACCAAAACGTCTAACGCTGTTTCTATATAGCTTATTTTAGAATTTTCACGCCATTTATCTTTCGTTGGAAAATTTACAATAGTAATATCATTCTCTACAAACGTATGAATTGTTCCAACATGCAGTGTTTTATTTTTGCAAGCTTTTATATAGGCTTTATTATTTTCTGGAAATTTCAGCTTGAACTGATACGCAACTCCTTTTCCCATGTAGCCCTCACAGTTGACTGTATTAACTAAACACTCTGCACCAGACTGAAACATATCTCCAGTTGTGTATTTAATCAACACAACCACCTCCTCTCGTTACTCAAACCATTGGGACATCACTGTAATGAATGGCGGCGGAAAAATAATGCCTTTCTGTTTGAGCATATCTGCTACTTTGTTTTCAGTTTCTTTCGATGAAACATAGATACACTGGAAAGCATCAATTGGAATAACCAATGGACTCAGGCATTCCGCCATCTTTATCTGTCTGGCATTCTCGTCATTCTGCCCCACTCTGGTAAGAATATACCAGTCAATCATTTCAAAGCCTTTGTCATAATCATATAGCTGGCACTCTTCCAATGCCAATGGGTGCTTAGGTAAGATACGGAAATTATTGTATCTTGCCAAACTTCTGGTAATACAAATATAAATCATTTCTTCGCCCGCATGCGTTTTTTCACAGCCACATCAAAAGCTGAATATGGGTGAAAATGAAATGGGATATATTCGTCCAATCCTAAAACTTCTCTCTTGCGTATAATTTCCGGATCTGCAACATCTCCAAACGTTACGGTGTTCTCCCTTAAAATCTTTCTTGGTACAAGCCCAGAGTCAATGATAGATTCCAGATTTTTTAACTCTGTTAAATGATATAGTAATTTCCCCTCTTTCGCATTTTTTAATCCCATTGTTCTCCTCCTAGTATAACACACATTAAACTTTAATCACAGCACTTTTGTATGCTCTGTCAATGTGTTTATTTCCATAAATAAATTTTTCTTTGTACCCATTATATGGTTCCAGTATTGATACGTCAATCCCATTAATGTGCCTTCTCTTCTTCACTCTTTGTGAAAGGAAGAGATTGCTAGCTTTTACCAATCGCTCTTCCACTTCCACATCAAGTCTGCTTTGTTCTGGATTACCGAAATGGTGATCATGCGTCAGGCTGATACTGTTGACAATGAAAAACAGGAGCCAGCTGCATTACAACTTAGCTCCTGTCCTGTACATCTTGAATATAGAATTAGTAAAAACAAATTATCGGGACATCATACTGAATAAGACTATAAAGCTGTCCGGCATTTTCTGGTGGGAGATTGATGCATCCATGAGAACCACCTGTAAGATATCTGTCACCACCAAAATACGGCTGCCAGTCTGCATCATGAAAGCCAATTCCTCCATTGAATGGCATCCAGTACGTTACCGGCTGTTCATAAGAATAGGTTCCATTTGCTGTCATTTCACCTCGCAGCACGGACGGACTGCTCTTTGAATTCAGTGTGAATATTCCAGGGGGTGTTTTTCTATCCGGATCGCTTGGCAGTCCGGATACGATTTCTGATTGGAAAATAATATTTCCATTCTGATAATACCACATATACTGTTCTGTAAGATCTACCTCTATATATGTATCTCCGAGATCATTGATTCCGTGTGCATTTGCCCTCATAGAATATACCGGTTCCCTGGTTGTCTGGGTTCCTGACTGAATTTCCTGCATGAGCTGTGCTACTTCTTTGTCCTGATCAATCTTCCATCCATAGGCTGAGCCATATACATACACCGTCCTTCCGCTTGTGGTCTGGAATTGTCTTTCAGTGCCAACTGTATCATGATCTGCTGCAAGCTGTGCCACATAATCCACTACATGCTGCCGGAAGGCTTCATCATTCTGGAGCAGCTGCCCTTTCTCGTCAAACTGCAGCCAGTTTTTGATGGTATTCCCATCGAGTGTTACCGTTTCGTCTCCAAATGTATATGTGATATTTACTTTTGTCAGGTTCTTATATGTATTTACCATATTCTGAAGCTCTGAACTTTCTTTCGTCACATCTGCTTTCTTATAAGCCTTTGGATCACTTTCCAGATCTACCTCTGCCGCATCGTTATCGATTGCCCTGCATATCATCTGATAAGCTTCTTTGGTATTTAATTCATTACCTTCCGTTTCTGGCACAATAGTGAATTCTGAGTTAACAAAACTTACATACGCATTTTCCGGTGCTATCTGATTCTCTTTTTTCGCACAATTTAATGAATTTACCTGTTCTTCCAGTTTCTCCCGGCTGAAAAAAGTCTCTTCTTGAACCATATAGTTTTTTGTTTCAAAAAGACTGCCGATCCATTCCCATGATTTCTGAGTTTTCAGCAGCTGGAGAACCGCACCGCTGGATACGTATTTATAATCAATATCTTTTCCTGTAATGGCCTGCGGGTCCTGCATTCTTGCCCTTACCTGAATAGTATAGTTATCCTTTTTCCCAGCAATCTCCTGCTCAACCTCATATGCTGTCTTATTTGAACTGTCAATCCCATTGATGGTCGTCCCATAAAAGAAGTGATATGAGTAATAATAAGATATACCTGCATATATACAACAGCCTATAACAAAAATCATCAATATAATCAATATTACAATTTTCTTAATTTTATTTTTCTTCTTTTCTGAAAATATAATGGATCTGAATTCCGATTTATCCATCGGCACATAAACAACTGAACCTGGTCTTGCCGATTTTGTGGTTCTCATTGATTGCCCTATCACTTCTTTTGGTCTCATGTCTTATTTATCTTTCTTTGAATCAATTAGTTTTTTGCATTGTCACTGTCAAAATGTAATGTCTTATGGTACTTTGCATTTTCCTCCAGAAGTTTTTTCCATTTCTGTCCGTCTTCTTTCGTAGGATTATCAAAATTCTGCTGCCCCTTCAGTTCATCCATATACTGGATATAATCCAGGAAATAAATATCTACTGTCGAAATATCCCTGTCCTGAATTGCGAAGTTATTACAGTTTCCAGTAGATTCATTATATGGAAGTGTGTTTCCGTTAGCATCAAGAGCTACCATGAAGCAGTCACTGTTGGATCCTTCCTTATAAAGTTCATTTACCGTCAGTTCATACGGAGAACGAATTACGGATTTGAGTCCGATACCGGCATCGTTTGTATCATTCAGTTCCAATACTTCTGTCCGGGAATCATCTACCGTAACCGGGATATCGAAACTCCAGTCACCTTCATATTTGTAGTAGCCGGCATCCCTTCCATAGTTTTCATCATCCGCTTCTGACCACTCATAGTCTGCTTCCAGCCCTCTTACCTTCGTGATATCCAGATGCAAGTTAAAGGTATCTGGAATATCAATTTCTTTAATGTACTTCTGATATGCTCCACCACGTTCAGACAATTTATTGATAAACTCTTCCAGCAGCGCATAACCTTCATCCGTCTGATCATCTAAGTCCGCCTGAGTTATTCCCATCTCATCCATTACCTGCTGTGTCATTTCATTGTATTTCTCATTATATTCCGTATAATCTTTTGCCGCCTGAGCAAGATCATAACGGAAAATGCATGCATAGGTGTTGTCATCCAGAAACTGTCCTTCCACATGACCGTCGATCACCCGACTAGCTTCTGAATCAAAGTCCACACCTCCAGTCATATCCAGATCAATGACCGGTGTTCCACTTTCCGCCCTGGTTGACGTTTCTGGAAATGGCTTATCACTCTTAAACTGCATAGTTATATAGACCGCCTGGCTGTTGGCATATACCTCAGAACATGTAATTGTCAGCCCATCTGCTGTTTTAATGTAAGCATTCTCACTAGTGGCATTACCTGTCTTGTCCCCATCTGCTTCACTGCCATCTACCGTTGTTCCATCAACGGATTCCAAGGTTGTTGCATAATCCGAAAAATCACCAAAGAAACTTACATTATCCTGCAAGATTTCAAAAAGCCCTCCTACAACCGGGATATTCTTTGCCATTACTGGATTGGTTGCACAGAATATAAATCCGACCGCCAGTACCGCTGCCATACCTCCTGCTACCCTGCCTCCGATTTTCATCCAGTGGAATGGATCCCTAGGTGCTTTTTTCTGAGTAACCGTGTTATTCTCAATCAAATGATATGCCTGATTGATATGTTCATGTACAATCGCCGGAATCTCTGTATCCTTTTGCATTTTTTTCTGGAAATCTTTCTCATTATTATTTAGAGTCATCATTAGGCACGTTCCTCCTTAATTTTATATCCATATATCTCTGCGATTTTTTTTTCTTCCACGATGAAGGCGGGATTTCACTGTGTTTTCTGGCAAATCCAGGATATTACTGATTTCCCGGATATTAAATTCCTCCATGTAGTACAGAATAACAACCAAACGATATTTACTATCCAATGGTTCTAATGCCTGTAAGCATTCTATTGTCTCATATTCTTCATGAAAAGGGGTTTCTGGAATTTGATCCATAAAAGTAACCAGTTTATTCTTTTGTATGACATCTTTACATTTATTGATCAGGATGCGTATCAGCCATGTTTTAAAGTATCTGTTCTTTCTTAGACTTCTTAGATTTTCATAGCAGGAAAGGATCGTATCTTGTATTGCATCTGCAACATCTTCATCATTTTTCAGATATGCTGCTGCAATCTTGTACATACTCTGTACATTTTCATCCATGAGCCTGCAAAAAGCATCCTTGTCGCCTTTCTTCGCTTTTCGTATCAAAACCTCATTCATTATAGTTCCAATTCTCCTATCTCAGACCAGTCATCCGGAGTATACTATAGAAGCTTCATTTATGTGCTCCTACTTATTAGACGTGCGAATCCCTAAAAAGGTTGCAAATATTTAAAAAAAAATCATCTCAGATAAAAACACCCCCGAAATCGTTCAAAATTTTATGATCATCAGGTCCTATTGGGGTATAAAAACAGCCGTACCATGTGCGTTTTACATGATACGGCTGTCAATAATTCTCATACCCTCAGGATAGATTAATTGAATCGCCAACTAAGACTCTCCATTTTTATTTATGTAATAAAGTTTGATCCAGCATGTTTTTAATTTCATCCGGAAGACTGTCTATCATTGCATTTTCATCCAAAAACAGTAAAGTTGTATATTTTTTCGCATCATTCGGTGCTGAGAAAATATGAGTTACTGTATATGCTGTTGTACTTTTAGAAAAACAATCTTCATCTCGCAGTGATTCTACTACAAAGCAATCGCCTTTTTGCTGTCCCTGATCATCATACTCTTTATTTAAGCATAGAGTAAAATTAAGATCTGTTGTGCCAAACTTATAAGTTCTCGTATCTGTAACAATCTCTTCCAACATAAAGCCTTCTGAGCCAGCCAGCATTGCAATCTGTCCGATATGCTTAATTTTACGCTTACACAATGAAAAAGGGTGCTGCGGTGTAAAAAATATCTGCGAAGCCTGAAGCAGCTTTTTTGCTGCATAACTATAAAACTTTTTTGCAGAAAGGTTTGTGGCCACACCTGTTAAGTGCCTGAAATTGGCAGCTTTATAAAGCACCTCAATATATCTGCCTTCAAATACATATAGAAATCTTTTACCTACTAAATGCTTCCTATACAGATCGGCAGCTATTTTAATCTCCTGTACGATTTTCTCTCTATCCTGTTGTTTTCCCATCTATCTTTTCCCAATCATCACTATAATATAAAAACAGCACCGGACAACTTTTTGTTATCCAGTGCCAATAATCTTAAAAAGCGGTTTTATGCTGGCTGTCAGCCGCGACATCCTTCCGAACGTCTAAAATGTCGCCGGTATCATTAAGTCCCCGGCGCGGACTCACCGTATCTCCCTGGTGTGGGCGTAATACCCTTCCGAGTATCAAATAGTCCCAGTAATTACCCTGCCCGGGCACAGTACAGCTTTTACGTGCCGCTACACGAAACCTTTTGGTTTAACTATATTATATGCGATACCCTAAGAAATATCAATAGTTTCTGGCAAAATCGATTGGCTGTATTTTATTGTACCCCATTACTTACCACTGTCTATGATTTCCAGGCCCTCAGGACAGATCAACCAAAAATCATATCCTCTGTCCCATCAGGTCTTAAAAATATTGTTTTTGAAATTCCATTACATTCCAGCGTTACTTTCTGCTCACGGGAAGAGCAGAGGCGAATCCTGTGTATCCTGCCATCTCTCCATTCGAAATCAACTGTGATGTCACCCTGTACCTTCATTCCCCGGACATTTCCGTCTTTCCATTCATCCGGAAGTGCCGGAAGTAACAGGATATACCCTTTCCTGCTCTGGATAAGCATCTCTGCAACCGCAGCTGCAAAGCCAAAGTTCCCATCGATCTGGAACGGTGGGTGTGCACACAGCATATTGGGATAAATGCCGCCTCCCACACAGGAAATATTTTCCTCCCTGGTATAACGGAGCTGGTTTTTCAAAAGCCCCAGTGCATGTTCCCCGTCCCGGAGTCTGGCCCAGAGGCAGGCCTTCCATGCCATACACCATCCGGTTCCTTCGTCCCCGCGCCTTTCCAGAGCCACCCGGCAGGCTTCCAGAAGCTCCGGGTTTTTTCTGTGATCAGGTTTCCGGGATAAAGACCATACAGATGGGAAACATGGCGGTGATGGATCTCTGTTTCCGGATAATCCAGGAACCATTCCCGGATTTGTCCAAAGCTTCCCGTCTTAAATGGCGGCAGTTTTGAAAGTACCCGTTTTACATCCGCTGTCTCTCCCTCTATGCCCAGGATGTTACATATTTTCAGGTAGTACCCAAACAGTTCTTTCAGGATGCTGATATCCATGGTGGATGCCATTCCCACACTGTGGATTTTCCATCTTCTCCACAGAAACGGTTTTCCGGGGAAGTGGAAGGCCCGGTAACATAGTATTCCCCATATGGGAACAGGAACCCAAGATAGAACTTACGGCTCCCTCGATCACCGGATATGCTCTGTCTTTCAGGAAATCCAGGTCTTCTGTATAGCAGTAATGTTCCAGAGATGCCGGCAGAGCCATCCCGAACTCATAGGCCACATAGAATAGGAACAGGGGTCCTCATCCTGCCCGAAATATCCAACAGGTCCGGAATGTCCCCAGATATCCAGGTTGTGGTGGCTCACCCATCCGGAAAGTCCATAGACCTCCCTGGCTGTCTCCCGTCCATCCTCTGCTGTCCGGCAGATCAGGTCAAAGAGTGGTTCCTGACATTCGCTCAGGTTGCATCTCTCAGCCATCCAGTAATTCATCTCCGTGTTGATATTAACGGTATAATTACTGCTCCAGGGGGCACGCATCCTGTTGTTCCAGATTCCCTGGAGGTTTGCACACTGGCTTCCCGGTCTGGAGGAACAGATCATCAGGTATCTGGCATAATGGAACATCATCTCTGCCAAACGGTTTTCCCTGGTGTCGTTCAGTGATAATTCCATACGGTTAAAATATTTATGGTATTCTCCCAGATGTCTTTTCTTCAGCTGTTCATAATCCGGATCTTCCAATACTTCCATACACTCTTTTTCCAGCTGTGGTGTATCTGCATTCCGTCCAAAATCTGTATTTCCTGTAAAATAAACAAATATGTCCTGTTCTCCCTCGATCAGGAGCTTACCATCACAGCATTTCACACTGCCCTGCGGTACAACAACCTTTACAGCCAGTGTAAACCGGATTCCTTTTCCGGCCTCATAAACAACCGGTTCCGGGCAGTCATAGTATGGCGGTGCCACATAAGAAGGTGCCCGTCCAGAAAGTAAAACGGTATCTTCACAGTTTTTTATTTTCTCATATCTGATCTCACTTTCCAGTGAAATCTCAAGATGAAGTTTCTGTTTATGGGCTGCCTGGAAATGGACTGCCAGCAGAGGATCTGCCATGCTCACAAACAGCTCCCTTTTATACCCTGCAGATGCCACTGTTTCCACCGCATGGTTCAAAGAGAGCTGGCGTACATATCCGCCGGGTGCCTGTCCGGACATCTGCAGACTCATATTGAGTCTGCCAGCCGGGAGGTAACTGTCCGTCCAGTCACCCAGGATATGTTTCCTACAATAATCTTCTGCTTCCTGATGCTTCTGGTCTTTAAGCAGCTTTCGCAGATGCCCAAGATCAGCATGGCCGTTTTTATTCAGCTTTGAACTGCCGTCACCGGACCATAAAGTATCAAGATTCAGTTCAAGTGTTTCATTTTCCAGACGGCCATAGGACATCACTCCAAGAGTTCCGTTTCCGAGCGGCAGTGCCTCATTCCAGGCTTCTGCCGGGCTTTTGTAGCTTAATATCCAATGGTCCATTCGTGTTATCCTCCTATATTAACATTATGTTATCTGTACTATTTTCATAAAAGTTGTAATGCGTCTTCATCTGCAACTATAGTTACATCGGGATGAAGCTGAAGAATTGAAGCCGGTACATTTGGAGTAATCGGTCCGTAAAGGGAATCATAAATAGCTTTTGCCTTAGATGAACCGGTAGCAATCAATAATATTTTCTTTGCGGACATGATATTCTTAATTCCCATAGTATACGCCTGCTTCGGTACATCATCTATGCTCTTAAAAAAACGGGCATTTGCTTGATAGTACTTTCTGTAAGATTTACACAATGCGTTTCTTTTTCAAATGCTACTCCAGGTTCATTGAATCCAATATGACCATTTCCTCCAATTCCAAGAAGCTGCATATCAATCCCACCCACCATGGAAATTATCTTGTCATATTCTTTACAGGCATGCTCACTGTCTGCATCCATTCCGTCCGGAACATATGTATGGGATTTTTCAATATTTATATGGTCCAATAAATTTTGATCCATAAAATATCGGTAACTCTGATCATTGTCTGGAGACAAACCTTTATATTCATCCAAATTTACAGTAGTAATTTTTGAAAAATCAAGATCCCCTTTTTTATACCATTCGATCAACTGTTGATACATACCCACTGGTGTTGAACCAGTTGCTAAGCCCAGCACTGATCTAGGATTCATGATAATCTGTGCGGACATAATATTTGCTGCTTTTCTGCTAACATCCTTATAGTCTTTTCCTTTGTAAATAACCATATATACCCTCCTGAACGTCTGGTGACCCTGTGCCAGACAGATTCATCACTGAATTTGATACCATTTAATCTCGTTTGGTTCCATAT
>ENA-OQHY01000679-OQHY01000679.1-human-gut-metagenome-genome-assembly--contig:-NODE-679-length-18280-cov-2.416956_pt1 | contig 18280 bp, 24 predicted proteins | sample MGYA00242570_ERZ504733 | MGnify/ENA primary metagenome ERZ504733 (study PRJEB26092, sample SAMD00036219) | human gut metagenome | host: Homo sapiens | study: EMG produced TPA metagenomics assembly of... | reverse complement strand
GACGCTGGCAACATGGCTTGCTGAACGCATCTGCGGTCCGTTAACGCCACCGCCTGTCGAGGAAGAAGAGATCGCCGAAAGGGACCAAAGCGACGCCTGACGGTTGATATTCCGTGTTTTGCCCATAAATCCATGACTGGCGCGTCACTTTTTCCGTTTCGCGCCCGTCACTAAATGGTAGTTTATAAGGCTGATTGCGGTGAGTTGAACACACTTTATTCGCTTGAACCACATAACGGGAAGTAATGTGAAATATTTACTCATTTTCTTACTGGTATTGGCGATTTTTGTCATTTCAGTCACATTGGGTGCACAAAACGATCAACAGGTGACGTTTAACTACCTGCTGGCGCAGGGCGAGTATCGTGTATCGAGCTTCTGGCGGTTTTATTCGCCGCGGGCTTTGCGATTGGCTGGCTGGTATGCGGTCTTTTCTGGTTGAAGTTCGTGTTTCACTTGCGCGCGCTGAACGTAAAATTAAACGACTCGAACATCAAATTGCGCCTGCGTCCGACATTCCGGAAAGCTCTGGTGTGCCGGTCGTCAAGGAATAATCGACTATGCTGGAGTTGTTGTTTCTGCTTTTGCCTGTAGCCGCAGCCTATGGCTGGTATATGGGCCGCAGAAGTGCGCAACAAACAAAACAGGATGAGGCTAACCGACTCTCCCGCGACTACGTTGCTGGGGTGAACTTCCTCCTGAGCAATCAACAGGACAAAGCAGTAGATCTGTTCCTCGATATGCTCAAAGAGGATACGGGCACCGTTGAAGCGCATCTCACCCTGGGAAACCTGTTCCGCTCGCGCGGCGAGGTTGACCGCGCCATTCGTATTCACCAGACCCTTATGGAAAGCGCCTCGTTGACCTACGATCAACGCCTGCTGGCGGTACAACAGCTGGGCCGTGATTACATGGCGGCGGGGCTGTACGACCGTGCAGAAGACATGTTCTCGCAGCTGGTGGATGAAACGGATTTCCGCGTCAGTGCCTTGCAGCAACTGCTGCAGATTTATCAGGCCACCAGTGACTGGCAGAAAGCCATTGATACGGCCGAGCGTCTGGTGAAGCTGGGCAAAGATAAGCAGCGAGTTGAGATAGCCACTTCTACTGTGAACTGGCCTTCAGCAAATGGGCAACGACGACATGGACAAAGCCATGGCGTTGCTTAAAAAGGGTGCCGCCGCTGACCGTAACAGCGCGCGTATCTCCATCATGATGGGGCGCGTCTTTATGGCGAACGGCGACTATGCCAAAGCTGTAGAGAGCCTGTTGCGGGTTATCGACCAGGATAAAGAGCTGGTCAGTGAAACCCTCGACATGCTGCAAACCTGCTATCAACAACTGGATAAGCAGGATGAATGGGTAGCCTTCCTGCGTCGTTGCGTGGAAGAGAACACTGGCGCGACTGCCGAACTGATGCTCTCGGACGTGGTTGAACAGTATGAGGGCAGTGATACCGCGCAGGTCTATATTACGCGTCAGCTGCAGCGTCATCCGACCATGCGAGTATTCCATAAGCTGATGGACTACCACCTCAACGATGCAGAGGAAGGGCGCGCCAAAGAGAGCCTGATGGTACTGCGCGACATGGTAGGCGAGCAGGTACGAAGCAAACCGCGCTATCGTTGCCAGAAGTGTGGGTTTACGGCGTATACGCTGTACTGGCACTGTCCTTCATGCCGGGCATGGTCGACCATCAAGCCAATCCGAGGCCTTGATGGGCAGTAATTTTTAAAAACGATCTATTTTAGTTACAACATACTGATGGTTTTTTAGAACCCGTTGAGCCCGTGCGGTTTGCCGGCCAGGCAGGAGAGTAAATCGATTCTGTCAATTTGCAGCGCTGGCAGGTAGAATGCTCGCCGTTTATCTGTTCCGCGCCGCTGCGCGCCCATAGACGAAAAGGGCTGGTCATGACGTCTGTTACTTCCTCGCTTCCCGCGTAATTACTGATTCTCCTGTTGTTGTTGCGCTTGATTACAATAAACGTGACGCGGCACTGGCCTTTGTCGACGGTATAGACCCTCGCGACTGCCGTCTGAAAGTTGGCAAAGAGATGTTCACGCTGTTTGGACCGCAAATCGTACGCGACCTGCAACAGCGCGGTTTTGACGTTTTCCTCGACCTTAAATTCCACGATATTCCGAATACCACCGCGCACGCCGTGGCTGCTGCTGCAGAACTGGGGGTGTGGATGGTCAATGTGCATGCATCGGGTGGGGCAAGAATGATGACCGCAGCCCGTGAAGCGCTCCTGCCGTTCGGCAGCGACGCATCATCTGATTGCGGTTACCGTGCTGACCAGTATGGATGAGAGTGATTTACGCGATCTCGCGTGACGTTGTCACCTGCCGAGCATGCAGAGCGTCTCGCGCGCCTGACGCAAAATTGCGGGCTTGATGGTGTCGTCTGTTCCGCGCAGGAAGCCGTGCGTTTCAAATCAGAACTGGGCCAGGCTTTCAAACTTGTTACCCCAGGTATTCGCCCGGCCGGCAGCGAGGCAGGCGATCAGCGTCGCATTATGACGCCTGAACAGGCGCTGGCGGCAGGGGTAGAGCTATATGGTCATTGGGCGTCCTGTGACGCAGTCTGCTAACCCGTCTGAGACGCTCAAGGCGATCAATGCATCACTGAAAAAGGGGGCATAATGACTGATTCCAACAGTCGTCTGGTCTACTCAACAGAAAGTGGGCGTATAGACGAACCAAAAGCGAAAGCCGAGCGCCGAAGGGGGACGGTATTGTTCGTATCCACGTCAAACGAGTGGACGCAAAGGTAAGGGCGTATGCCTTATCTCCGGCATTGATCTTGACGACGCGGAACTGGTTAAGCTGGCCGCCGATCTGAAAAAGAAATGTGGCTGCGGTGGTGCCGTGAAAGACGGCATTATCGAAATCCAGGGCGATAAACGTGATTTAATTAAATCCCTGCTCGAAGCCAAAGGCATGAAAGTGAAACTGGCGGGCGGCTAAAATAGATGAGCCACGGCATTTGCCGTGGCTCTTTTTTTTACGTGCGTAAGTCAGACCTGAAATGCGTTCTAATATCGCAGTACCGGTGAAGGCTTATTTAATAATTATTTGCCGACCTGGTGACCGATAATACCACCGACAGCAGCGCCACCTAATGTACCCAGCGTACTACCATCTGTTAATACCGCACCGCCCAGAGCACCAGCACCGGCACCAATTGCGGTGTTGCGGTCACGTTTAGACCAGTTAGAGCAAGCGCTCAGGGACATTGCTACAGTGATTGCCAGAACAGCGGCGGCTAATTTTTTGCTGGTTAAGGTCATAATACTTTCTCCTGAATTATCGATTCACGGAAAGAGCTACGCTTTAAGTATAGACGAATTGAATACTTAAAAACTGTTTTCCGTGAAAGCTGGTCGCGCAGGCGTTACGTAATCACGCAGGTGATAGTCACTTCCTGTTATATCGCTAACATTAATTTTACGACTTTAAGGCGGGTTAAACAGGTAAAAACTCTTAAAGGAGGGTTAGGAATCATCTCAGACAGTAGGGACATAGGCGCCCGACATTCGGGCGCTTAAAGGACTCAGGACGACTTTTTAATAATATTGACGATAAGACCGTCATCTTCCAGTTTAATACGATGCTCATCGCTCAAACGTTCGTCGGTAATTACGCGGCTAAAGCGAGAGACTGGCCCCATGGTATAAGGGTGAACGGCGCCAAATTTTGAGCTATCAGTCAGCACAATGGCTCACACTCTTTTCCAGCACCGCATTCACCACATCAGAACGCATCATATCGCGGCCGGTGAAGCCCGTTTCTTGCTGCCAGCCATCAATACCAATAAAGGCCTTACTGAAATGGACCTGCTGGAACATATGGCGGGTCAGGGGCCAACCATGCTTTCGCTTTTTTCTGGTAAATGCCGCCCAGCAGGATCACCTCGCAGCGGGTCTCTTTGAGCAGATGCGCGATATAGCTACTGACCGTGATGATAGTAACGTCTTTCTGTTCGGCAAGCGTGCGCGCCAGTAAGGCATTGCTACTGCCGTTTTCGATAAACACCGTCTCACCATTGTTGACTAAAGACGCGGCAAACTCCGCCAGCTCACGCTTCAGGGCGTAGTTGTTCATCATGCGCGTCTCAACGTCCTCGCTATCGAGCGGGACCGCATACCCATGCGCACGACGCAGGTAGCTCTGTTTCTCCAGCAGGTTAAGATCCTGGCGGATGGTGACTTCTGAAACGCCGGTGGTTTTAGCGAGATCGACTACGCTGACGCGTCCCTGGTCAATGACCATCTGCAAAATGATTTGTTGTCGGGAATTCATAGCATCCAATTAATAAAGCGAAACAGGTTCGGAAACAGCAGGATCAAACTTCCCACGGCGCTTTTTGCTGTCCGTTCTCAGGCGCGTTTTCAGCACCCTTCTGAGCAAGAAGTTCAGACTTCAGGATCTCAAGATTATGGATCGCCGAGTGATAATCGCCTGCCACCAGGATATCCAGCACGGTATCAATACGTTGTGCTACAGCTTGTGCATCAATAGTAGACATAATCTCACCCCAGGTGTGAAAAGGTAATATTTTCAATGATGCAGAAAATGGGATCAAAAGAGAAGGGAAAAAATGCAATAACTAAATCACATAAATGAAAGTGATAAATTTATTCCCCCACATGCTGCGGGCTTAATGAGTGGATTAGTCTAAAACTGCGCGCAAGGCGCTTTTTCTGTGAGGAATTAGACTATGACAGTTATCAACCAGCCTACCTGCACCCTGTTTACCGATACTGAACGTTTCACACAGTTGTCAGCCTACTACGAGGAAGAGCGGCACACCATCTGGATGATGCTGCGGGCGCAACCTCGTCCTTGTTTTAATCATGCGTTAATTGAGGAGATCATGAACCTCTCCTGGCTGGTTCGCCAGTCCGGGTATCTTGTCGATTTTTGGGTAACCGGGTCACTGGTTCCTGAAATGTATAATGCGGGAGGCGATTTACAGTTCTTCGTAGAGTGCATTCAAAATGGACGGCGTGAAGCGTTACGCGCGTATGCACGTGCCTGCGTCGACTGTGTCCACGCAGCGTCGCGGGGGTTTGATACGGGCGCGGTCTCTCTGGCGATGGTTGAAGGCAGCGCGCTAGGCGGTGGGTTTGAGGCTGCGCTGGCACACCATTTTGTTCTCTCTCAGCGCGATGCCCGTCTGGGCTTCCCGGAAATTGCCTTCAACCTGTTCCCGGGCATGGGGGCATATTCGCTGGTCGCACGTCGGGCAGGGATGAAACTGGCGGAAGAACTCATCTACAAGGGGGAGTCGCATACGGCAGAATGGTACGAACAGCATGGATTGGTCGATGTGCTGTTTGAGCCCGGGCAGAGCTACGTCTCCGTCAGAACCTTCATCGACACGCTGCGGCCGAAGCTGAACGGGGTAAGGGCGATGTTGCGCGCCCGAACCCGGGTACTGCAACTGCCGCGCAGTGAACTGATGGATATCACGGAAGACTGGGTTGATGCGGCGTTCTGCCTCGAGCCAAAAGATATCGCCTATATGGAGCGTCTGGTGATGCTGCAAAACCGCCATCATGGGGCGTTACGCAAAGCCAGTTAACGTTGTTTTCGCGACTGATATCGCTTTAGCCATCGCTCGAATGCGGCAGCGGGCATCGGCTTAGCGAAGAGAAAGCCCTGCCGTTCGTTGACGCCGTTCTTGGTCAGAAAGGCGTCTTCTTTCGCGCTCTCGACCCCTTCAGCAATGACCTGCAGGTTTAAGGCCTGTGCCACCGCGACGATGGCCCGCACCAGAGACTGGGAGATCGATTGTTTATGAATATCCCTGACGAAGGATTGATCGAGTTTAATGGCGTCGATAGGAACCGCGCCAGCTGCGACAGAGACGAGTAGCCGGTGCCGAAATCATCAAGATGAATTTGCGCGCCAAGTTTGCTGAACTGCTGGATCACAGAGAGCGCCAGCTCTTCGTTTTCGATAAGGCAGCTTTCCGTGAGTTCAACGTCGATAGGGCAGTATTCAAAATCCAGATCCTTCAGCGCCTGCTTTAAATCGCTGAAAATGGTCTGGTCGGCCAGCTGACGTGCAGAGACGTTGACCGCCACGCGCAGGTTAATCCCCTTATCGCGCCATTTAGCCACCTGGCGCACCACATCAAGCATCACCCAGCGGCCCAGCGGGACAATCAATCCCGACTCCTCGGCATAAGAGATAAACTCCAGTGGAGGGATTAAACCACGCTCCGGCGACTGCCAGCGCACCAGCGCTTCCAGACTTCGGATTTCCCCCCGCCAGGTAATTTTAGGCTGGTAGTGAATCAGAAGCTGATCGTTATCCAGCGCTTTACGCAGGTTGGTATCCAGCCAGAGATATTCAAATACGCGCTGGTTCATCTCGGGTGAGAAGACGCAGAACTTGCCCCGGCCATTCTCTTTCGCCGTGTACATGGCGGTATCGGCATTACGGATGACGCTTTCCCTGTCGTTACCGTGCTGCGGGGCGAGGGCGATACCGAGCGAGCAACCGGTGTAGATTTCTATCAGGCCGATTCTGAACGGCTGGCGCAGACGGGTTAAGATCCGCGACGCCATCGCTTCCAGAGCGCCTGAGAGGTATCTGTGGCCATGACAATAAACTCATCACCGCCAAGTCGCGCCAGCACCTGACCGTCATCCAGACAGCTCAGAATGGCCAGAGCGACAGCCTGCAATAGCTGGTCGCCAAACATATGCCCGTAGGCATCGTTGACCTTTTTAAAGTTATCCAGATCGAGATACACCACGCCTACCTGCGTTTCACCGCGGCTGGCGATGGCATCAGAAATCAGTTCGTGGATCGCGTTACGGTTTGGCAAACCGGTAATGGTGTCGGTATTGGCCAGCACGCGCAGACGCTCCTGGGCGCGACGCTCCTCGGTAATGTCGGTGCCGGAACAGATAAGGAAAATTTCATTTTTGCCGCTGCCGCTATGAACAAACTTGTTTCTGAACAAAAACAGCCGTTGCCCTTTACGCGTTTTGATCCAGCGTTCGACCTCGTAGGAGCTGCCGTTGCGAAAAAACCGGTGATATTGCGCTTTGAAGCTGCCGCTTCGCTGCGGCTCATAAACAGCTTGAACACGTTCTGGCCAATAACTTCTTGTTCTTTCAGACCGGTATATTCTTCACTCAGCCGGTTAAAACGCTGAATATTGCCGTTATGATCGAGAATAACGATGACGGAGTTGGCTTCAGAGACAACCTGTTCAGCAAAAGAGAGGCCCTGAGCCAGGTCACGAGCCACGGAGGGCGTATCGTTCCACGCTGACGCGGTGCCGGCCCATTCATTTCGGGTTATTTTGCGCCCCACAAGATGAACCGGGACATCTTCGCCGTACAACGAGAGCGTCATGGAGATGCTGGAGGTAATGACGGTTAACTGGCGGATGAGTTCGGCTTGTTCATCATCCAGCGCCACCACCTCAGTCACATCGGCATTTTCGCTGGCGGCAAGGTGCAGAGCATTGCTGTCAGCTGTCATTCGCCACCAGGGGCTATGCGTACCCATGTAACGAAACAGCAAATTCTGCTCCAGATCGTCCATCATGTTTTCTCCCGCAGCTGCTCATTAGCGCACAAATTATTCATTTGCCGTCGACTTTTCCGTTGTGAAACAGCGGCAACCCCAAAATGAACGTCGTGTTTTTTCCCGGTTTTCTTATAAAAAACGCGTCTGGCGAAAAAGGCTATTTATTGTATAAAAATTCACGTAACCGAATATAACGGCACTCTTTTACTGTAGATAATTATGGCAATTTTGGGCGGGAAGACGCTGAAAATAGTACGAAAAAATAATGATTTTGCGGCGGGGGTTCAAAAGAAAAATTGTCGGCGCTTCCCGAAGGGAAACGGCCGACAATTTAAGCGGTTATCAGGCGACCGGGCGCGCGATAACGCTGCGGGTTTCCATGCGAACTTCAGCGATGTTTACGTCAATCACGTCTGTGACTTTGTAAACTGTTTCACCTTTGATTTGCACAGTACCATTTCCTGGCTGCAGACCAGTTCGTCACGGACGGCATGCAGGAACGGGGCAGGGATAAAGGCGACGGCACCGTTATCCACCAGGCGAACGCGCATACCGCCCCGGCTGATATCAATGATTCTTCGCGGCGAAGCGAGTATCTGTACCCGCTTTATCCTGCAGGTAGCGTGCGTACAGCCAGTCTCCCACGTCACGTTCCGCCATACGGTTCAGGCGACGTCGTTCGGCCATCTGCAGGGTGGTGTCATTTTGCGGACGCGCAATGGACTCACCCTTAATGATCGCCTTCAGCAGACGGTGGTTGACCATGTCGCCATACTTACGAATAGGTGACGTCCAGGTCGCGTAGGCTTCCAGGCCGAGGCCAAAGTGTGACCCGGCTCGGTACTGATTTCAGCAAAGGACTGGAAACGACGAATACGGCTGTCGAGGAAACCGGATGGCTGTGCATCCAGCTCGCGGCGCAGCTTACAGAAGCCCTGCAGCGTCAGCACTTCTTCAGGGTCAACGTGCACATCGTGGTTCTTCAGCAGGGCCGCCAGCGCTTCGGTATTGGCCGGATCAAAACCGGTGTGGACATTGTAAATACCAAAGCCCAGCTTGTCACGCAGGACGCGAGCGGCACAAATGTTGGCAGAAATCATCGCTTCTTCAACAATGCGGTTCGCAATGCGACGCGGTTCAGCCACGATATTCAGCACTTCGCCTTTCTCACCCAGCACAAAGCGATAGTCCGGACGATCCTTAAAGACCAGCGCATGGGTTTTACGCCACTCGCCGCGGTTCAGACAAATGCGGTGCAGCAGGCGGATCTGTGCGGCAATCGCGTCTGATTCCGGTTTCCAGGTGCCGGTATTCTCAAGCCAGTCGGAAACATTGTCGTAGGCCAGCTTGGCTTTCGATTCGATGGTTGCGGCAAAAAATTCAATATCGTCTTCGATCGCGCCATCGGCGGCGATGGTCATGCGGCAGGCAAGGACCGGACGCACTTCATTTGGACGCAGTGAGCAGAGGTCATCTGACAGTTCGCGCGGCAACATGGGGATGTTGAAGCCCGGCAGGTAGTTAGTGAACGATCGGACTTTTGCCATATCGTCCAGCTTGCTGCCTTCAACGATCCAGGCGGTGGGATCGGCAATGGCGACGGTCAAATGCACTTTGCCATCAGCGCTCTCTTCCGCATACAGCGCATCATCCATATCTTCTGTGCTGGCGCTGTCGATAGTGACAAACTCCAGGGCAGTGAGGTCGCGACGCGTCAGGCCTTCGTCCTGCATTTCAGTCGCTACGCCGTCTGGTGCTTCTTTCTCAAGATTATGGCGTGCAAGCGTCACCCACCATGGCACGAAATGGTCGTCGCCAAAGGTGATGAACTGGGTCAGTTCAGCATAAAAGCCACGATCGCCTTTCAGAGGATGACGGCGCATTTCTGCTACGGCCCAGTCACCTTCTTTGAAATCATGCTCAACACCACGGGCGGCGCGGCAAGGAATGGCATCTTTCAGCAGGGATGATCCGGCACGATAGAAAGACGATCGTCTTTTCGCTGGACCTTGCCCACGAAGCGGGTCAGGAACGGTTCGATCAGTTCTTCCGGCTCGGCGGACTCACGTTCCTTTTCGGTATGAATGACGGCCGTAATGCGGTCGCCATGCATCACTTTCTTCATCTGCGGTGGCGGAATGAAGTAGCTTTTCTGCGCATCAACTTCAAGGAAGCCAAAGCCCTTTTCCGTGGCTTTTACGACCCTTCTGCACGCGGCGTCTGGGAATGCAGTTGCTGTTTAAGCTGCGCTAGCAGCGGGTTGTCCTGAAACATAATGTTCTATTTTCGTAGCCATTGAGCGGCTGACAGTTTTACGCGATTCTCACTGTCACAGCAAGCGGTCTTTGGGTAATTAGTATGGTTATTCCCCTTTGCCAAACGCGACTTTCAGGCGTTCAAGCCAGCCATCCATCGCGCTCCGGGTGAGCAGTTTTATCGCCCGTACCGCAGGCAGTCCTTGTTCAGTGAGCGGGGTGAACTGTGCGGCACTGAAGCGTCCGGAGAACGCGTCAACAAGTCGATTGCCGCCGAAAGCGCCGGCGAATCAAGAGAAATATCATCATGGCTGTTTACCAGGATCTCACCCGTCAGGTCGAGCAGGATGGGCTCATGGCTGAGTACCGGCGTCAGCGCTTCAAGGGCGGGTTCGGCCTGCCAGCGGGAAAGCGATTCAAGCTGATGCGCGCTGGCATAACGCAATTCAACGACAGGTAAAAGCGCCACCCAGGATTCAGGAGCGGCTGGCAGCGTGGTGCGGCTGATATGGTGGCCGGGTAGCCAGCGTACAGGATGCCCCAGCAGGGCCTGAAAGACGGCCACCACGCGTGCCTGAAAACCGATAAAGCCGATAATCTGATTAATAAGCACCATGTCGTAGGTTGTCAGGCCCACCTCATCAAGCTGCTGCTGTGCTTTATCATCAATGACATCAGGTGAGCTGGCGAGCTGACGGGCGTACTGGGTGATTTGGTGCCAGGCGGCGGTTACTTTCGCGTGAGGAGTCAGGGCCGGGAAGCGGGGCGAGGAGGGCGGCATAGTGGTTACACAACCGTTGGACGCCACAGGCCTGCGCGAACCGTTTAATGCAGTTACTCCAATCTGTCGTAGGCCGCTGAGCGTATGCAGCCGGTTAACGGAGATTGAGAGCGGAAACAACAGGTGGCATAAGGTTCTGGCAGGGGTGAGCCAGCCAGTACAGGCGGCGACAATCTCGTCAGGCAGGGCTAAATCGAGCAAAAAACGATCGTCGACGTTAGCGGCTTCGGGCACCAGAGGCAGAACATCCGTCTGCGCGTGGTTTGACTGGGTTTCGTGGTACCAGTGGCCTTTGCCGGAAAAACGGCGTTTGTTCCATGGGCGTTCCTTGATCTCAAAATGGCGATCAATATCCTGGCGTAAGGCAGATGTGGGGAAAAATATTGTTAGGTGATAACAAATAGCTGAACGGAATAACGAAGGGGTCGGGCGGAGGAAGGAAAACTCTCTTCCCGTGAGGGAAGAGAGTCACAGCTTATTTAATTTCCAGCTCGTTCATTGCAGCGATGTTGAAGCCGCCGTCAACGTGAACCACTTCGCCGGAGATACCCGCGGAAAGGTCAGAGCACAGGAACGCTGCAGAGTTACCCACATCTTCAATGGTAACGGTACGACGAATCGGCGTAACCGCTTCGCAGTGCGCCAGCATTTTACGGAAATCTTTGATACCGGAAGCTGCCAGGGTACGGATTGGACCCGCGGAGATAGCGTTCACACGCACACCTTCTGGACCCATCGCGTTCGCCATGTAGCGGACGTTTGCTTCCAGAGACGCTTTAGCCAGACCCATAACGTTGTAGTTAGGGATAGCACGTTCTGCGCCCAGATAGGACAGGGTCAGCAGAGCTGCGCCTGGGTTCAGCATTGCACGGCAAGATTTAGCCATTGCCACGAAGCTGTAGGAGCTGATGTCGTGAGCGATTTTGAAGCCATCACGGGTTACCGCGTTCACGTAGTCGCCGTCCAGCTGATCGCCAGGAGCGAAGCCGATGGAGTGAACGAAACCGTCGAATTTCGGCCATGCTTTTGCCAGTTCAGCAAACATGCCATCGATGCTTTCGTCTTGTGCAACGTCGCATTCCAGAACAAGGCTGGAACCCAGCTGCGCGGCAAACTCTTCTACACGGCCTTTCAGCTTGTCGTTCTGGTAGGTGAACGCCAGCTCAGCGCCTTCGCGATGCATAGCCTGTGCGATGCCGTATGCGATGGACAGTTTGCTGGCAACGCCAGTTACCAGAATGCGCTTACCGGAAAGAAAACCCATAGATTTAATCCTTATATTCATTGCTTATTTTTTGCCTTGTAAATCATAGCATTACAGGCAACATTTCAAAGTCATTCGAAATTAGCTCGAAATTATATCCCACTCAGTGCCCCTTGTGTCACGCTATTTCTCGCTCAAAGCCCGTGACGTATGTCATGGAAGGGGGTGAGCGAACGCGTTATCACGCTGTTTCACAGGCATCCGTCCATTATATCACTGCGCGACCGGTTCGCCTCATCCAACCAGAGGCGGGCGTTGCGCAAAATGATCCGTTCAGTGGATTTTACGTATTACAATCCAGTTAGAGTCAAAACATGAAAGAAATCATTAACAAACACGTTATAGACTGGGTTGAAGATAATATTTTATCTCTGGAGCATATCGATCGGCTGGTCGTAAAAACGGGTTACAGCAGAAGGACGCTCGAAATCTGGTTTAAACACCAATTCCACCAGTCGCTGGGTGAGTATATGCTCAGGAGACGAATGAGCTATGCCGCGTCTTTATTAAGGATGACGTCGCTGCCGATCACCGAAATCGCTCACATTTTTCAGTATCATAGTGGACAGGGTTTTGCCCGCGCGTTTAAGAAATTGACCGGGAAAACACCGTCTCAATATCGAAGCGATGAAATATGGGACTTCCAGCGTTACCATCCTTCACTGTTATTAGAAGGGCTCCGTAAACCTGACGTGAAGATTTGTCGGCTGGCGCGGACGTTTTCCTATAACGATACCCTGACGGAATATGATCATATTTTTAATCCTGCGATACAGGATGTGACCAAAAGACTGAGAAAACTTTTGCTTGATCATCGTGGGGAGGTAAAAGAAATCGCCATCAGGGGACGGCGTCCAGAAGGCCTGGATAAAAGCCGGGAAAACATGGCTGAAGTCATAATTGATTATCTGTCACCGGATAATACGTCGCACCAAAAACAGGAATATCATTTTTCCGGTAAATATGCCGTTATGCGGTAATTAGTTAAGACGTTAATTGTCGGAACGGTTTCTTTTCCTTACGCGACGGTGTCGGCCATGACACCAGCGGAACATAGTCAGTATGACGCTCTGATTATCGAGGCGAGAAAAGGCAATACGGAACCAGCCTTGTCCTGGTTTTCAGGCCACCATCGGCTTGATGAGTCTCAGGTCGCCGACTGGATGCAAATCGCCCTGTGGGCCGGTAAAGATAATGAGGTTATCAACGTCTATTCACAATACAAACATCATACGTTACCGGCGAGGGCCTATTCAGCGCTGGCGATAGCCTATCGCAACAAGCAGGTAAGAGTGATCTCACTGGTGAGTAAAGCGCAGTAGGGAATATCCCGGTTCGGTACGACATCGACCGGGATAATCCACTTCAACAGACTGAGGTCGGTTAACTGAAGCATCTGAAAAGAGGGTGGCAAGCCTGACCGGTTTGCCCCTCGATGTTAAGCAGAGAATGGTGTAAATCGCTCTGCCGTTTCACGTCTTTTATTTATGCGGTATTAATTGAACATGAATAACATTACGTTGGCTGAGAAAATGATCGTGCTGTCCGGTGCGCTGCTGTTTGCACTGATGATCGCGGTGAACTCCTTTTTTGTTAATGATAATCCAGGTTTCAGGGTACCCATGACAACCTATTTGATCGTCATGATTGCGCTGTTTTTTCTGGATACCATTATCTTTATTTTTATCCAGATGCAGTATGCGTCCGACCGATCTCATTTATCCCTGTTAATCCTGAGCATGGCGTTTCTGAGCGGTCTCATCTATTTCATAGAAACGATTATCGTCATTCAGCTTCCTGAAGACGCAGGGTTAACCCATACGCTAAAAACTAACGATACGGCGGTATTTTATTTTTTCCGCCAGTTAAGTTTGATTTTTTTGCTGGGGCTTGCTGTATGGGTGGAGAAACACACGGCACGGCGACGGTTCACATTACGGAATAAGGTCTGGCTGGCGCTAATATCGTTAATCCCCCTGGTTATGTTCCCGGTGCTGGCCCATGCGTTGAGCAGCTACAATCCAACCTGGACATTAACGATAGCCGCGTATCGCCCCGATCAGTATCATCCTGTCTGGGATGTCCGCTACGTTAACGCTCTGATAGTGCTCTGGTCGGCCCTGGCCTGCTACATGACTTACGTGACACGCTTTTCATCTGGCGTCTGGAACAGCATCATCGTGGTATGCCTTTCTGCGATCACCTATAACTTTTTCCTGCTCTTACTCGATACGTATAACCTGTCGCTCTGGTATATCAGCCGGGCGGTAGAAGTGTTCAGTAAACTATTTGTTATCTGTACCTTACTGTTGCATGTCTTCAGCTTGCTGAGATTTTTTGGCGATCGGGTTAACCGCGATCCCCTTACGCAGATCTTCAACCGCAAGTATTTTTTTGAGGCACTTCAGCGACTCCGCATGCTCAGAACAGAAAAGGGCACCAGCATTATGATGCTGGATATCGATAACTTTAAGACCATTAATGACACCTGGGGACATCCTGTGGGGGACCGCGTCATTCTGGCGGTCGTGGATATTATTAAAGACAGTATTCGTGATAACGACGTCTTTGCCAGACTGGGAGGTGAGGAGTTTGGCCTGCTGTTGCCCGACACGGACAGGAGTATGGCCGTAGCCGTCGCAGAACGTATTCGCAAGAATGTTGAGCAACGCACCGGCAGGGTAACCTGTACGCGGTGCCCCTGACGGTAACGTTAAGTATTGGCGTGTGCTCAGCCATTCAGGAAAACGTCAACAGTAGCGATATCATTCGTGATGTGGATGAAGCACTGTATGAGGCCAAGCACGGTGGTAAAAACAGAACCGTGTGCAGACAGGCCGCAGGTCGGTCTGATCCGGCGTTGCGCGCCTCCGCGGTGTGATTTACGCGCAAGAAAAAACGGGGTTATAACACAGGGATGTAAATATCAAAGTTAACGCGCTCATCGCTGCAGGCGTTAAAACGCATTAAATGAATGCCATCGCGCAACGTCAGGCGGTTCGTCACCATTGCCTTAACAAACGCAATTTTGTTATAGGCGCTATAACACTCCCAGCTGCCTTCAAAGGACATTTTTGCATATTTTCCGGTAAGTAAAAGTGTGTCTTTCTTTGTTGTTTTAGTGCTGTCTAAACAATATGAAATTAAGACTTCTACCAGATAGGAACGGCTTTTACCCAGACGTTCTGGTCGGCGCGGCACTATGGCAAGCTGTTGGATCCGATCGCGATTCTCAAGCAGGAGTTTTTTGATTTTTTTAGTGACATCGTGCACCGCAGTATCAAAAAGATGATCGTGCTCTATAATCTCATGGGTATACGGAAAAATCTCATTGAGTTCACAGAGTGTTATTTCGGGTGTTTTAAGATCGTCTAATAAAAATGAGGGCTGAAGGATATCAAAATCCCACTCTTTTGCATTTCTGTATTCAGAAGGGGTGAGTCCCGACATCTTTTTAAAGGCTCTTGAAAACCCCTGGCTGCTTTGGTAGTGAAATAAATAAGCAATGTCCGTAACGGGAAGCGACGTCATTCTGAGCATGATGGCCGCAAGGCTCAGCCTTCTCCTTAGGATGTACTCACCTAAAGAGAGGTGATATTTCTCTTTAAACCATGTTTCGATGGTTCTTCTGCTATACCCGGTATCTTTAACCAGTTGATCAATATGTAAAATAGAAAAGTTATTTTCCTCTACCCAGGTGAGAATATATTTACTAATACTTTCTTTCATTCGATATCTACAGCGTGTGGCGTCATGACGTAATTAATAAATTGCCGGTGGGACCTATGCCGAATACTTGCTTTATTGCGGTGGGATTCTGGCAATGACCTTAATTTCAAAATCAAAGCCCGCAAGCCAGTTTACCCCCACGGCCGTCCAGTTCGGATAAGGGGGGCGGGGGAACGCTAATTTTTTGGCTTCCATGATGGTTGAAAATTGATTTTCAGGATCGGTATGAAACGTCGTCACGTCGATCACATCATCAAACGTACATCCCGCGGCAGAAAGCGTAGCCTGGAGATTATCAAAAGCTAATTGTACCTGAGCGCCGAAATCCGTTTCAGGTGTGCCGTCGCTGCGGCTTCCAACCTGGCCTGAGACAAATAACAGATCGCCAGAGCGAATGGCAGCAGAATAGCCATGTTCTTCATAGAGGGCATGACGATTAGCGGGAAATACAGGTTCACGTGGGTGCATGGCATTTCCTTTTCGATTGGGGGTATTGTTGAGATCACGCGGTCGTATTAACATACGCTGCGTATGTTAAAATCTAAACCACATACGCCACGTATGTCAAACGGAAAAACACAACGTAACCAAGGACGTCTTATGGCTGCAAAAAGCCGTGCCGAAACGGCCCAGGAAAATCGCGAAAAAATGATTCAGGCAGGGCGCAAAGCTTTTGCCGAGAAAGGCTATGCCGCAGCCTCCATGGATGAGTTGACCGCAAGCGTGGGGTTAACACGTGGAGCGCTATACCATAATTTCACTGACAAGAAAGGCTTGCTGGCTGCGGTGGTCGCCCAGATAGACAGCGAAATGGCACGAAAGGCGAAGGCAATTGCCGCCAGCGCCGAGAATGACTGGGAGCGACTGCTGGCCGAAGGCGTCGCTTACATCAAAATGGCGCTCGATCCGGAAGTGCAGCGTATTGTACTGCGTGATGGTCCGGCTGTTCTGGGGGACCCGGCCCACTGGCCCAGCCAGAATAGCTGCCTGGAATCTACCCGTCAGACCATAGAAAAAATGATTGAACGCAAGGTCCTGAAAGACATGGATGCAAACGTCGCTGCACAGCTGTTAAATGGCGCTGCACTCAATGCTGCACTGTTGATAGCCGCCAGTGAGGATCCGCAGAAGACGTTGCCACATGCGATTGAGGTGTTTGTCCTGCTTGCAAGCGGGTTACGCCATCAGTGAAAGGAAAGGGTTAACGCGCGCGAGCTGCTATTTAACCCTTAAAGGAACGGGTGTGCCGGGGGCATTTTTTGTCGGATAAGGGGCGCTAGAACGCCGCGAGGATTTCGCGCGTGGTGAGCGTTGTTAATCCGCCCCTTGCACCAACGCGCTAGCGGTCTTTTCTCCACGCGTCCGCGGTTAATGCTTCACCGAAATGGCCGGCAATCAATCGCTTAGTCAGTTCATGAAGCGGAGAGGCCATAACATCCGCGGTACTGCCTCGTTCAACAACCTCACCCTGATGCATGACCATCACCTGGTCGCTGATGTGTTTCATCATCCCCAGATGTTGGGTCACGTAGATATACGAGATACCCTGTTTTTCCTGTAATTCGAGCATCAGGTTAATTAACTGCGACCGCATCGACATATCCAGCGAGGCGAGCGCTTCGTCGGCGATAATCACTTTCGGGCGCAATATCAGCGCGCGCGCGAGCCCAAGACGCTGTTTCTGGCCGGGGGCGAGCATGTGCGGGTAATAGCTCTCGTGATCGGGCAGCAGCCCAACCATCCGCAGGGTTTCAAAAACGCGTTTGCGTCGCGCTTCTGGCTCGAGATCGGTATTCAGACGCAGCGGAAAATCGAGGATTTGCGAAATACGCTGACGCGGGTTGAGCGATGTCGACGGATCCTGGAAGATCATGCGGATACGCTGGCTGCGGAAAGAGTAATCGCCGAATTCCAGCGGATGGTCATCTATCAGCACTTCGCCGCCGGAGGTTCAACCATGCCTGCCAGCATCTTCGCCAGCGTGGATTTACCGGAACCGTTCTCACCGATGATCGCCAGCGTCTGTTTTTCGCGCAGGGTAAAGCTGAGCGGCTTCACGGCTTCAACGGTCTGACGATGGAACAGTCCGGTACGGTAGCGAAAGGTCTTACTCAGGTTACGGACTTCCAGTAAGGTTTCGACCATTTCACTCTCTCTCCATGTTCAGCGGGAAATGACAGGCATATAGATGATTTTTAGCCCCTGTCAGGCGTGGCGTCTCAATACATTTACGCTGCGCATACGGGCACCGCGGCCCCAGACGACAGCCAATCGGCAAGGACTCCAGCAGCGGGATAGCCCCGGGCAGGGTATTCAGGCGACTCTTGTGCGGCATGCGCTGCCAAAATCTGGAATGGCGCGGATCAGCGCCTGCGTATACGGATGATGCGGCGCGGTGATGAGTCTTCACTCGGGGCGGTTTCGACCGTCTGCCCGCAGTACATCACATCAATCTTATCAGCATTTGCTGAGCATTTGCAGGTCGTGACTGATCAACAAAATGGTGGTGTTGTTGTTCTGATTCAGACGCGTCAGCAGGCGGAAAATCTGCGCTGCGTGGTCGGTTCCATCGCGTTGGTCGGTTCATCCGCAATCAGCAGACGCGGCTGATTGGCCAGCGCATGGCAATCATCACTTTCTGACACTCACCGTCGGTCAGTTCGTACGGAAAACTGCGCATGGCATCTTTATG
>ENA-OQHY01000678-OQHY01000678.1-human-gut-metagenome-genome-assembly--contig:-NODE-678-length-18287-cov-2.405617_pt1 | contig 18287 bp, 22 predicted proteins | sample MGYA00242570_ERZ504733 | MGnify/ENA primary metagenome ERZ504733 (study PRJEB26092, sample SAMD00036219) | human gut metagenome | host: Homo sapiens | study: EMG produced TPA metagenomics assembly of... | reverse complement strand
TCCAAAAGAAAAAAACATGTGCAGATCGTTCATGGCACATATAATATGAAAGAACTTGATGATGCAGGCATAAGAAAGTTAATTAAGGATTGGATGAAAGAAGAAAAGTAGGAGGAAGATAGAATGTCAAAGGCTGACGTTATTGAAATTGAAGGAACTGTAGTAGAAAAACTGCCAAACGCAATGTTTCAGGTAGAACTTGAGAATGGACATCAGGTATTAGCTCATATCAGCGGTAAACTGAGAATGAACTTCATCAAGATCCTGCCGGGAGATAAAGTAACATTAGAACTGTCTCCATATGACCTTTCAAAAGGAAGAATCATCTGGAGAGATAAATAAATTCAAAAAAACTATTGACTTATATTGCAAATAGATGCTATACTATATAAGCACGTTTTCTAGGCATGTTTATGCACTGAAATCTCTGAGTTGTGATTCAAATGGAAATGTGTAGCAACAAAGGCATAGCAATGGATGAAAGGAGGATCCCCGTGAAGGTTAGATCATCAGTAAAACCAATTTGCGAAAAATGCAAAGTAATTAAAAGAAAAGGAAGCATTCGCATTATCTGCGAAAATCCAAAACACAAACAGCGTCAGGGTTAATTTCTGAAGAATGTTTGATGTATTTAGGCGGCTGATAGTGGACACGCCAGGTGGTGTGGATACTATTTCAAATATACAAGGCGCACCCGAAAGACCGGTGATGATCCTCGTATATTGCTTCTAATGCCGGCTCGTCATTACCGCATAGCTTCCAACACTATGAGCGGTGCCGGAAAGGGCATGATACCGAACATGCCTGGGACAAAAATACAGGTCCCCTATTAAAGACAATTAACAATGAAAGAAAATGGAGGAAATTCACATGGCTCGTATAGCAGGTGTAGACTTACCAAGAGACAAACGTGTTGAGATCGGACTGACTTATATCTACGGAATCGGTAGAACAAGCGCAACTCGTATCTTGACAGAGGCAGGAGTTAATCCTGATATTCGTTGTAGAGATCTTACAGACGATGATGTAAAGAAAATCAGTGCTGTAATCGATGAGACACAGACAGTAGAAGGTGATCTTCGTAGAGAAATCGCTCTCAACATCAAGAGATTACAGGAAATCGGATGCTATAGAGGAATCCGTCACAGAAAAGGACTTCCGGTTCGTGGTCAGAAGACTAAGACAAATGCAAGAACAAGAAAAGGTCCTAAGAGAACAGTAGCAAACAAGAAGAAATAATTTATTTGAGGAAAGAGTAGGTTAGTTTTATTATGGCAAAGAAAGTTACAAAAAAAGTGACAAAGAAACGTGTCAAGAAAAACGTTGAACACGGACAGGCTCACATCCAGTCATCTTTTAATAACACAATCGTAACATTAACAGATGCACAGGGAAATGCTCTGTCATGGGCAAGTGCAGGCGGTCTCGGATTCAGAGGTTCAAGAAAATCTACTCCTTATGCAGCTCAGATGGCAGCTGAAACAGCAGCTAAAGCAGCATTAGTACATGGTTTAAAATCAGTTGACGTAATGGTTAAAGGACCAGGTTCAGGTAGAGAAGCAGCAATTCGTGCTCTGCAGGCATGCGGAATCGATGTAACAAGTATCAGAGACGTTACACCAGTACCACACAATGGTTGCCGTCCACCAAAACGCAGAAGAGTCTAGTACTATTATTATTCACTACGTTAACGGATTGTATGTGTCCGAATTATATAGGAGGAAAACAAAAACATGGCAGTAAATAGAGTTCCGGTTCTTAAAAGATGCAGATCCCTCGGAATGGATCCAGTTTATTTAGGAATTGATAAAAAGTCTAACAGACAGTTAAAAAGAGCGAATAGAAAAATGAGCGAGTATGGTCTCCAGTTACGTGAGAAACAGAAAGCAAAATTCATCTATGGTGTATTAGAGAAACCTTTCCTGAACTACTTCAAGAAAGCATCTAAGATGAATGGTATGACAGGTGAAAACCTGATGGTACTCTTAGAGTCAAGACTTGACAACGTTGTATTCCGTCTTGGTCTTGCCAGAACAAGACGTGAAGCAAGACAGATCGTTGACCACAAGCACGTGCTTGTAAACGGAAAACAGATCAACATCCCTTCATACCTTGTAAAGGCAGGAGATGTTGTAGAAATCAAAGAAGCTAAGAAAAACTCACCAAGATACAAAGAGATCGTTGAGGTTACAGGCGGACGTCTTGTTCCAGAATGGTTAGAAGCTGATCTGGAAGGTCTGAAAGGAACAGTAAAAGAACTTCCAAAACGTGAAGCAATCGATGTTCCTGTAGATGAGATGTTAATCGTCGAGTTGTATTCTAAATAATAAACCGTAACCCACAGGAGGTGGACTTAGTGTTTGATTTTAATAAACCCAATATTGAAATAACTGATATTTCAGATGATAAGAAATATGGTAGATTCGTTGTAGAACCTCTTGAAAGAGGTTATGGTACAACATTAGGTAATTCTCTTAGAAGAATTATGCTTTCATCTTTGCCTGGTTCAGCAATCAGCCAGGTTAAGATCGATGGTGTACTTCATGAATTCAGTTCTATTCCGGGTGTTAAGGAAGATGTCACAGAGATCATCATGAACCTGAAATCTCTGGCAATCAAAAACACATCTGAATCTGATGAGCCTAAGACTGCTTATATTGAGTTCGAAGGCGAAGGAGTTGTAACAGCAGCTGACATTCAGGTGGATCAGGATATTGAAATCATGAACCCGGAGACTGTAATCGCTACATTAAACGGCGGTGCAGACAGCAAATTGTATATGGAACTTACCATTACAAATGGAAGAGGCTACGTGAGTGCTGATAAGAATAAGAATGACGAACTGCCAATCGCAGTGATTCCAATTGATTCTATCTACACTCCAGTGGAACGAGTGAACCTTACAGTAGAGAATACCCGTGTCGGACAGATTACAGACTTTGATAAACTTACACTGGATGTATACACAAACGGCACACTGCTTCCGGATGAAGCTGTAAGTTTGGCTGCAAAGGTACTTAGTGAACATCTGAAACTCTTTATTGATCTGTCAGAAGTAGCACAGGCTGCTGAAGTTATGATTGAAAAAGAAGACGATGAAAAAGAAAAAGTTCTTGAGATGAGCATTGACGAACTTGAACTTTCTGTTCGTTCATACAATTGCCTGAAGAGAGCTGGTATCAATACAGTTGAAGAACTGACAAACAGAACACCGGAAGATATGATGAAAGTACGTAACCTTGGACGTAAGTCTCTGGAAGAAGTACTTGCAAAATTAGATGAGTTAGGCTTAAGCCTCAGCAAAGGTGAAGAATAATCTGTCAGTAAGCCCGTAAGTGCATGGCAGAGCATTTGGCTAGTAAGCCCGAAGAAGCATAACCAAGTGTTATAATGGAGGATATTTAAAATGGCAAAATATAGAAAACTTGGCAGAACATCAAGCCAGAGAAAAGCATTATTAAGAAATCAGGTAACAGCACTTCTGAACAACGGTAAGATCGTTACAACAGAAGCTAAGGCTAAAGAGATCCGCAAGATCGCTGAAGGACTTATCGCATTAGCTGTTAAAGAAAAAGATAACTTCGAAGAAGTTACTGTAAAAGCTAAAGTTGCCCGCAAAGATAAAGATGGCAAGAGAGTAAAAGAAGTTGTAGATGGTAAGAAAGTTACTGTATATGACGAAAGTTGATAAAACAATCAAAAAGGATATGCCAAGCAGACTGCATGCTCGTCGTCAGATGCTGAAGGTTCTTTATCCTGTAAAGGAAGTTCCAACTGCACAGGCTGGAAAGAAGAAAAATACAAAAGAAGTTGATCTTGTAGCAAAATTATTCGATGAGATCGCTCCTAAGTATGCAGATCGTAACGGTGGATACACAAGAATCGTTAAGATCGGTCAGCGTAAAGGTGATGCAGCTATGGAAGTTCTGATTGAACTTGTATAGTTAGAAGTCAATAAAAGTATTGAAAACCTCACACAATCATGTGTGAGGTTTTTTTGTATAAAGATACAGGAAGAGTGGCAGACAGGATTTTGGAAATAAACGGACAATTAAAGATTTGTTAAAAATCTGACTATAGCGTTAAATTTACTACTATTAACAAATATGATTACAAATTGTCAAATAAATGATATAATACCGATATCACATTTGAAATGAATTGTGCAAAAAACTGATAATTGCAATTCATATGTACTGTAAATTGAAAACAAACAGATGGAAGGTAGGAATAAAGAATGAGCAGACTGGAAATTGCCTCTCCAAAAAAAGCAAAGATCGTAATGGAAGGCCTTTATAAAGATCTGGAAAGAAGAATCGAATCAAGTCCTCCGGGATTATGTCCTGTAGATATGGCAAGAGCATTTCTTGAGTTATGTCATGCACAGACCTGTGGAAAATGTGTACCTTGCCGTATCGGATTAGGTCAATTGAACAATTTCATCCGTGAAGTACTGGATGGAAAAGCAACTATGAAGACGCTGGATATTATGGAGCAGACTGCACTTTCAATCATGGAATCAGCAGACTGTGCAATCGGATATGAGGCTGCTAATATGGTATACAAAGGATTGATCGGTTATCGTGATGATTACGTTGAACATATCCAGAACGGAAGATGTACCTGTACCTATAATCAGCCGGTACCATGTGTATCTTTATGTCCTGCACATGTAGATATTCCGGGATATGTTGCACTGGTAGGTGAAGGCAGATATGCAGATGCGATCCGTCTGCTGAGAAAAGATAATCCGTTCCCGACTACATGTGGATTTATCTGTGAACATCCATGTGAAGCAAGATGTAGAAGAAATATGGTGGATGATTCTATTAATATCCGTGGATTAAAACGTGTAGCAGCAGATTTTGCGGGAGAAGTTGATCCTCCGCAGTGTGCACCGGATACAGGAAAAAAGATTGCAATCCTTGGTGGAGGACCTGGTGGTTTGAGTGCAGCTTATTATCTGCAGTTAATGGGACATCAGACAACTGTATATGAGATGCTTCCGAAATTAGGAGGAATGCTTCGTTATGGTATTCCGAACTACAGACTTCCGAAAGACAGACTTGACGATGATATCCGTGCGATACTGAAGACAGGTGTGCAGGTGAAAAATGGTCTGAAGATCGGTCAGGATATTACAATCCAGCAATTGAGACAGGAATATGATGTTGTTCTGATTACAATCGGGGCAAGTACAGATAAAAAATTAGGATTGGAAAATGAAGATGCAGACGGAATCCTATCAGCTGTACAGTTCCTGCGTAACGTAGGGAAGAATCAGATTATGGATTTGACAGGAAAAGAGGTTGCTGTTATCGGTGGAGGTAACGTATCCATGGATGCAGTCCGTACAGCAAAACGTCTGGGTGCAAAGAAAGTAAGTATTGTTTACAGACGAAGGGTTGCGGATATGACTGCACTTCCGGGAGAAATAGACGGAGCAGTTGCAGAAGGTATTGAATTACAGACATTGAAAGCACCGTCATCCATTGATGTAGATGAGAATCATCATGTAAAAGGAATCTATGTGACCCCTCAGATGGTGAGCTCGATCAGAGACGGAAGAGCAAGCATCAAACCTACAGGTGAAGAAGATATTTACATACCATGCGATGTATTAATCGTAGCAATCGGACAGAATATTGAAACACATCACTTTGAACAGGCCGGTATTCCGGTAGAACGAGGTAAAATTGTTACCAAAAGCACAGGAGCATTCGAGAACCTTCCGGGTGTATTTGCCGGAGGGGATTGTGCGAGCGGACCGGCTTCAGTTATTAAGGCAATTGCAGCAGCAAAAGTTGTAGCAGCTAATATTGATGAGTATCTTGGATATCATCATGAGATCTCCTGTGATGTTGATATTCCGGAAGCACATCTGGATGATCGTACACCTTGCGGAAGAGTAAATCTTACAGAAAGAGAAGCGTGTGAAAGAGTCTGTGATTTTGAGGCAGTAGAAAATTGTATGACAGAAAAAGAAGCGAAACAGGAAGCAGGAAGATGCCTTCGCTGTGATCACTTCGGATACGGTATATTTAAGGGAGGCAGAGAGACATTATGGTAAATCTTACAATAGATGGAAGAGAGATAACGGTAAAAGAGAATACCACGATCATGGAAGCTGCATCCCAGAATGGAATCCCCATTCCGAAACTTTGTTATTTAAAAGGAATCAATGAAATTGCGGCCTGTCGTGTCTGTGTAGTGGAATTAGAAGGAAAAGAGAAACTTATCACTTCATGCAATAATGTCGCAAAAGAAGGTATGGTCATCCATACGAACAGTCCGAAAGTCAGAAGACACAGAAGAACAACGGTAGAGCTGATCCTTTCGCAGCATGATTGTGAATGTGTTACCTGTTCCAGAAGTGGAAACTGTAGTCTTCAGACGATTGCAAATGACCTGAATATTATAGATATTCCGTTTAAAATGGAGATTGAAAGACAGCCATGGAATAAAGAATTCCCATTGATCAGGGATTCTTCCAAGTGTATAAAATGCATGCGCTGTGTACAGGTTTGTGAAAAAGTACAGGGACTTGGTGTATGGGATGTGGAAGGAACAGGATCAAGAACTACGATCAATGTGGCTGGTCACAGGACAATAGAAGAAGCTGACTGCGCATTATGCGGACAGTGTATTACACATTGTCCGGTTGGTGCGTTAAGAGTAAGAGATGATACAGAAGATATATGGGATGCAATTGCAGATCCGGACAAGATTGTAGTTGCACAGGTAGCTCCGGCTGTCAGAACAGCATGGGGTGAGGAATTTGGACTTTCTGATGAAGAAGCAACAGTTGGAAAGATCTTGATGCTTTGAAGAGAATGGGAGTCGACTATGCTTTTGACACCACATTTTCGGCTGACTTGACAATTATGGAAGAAGGGACGGAATTTTTGCACAGATTTACTGCAGGGGAATTGAAAGAGCGTCCGATGTTTACTTCCTGTTGTCCGGGCTGGCTTAGATTTATCAAATCACAGTATCCACATCTGGTGAGACAGCTTTCTACGGCGAAATCACCGCAGCAGATGTTCGGAGCTGTGATGAAGACTTACTTTGCAGAGAAGATCGGAGTATCGCCGCAGAGGATTTACACAGTATCAGTAATGCCATGTGTGGCAAAAAAAGAAGAAAAGGAGATGGAACTGTTCTATCAGGAATATGCAGGACATGATGTTGATGCAGTTATTACGACAAGAGAACTGACAAAGATGATCAAATCAGCGCATATCAGTCCGGATACACTGTCAGATATAGAAAGTGACCGGCCAATGCAGGATGGAACAGGAGCAGGTGTAATTTTTGGTGCAACAGGAGGTGTCATGGAGGCAGCTCTTCGTACGGCATACTATCTGCTTAAGAGTGAGAATCCGCCGGAAGATGCTTTTAAAGCGGTAAGAAGTACCGGATTCAATGAGAATGAGGGAATTCAGGAGGCGGATTTCCAAATTGACAATGTAACTGTCAGAACGGCTGCAGTTAGTGGCCTGGGTAATGCACGGGCACTTCTGGACCGTATCAACAAAGGGGAAGTACATTACGACTTCGTAGAAGTCATGGCTTGTCCTGGAGGATGTGTAGGCGGCGGTGGACAGCCGATTCATGATGGAAGGGAGATGGCATACGAAAGAGGACGTAAACTCTATCATCTGGATGAGAATGCAAAACGCAGATTTTCGCATGAAAATCATGATGTACGAAAAATGTATGAAGAATATTTTGTAAAACCAAATTCGCCGAAATCACACATGCTGTTACATACTGAGCATAATTTGGAACGTTTTTAAATATCAATGTGTACAGAAGAAGCTGCCGGCGGCAGCTTCTTTGTGTATAGTGAAAGAGGTGGTAAAAGCAATCTGTTAAAGAATTATCAAATATGTGAAAAAAATATCAAAAACATATTGACAAAGAATTAACAAATGGTTATACTAAGACCATCGAAAACAAACAAAAACTCACAGGAGGATAATCAACATGGCGACAAAGAAAAAAGAGAATGTAGTACCAGAGATTATTGACAACGTAGAAGTCTCGAAGCTAAGATGAAAGCAATGAGAGAAGCTCAGAAAAAATTTGCTACCTATACACAGGAACAGGTAGACAAGATCTTTTTTGAAGCAGCAATGGCAGCAAATAAGATGCGTATTCCACTTGCTAAGATGGCAGTAGAGGAGACAGGACGTGGACTTGTAGAAGACAAGATCATCAAAAATCATTACGCAGCAGAGTATATTTATAATAAGTATAAAAATGACAAGACATGTGGTGTGATTGAAGAAGACAAAGCATACGGAATTAAAAAGATTGCAGAACCAGTTGGTCTGGTAGCAGCTGTTATTCCAACTACAAACCTACATCAACAGCAATCTTTAAGACACTGATCTGTTTGAAAACAAGAAATGCAATCATCATCAGTCCACACCCGGCAGCAAAGGCATGTACAATTGCAGCAGCAAAAGTTGTTCTTGATGCAGCAGTAAAAGCCGGAGCACCGGAAGGAATCATCGGATGGATCGATGTTCCGTCATTAGAGCTGACAACAACAGTTATGAGAGATTCAGATGAGATCCTTGCAACAGGTGTCCTGGAATGGTTAAATCTGCATACTCTTCAGGAAAACCGGCACTTGGTGTTGGACCTGGTAACACACCTGTTATCATCGATGATTCAGCAGATATCAAGATGGCAGTTAACTCCATCATCCATTCTAAGACATTTGATAATGGTATGATCTGTGCTTCTGAACAGTCAGTAACTGTACTGGACAGCATTTATGATGAAGTTAAGAAAGAATTTGCATACCGTGGATGCTACTTCCTCAAGAAGGGAGAAGAACTTGATAAAGTTCGTAAGACAATCATCATCAACGGAGCATTAAATAATAAGATTCCTGGAAAATCAGCATATGAGATTGCTAAGTTAGCAGGTGTTGAAGTACCGAAGGCTACAAAGATCCTGATCGGTGAAGTAGAATCTGTTGATATTTCAGAAGAATTCGCACATGAGAAATTATCTCCTGTACTTGCAATGTACAGAGCTAAGACATTTGATGAGGCTCTTGCAAAAGCTGAGCAGCTTGTTGCAGATGGTGGATACGGACATACATCATCACTTTACATCCACCCATCACAGACAGAAAAGATTGAGAAACATCAGCAGGCTATGAAGACTTGCCGTATCCTGATCAATACACCTTCATCACAGGGTGGTATCGGAGACCTTTACAACTTCGGACTTGCTCCATCTCTTACACTTGGATGTGGTTCTTGGGGAGGAAACTCTGTATCTGAGAACGTAGGTGTGAAACACCTGATCAATATCAAGACAGTTGCAGAGAGGAGAGAAAATATGCTGTGGTTCAGAACACCTGAGAAAGTTTACTTCAAGAAAGGCTGCATGCCTGTAGCATTAGATGAACTCGGAACTGTAATGCATAAGAAGAAAGCGTTCATCGTAACAGACAGTTTCCTGTACAAGAATGGTTATGTAAAACCGATCGAAGATAAATTAGATCAGATGGGAATCCAGCATACATGCTTCTTTGAAGTTGCTCCAGACCCAACTCTGCAGTGCGCTAGAAGAGGTGTAGAACAGATCAGAGCATTTGAGCCAGATACGATCATCGCTCTTGGTGGTGGATCCGCAATGGATGCCGGAAAGATTATGTGGTTAATGTATGAGCATCCGGAAGCAAAATTCGAAGATATGGCTATGGACTTCATGGATATCCGTAAGAGAGTATACACATTCCCTAAGATGGGAGAGAAAGCTTACTTTATAGCTATCCCAACATCTTCAGGAACAGGTTCAGAAGTAACTCCATTCGCAATCATCACAGATGCTGATACAGGAGTAAAATGGCCTATCACAGACTACGAATTAATGCCAAACATGGCTATCGTAGACGTTGACAATGCAATGACAGCACCTAAGGGACTGACAAGTGCATCTGGTATCGATGTTATGACACATGCAATCGAAGCATATGTATCTATCATGGCTACAGACTTTACAGATGGTCTTGCTATGAAGGCAGTAAAAGCAGTATTTGATTACTTACCATCTGCATATGAGAATGGTGCTAATGATCCAATCGCAAGAGAGAAGATGGCTAACGCTTCATGCATGGCTGGTATGGCATTCGCAAACGCATTCCTTGGACTGAACCACTCTATGGCTCACAAACTTGGTGCATTCCATCACCTGCCACACGGTATTGCTAACGCTGTAATCCTGACAGATGTAATGCGTTACAATGCTGCAGAAGTACCTACAAGAATGGGAACATTCTCTCAGTATCAGTATCCACATGCACTTGCAAGATACGCAGAATTAGGACGTTTTGCAGGATGCAAAGGTAAGACAGATGAAGAAGTATTTGAGAACTTCATCGCTAAACTGGAAGAACTCAAAGAGAAGATTGGCATTAAGAAGACAATCAAAGATTACGGTGTAGATGAGAAATACTTCCTGGATACATTGGATGATATGACAGAGCAGGCATTCAACGACCAGTGTACAGGAGCTAACCCAAGATATCCTCTTATGAGTGAGATGAAAGAAATCTACCTGAAATGCTATTATGGAAAATAAAAAAGGCGTAAATATAATATCCATGAGTTTTTGTTTGGAGGTTGGATAATGTATTGAGCATAGGAAAAGTGCAGCGTTTGACGTTGCACTTTTTCTTATGTCAAAATATTGATAAAAAAAATAACAATAAATATGCAGGATGAAAAATAGTGAAAAAAATATCAAAAAACTATTTAAAAATCTGACAATAAGGTATATAATACAGATAACAAGAAGGAAAAGGGCCAAAGATTCAATAAAAAGGAGGAATCTGTATGAAGCTTGAAAAGAAGAATTTGATCGTAGAGAGACCTTACAAATCAGTTTATAAGACAGAGGAGGGTGTTGTTAAAATATTTGTAACAGATCATCCAAAGTCAGCAGTATTTAATGAAGCATTGAACACTGTGAAAGTTGAAGAAACAGGATTGGATATTCCGAAACTAAAAGAGGTAACTCAGATTAATGGGGAATGGGCGCTGGTCATTGAGGACCGGGAAGGAAAAACTTTGGAAGAAATGATGAAAATTGACCGTGCCAATCTTGAAAAATATATGTCAGATTTTGTAGATCTTCAGCTGAAAGTACAGAGTAAAACGGCAGAAACATTACCGAAATTAAAAGATAAACTCGCAAATAAGATAAGAAATCTGAAAGTTTTGGATGCAACAGAGCGTTATGAACTTTTGACTAGATTGGAATCTATGCCGAGACATACAAAATTGTGTCATGGTGATTTTAATCCAAGTAACGTAATTGTTGAAAAGAACGGAAAGATGACTGTGATTGACTGGGCACATGCTTCACAGGGAAATGCAAGCGCAGATGCGGCAATGACATATTTGCTGTTTGCATTACACGATCAGGAGAGTGCAGATCTTTATCTTAAGTTATTCTGTAAGAAAAGCGATACCGCAAGACAGTATGTAGAACAATGGCTTCCAATTGTTGCTGCCGCAGAACTTGAGAAAGATATCCGGCTGGAAAAAGATTTTCTGATGAAATGGATCGATGTTATGGAGTATGAATAAATCGTACAAAAATAAGCCTCCGAACGAGGCTTATTTTTATATTTCATAATATACATAAGAGACAAAATCAACTGCTAAAAATCAGAAAAATACATTTCCACCAACATTTATACCAGATACGCCGGTAGATGCTGAGCGGAACTGTAAACAATTTATAACTGCAGAATGTCTTGCGCCGCCAAGTGCTGACTGGGCAACAGAATAAGCAGTTGAGGAAGCACCTTTGCTGAGAACACGGTTCAATGAACCGTTCCAGGTTGGGGCAAACTGACCGGACTGGTAAATGACTGCGCGCAGATTGTTCGGATATGCCGGACTTGCCACACGGTTCATTATAACAGTTGCAACGGCTAACATTCCATCATAACCGCCTGCTTCACACTGGAGAATTGCCGCTAACAGGGCAACATCTGTGTTGAAGCCGGAGTTGAATTACCATTATTAACAGTTGGAGAATTAGTGTTGGTATTGGTGTTGGTAGTGTTGTTCTTATTTGTGTTATTTGTATTTGTTGATGCTGTCTGATTATTTTTATTCGCGTTATTCGTATTGGTATTAGTGTTGCTTGTCTCAGTATTTTTTGTGTCATCTGCCTTTACAGATCCTGAGACTTCATCGTTCTGTGCAAGCTTTAATGCTTCCTCAGCAGCTTTGGCACGGTCTAATTGTGCCTGATAATCTGCCAGTTCCCCGGAAGTAGATGAAATTTTTGAATTTAATTCATCACGCTTGCTGGTTAATGTCTCCTGAAGGCCGGAAAGCTTGCTTTGCTGCTGTTCCAGGTCATTCTGTTTCTTTTCTACATTACTGCGAACCTGCTGTAATTCTTCCAGCATCTTTCGATCATACTGACTAATAGTGGCAACATATTCAGCCTTGTTCAGGAAATCTCCCATACTTTCTGAAGTAAGAAGAATCTGAACCAGAGATGCGCCGCCGCCTTCATACATGAATTTGATTCGGTCTTTCATCGAATCATACTGCGCTTCTTCATCAAGCTGCGCAGAAGCGAGATCCAGCTTGGATTTTTCAACCTTAGCAGATAAATCCTCAATCTGGCTTGAAGTATTGTCCAGTTCCTTACTTAAGGAAGATAACTGGCTGTTCAAATCATTTAACTCACCTTTTAAACCAGAGGTGGTACTTTCCAATTCATCTGTGGAAGGTGCCGAATATACTGGAGTATTAACAGAAGCAATTGTTACGGTACAGATGGTAATTGCCAAAGCCGATCGTAATGCTCGTTTCTTTTTCATACTTATCATAAACATATCCTTTCCCTTTTCGCGATACGTATCTATTATACTACAAAACATAAGATAAAGCAAATTTTTGACCGGAAACATAAGAAGAGACAGAAGTTTTTTGTTTCTTTCGACAGATTAAAGGTATTTAAAACTTTATATAAACAAATCCGGAAAAGGTTTACACAGAGGAGATTTGTGTATAAAAATAAATAATGAGAATGTCTAAGTGAGAGAGGAATATTTAATATGAAAAAATATGAAGAAGAAAATTATAAATATGAAAATATCTGCGATAAGATCTATCCGTGGGTAAAAACAGAGCTTACAGATTCACATGCATTGAACGGAAAAAATTTTTCCAAAAAAGATGCTCCGGTAATTAGTTTTCTTGGGGATTTGAATGTTGTATTTGCAATCAAAAGGGCCGAAGATGCATATGAGATATTAAAAGACAATATGCTTCCGCCGGAATGTGATATCATAGAATTGTATCATAAGTCTTGTGAAAATCTGAACAGAGATGTAGAATTTGTAGTTGCGAATACCTGGTACGGAGGATTTGGAATTGTGGCAGACGGACATCATGAAGCAAGTTCTGTATGTTTTAAACATATCTGGCAGGTGTGTGCAGACAAATTAGAAGATGATCTGATCATTATGATTCCGAGAAAGGATGCGGTTCTTTTTGCACGGCGGGCAATAAAGAGACTGTTCAGAAGATGATCGATCACGGGGAACAGGCTTATGAACAGGGCGAGAATAAGATCAGTAAGAATCTGTACCGGTTCTCAAGAGAAAGAAAGGAATTAGTTACATATGAAGAATAAGATCAGAATGATCGGTATGGATTTAGATGGGACTTTACTGAAGACGAATAAAGAACTGACCGCATACACGAAAGATGTACTGAAAAGAGCGGCAGAACAGGGAATCATTGTCATGCCGGCGACAGGAAGACCTTTTTCCGGCATTCCGAAAGAGCTGATCAGGCTGCAGGAAATCCGTTATGCAGTTACTGCAAATGGAGCAAGAGTCATAGATATGAAGAAAAATGAGGTGATCGTGGAAGAACTTCTTGCGTATGATATTGCAGAAGCAATGCTGACTGTATTTGAACGCTATGATACGTTCAGGGAAATTTACTATCATGGCATTGGATATGCATCAAAAGAGGCACTGGCCAGAATTGATAAGTATCTGAATATACCGGCGATGGCAGATTATATTACGTCTACGCGTGTACCCGTGGATGATGTGAGGGCAAAGTTTGAAGAGATGAATCAGCCGGTAGATAAGATCCAGGCATTATTTACATCGGTAGAAGACCGTGATGCAGCCAGAAAAGAGATTGAAGAGGTTTCTGGAATCGAGATTACCGGTGCGCTTCCGATGAATCTGGAGATTAATGCTGCAGGTGTTAATAAAGGGAAGGCAATGATCGAACTTGGGAAGGTTCTTGGCATTCCAAGAGAAGAGATCATGCATTCGGAGATGGAAATAATGATCTGAAGATGTTAAAAGAAGTCGGAACAGGTGTAGCAATGGAGAATGCCATTCCATCGCTGAAAGAAGCAGCAGATTATGTGACACTGTCCAATGACGAAGAAGGCGTTGCGAAATTTATAGAAAAATATGTGCTGGATTAAGGAAAGGAGCGCAACATGTTAGATGTTATTAAGGTAATTATTTTGGGAATTGTGGAGGGAATCACGGAATGGCTTCCGGTCAGCAGTACGGGACATCTTATTCTGGTGGGAAATGTATTAAAGCCGAGTATGAGTGATGCATTTATGGAAATGTTCGATGTAGTGATCCAGCTGGGGGCGATCATGGCGGTTGTAGTATTGTACTTCCACAAATTGAATCCATTTTCACCGAGAAAAAGCCATAAGCAGAAGATGCTGACATGGCAGATGTGGATCAAAGTACTGATCGGCTCAGTACCTGCAGGAATAGTTGGAATACTTTTTAACGATATTCTCGATGAGATCTTTTACAAACCATTACCGGTAGCGATCATGCTGATCGTTTATGGTGTGTTATTCATCATCGTTGAGAAGCATAATGCAGGGAAGAAACCTTCTGTTACAAAGATTTCACAGCTCAGTGTCCAGATGCTGTTGTGGATTGGATTTTTCCAGATGCTTGCACTGATCCCGGGAACATCCAGATCAGGAGCTACGATTGTCGGAGCACTGCTGATCGGTGTATCAAGGGAAGTGGCAGCAGAATTTACATTCTTCCTGGCGATTCCTGCAATGTTTGGTGCCAGTCTTCTGAAACTGATCAAGTTTGGTTTCCATTTTACAGGTGCGGAGTTTGGTCTTTTGCTGCTGGGATGTATCGTATCGTTTGGTCTGTCGGTCATTGCGATCAAGTTCCTGATGGGGTATATCAAGCAGATGATTTCAAAGTGTTCGGATATTACCGTATTGTATTGGGGGCACTGATCATTCTCTGGACGATCGTTCAGACTGTAATTGCATAGAAATGTATAAGAAAACAAGTGAATGTTTCACGATTATGTGGAATTATCCACTTGTTTTTTGATTAAAACATGATAATATATTAAATATATATGTATTTTTATACACATATTGAAAAGAATGGAGGAAAAAGATTATGAAGTTAAAAAAAAGTTATCAGTGTCATGCTGGTTGGTGCATGCGTATTCTCTATGGCAGCATGTGGTTCTAAAAAAGAAGAAGCAAAAAAAATCGAAAGCGCAGATGATCTGAAAGATGCAAAGATCGGTGTACAGACAGGTACAACAGGTGATATCTACTGCTCTGATGATTTCGGTGATGATCATGTAGAACGTTTTAATAAAGGTGCAGATGCAGTTCAGGCACTTGTAAAAGGTAAGATTGATGCAGTTGTTATTGATAACGAGCCTGCAAAAGCATTTGTAGATGCAAATGACGGACTGAAGATCCTCGAGACACCTTATGTAGAAGAAGATTATGCAATGTGCTTCAAAAAAGGCAACACAGAGCTGGCAGATAAATTCAACGCAGCGATCAAAGAACTGAAAGAAGACGGAACATTTGACAAAATCATCGGATATTATATCGATGGAACAGAAGATAAAGGATATGAGTCTCCGGCAGATGCTGACCGTTCCAATGGTAAACTTGTAATGGCAACAAATGCTGCATTTGAGCATATGAATATTATGAAGATAACAAGATTGTTGGTGTTGATGTAGACTTTGCACAGGCAATCGCAGATAAACTTGGTATGGAACTTACTGTAAATGATATGGAATTTGACTCAATCATTGCAGCAGTTGACAGCGGAAAAGCAGATTTTGGTGCGGCTGGTATGACTGTTACAAAGGAAAGAGAGAAACAGGTAGATTTTTCTGATTCCTATTACACAGGAAACAGATGATCATCGTTAAGAAATAATCCAGAAGAGTAGGATGAGAACATGCAGGAATTGAAAAGTAGTTTTATTTCGAATTTTATAGAAGATAACCGCTGGAGATATATTACAGATGGTCTGAAGATCACTTTGTTGGTTACAGTATTTGCAGTATTGATTGGTGTAGTACTTGGATTCTTGATCGCAATTGTCCGTACAACACATGATAAGACCGGTAAATTAAAGATTCTGAACGCAATCTGTAAAGTATATCTGACTGTGATTCGTGGAACTCCGGTTGTTGTACAGCTGATGATCATTTACTTTATCATATTCGGAAGTGTGGACATCAGCAAAGTACTGGTCGCGATCATTGCATTTGGTATTAACTCAGGTGCATATGTTGCGGAGATTTTCCGTTCCGGTATCATGTCAATCGATAACGGACAGTTTGAAGCGGGACGAAGCCTGGGATTCAATTATGCTCAGACAATGATGTACATCATTATGCCGCAGGCATTCAAGAATGTACTTCCGACACTTTGTAATGAATTCATTTCTTTATTGAAAGAGACTTCTGTATCCGGTTATATTGCGTTACAGGATCTGACGAAGGGCGGGGACATTATCCGGAGCCGTACATATGATGCATTCATGCCGCTAATCGCCGTTGCGCTGATCTATCTGGCAATGGTAATGATCTTTACCAAGCTTGTCAGCTTACTGGAGAGGAGGTTGAGAAACAGTGACCACTAAGAATGATGATGTGCTGATCAAAGTAGAAGGTCTGCATAAGATATACGGAGATTTTCATGCGCTGAATGGAATTAATGAAGAGATTCACAAGGGAGAAGTGGTCGTTGTCGTAGGACCATCCGGTTCTGGTAAGTCAACGTTCCTGCGTTCTCTGAATCTTCTTGAGGTTCCGGATCAGGGACATATCTATTTTGAAGGCGTGGATATTACAGATAAACATGTGGATATCAATAAGCACCGTCAGAAGATGGGAATGGTGTTCCAGCATTTTAATTTATTCCCGCACAAGACGATCAAGGAAAATATCACGCTTGCTCCGATCAAGCTTCTCGGAAAGAGCAAGGAAGAGGCAGATAAAAGAGCAATGGAACTTCTGGAAAGAGTAGGACTTGCCGAGAAGGCGGATTCTTACCCATCCCAGTTATCCGGAGGTCAGAAGCAGAGAATCGCGATCGTGCGTTCCCTGGCAATGGATCCAGATGTGATCCTGTTCGATGAACCGACATCGGCTCTTGACCCGGAGATGGTAGGAGAAGTTCTGGAGTTGATGAAACAGCTCGCAAGAGAAGGTATGACGATGGTTGTGGTAACACACGAGATGGGATTTGCCAAGGAGGTTGGTTCCAGGGTTATCTTTATAGATTCCGGACAGATCAAAGAGCAGGCAAAACCAGATGAATTCTTCGACAATCCCAAGGATCCGCGGTTGCAGGAATTTTTATCAAAGATTTTATAATGCAGAATGAAAAAAGGAAATATATGATGTAAACGCTTTCTCCCGCTGTGCGGTCAGAAAGATATTACATGATATGTTTCCTTTTTTATTTCAAACTATACTTTGCAACAACTGTCCCGTTCGATCAGATGGTGTGGAACGATGATCTTGGTTGCGGGAAGATTTGGATTTTCTATGTGGTTGATGATCTGGGAAGCAGCTTCACTTCCAAGCTGACCGGCTCCGATGTCAATTGAGGTTAATTGCGGGGAGGTCAGTCTTGCAAACAGAGAGTTGTTGAAAGATATGATGGACAGATCTTCCGGGATGGATAGATGAGTTTCCAGGCAGACTCGTTCTAAAGAGACGGCGAGGATATCATCACTGACCAGAATTGCTGTCGGTCGGTCTTCCTGGAGCAGAAGTCCGCGTATGGCTTCTTCATTATTCTCTGATGCATTTTTTACTTCCGCACAGTATTCCGGACGGACAGGAAGCTGATGGCTTGCGAGTGCAAGCTGGTAACCCGGCCTTACGGTCGGCGGAGAAGATCAGGGAACTGTCGGAACCGAGATAGGCGATCCG
>ENA-OQHY01000677-OQHY01000677.1-human-gut-metagenome-genome-assembly--contig:-NODE-677-length-18302-cov-5.615516_pt1 | contig 18302 bp, 27 predicted proteins | sample MGYA00242570_ERZ504733 | MGnify/ENA primary metagenome ERZ504733 (study PRJEB26092, sample SAMD00036219) | human gut metagenome | host: Homo sapiens | study: EMG produced TPA metagenomics assembly of... | reverse complement strand
AAGAGGTAGAAAAAATCTACGCAATTGTTGCAGAGTAGAGGAAGAGCTGAAAAAACAGGAAGTGCAGTATAAAATTCCGGAGCAGGGCATTATGATCGAGACACCGGCTGCCGTGATGATCAGCGACCGTCTGGCGGAAATGGTGGATTTCTTCAGCATCGGAACGAATGACCTGACTCAGTATACCCTGGCGATTGACCGTCAGAATGAGCAGCTGGATGATTTTACAACCCACACCATGAAGCAGTTCTTCGGATGATTCGCATGGTGGTGGAAAATGCACACAAATGCGGAAAATGGGCAGGAATCTGCGGGGAGCTCGGTGCAGACCTGACATTGACGGAGCAGTTTGTACGAATGGGAGTGGATGAGCTTTCTGTTGCTCCGTCCATAATTCTGAAGCTGCGGAAGGTTGTCCGCGAGATGAAAGCAGAAGAGTAGAAAAAACGATACAGCAGATAAGAAAACTCTCTGTTTTGGAGAGTTTTCTTATCTGTTCACAAATAACAGAAGATACAGCCGAAAAATCAGAAAAAAAGAAAGGATGTTTGGGACAACAGTAAGAAAATGTCTCAAATCCGTTTATTTCCTCTTGACGAATGGCGTATTTTGCGATAGTGTATCAGAGTAACAAAAAACAAAATCAAAAATTGAGTTGCTTTTCTCTTATTCAGAGTGGTGGAGATACATAGGATCTGTGAAACCACGGCAACCCCCGGCAGATTGGTCTGCATGAAGGTGCCAGCCTGAGCGAAAATTTCGAACAATAAGGGGATTTGAACATTACTATTCAGGTCCGTCTTGCTTGCGGATCTTTTTTATTGTTCAGAGACTATTTGGAGCCGCATCTCGGTGTGGCTGCTCGCCGTATGAAATTCGAGAAAAATACGCATTCCTGTAAATATGAGTGGTATTTTTTCTTTGTGTTTCGCATGGTTTCGGATAGTTGCAAAATATCAAAAGAGAAGAGAAGAAAAAGGAGAACGAGAATGGAAAAAAGACTGTTTACTTCTGAGTCTGTAACCGAAGGACATCCGGACAAGATCTGCGATGCCATTTCTGATGCGATTCTGGATGCCCTGCTTGCACAGGATCCGATGAGCCGTGTAGCATGTGAAACCTGCACCACAACAGGGTACGTGATGGTAATGGGTGAAATCACTTCCAAAGCACAGATTGATATTCAGCAGATTGTTCGCGATACTGTTCGCGAGATCGGCTACGACCGTGCAAAATACGGATTTGACGCTGATACCTGCGCAGTAATCACTGCACTGGACAAACAATCCGCAGATATCGCTATGGGTGTAGATAAAGCACTTGAGGCAAAAGAAAACTCCATGAGTGATGAAGAGATCGATGCCATCGGAGCAGGCGATCAGGGTATGATGTTCGGATTCGCTACAAACGAAACCGAAGAGTATATGCCGTATGCAATTTCTATGGCACACAAACTGGCACGCCAGCTGACTAAAGTCCGCAAGGATGGTACATTAAGCTATCTTCGTCCGGACGGAAAAACACAGGTAACCGTAGAGTATGATGAGAACGGCAGACCGTTCCGTCTTGACGCAGTTGTTCTTTCCACACAGCATGATCCGGAAGTATCCCAGGAGCAGATTCACGAGGATATCAAAAAATACGTATTCGACAAAATCATTCCTGCAGAGATGGTAGATGAGCATACGAAATTCTTCATCAATCCGACCGGTCGTTTTGTAATCGGCGGACCGCACGGAGATTCAGGCCTTACCGGACGTAAGATCATCGTAGACACCTACGGCGGATACGCCGTCACGGCGGCGGAGCTTTCTCCGGAAAAGACTGCACAAAGGTTGACCGTTCTGCAGCTTATGCAGCACGTTACGTAGCAAAGAACATTGTAGCAGCAGGCCTTGCTGACAAATGCGAGGTTCAGCTTTCTTACGCAATCGGTGTCGCTCATCCGACTTCCATCATGATCGACAGCTATGGAACCGGAAAACTGTCCGACAACAAGCTGACCGATATCGTTCGCGAGAACTTTGACCTTCGTCCGGCCGGAATCATCAAAATGCTGGATCTGCGCCGCCCGATCTACAAACAGACTTCCGCTTACGGCCACTTCGGAAGAAACGATCTGGATCTGCCGTGGGAGAAACTGGATAAAGTAGAAGACCTGAAGAAATACCTCTAATTTCAGGCTTTTCTGTTTATAGAAAGTTTAGAAAGATTCATCTAAGTTAATGAAAAATCCTCAGGCGTTGTGCTATAATAAATTTAGACTGCGTACTGGGGATTTTTGTGCGCAAAAGTACGAAATATGTGTTGGAAAACAGGTGGATCTTATATGGAAAAAAAGAAGAAAAGCATGAAATTAAGGACGAGAGTAATCATTTCTTTTTTCATCATCATACTGGTTCCGATCGTGATGTGTGCCTTGACGTTTTACTTTTTTGTAGGGTATAAAGCAAAGATTATCGGTGAAAAATACGGTCTTGCGAACGCAACATACCGGACGATTTCGAACAACACCCTGCTGCTGAATGCGATGACATCAGAAGAGTACGACGAAGTAGAGGATACCGCGAAATCGGATACGGCAAAGCTGGAAGAAACGAATTATCTCTCTGTTCTGAATGCAAGACTGCAGAAAAAACAGTCGTTTATCGCGATGCGCGAGGATGGTGTTATCATTTACAATGGCTCGGAGGAGCTGTCGTCGGAGGAGCTGGAAAATGAGCTGCCGAAATACGGTGACCCGGGGGCCAATTCGAAGGGCGGCGTTTATTTCCGCAATGAAAAACAGTGGATGGTCAAACAGGTGGACTATGAGAACTCGGACGGAAAAGAATGCAGTGCGTTCATCGTCACCAAGACAGACCAGATTGCGCCGCAGATTACGGGCATGGTAAAAGAGCTAGGCATCGTGATTGTGCTGATTCTGGTGTTCACCAGTCTGGGCCTGAGCTTCTGGATTTACCGCGGTGTGATCGGACCGCTCGAGCAGCTGAAAAAGGCGACACAGAATATCAAAGACGGAAATCTGGATTTCACTGTTGAACCGTGCGGCGTGGCGGAGATTAATGACTCTGCGAGGACTTTGAGGAGATGCGTATCCGGCTGAAAGAGACGGCGGAGGAAAAAGTCGAGTTTGACAAAGAGAATAAAGAGCTGATCAGTAACATTTCGCATGATCTGAAAACACCGATTACCGCGGTCAAGGGTTATGTCGAGGGAATCATGGACGGTGTGGCAAATACGCCGGAGAAGATGGACCGCTACATCCGCACCATTTACAACAAAGCGAATGAGATGGACCGTCTGATCAATGAGCTGACGTTTATTCCAAGATTGACACGAACCGCATTCCGTACACGTTTTCGAAGATTCACATTGCGGATTATTTTGATGACTGCGTGGAGGAACTGAATCTGGAGCTTGACGCGCAGCATGTGGATCTGACATACTTTAATTATCTCGAGGACGACCCGATCGTCATCGCGGATGCGGAGCAGATCAAGCGTGTCATCAATAACATTGTAAGCAATTCCATCAAATATATGGACAAGAGCCATAAGGTCATCAACATCCGTCTGCGTGATGTCGGAGATTTTGTGCAGGTGGAGATTGAGGACAACGGAAAGGGAATTGCGACGAAGGATCTGACGAAGATTTTCGACCGTTTCTACCGTACCGACACGTCCCGCAACAGCACGAGGGGCGGCAGCGGCATCGGTCTTTCCATCGTGAAGAAGATTCTCGAAGACCACGGCGGAAAAGTGTGGGCCACCAGCAAAGAAGGCGTGGGCACCACGATGTACTTTGTATTAAGAAAATATCAGGAGGTACCTGTTTCATGAGTAAGATACTGATTGTTGAGGATGAGGAATCCATTGCAGATCTGGAGAAGGATTATTTAGAACTTTCGGGCTTTGAGGTAGAGATTGAAAACCAGGGAGACACCGGTCTTGTGCGGGCGGTCAAAGAGGATTTTGATCTGCTGATTCTGGATCTGATGCTGCCGGAGGTGGATGGCTTTGAGATCTGCCGTGAGGTGCGTGAGAAGAAAGATATTCCGATTATCATGGTTTCGGCAAAGAAGGATGATATCGACAAAATCCGCGGACTCGGTCTTGGTGCGGATGATTATATGACGAAGCCATTTTCTCCGAGTGAGCTGGTTGCGCGCGTGAAAGCGCATCTGCACGGTACGACCGTCTGGTCGGAAACGGCAAGAAAGAGAATGATGTTGTGGAGATCCGCGGCATCAAGATTGACAAGACGGCACGCCGCGTGTGGGTGAACGGAGAGGAGAAGCAGTTTACAACGAAAGAGTTCGATCTGCTGACCTTCCTTGCGGAGAATCCGAACCGCGTTTTCACGAAAGAAGAGCTGTTCCGTGAGATCTGGGATATGGAGTCCATCGGAGATATTGCGACGGTTACGGTGCATATCAAGAAGATCCGTGAAAAAATAGAGTTTAATACGGCAAAGCCGCAGTATATCGAGACGATCTGGGGCGTTGGATATCGGTTTAAGGCATAAAGAATCTGTGTTTCGGGGAGAGATAAAATGGGAAAAATTTACTATCTGATGGGAAAAAGTGCGTCAGGGAAAGATCATATTTATGAGCATCTGATCCAGGAGACGGCGCTGGATTTAAAACCGTTTGTCCTGTATACAACACGGCCGATCCGGAGCGGGGAGCAGGACGGAAGAGAGTATTTCTTTGTGGATGAAAAACGGCTTTCGGAACTGCGGGAGGCCGGAAAGATTATCGAGGAGCGCATGTATTCGACGGTGCAGGGGCCGTGGTATTATTTTACGGCGGATGACGGGCAGATTGATCTTGTGAAGCATGATTATCTCGGAATCGGGACACTGGAATCGTATCTGAAATTAAAGGCATACTTCGGGGAGCAGGCGATGGTTCCGCTGTATGTCGAGGTGGACGACGGGCTGCGGCTTTCGCGGGCACTGGAACGGGAAAGAAAACAGACAGAGCCGAAATACGCGGAGATGTGCCGGAGATTCCTGGCGGACTGTGAGGATTTTACGGAGGAGAAAATTGCGGAAGCTGGAATCGTCCGCAGATTTTCCAATAATTCTACGCCGGAAGACTGTTTTTCCGAAATTCAGAATTTTGTGGAACAACAGAAAAAGTTGTGATATACTTAATGCAGTATTAGTAAGAAATACAAAAGAACTCCAGGGGGTGATTTTATGCAGGGTTTTCAGAAGGTTGTAGGACATCAGGAAATCATAACGCATTTACAGAATGCCATTTCGATGAATAAAGTATCTCATGCTTATCTTTTTGGCGGAGAGAGTGGATCGGGAAAGAAAATGATGGCTTCACTGTTTGCGATGACGCTTCAGTGCGAGAAGCACGGGGTCGAGCCCTGTATGGAATGCCCGTCCTGTAAAAAGGCACAGAGCCAGAATCATCCGGATATCATTTATGTGAAGCATGAAAAGCCGAACACCATCAGCATCGATGAAATCCGCGAGCAGCTCATTAACGATGTGATGATCAAGCCGTACAGCAGTCCGTACAAGATTTATATCATCGACGAGGCGCAGAAGCTGACACTTCAGGCGCAGAACGCGCTGCTGAAGACGATCGAGGAGCCGCCGGCCTACGCAGTTGTCATGCTTCTGGCAGACAACCCGGATGCGCTGCTTCCGACGATTTCGTCACGCTGCGTGCAGTTAAATTTAAAACCAGTGGGAGACCAGCTTGTGAAAGATTATCTGATGAACGAAATGCATGTGCCGGATTACCAGGCAGAGGTTGATGCGTCCCTGGCGCAGGGAAATATCGGAAAAGCAGAGCGGATTGCCCGTTCTCCGGAATACGAGGAGACGCTGGAAAATGCACTCCGCATGGCAAAGTACGCCGACAGTATGCCGCTGTATGAAATCGTGGAGACGATCAAAAAACTGACGGCCGAAAAAGACAATATTGATGATTACTTCGATATCTTTTCTTTATGGTTCCGCGATGTTCTGCTTTTTAAGGCGACAAAAGAGGTCGATTCCCTTGTGTTCAAGCAGGAGCTGAATGGAATCCGTGAGAGAGCAAATAAGAGCTCATACGAAGGCCTGGAGAAGATTATAGAGGCGATTCAGAAGGCGAGAGCCGCCTGAACGCGAATGTTAATTTTGATTTAACCATGGAGCTTATGTTCCTGACAATGAAGGAAAACTGATAGCATGATAACAATTATAGGAGTACGTTTTCGAAACGTAGGAAAAGTATATTATTTCTCGCCGAGAGAGCTGGACATCTGCGTGGGCGACCACGTTATCGTTGAGACAGCGCGCGGCGTAGAGTATGGTTTCGTTGTGCTGGGGCCAAAAGAAGTTGACGATTCCAAGGTGATCCAGCCGTTGAAAGAAGTCATCCGCATTGCAACGCCGAAGGATGATGCGCGGGAGGAGAGCAACCGCAAGAAAGAAAAAGAAGCGTTTGAAATCTGCCAGAAGAAGATCCGGGCGCACAACCTGGAGATGAAGCTGATCGATGCAGAGTATACGTTTGACAATAACAAGATGCTGTTTTACTTTACCGCCGACGGAAGAATTGATTTCCGTGAGCTGGTAAAGGATCTGGCGGCTGTCTTTAAGACGAGAATCGAGCTTCGCCAGATCGGTGTCCGCGATGAGACAAAGATCCTCGGCGGAATCGGCATCTGCGGCAGACCGCTTTGCTGCCATACGTATCTGTCCGAGTTTGCACCGGTTTCGATCAAGATGGCAAAAGAGCAGAACCTGTCCCTGAACCCGACGAAGATTTCGGGTGTCTGCGGACGACTGATGTGTTGCCTGAAAAACGAGCAGGAAACCTATGAATACCTGAACCGCAAGCTGCCGGGTGTCGGCGATATCGTAACGCTGCCGGACGGCATGAAAGGTGAGGTTTCCGGTGTGAATGTGCTTCGTCAGCTCGTAAAAGTGCTGGTGGATGTGAACGATGAGAAGGAAATGCGGGAGTGCCCGGTGGAAGAGCTCAAGTTCAAGCCGAAGCATAAGAAGGAAAAAGGCAAAGAGAAGAAAAAAGACAGAAACAGCTCCGGGGAGCAGGCTTCTTCGGAAGAGGCAAAACAGCCGGAATAAGATTGATTTGGAATGCATTTTGAAAAAAGTAAGCGCCGGGTAAAACTGACGCTTCTTTTTGTGTGATGCGGCGCTGGGCGGTCAGCAGGAGGAGGGATTTTCATTGGATAGAAAAGAAGAATTTTTGAAGCCGGGTGAGCGGCTCGATGATCTGCAGAACGGTTACTGGATGATACAGAATCCATCCCTTTTCTGCTATGGCATTGACGCGGTGCTGCTGGCATCCTACGCGAAGGTGAAGCGCAGGGAGCGGGCGATGGATTTCTGTACGGGGTCTGGAATTGTGCCGATTCTTTTGAAGGCAAAGACGAACGGGGAGCATTTTTCCGGGCTGGAAATTCAGGAATACAGTGCCGAAATGGCGCAGAGGAGTGTGCGGTATAACCATCTGGAAAACGAGGTTGAGATTTTCCAGGGGGATGTAAAGACGGCATCGCAGCAGTTTGGAAAAGAAGTGTTTGATGTGGTAACGTGCAATCCGCCGTACATGACGGGGCAGCACGGGCTGACGAATGCGCTTGAGGCGAAGACGATTGCGCGGCATGAGGTGCTGTGCTCGTTTGATGATATTGCGAAAGAGGCATCGGCGGTTTTAAAGACGAAAGGACGGTTCTATCTGGTGCACCGGCCGTTCCGGCTGGCGGAGATTTTTTCGACGCTGAAAAAATATCATCTGGAACCAAAAAGGATGCAGCTCGTTTATCCGTTTGTGGACAAGGAGCCAAACATGGTGCTGATCGAGGCGATGAAAGGCGGGAATCCGAGAATTACCGTGGAGAAACCGCTGATTGTGTATGAGACGCCGGGCGTGTATACAAAGGACATCCGGGAATTATATGGAGACGGGAGATAAGAACATGGCAGGAAAATTATATTTGTGTGCAACACCAATTGGAAATCTGGAGGACATGACCTTCCGTGCAATCCGCATTCTGCAGGAGGTCGATCTGATCGCGGCGGAGGATACGAGAAACAGCATTAAGCTGCTGAACCATTTTGAGATTCATACGCCGATGACGAGTTATCACGAATACAACAAATACGACAAGGGCCGCGAGCTGGTGCAGAAGCTGCTGGCGGGAACAAATATCGCGCTGATCACGGATGCCGGAACACCGGGAATTTCTGATCCGGGTGAGGAGCTGGTGAAGATGGCGTACGAGGCAGGCATCGAAGTGACAAGCCTGCCGGGCGCATGCGCGTGTGTGACGGCACTGACACTGTCGGGACTTTCAACGAGAAGATTTGTCTTCGAAGCATTTCTTCCGCCGGATAAAAAAGAACATAAACTGGCGCTGGAACGGCTGAAAAACGAGACGCGGACGATGATCGTATACGAGGCGCCGCATCATCTGCTGAAAACGCTGCGGGAGCTGCTGGAGACGCTTGGCAACCGGCGCTGACACTCTGCCGGGAACTGACCAAGAAACACGAGACGGCATGGCAGACCACGATTGAAGATGCCATCACTCGCTACGAACAGGAAGATCCGAAAGGCGAATGCGTTCTTGTCATCGAGGGCAGAAGCCAGAAAGAAATCGAGGACGAGGCGAAGGCAGCGTTTGAGGAGATTTCGATCGAAGAACATATGAAACGGTATGAAGATCAGGGGATTGCAAGAAAAGAAGCGATGAAACTCGTGGCGAAGGATCGCGGGGTGACGAAGAGGGATATTTATCAGTATTTGCTGGGGAAAGAATCATACAATGATTTTTGATCAGGCCATAGCCCAGTCTTGCGGCTTTTGCCTGCAGGGTGGGGTACAAGTCTTCTCCGCCGAAGGACTGGAAAGGCGTTTCGAGAGCAGAGTCCAGCAGATTGTAATCTTTGACTCCGTCGCTTCCGCCAGTTTGCTGAATCAACTGAGTATGCAGCATGAGAATTTGCTTTTTACTCAGTCTTTTCATTTAGCAAGTACCTCGTATGCTTCTTTGTTTTGTTCCATCAGGCGTTTTGAGATGCTTAACACATCCTCGTCGGATGCAGTGGTTTCCTGCTCGGCTTTGCTGAAGTCGATGACAAGATATCTTGGAACGTTATTTTTCAGAATCACAGCGGAACCACATTCGTCTACCAGGCGGGCGACTTTGGAAAAATTTTGGTTTGCTTCGGAAATGGAAATTAAAGTTTTTGTGTCGATAGTCATTTTGGGTACCTCCTTAAGACTTTTTTCTATAGTATATATAAATCTTAGGATAAATACAACCTAATTTGCCGTGTTATTTTTTGTTGCTTGCCGCAACGCCAGTTTTATCGTATGATAGGCCCATCAAATACGAGGAGGACACAGTTATGCTGAGTGATAACATCAAAATACTGCGAAAGAAAAAAGGATATTCCCAGGAAACGCTGGCGGAGCAGCTGCATGTGGTGCGGCAGACGATTTCGAAATGGGAGAAAGGGATTTCGGTTCCGGATGCGGTGATGCTGGATCGGATGGCGGAGCTGTTTGAGGTGCCGGTGAGCGTGCTGCTGGGCGGCGGGCTGGAAGTAGAGGAGGAGCAGCTTCGGAACTGAATGAGATTGCACAGCAGCTTGCGGTCTTAAATGATCAGCTGGTGCAGCAGGCAGTGCGGAGACGGAAAGTGATCCGGTATGCGTTTGTTGGTGTGTTTGCGGCGATCTTTGTTCTGATTGGAGCGGCGATCGGACTTCGGGTGTACACGGAATCACAGCTGCGGGATGAAGCGTCGCTTTGCACGGTTCGTTATGAATGCACGCTCGACGGGGAATCATATGTATATGAAGCTTCCTATAACAGTCAGTATCAGATCTTGTACGAGGGCGGCGATGCCTGGATTTCGAACCATGTGCGGCCGGAGCAGTACGAGGATGTGAATGTGCTGTCGGCGCAGATGCAGGATTACTTCGAAGAAAAAGGCGGAACATGCACGATCATTGACGAAAATCCGTAAAAGTTTTGTATTATTGTATTTTTTTATGGTTTTGGGTATTTTATCTGCCCGGTAATTCCTCTCTTCTGATATAATGGTAACAATGCATTATACTTAGAGGGAGGAATTTTTTTATGTCACAGACACAAACCCGGCGGAGTTCTCAGGTGGATCTGCTTCATGGCCCAATCCTGAAATCTCTGCTGCTTTTTGCCCTGCCGATTATGGCGTCCCGCGTGTTTCAGCAGATTTACAACACGATGGATACGCTGATCGTCGGCTATACACTCGGCGACTCGTCGATTGCGGCGATGGGTGCCTGCTCGTCGATTTATGAGATGATGACCGGATTTACCTTCGGCGTCGGAAACGGTCTTGCAATCGTCACGGCGCGCTGCTTTGGACGGCAGGAGACAGACCGGATGAAAAAATCGGTTGCATCCTGTATCGTCATCGGCGTTGCCGTTACGCTGGTTGTCACGATTCTGGCAACGATCTTCATGCATCCGCTGCTGCGCCTGCTGAAAACACCGGCGAAGATTCTTGAGGAATCCTACAGTTACATTTCGATTCTCTCGATTTTCCTGTTCGTCATGTTCGCCTACAACCTGTGCTCCGGTCTGCTGCGGGCGATCGGAAACAGCTTCATGCCGCTCGTGTTCCTGATCTTTTCATCGCTGGTAAACATCGTGCTCGATCTGCTGTTTATCCGCACCTTTGGCATGGGCGTCCGCGGTGCCGCGATTGCAACCGTCATTGCACAGGGGATTTCCGTGGTGCTCTGCCTGATTTATATTGTTACGAAAGCGAAAATTCTGTTGCCGGAAAAACGCCACTTTGAGCCGGACGCGGACTGTACGCGGATCTGCTGGCACAGGGATTTTCAATGGGATTCATGAGCAGCATCATTTACGTTGGTTCGATCGTTCTGCAGCCGGGCATCAACAGTCTTGGATATGAAACAATTGCGGGACATACCGCTGCGAGAAAGCTGTTTTCGTTCTCCATGATGCCGCTTTCTTCGATGGCGCAGGCCGTCAACACCTACGTTGCACAGAATCGCGGTGCGGATAACCGGGAGCGCGTACACAAAGGCATCCGCTATGCCTACTTATTCTGCTTCAGCGTTACCATCGCTTTGATTATCTGTGTCACACCGTTTGCGCCAACCCTGGTACACCTGATCTCCGGCTCCTCCGACCCGACCGTCCTCGGAAACGGCGCCCGCTACCTCCGCGTAGCATCCCGTTCTTCTTCGCGCTCGGCCTCGTCAACTGCAGCCGCCTTGCACTGCAGGCACTCGGAGAAAAGATTCTGCCGCTGCTGTCGAGCTTTATTGAGCTTTTTGGAAAGATTATCTTCGCAATGGTATTCATCCCGCGTTACCATTACAGCGCCGTAATCTGGTGCGAACCGATTATCTGGTGCTTCATGGCTGCGGAGCTTGTGATTTCACTGTATCGAAATCCTTATATGAGAAAAGGGAAAGCGGGAAATTGATTTTTAAATGAAAAAGTGCCGGGCAATACACGAAGAAATATATAGTCTATTTTGTTCACTGGATAGGGTATAACAGGATCCTGTTCGAATCATGGAAAATATAAAGTCAGCATATTTTTATAAAGATCTTTTTAGTCAGGTGATGCAATGAACGTTCTATGGAGTTCCATGCTGCTTCTCGGCATCGTATACGGCGCGATACAGGGGCGGATGCCGGAGGTGACGGATGGGGTGATTCGGGCTTCGCGGGAGGCGGTGGTGCTGGCGGTTTCGCTGGTTGGGGTGACAGGGTTCTGGGCGGGGCTGATGGAGATTGCGAAGAAGGCGGGAGTGATTGACGGGCTGGTGAAAAGGATGGGGCCGGTGCTGCGGTTTTTGTTTCCGAGAGTGCCGGAAGAGCATCCTGCAATGGCGGGCGGCGGGGATGAATATGATCTGTAATGGTGTTTGGGCTTGGCGCGGCTGCGACGCCGCCGGGGCTTGCGGCGATGGAGCGGTTTGAGGAGCTGGAGGAGGAGCGGCGGAAAACGAAAAACCCGGCCGCAGTTCCAGAAGGAACCGCGAACCGGGAAATGTGTACGTTTTTGATTTTGAATATTTCATCCCTGCAGCTCATCCCCGTCAACATCATCGCGTACCGCAGTCAGTACGGCAGTGTCCATCCGACGGCAATTGTCGGACCGGCGCTTGCGGCGACAGCGGCGAGTACGATTGCGGCGGTGGTGTTCTGCAAAGTGATGGAAAGGATGGGGCGATGATTATTCAGCAGGTGCCGTTTACAAAGACATCGGTCTCGCTTCCGTCTTCGTGGATACCCACGATGTGCAGGTCATCCGATCCAACCATAAAGTCAACGTGGATCAGGGAATCATTGACACCTTTTGCGAGGATTTCTTCATCACTCATATCCATAAATCCGTCCAGAACCTCAGAGAATCCGGCACCGGCGGCAACATGACAGCATGCGTTCTCATCGAACAGTGTGTTGAAGAACATCAGACCGGACTGGTTGATCGGGGACTCCTTCGGAACGAGTGCAACCTCGCCGAGCATCGAAGCGCCGTCATCCATGGCGAACATTTTTTTCAGAACTTCCTCGCCCTGCTCTGCGTGGCAGTCAACGACTCTTCCGTCTTTAAAATCAACAGTAAAGTTGTTGATAACCTGTCCGGACCAGCTGAGCGGTTTGGTGGAAACAAGGCGGCCTTCGCATTTGCCGCGCATCGGGCTGGTGAAAACTTCCTCGGTCGGCATATTCGGAACGAAGAAGACCTTGTTCAGATGATTGATATCGCCGGCGCCGCTCCATTTTGCGCCCGGGATCAGCTCAACGGTGAAATCAGTTCCATTTTTGCTGGTGTAATGCAGTTTATGGAACGCCTGCTCGGTCATCCATTTTGCCTTGCTGATCATACGGTTGCTGTGTGCCTGCCAGATCTTTTCGATATCTTCGCCTTCTTTTAAGTACAGGCAGTCGAAAATGGCATTCCACAGTTTCTCAACTGCAACATCCTCCGGCTCGCCCGGGAATACTTTTGCAGCCCATGCCGGTGATGGAGCGGCAACGATCAGCCACTGATGTTTTCCGTCGATCTGGTCGCGGTATTTTTTCGTTACTTTTGCGCGCATCTGGCGAACGGTGGAGAGCAGGTCAGCGAGATGCCGGCAAGCTCGTCCGGATCGGAGGAGTCGATGAAAATGCGGACCGGCAGATCCACGGTCATCTGTTTGAGGCGCTCTTCTTCCCAGGTCTGAACGGTGCCGAGAGTTTCTGCGGATGCATACTGATAATTCAGTTTGTTGATCGGACCGCACTCCCAGATCACTTCAACATAGCTGGCACCGGCCTTGTAGCACTCTTCGGTAACCATGGTAGCAAGCTGAACCTGGTCAACGCCGGTCTGCAGGCGGACACGCTGTCCTTTCTGTACATTTGCGCCGATTTTTACGATCAGCTCTGCGTATTCTCTTAATTTTGCTTCATTCATGATAAAAATCTTCCTTTTTGTAAAGTTTAAAATTGAAATGGATCGTTAAACGCTCCATAATAGGAAACCGGCTCGCCCGCCGAAAGCAGGTGATGGACATCGCCTACGGTCTGGCAGCGGAAGTACACCTCGCCCGGTTTGCGCTCCTCGGTTCCGACGATCGTGACGGAAGTCGGCGCCAGGAACATGCCCTGCCAGAGCTGCACCGGTGTCATGTTCAGCAGGTGGGACAGCGCCACACACGTAACGCCGAGATGGCAGAAGCAGACAATGACAGCTTCGCGGTTCGTTTCATCCGAAGCGTGATAGCGGTAACCGTCGCGTACATAACCGTAGCGCGCAAGCAGTGCATCGAGTCCGTCGGTCACAAAATGATAATTCTCGTCCATGTTTCCGGTCTGCATGATCGGATTTTTCGTCCAGAGATTATTGTCATAGAGATCCCGGTTTGCATCGAGCACATCCGGAAGAAAATCCCACGGAATCCGGCGCTTTCCGGTCTCCGGATCAAGGACAGGCGCATCAAACTCCCGCAGCCACGGAAGAATTTCGGCCTCGCGGCCCGCATTTTTCAACGTAAAAGAAGCCGTATCCTTCGCACGTCCGAGCGGCGAGCAGTAAAAATCGGTGACGTTCCATTTCACCGTCCGCTTCGAAAGTAGCTCAGCCTCACGCCAGCCTTTTTCAGTCAGAGAATCAATCTCATAATTCGGTTCGCCGTGGCGGATAAAAATAAGTTTCATAAGAATTCCTTTCTTCGTATACCACAAATCGTTTGGTTTATGCATCGAAAAGTCAATTTCAGTTCCGAAAAATTAGTGATGAAGCATAAAATATTCGGAATTGCTATAGGTTAGTGTATCACAAATTGTCAAATTTGTGTGAGTTTCTACGGAAAAAGATGCGACAAATTGGAAGAGTGTTTTGGAAAGATGGGACTGGTAGAAAAACAAGTTTGCTCAATAAATCAATCGTTTAAGCCAGTTTGGCATAATGGATAAAAATTATACGCGGATATTTCCGTTTTTCATTTCACTCATCTGTTTATTTTTCAGCATCCATGGAACGGTTATGTTTCCTGGACCCCAAATTTGTTTTTTGGGATGCAGAAATCCCAGCGTAGCGGAAAACAGAATCCACAGGAGAAACCATAAAATACTCTGATAAACACCACTCTGGACACCGGATTCCAGAAGAACACTGCCAAGAAGGGAATCGGCCGCACTGCTGGAAACAATGAGTGGAATGCTGGCATGATCCATGTAGGGAGAGAAAGCAGTCCGCCGATGAGTAAACCAATGAGACTCAAGAAAATGACTCTGAGAAAACCAAAAAGCGTATTAAAATGGTTCATATAGCGGACAGAAAGCAGATCTCTTGTGGAATAGGAAGTTGCAGCAGTTTTCATTGCTTCAGCAAGATCGGAGGCCTGCTTCACAGGAATAAATACGCCGCTTTCGCTGCCAGAATATTATGAAACTCATCGACTTTCATCACTGTAAAAAATGTAATTATCAGACTAAAACTCATTGTATTTTTTGTAATTGCGTAATATACTATACTTACATTATGATGATGGAGGTGCGTCTATGTACCGAATTGCTATTGAAAAACTATTAAAATGGAAACAAAGCAAACGCCGCAAACCCTTAATTATTGAAGGGGCACGTCAGGTTGGCAAGACTTGGCTAATGAAAGAATTCGGCAAGCAGGCGTATACAGATGCCATATATATCAATTTTGACTCTAATTCCAGAATGGCAGAGTTATTTGCTTCTGACTTGGATACTGACCGCTTAATTATGGGATTAGAGTTGTATGCTGGTCGCAAAATTGATCCAGACAATTCTTTATTGATTTTTGATGAAGTACAGGAAGTTCCGAGAGCGCTGGCATCTCTTAAGTATTTTTATGAAAACGCCCCGCAGTACCACATTGTATGTGCCGGTTCTTTGCTTGGTATCGCTTTGCATCAAGGCACATCTTTTCCCGTTGGCAAGGTAGATTTCTTAAAGCTTTATCCTCTTTCGTTCAAAGAGTTTTTGATGGCAACCGATAAGGAACGTTTTGCCGAACTTCTTGATAAGCAAGACTTTGGGATGATTACATGCTTTAAGCAAACATATATCGATTCCTTAAAGCAATACTACTTTGTCGGTGGTATGCCTGAAGCTGTGCAAAGCTTCGCAGAGAACAAAGACTTTAATGAGGTCCGTGAAATTCAAAAGCGAATCCTTGCAGCCTACGAACAAGACTTCTCTAAACATGCTCCAAATGAGATTGTACCAAGACTTCGTATGTTGTGGAACAGTATTCCTTCTCAGTTAGCCAAAGAAAACAAAAAATTCATTTACGGGCTCGTCCGTGAAGGTGCCCGTGCGAAAGACTATGAAACCGCAATTATGTGGCTCAGTGATTGCGGTCTCGTTCATAAGGTCAGCCGTGTAAATGCAACGGGCATCCCGCTACGGGCGTATGAGGACTTAAAAGCATTTAAGTTATTTTTGGTAGATGTGGGATTGCTCGGATGCATGACGGGGCTTCGTCAACGTACTTTGCTTGATGGGAACGATCTTTTTGTCGAATTCAAAGGCGCACTTACTGAACAGTATGTTTGTCAGCAATTAAAAACCATCGAAGATTTAGGTATTTATTATTATACCAACGATAGGGGTTCTTGTGAGGTTGACTTTGTTATTGATACAGGTGAGCAAATTATTCCGGTTGAAGTGAAGGCAGAAGTTAACCTTAGAGCAAAGAGCTTGAAAACATATCAGGAGAAGTTTTCACCTGATATATCTGTTCGTACTTCGATGGCAGATTTCAAAAAGGAAGATTGGCTTATAAATTTGCCGCTCTATGCAATTGAGAAGATTGATAAAACAATAGATGAGCTAAGTTAAATGTTATTCTCATGTAACTATTCAGAACCCCCTATTCGAAAATGAAATCTGGGCATCCTGAGATTGCCTTTCTGATTGCATCGTATGCGTTGTGCCCTTGCTTATGGGCTGTGCCAACATAGGACATGATTTTCAGATAATCCCTGGCTCCTTCTTCACTTCGGAAGCAGCCTGATACTTTCGTCTTAACTTTTATCATCCTTAAATCTCGTTCCGCCTGATTGTTATCAAACGGAACCATGAAGTTATGGATAAAAAGGCAGACTGATGCCTTGTAATTATCAAAGCGCTCCACCAGAGCAAGAATCTTTCCTTTTTTCTTTCTCCCACGTTTTTTCTCTGCGGTAACCGGAAGCGGATTTTTTTCCCTGGCTTGTTTGATAAGTTCATCGTATCGCTTATCAACTTATGATAGTGATAATAGCTGAGAGTTTCTTTACCGGCCTCTACAGCTTTATCTTTGACCTTCTTCATTTTTATCAGAAGGCCTATAAATGCAGACGCCCATTTCTGCTCGGGATGGTTCTCGGCAATGCCTGTCAATTCCCGTAATAAGTGGGCACAGCAGACTGCATGTTGGCAATCTTCGTAACTCCAGTAAGAAGCCCAGCAGTCATGCATGGAAATACCGTGAAACAATGGCAGCACACCGCACTGCTCCATGCCAAGATATCCACGCTTTGGACTGATATCAAGGTACGTGAATTCACAGTTTGATGCATCATGAACCCACCATAGTTTTTTATCAACACGGGTTCCGGTCTCATCGAAATGACCAAGACTTGAATCGGCAACTTTTTGCTTTATCCGGTTTACTGTCTCGGATACTGCGTCAGCACAACGTTTTACCATGTTACTTATGATTCCGGTGGCAAGTGGGATGTTAAATACGCCAGAGAGAATCTCATGTGTTCTTTTCACACTGACTGCTCCGACTGTATTTAAAGCAACAGATAGTGCCTGCAAGTTCTCACCATACTGCACGGTTGCTTTAACATCATTAGGAAAGCTCCCTTTTCTGGTATCTCCATGAAGCATACAGATTGGAATCTCGAGAAGCTGATGTTCCACGACATTAACAGTGACGACCGCATCAATGACATGTCGTTTTTCTGCAACACAGGCAGTTCCTTTACACATTTTGTAATGAGGACATCCTTCGCAGGCAGATGGCATATGTTTCACAATCTCATCAGGGTCTGAAATGACAGACAGGTATGTTCCCTGATGACCTTCCTGTCCGCCAACCTTTTTACCAGAAGGTTTACGCAGACTTTTTGGCGCAGGTTTTTTAAAGCCATCACTTGAAGGCGGCTTGGAACTGTTTTTAGAATTCTTGTTAAGCTGTTCTCTCAGTTCCTGAATGGTCTGATTGAGCTGGGTGATAAGCGCAGTCTGCGCATCAAATGATTGTTGCAGGGAATTCAAAGATGCATTTAATGCATTGACTTGCATTTGCAGCTGCGTATTCATTTCCTCTACTGTCAAAGAGACCACCTTCTTTCACTAAAATATGATAGTTCTATTTTAGCGTAAAATCAGAAAAAAAGCGAATTGTGTGGAAATGCTCATTGGGCAAAATGACTGTGGATAAAGCTATTTTTTTAAGGTGCAAGTGTTGCTAAATTTAATCAAAATCCGATAAAAATAGGATTTTGAAATACAAAAATGATGAATTAAAATCAGTAATCCACAAAGATGGAAATAGCTGCTTCACCATCGGTTAGTTATCCACCGACAGGAAGCAAATGAAGTGAAAACAGATTTTTTATTTTCTCTGTTTTTCACAAAAAATCACATGGACTCTATCAGGGATTCTGAATAGTTACCCCGGATTTAGATAACTTCCCATTATTATTCTACCTCCTGCGATTGTCCTGTTATTACCACTTTTAAAATAAAAAATTTCATAGTAT
>ENA-OQHY01000676-OQHY01000676.1-human-gut-metagenome-genome-assembly--contig:-NODE-676-length-18362-cov-2.071182_pt1 | contig 18362 bp, 21 predicted proteins | sample MGYA00242570_ERZ504733 | MGnify/ENA primary metagenome ERZ504733 (study PRJEB26092, sample SAMD00036219) | human gut metagenome | host: Homo sapiens | study: EMG produced TPA metagenomics assembly of... | reverse complement strand
CAAAAAGATATTATCATGGATTTTGCCGGATATGAAGAAAGAACTTATTCGGAACGGTTTAACAGGAAAGACGGATCACATATTGACATTGCAGCCTGTGCCAGAAAAGATGCACCAGGTATCGTTGCGACCTATTATTACACATCTCCTGAATTTGCCAGAAACTATACGCTGACGATACAGGGGCTTTTAAATGGTTATAGTGTCCAGAAAGATGGAACGATTATTGTTGCAGACGAGGGAAGCATTGTTGCCAGTAATGATGAGAGCCTGCTGGGGCAGAATACAACCGACAACGAAGTTGTTCAGGCAATGAAAAAGCATACAGACAGTCAGCATATTTATCATTTGAAGAAGAAAGGAATTGGATGTTATGGAATCATGCTGAAGCAGAGTGATTATTATATCTATGCGTATCTTCCGGATAACGAAGTGTTCCATAACCTTCCATTAAGTGTGATAAGCGTTTATTTTTCTTTATTTTCTGATTGTTTAGTATATTCTGTTCTGGACATACAGAACCAATCTGGCACACCGGAAACAGGAACAGGAAAAAGATGAAAAATATAAAGCAGAACTTCTGATAGCAGCAAAAAAGGCAGAAGCCGCCAATGAGGCAAAAACTGAGTTTCTTCAGCGGATGAGCATGATATCCGGACTCCGATCAATGGAATCTGCGGTGTGGTTAATATGGCAGACCATTATGCAGATGATATGGAGAAACAGACGGAATACAGGACAAAGGTGAAAGAGGCATCCAATCTGCTGCTGGAACTGGTAAATGATGTTCTGGATATGAGTAAACTTGAGTCGGGTGAAATTGTTTTGGAAGAGGTCCCATTTAATCTGAGCAGTATTTCCAGGGAGGTATTTGCTGTGATCGAGCAGGTGGCTGCAGAACAGAATATCCGGATTGTGTGGGAGAAAAAGAAATCACACACCGGGATCTTATTGGAAGTGCAGGGTATGTGAAACGTGTGATGATGAATATCCTGTCCAATGCAGTGAAATATAACAGGGAAAACGGACAAATCTATATCAGCTGCATTGAAATTCCATCCGAACAGCCGGAAATGACGACGATGGAATTTGTCTGCCGGGATACAGGAATCGGAATGGCAGAAGAGTTCCAAAAACGTATTTTTGAACCATTTGCACAGGAACATGCAGGAAGCCGCACAAAATTTGCCGGAACAGGTCTGGGAATGCCGATTTCAAAGAAATTGATTGAGAAAATGGGTGGAACGATTACTTTTGAAAGCGCAGAAGGCATAGGGACGACATTTGTGATCCGGGTTCCATTTAAAATAGATCTGGATGCGGATAAACGTGAAGAACAGAAAGATGTATCAGAAAACTCTATAAAGGGGCTGCACATTCTTTTGGCAGAGGATAATGAGCTGAACATGGAAATCGCTGAATTTGTGCTTCGAAATGAAGGTGCTGACGTGACCAAAGCATGGAATGGGCAGGAAGCTGTTGAACGATTCAGAAAAAGCAGAGTTGGTGAATTTAATGTCATTCTTATGGATATTATGATGCCGGTCAAGAATGGATATGAAGCAGCAAGACTGATCCGGTCTTTGGACAGAGAGGATGCAAAAACAATACCGATTATTGCAATGACAGCAAAATGCCTTTACGGAGGACAGAAATAAGAGCAAAAGAAGCAGGAATGGATGAGCATATTGCGAAGCCTGTTGATGCAGAATTACTGGTAAAAGTAATTCATAAACTTGGCAGATATTTGAACGCTTTACAATTTAAAGGAAGGTGGAAAAAACGTGATTTACATCACAGGAGACACCCACGGGAAGTTTGAGCGGATTGAGCAGTTTTGCGGCAAATTTAAACAAGCCGTGAGGATGTTTTGATTATTCTTGGAGACGCAGGAATTAATTTCTCTGGATGGGTAAAAGATCATGTAAAGAAAGAGTTTCTGGAAACCCTACCAATTACATTTTTTGTATTCATGGAAATCATGAGCAGAGACCGCAGACGATAGGAAGCTATAGGGAAAAATTATGGCGTGGCGGTGTGGTTTATTATGAAGAGGAGTATCCGGATCTGCTTTTTGCAAAGGATGGAGAGGTTTTTGATTTTAATGGAAAGCAGACCATTGTAACAGGCGGTGCATATAGTGTCGATAGAATGTACCGATTGATTCATGGATATGGCTGGTGGCCGGATGAACAGCCTTCTGAGGAAATCAAGCAGGATGTGGAACGGAAATTGAATGAACTCAGCTGGAATGTGGACGTAGTGTTAAGCCATACCGTACCGTTAAAATATGAACCGACGGAAGTCTTTTTGGAAGGATTAGACCAGAGCAAGGTGGATAGAACAACAGAGGAATGGTTGGATAAAATTGAGGATAGACTTAATTATCAGAAATGGTACTGCGGTCATTATCACACAGAAAAAAAGGTGGATAAGATAGAAATTATGTTTGAAAATATTGAAAAATTTTTAGAATAAGAAGAAAGAAAAGCTGGATTTTTATTGCTGAAAATGATAAAATGAAATAATGTTTCGGGATGGCATATCTCAGTTGGAAGCCTGGCTTTCGACTTGAATTTCATGGAGGTGCAAAATTATGAAACCTGTGTATTGTCAATTCTGCAAAAAGAAACCGGCACACGCATCAAGACACTTCTTAAAGAAAAGGGATACACTGTGAAAGATATTCAAGAAGCAATGGGATTTGAATATCCACAGGCCATTTATAAATGGCTCTCAGGAAATTCCCTGCCAACTCTGGATAACTTTGTTATTTTAAGCAGAATATTAAATACCCGTATAGAAGATATCCTCGTCATTGACGAGGATATTGTTTTTTATCTATATAGAGCATAAAACCCTATCCGACGAGTCGGTTGGAGTTTTCTGCTCATTTTTTGTGCCCGAACACAAAAAGAAATTTTATTCTAGTTCCGAATTTGACAAAATCAGCGATGGAATCAATCAAAAAGGACGAGCCGAAAAAGAAACAGATTGTTATAATGAAGTTAAAATTAGACAGATACAGTCTGCGTATAGGCAGGATAAAACTCTATACAGAAGGGAAGAAAAGACTATGAAGAATCGAAAAACGCAGTTTCAAAAGCTTGGAATTGCAGTATTCGTGATTGCAGTCGCAGGAGTTGCCACGTGTGCCGTCCAATACAATAATCACAAGCAATTCAATTTAACGGTTGGAGAACATTCGATTGGCAAAGAGGAATATCGAAATTGTATGAAATCCGTAGAGTATGATACCAAAATGCAGATTCAACAAGATTACAATGCAATTTATGAAGAAGATTTCTGGGAAAAAGAGTATGATGACAAACACGGTTATGAAATTTTAGCGGAAAATACCGTAGAGCAGCTGAAATATATTCATGCGGTGTATGATCTTGCAAAAGAATGCGGGGATGTATCCGACAGCAGCTATGAAGCTTTGGAGCAGCGTTGGAAGGACGAAAACGCAGAACGAAGCGAAAAAGTTGCAAAAGGCGAAGTAATTTATGGACTCAAGGAATATACATTCCAGCTATATTTGGATTATGAAATCAGTACCTTGAAGGAACAATACTGCAATGATCTCACTCGTGAGGGGATGGAGCTGACAGAAGCGAGATTTTAGAATGTTATGAAAGTCGAGACTGGATTTTTGGAGGCAGCGAGGAAAATGCAGATCTTGAAACCGCAAGAATTGCGGTCGAAAGGGAAGTGCGTGAACAAAAGTATGATGAAAAGATCGCACAGCTTGAAAATGATTCTCAAGTAAACGGAGATATGGAGCAAGTCAGCCGGTTTACTTTGAAGAATATAGAATAATATGGAAGGAGTAACAACATGAGAAAAAAATGGATGAGTAGTACTCTGGCGCTGGTACTTGCCGGAACAACAGTGGCATCGATGATGCCGGCAGTTCCTGTTAGTGCAAAGGGAGCAGAAGCTACATCAGGAACAACGTATTATGTTGATTCAAAAAAAGGAAAAGATAGCAATGCAGGAACTTCAGAAAGCGAAGCATTTCAGACATTGGATAAGGTAAATGAGCTTGACCTTAACCCGGGGGATACCATTCTTCTGAAAAAAGGCTCTGTATTTGAAGATCAGGCGCTTAAATTTACAAAAGAAGATAGTGGTACAGCAGAAGCTCCGGTAAAAGTATCTACTTACGGAGAAGGAGACAGACCACAGATTAATACAAACGGTCATGGATTATGGGAGTTAAACTATGGTACTCCGCTGGATAACCAGAATCATAAATGGAAAGGTACTGTATCTTCCAGTATTTTGATTGAAGATGCTGAATACCTTGAAATCGAAGGACTTGAGCTGACAAATGACAGAAACAGTGCAACCGATACCGAAAAAGATAAAGCATATAATGATGCATATGCAATGGATCGAACCGGTGTTGCCGGAGTTGCAAAAGACAATGGAACTGTAGATCATATCGTATTAAATGATCTTTACATCCACAACGTAACAGGTAACGTTTATAACAAACACATGACAAACGGTGGTATCTATTTCATCGTTGCAAAGCCAACAAATGAAGGAGAAACCGGAATCGCAAGATACAATGATGTCCAGATTAGAAACTGTTCTCTGGATACTGTAAATCGTTGGGGAATTGCAGTAGGATACACTTATCAGTGGAGACAGTTCACAACAGGTGCATTATCCGATGCAGTGATGGACAAATATGCGTCCTCTAATGTTGTAATTGAAAACAACTACTTAAATCATGTAGGTGGCGATGCTATTACAACCATGTATCTTGACAGACCGTTGATTCAGTACAATGTAGCTGAGAATGGTTCAGAACAGATTAATACCACTGACTATTCACAGCAGCAGCCAAGACTGGATGCAAATGGTAATGAAATCGGAAAACAGCATGTTGGAGCAGGTCGTGTGGCAGCAGGTATCTGGCCATGGAAATGTAAAAATGCGATTTTCCAGTATAACGAATGTTTTACAACATTGAATGCGTCAAGAGGAAATGGCGATGGACAGCCATGGGATGCTGACTATGGTGACGGAACAAACTATCAGTATAACTACAGTCATGGAAATACTGCAAGTACCGTTATGTTCTGTGGCCCGGAATCTATTAACAATACATTCCGTTACAACATCAGCCAGAATGAAGATATGGGACCTTTAGATCCGGCAGGAAATTCCGGAAACTGTCAGGTTTACAACAACACATTCTATATCAAAGAAGGAATCAATACAATCTGGCACTATACTCATGGTAATGGTGGCCCGGTAGATATTGAAAATAATATCTTCTACTTTGCAGGCAAAACACCGGCTACAGTAAGTAACTGGAACATCAACGGAAATAAAACTTACAGCAACAACTTGTATTACAATGTAAGTACGTATCCAAACGATGCAGCAGCTGTAAAAGTAAATGAAGGTACAAAAGTACTTGTTGATGCAGGTTCCGGTCCGGATTCTGTAGCAGCAAATAAAAAAGCAAGAACACATGAAGATCCAAATGCAAAGACCGTATTTGATGGATACAAACTTGCAGAAAATTCTCCGGCAATCAATAAGGGTAAAGTAGTGGTTGACAGAAATGGTTATACGATCGATCACGATTTCTTCGGACATACAATCACAGCAGTACCGGAAATCGGAGCAGCAGAAAGTGATGCAGTAGCAGCACTTGTACTGAGATCCAATGTGTATACTGTTTCCGGAACAAACGTAAGTGATCTTCCGAAAAACACAACCGTAGCAGATTTCCTTAACAACGTATCGTAGATGCAGGCGTTAAAGTTACCATTAAAAATGGTGAAAACGTACTTGGCGATTCCGATATCGTAAAAGGTGGAGCTACTATCGTGCTTTCTTATGAAGGGATGGAAGATGTAACTTATACAGTAGTTGCAAGTTCTGATAAAGAACTGAAAGATTGTTATTATGAAGTAAAAGGTACAAACCTGAGTGTTCCTTACACAGAAAACAATCCGACCACTGTAAAAGAAGTGAAAGCAAATATCACTGTAGCAGATACCGCAACTGTTTCCGTATTAAACGGAGAAACAGAGCTGGAAGATAGCGCTGTAGTAGAAGAGGGAATGACACTTCGCATTACTGCAGAAGACGGAACTAAAAATGACTATACAGTGAAACAGAAAAATACATACAACTGGACATTAGATTATGTTGGAAGACAGCAGGGAAATGTATGGTTTGGACAGATGAAGAGAGGCGACGGCGACTGGGCAAATATGACTACATATGATGGTGATGGATGGCCAAACTGGGCAGTAAACACTTATTATGGTCCAGGTCTTGATGCACCACAGTACAGTGACCACAACAAATCCAGCCGTACACGGTCTGCTTTCTACACCGCCAAACACCGATATTGTAACTGCAATGGCATATCGCGTACCGAAGAGCGGAACCGTTACATTCAACGTAAAGATGATGAACCATATCTTCGTCAGTCTGGAAATGCAAACGGAACAGTTACTTTAAGCCTCTTTGTAAATGGCACAGAGAAGAAGAGTGTAACGCTTGTAAATAGTAAAGAGAAAGTGGGAGATTGGGAAAAAGCGGAAGAGCTCGAAGTAGCTCAAGGCGATATGATCCGTGTCGTAGCAAAGAATAGCGGAAACCCAAGCAAACCATCTGCACATATTACACCAATTATTACATATGTAGACAAAGCAGTAGCAGATACCGAAGCACCAAGTGTTCCGGCAGAAGTAAAAGCAACAGATGTAACCGAAACAACCGCTAAGCTTACATGGAGCGAAGCAACCGACAATGTAGGGGTAGCAGGATACAACGTATATGTAAATGAAGCAAAAGTAAATGACACACTTGTAACAGGTACTGAATACAGTTTAACAGACCTTACAGCAGCTACAGAGTACAGTGTAACTGTAACAGCAGTGGATGCCGCAGAAAATGAATCTGCAAAATCCGAAGCAGTGATATTTACAACAGAAGCAGAAAAAGATACCGAAGCACCAACTGCACCAACAGAAGTAAAAGCAACCGAAGTAACTGAAACAACTGCAAAAGTTACATGGAGCGAAGCAACCGATAATGTAGGCGTAGTTGGATATAACGTATACTTAAATGAAACAAAAGTAAATGACACACTTGTAACAGGTACCGAATATGCTTTAACTGAGCTTACAGAGGCAACCGAATACGCAGTGAGAGTAACTGCAGTGGACGCAGCAGAAAATGAATCTGCAAGATCCGAAGCTGTTACATTTACCACATTAGAAGCAGAAGAAGAAACAGATACCGAAGCACCAACTGCACCAGCAGAAGTAAAAGCAACCGAAGTAACCGAAACAACAGCTAAGCTACATGGAACGAAGCAACCGACAATGTAGGTGTAGCAGGATACAATGTATATGTAAATGAAGCAAAAGTAAATGATGAGCTTGTAGCAGGTACTGAATTTGCACTGACAGACCTTACAGAAGCAACCGAATATACAGTAAGAGTAAGCGCAGTCGATGCAGCAGGAAATGAATCTGCAAGATCGGAAGCAACTACATTTACTACATTAGAAAGTGAAAAACCGGCTCCGGAAAAACCAAGCCACTCCTACTAATGTAAAAATCTCTGAAATTAAACATACGAAAGCACTTGTTACTTGGGATTCGGTTCTCGCAAGAGCAGCAGTAGAAGGATATAATGTATATCTGGATGGTGAAAAAGTAAATGCGACATCGGTAAAAGAAACAAGATATGAGCTGACCGGCCTTAAAGTAGGTACGAAGTACAATGTTGCTGTAACAGCAGTAAATGAAGAAGGTACTGAGTCTGAGATCACAGAAGAAGTAGAAGAGACATTTATAACACTGGCAGATATGGAAAAACTGAATAACACTGCAGAAGATGCAAAGAAAGCATTAGAAGAGAAAGAAAAATATACAGAAGAATCCCTGAAAAAACTGCAGGAAGTTTACGAACAGTATCAGAACGTACTGAACGGTGAAAATGTAACTCAGGAACAGGTAGACGAAGCAAAAGCAGCAATCGAAAAAGCCTTCAAAGATCTGAAAGTAAAAGAAACAGCGGATGACAAGAAGGATGACGATAAAAAAGACGACAACAAGAAAGACGACAACAAGAAAGACGATAACAAAAAAGACGACAACAAAAAACCAGCAGCAGGTGGTGGAAGCACAGGTAGCGGAAGCACAGGTAGCGGAAGTACAGGTAGCGGAAGTACAGGTAGCGGAACTACAGGTTCCGGCTCTGCTGGAAAAGGAAGCAACTCTATCACTTCTCCGAAAACAGGAGATACAATGAACGTAGCAGCATGGGCACTTGCATTTGCAGCGTCTGCAGCGGCAGCAGGAACTGTTGTAGTAAAACGTAAAAAAGAAGACTAAATTTAAAAAGCAATAAAGGAAAATAAAGTAGCAGGAGTGAAGATGATTCGCTCCTGCCTATTTTGTATTAGATATTATTTTGAAACAGTTTTTCGATATTGTGAAGGGGTCTCATTAATTACATTCATAAAGACCTTTGAATAATGTTGCGAGTCTTTAAATCCAACCAGCAACGCAATTTTCTGTCAAAGTTAAATTGGTGTTTTGCATTAGCTCAATTGAACAGTTAATGCGATAAATATTAATATAGTTTGAGAGAGTCACACCCATATAGCTTTTAAAAATCTTGCTTAAATAGCGGACCGAAATTTGCAACTGTATTGCGATGTCTTCTTGTAAGATTTTGGTAGTATAATGATCGTGAATATAATTCAGTGCATAAGCGACATAGCTATTTTGTAGCTGTGGTTCTTTGTATTCATGCACCGGTTCGGTATGATCGAGAATGTAAAGCATCAAATTCATCAGTGCAACATTTACGTTTGCTGCGGTAAACAGACTTTCAGAAGCAGTATACAGATCAATCAATTTTTGAATCTGCTCGTCAATCGTCGCATCCGAACGCAGTCGATAATAAAAATGGGAAGAGAATAACACCGCATGAAGCAATGTGATCGGAAAAATCCCATCATTATCAAGGATAATCGTTGAAAATAGATCCGGATCAAAATGAATATGCTGGAACTCACAGTCTGAGGTATCGTTCAGATAAAAGGAATGTACCACATCAGGAAGGATCATGACAAAGTCCCCTTCTGTGAAGTGGAGTGTTTCGGACTGAATATCCATATAACATTCGCCGGAAAGAATTCGATAAATTTCAATATTCGTATGTAAGTGACGAATAAAGTTGTAACCGGCTTTGCGATATTCGATAACGGCTCCGGACAAAATAGAATCAGATAATGTAATTTTCGCGGAGACGTTTGAAGTTTGATGAATCAGTGTGTTATTGGAGTGAGCTGAGGGAATTGATATTGTCTGTACAGCGTTTTTCTTTTTCATGTGTAAAAGCCTCCAAATATAAGTAAAATTAACAAACACTAAGTATCATTATAACAGAAAAGTAGAGAAAGTATACTAAAAAAGCTAAAAAAATCGTTCTTAAATGCAGAAAAATAGCCTAACGAAGCTGCAAAGCGTAATTCGCCTTGCACTTGTTAGGATTTTTTTACTTTGAGTGCAGTTTACGATATTGTCTGGGTGACATGCCAACCTTCTTCTGGAAGTTCTGTGAGAAATAAGATTGAGATGAAAAGCCGACACTGGAAGCAACCTGCGTTACCGACAAATTCGAAGAAGTCAACAGTTCTTTGCTCGCTTCAAGTCTTCGGTTGGTTAAATAGTTAATCGGAGATTGTCCGATACATTCTGTAAATGAGTGTGCCAGATAAAATTTATTGATATGTGTAATTTCTGCTAAAGAATCTAACGTAATATTCTGGGAATAGTTGATATCAATATAACGTTTAGCAAGCGCGCACTCCTTGGAAAGCCGGAAAGAAGAGTCTGAGATTACAGACAAGTTTTGCTTTCGCGCAATATAGACTAAAAGCACTTGAAGTAATCCATGACAGACCTTTTCAAATCCAGATTTTTTATCCTGGAACTCCCGCATCATGAGTTGTGCGAAGTTAATAAACTGATTTTTGTCGGAACCATAGCTATAGAAGCTATAGCCTTGAGTACCATCTTGGTCCGGGTCATTAAATGAGAAGGCAAGACCTTCGACACCAAACACAATATATTCCATGGGATTATTTGGGAGTGTTTTTTCCGTGTGCTCTACATAGGGATTGATGATCATTAAATCATCTGTTTTCATAGAGACTTTTTTATCTTCTATATAAAAGATTCCTTCGCCACGCAGAACATAAAAAAAGTTCTGAAAATTGATGCGTATGTGGCAAAGAGTGCCAGTCATCCTCATATTTGGAAATTGAAATATAACGAAGATTAAAATCTTCAGGGCGGCTATTGGCGGAACCGAGATTAATAAATTCATTACTCATAAGCAAACATCCTTTTAATTATTATGTGCGAGTCTTGTATGTTAAGTTACGTGAGGTAAATAAAGTTCGTAAAAAAGACGAAAAAATAGTAAAATGAAATTCTCTCTAAATCCATTATACATAAAAAAGTGATAAAAAAATAGTATTTTATTGATAAAATAGCAAAAAATATAACAAAACGAGCAACAATAAAATTGATATCGTTTTTGAAGTCCGCTATACTGTAGCTATCAGATAAAAGATAAGAAAAAAGTTGTTTGGAGGGAATAGTGTTGATGACGGGAAGACTTACGCTGCCGACTGATGCAGATATCGTTGACGAAACAATACGGCTAAAAAATCTTTTAGGAGCAGATGCATTGAGGGACTGCGACGGAACAGAGATGCCGGAAGCGCTTTTGTCAGAACCAGTAAAGAAATATGCGACTTATTATACTACAAGAAAAGATAATGAGTGGGCAATGAAGAATCCAGATGAGATTCAGCAGGAGTACTTAATTAGTGATCGTGTAACGCAAGAGGCGAGACACTTCGTATTCGTTTAATGGAAGGTTTTCATACCGAACAGTTAAAAGTAAATACATTAGATGATCCGAAACGCTGGTGGGAAGTAATCGATCGCACAACCGGAGAAATTGTTCCTATAGATAAATGGGAATTTGATGCAGCTTCAGAAGAAGTTGAAATCCAGACAATACCATATCATGAATATACCGTCAGCTTTCTGGCATTCTTGATTTGGGATCCGGTACATATGTACAACTTTATTACAAATGACTGGAAGGATACACCACATCAGTTAACTTATGATGTAAGACAACCAAAAACTCAGAAATACGTAAAAGAAAAACTGAAAAGATGGTGTGAGGAAAACCCACATATCGATGTTGTTCGATTTACAACATTTTTCCATCAGTTCACATTGACATTTGATGATAAAAAAAGAGAAAAATATGTGGAGTGGTTTGGATATAGTGCAAGTGTAAGCCCATATATCTTAGAAAGATTTGAAAAATGGGCAGGCTATAAATTCCGTCCGGAATACATTGTAGATCAGGGATATCACAACAGTATGTTCCGCGTGCCGAGTAAACAGTTCCGCGACTTTATCGAATTCCAGCAGATTGAAGTGTGTGCACTGGCAAAAGAATTAGTTGACATTGTACATTCTTATGGAAAAGAAGCAATGATGTTCCTTGGAGACCATTGGATCGGAACAGAACCGTATGGCAAATATTTTGCAGGAATCGGTTTAGATGCAGTCGTAGGTTCCGTTGGAAGTGGTGTAACCCTTCGTATGATTTCTGATATTAAAGGTGTAGATTATACAGAAGGTCGTCTGTTACCATACTTCTTCCCGGATGTATTTGGAGAAGGCGGAGATCCGATTGGAGAAGCAAGAGATAACTGGAGAAAAGCCAGACGTGCTCTGCTTCGTTCACCATTGGATCGAATCGGATACGGTGGATATTTAAAACTTGCAAGTAACTGGCCGGGATTTATTGATGAAATTCAGAAGGTTGTTACAGAATTTAGAGAAATTCATGAAAATATGAAGGAAACTCCTTCTTATGTAGCACCATTTAAGGTAGCGATTCTTAACTGTTGGGGTAGCCAGAGAAGATGGATGTCCAATCAGGTACATCATGCCATCTGGCATAGAGAAACTTATTCCGCAGAAGGCGTATTGGAATGCTTAAGCGGAATGCCATTCGAAGTAAAATTTATCTCTTTTGATGATGTGAAAAACGGAATTCCGGAAGACATCAAAGTAATTATCAATGTTGGAGATGCATATACTGCATTTAGTGGAGCTGAAAACTGGATTGATGAAGCGGTTGTAACAAGTATTCGCCGATTCGTTGACCAGGGAGGCGGATTCATCGGAGTCGGTGAACCGACTGCTTACCAGCATCAGGAAGATTCTTCCAGTTATCTGATGTACTTGGTGTAGACCGTGAGATGTGCTTCTCACTTAATACAGATAAGTATAATGAACTGGATGCAAATCATTTCATCTTAGAAGACATCGATGGAGAAGTAGATTTTGGTGAGGGAACAAGCCGAGTTTACGCACAGGCAAAAATTATCAAGTCCTTGCAATGGACGGAGAATACAGCCAGTTAGTTGTAAATGAATATGGAAAAGGACATAGTGTTTATTTTGCAGGACTTCCATATTCTCCTCAGAACTGTAGAATTCTTCTGCGTGCGATTTATTATGCAGCAGGCATGGAGAATGAGATGAAACGTTATTATGTGACAAATGTGGATACTGAAGTAACCGTATTCCAGAAGAGCAAGAAGATTGCAGTAATTAATAATTCATCCGAAGCACAGTACACAGAGGTTTACATCAATGGCAACTGTGTATACAAATTAGATATGGAACCGGGCGAAATGCGCTGGGTTGACGATGTTGAGTAAGAATAACTTATGAAATGCGGGGGAGCATTTTATATTTTATAAAAGAATATTTTTAATCTAAGGAGGATCATAGTAATGAAAAAGAAAAGTATTGGGAATGTTTTTAGTAGCAACAATGGCAGCATCTGTGCTTGCAGGATGTGGTGGAAAAGCAGAAGACAAGAGCGAAGCAAAAAAAGATGATACCGCAGCAGCACAGGAAGAGACACTTACTGTATGGTGTTGGGATCCGAACTTCAACGTGTATGCAATGGAGCAGGCAGAAAAAATGTATCAGAAAGATCATCCGGATTTCAAATTGGATATCCAGGAAAAAGTATACTCTGATATTGAAACTGCTTTAATCACAGCTGCAGAAGCAGATGATTACAGCACATTACCGGATATCTTCTTAATGCAGGATTATTCCTTCCACAAAAATGTAGTAAACTATCCGGGAATCTTTACAGAATTAACAGATTCAGGCGTTGATTTCTCACAGTTCTCTGCTGGTAAGTTAGCAGACTCTACTGTAAATGGAAAAAATTACGGTCTTCCATTTGACAATGGTGCTACAATCATGGCAATTCGTAAAGATATGGTTGAAGCAGCTGGTCTCACAGTAGATGACTTCAAAGATACAACATGGTCTGATTTTATCGAAAAAGCGAAAAAAGTAGTTGAGAAAAACAACGTTCCGATGCTTACAAGTTCAGGCGGATCTGAAATTGTAATCGAAATGCTTCAGTCTGCAGGCGCTTCTCCAATGGTAGACGGTAAAGTTGACTTAGTTGGAAATGAAGCACTGAAAAAATCCATCGAAACTTACAAACAGTTAATCGATGAAAAAATTATGGTAGATTACACTGACTGGGATCAGTACATCGCTTCTATGAACAAAGGCACTGCAGCTGGTGTTATTCAGGGATGTTGGATCATGTCTTCTATTCAGGCAGCAGAAGAGCAGTCTGGAAACTGGGCAATCGTTGATATGCCAAAATTAGATGGTATTGAAGGCGCTACAAACTACGCAAACTGTGGTGGAGCAAGCTGGGCAGTATCTTCTAACTGTAAAAACACAGACCTTGCATTTGATTTCCTTAAATCAACATTTGGCGAAAGCGTAGAATTATATGACGACCTGCTTCCAAATGCCGGAGCGATCGCAAGTTACTTACCGGCAGCTGAATCTGAAGTTTACAATGAAGCTTCTGATTTCTATGGTGGACAGACAGTATATAAAGATATCGTAGATTTTGCAGGAAAAGTTCCGGGAATCGATTACGGTGCATACTACTCTGACATCAGAAGTGCATTAACAGATGCAATCACAAATGTAGTTCAGAATGGCGCTGACATCGACAGCGAAATTAAAAACGCTCAGGATACTGTAGAATTTAATATTAATGAGTAATCATTAAAGAGTGAAATAGGACGTGCCGGGAGTGCATCTTGCGTTCCCGGCTCTATTTTAGGAGAAAAACATGAAAAAAATAGGTTTAGAAAAACGGCATAATCTTACGGGATGGGCATTTCTCATTCCGGCAGCACTTTTAATCTTTGTATTTTGTTTTTATCCGATGGCGCAGGCAATCCTGCTTTCCTTTAGAAAAACAAATGGGGAATTTACTGGTATTTCAAACTATGCCAGAATCCTTCAGGATAAAACATTTCAGCAATGTTTATTTAACACAATCTTTTATTTTATCGTTCAAGTACCGATCATGCTTATCTTAGCATTGGGACTGGCACAGCTTTTAAATAGCCCGCATATCAAAGGAAAAGGAATTTTCCGTACCTTGATTTTCCTTCCATGTGCGACTTCACTTGTATCTTATTCTATGATTTTCAAATCCTTATTTGCTCCGGATGGAGTCGTAAACCGAGTGCTTACTTCTATTGGTGGTGCTCCTGTGGATTGGTTCCAGAGTACATGGCCGGCACGTTGGGTCATTATCATCGCATTGGTTTGGAGATGGACCGGTTACAACATGGTATTCTATCTTGCAGGATTACAGAATATTGATTATTCCGTATATGAAGCAAGTTACATTGATGGCGCAACTCCGTTCCAGCAGTTTATAAAGATTACTGTTCCACTTTTGAAACCGACGATCCTTATGACTGCAATTATGTCAACATCAGGAACATTACAGTTATTTGATGAATCTATGAACTTGACAGGCGGTGGTCCAGGTAAGTCAACAATGACACTGGCTCATTATATCTACAATATTTCCTTTGTAGAGACACCGAAATTTAACTATGCAGCGGCATTATCTGTATTTATTCTTGCAATGGTGGCAATTCTGTCTGCGATTCAGATGAAAGTAGGTGACAAACGTGACTAAGACAAAAAAAGTAATTTCATATATCATTTTAATTCTGGCAAGCTTTTTATCCGCATTCCCGTTGTATTACATGCTCTGCGGAGCAACCAATACAAGTATTGATGTGGTAAGAGGACGTTTGATTCCGGGTGGTTATCTGGTAGAAAACTTTAAAACCTTAGTTGGGATGCAGGATCTGAAACTTGCGATGTTTAACTCATTCCGTAATGCAATTATCATTACATTTGTAGCATTACTTGTGTGCTCCATTGCCGGATACGGCTTCGAAATCTACCATGATAAAGGCAAAGATATTTTAATGAGCATTTTGCTGCTTGCGATGATGCTTCCGTTCGTAGCAATTATGATTCCATTATTTAAAATGTTTACTTCATGGGGATTGGTAAATACCTGGATTGCGCTTGCACTTCCGTCAATCTCTACTCCATTCATGATTATGCTGTTTCGTCAGGCGGCGCGTTCATTCCCGCATGATATTATCGAGGCAGCGAGACTGGAAGGGTTAAGTGAAGTTCAGATTTTCTTCAAAATGTTTATTCCGGTTATGAAATCTACTTATGGAGCAGCATGACAGTAACTTTCATGAGTGCATGGAATAACTATTTATGGCCAACTGTTATTTTACAGGATAGCAAAGCAATCACAATGCCAATGCTCGTTGCAAACTTAAAGAGTGGTTACAGCGTTGACTATGGTATGCTGATGCTTGGCGTATTAATTTGTACACTCCCAACAGCAGTGATCTTCTTATGCCTACAGAAGAGTTTTGCAAATGGAATTACAGGAGCGGTAAAATAATGCGACAGAGTTATTGTATCAAACAGGAGTGTTTAAGGAAGGCGCAGGGAGCCTTCCTTTTGGCACACAAACTTGGATTATTGGAAACACCTTCTATGGAAGGATTCGAGGCAAGGCGACAGGCGCATAATAGGATGCTGAAAAAACTGGAGCAGGAGAATAAGAAGTTCTATGGACCGCATTATTTTTCAGCTCCGGCCTATCTGCAGTATGAGTTGACACGCCTGAAATTAGATTTTGTGCAGCCAAGTGAGGCAGTTCGCAAAACCGGCTTATGTCCGGAGTTTACAGAAGCAGAAAAGCGAGCATTTTACGAACAAAATATGGATTTATTCGGACGCTATCATGGTGATTTCTTTACGTATGAAGAAGTTGCACAGATTATTGAAAAACGGTTACGGGAGGATGCGTATGACAAGCTTATCGAAAACGTATTACGTGAGTTCGAAGAGGGGGAATGATTCGAACGACGGATTAAATTGCGAAACGGCATTTGCCAGTCTTTTTGCAATCAATCATAGCAGCCTCAAACCGGGAGACCGTGTATTGCTGGAGCGTGGCAGCGTATTTTATGGACAGTATCTTCAGATTACTGATAGTGGCAGTAAAGAAGCGCCGATTGTGATTGGGGTATACGGCGATGGAGAACCACCTCGGATCGAAGCATGTGGACAGGGAATCTGGTATCAGGATTATGGAAATCCATTGGATGCACCGACACATGTGTATCACGGATATGTATCGTCCGCAGTTTTACTGTATGATGCAGAATATATTATTGTGGAAGATTTGGAAATTACAAATGAGGCAAGCGAGATCATCGGAGAGCAGTATTCACTTGGAGACAAAATGAATCGCACCGGAGTTGCAGTTGTGGCAAAAGATAAAGGGGTGCGGCATGGGAATTACGCTGCGTAATCTGTTGATTCACGATGTGCATGGTAATGTGTATGATAAACATATGAACAACGGTGGAATTTATATAACTGCGCTTCGTCCAAGCTGTGAAGATGCTACGGGTGTGGCACGTTATCAGGATGTTACGGTTGAGGGATGTTTTGTGTATCAGGTGAGTCGTTGGGGGATTGCAGTAGGCTACACGTATGCACATGAAAAGTTTCAGGGGGTAGAACTTGACGAAGAAACGTTCCTGAAGTATGGGCATGAAAATATGAAGATTTGCGATAATTATGTGAAAGCAGCAGGGGGAGACGGAATTACAGCGATGTATGCGCTGCGTCCGCTGGTAGAGCATAATATGGCAGATTCAATTGCGTGTGAGATGAATGATCGGATTTATTGTAATCCGGGAGATAAAGCAGGAAAGGTAGCAGCAGGAATCTGGCCTTGGAAGTGCAAAGATGCACTCTTCCGCTATAACGAAGTCGCTGACACAAGACTGAACCAGGATGGCATGGCATACGATGCAGATTCAGGGGATGGCACAGTCTATGAATATAATTACAGTAGACAAAATGAAGGCGGCTGCGTGATGTTCTGTTTGCAGGAGGCAATTCACAATACTTTCCGCAAAAATGAAAGCTTTGACGATTTAGGAGGCACCATTAGTCCTTCCGAGAATCCAGATGCTTTGATTGAAGAGAATGTGTTTTATGTGAGAAAAGGAGTGCCGTTTGTTCGTAAAAATATGGATGGCGGCAAATATGAACTAGTAAATAATAAGATTTTTGAGTTAGATAAGTGAAATAAATAATGTGCGTTTTTTCTAGACTTTAAGTTTAGGCATGAAAGAAAGAGAATCAACAATACTGGAGAGGGGTTGTTGATTCTCTTTTTGGCATTTATTGCATGGGGCATCTATCTACCATAGTAAAAAAATAGAGAATGGGATTATCCTACGATTGCGGTAACAAAAAGAATTCACTTTTATAGCAGCTTTATTGTGCGCTCCTCTGAATCAGAATGATACGTTAATCCGGCAGGACGTTTCAGATTCAATTTGTAAAGAAAGAAGATTCCGGTAAAGAATCCGGGAATCAGTCCGGCATATCCGGTGGTGCATAAAAGTACAGTGAGTTGAACCGGAAGGCTCATAGCAGTTGTCAGGCATAAAAGTGTGCCAATAACAAGTCCGACAATGCTCCATCCGGTAATAAGAGTGAAGAGAAAAAGAAAAGCGGTGTGCGTTTTCCTGGTATGTTTTTTTGTAAAGTTCCATAATCTGCATACCTGTTTTTTTAGCAAACTGTATCCGTTCCGAATAAGGTGCTGGTATCGTTCCATTTCCCGGCAGAGCAATTCCCAGTGCTTCACACAGACAATTCATAGAGTTAGCCGTAAACATACCGGAACAGGAACCACAGGTAGGACAACTGTTCTGTTCACATTTCTTCAGTTCTTTCTCATCTATCAGATTTGCTTTATAAGCACCTACTGCCTCAAACATCTGAG
>ENA-OQHY01000675-OQHY01000675.1-human-gut-metagenome-genome-assembly--contig:-NODE-675-length-18368-cov-6.535332_pt1 | contig 18368 bp, 14 predicted proteins | sample MGYA00242570_ERZ504733 | MGnify/ENA primary metagenome ERZ504733 (study PRJEB26092, sample SAMD00036219) | human gut metagenome | host: Homo sapiens | study: EMG produced TPA metagenomics assembly of... | reverse complement strand
TTGGAGTCTTTTCACCAATGAATCGTCTGCACAGCACAGATAACCCGTTTAATGGAAAAGAACCGTGGAAATACAACCAGATTGTAGAAACAGTAATGAAGAATTTCCTGAAACTGCGTCATAAGCTAGTTCCGTATCTTTACACCATGAACCGTCGTGCAAGCAGAGCGGGACTGCCGCTGGTACAGCCGATGTATTATCTGGAGCCGGAGCGTGAGGAAACCTATGAAGTACCGAACAACTATTATTTCGGCACAGAGATGATGGTATCTCCAATCACAGATAAGCTGGATCCGGTAACAGGACTTGCAGGAGCAAAGACATGGATTCCGCAGGGAATCTGGTATGATTTCTTTAACGGAAGAGCATATAAGGGCGGCAGAAAAGTGGATCTCTGGAGAGATATTTATGAGATGCCGGTACTTGTGCGTGAAGGCAGCATCATTCCACTGAAGGACATGGAAGGATATGATAATTCCATTGAGAATCCTGAGAAACTGGAAGTACTTGTATATCCTGGAGAATCAGGAGAATTTGTACTCTGGGAAGACGGTGGGGACACACCGGAAGACCTGGATGAGAATTGGGTATCCACCAGAATGACGAAGACTGCAGATGAGAATGGAACAGTATTTATTGTAGAAGCTGCACAGGGAAATACAGCAGTGATCCCGCAGAAACGTTCCTGGAAGATCCGCTTCTGCAACATTCAGGACAAACCGCAGGAGGTTACTGTAAACGGACAGGTATATAAGGATGCAGAGTTCGCAGAGGATAAGAAGCTTCATGGAACAATAGTGATCCTCAAGGATGTGCCGGCAGATGCACAGGTGAAGGTTACTTTTGCGGCAGATGCAGCTGTTTATCAGAGAGATTATGCAGAAGAGGTCTATGAGATTCTGGAAAAAGCACAGATTACCTATGCACAGAAGACAGAGGTTTATAAAGTAGTGAAAGAGCTGGGCACAGAGGCAGTGCCAGTTCTGGTATCCATGAATTTGAATCCGTCATTGCTTGGGGTACTGATGGAGATTCTTACAATGGGAATTTAACCGAATCAAGCTAGTGTGCCAACAAGTTGATTTCTCGAACAATCTTGCGTCTAAATTTCTTATTTCCGCGTTGTCGTCGGTCGCCGTAGCCACCGCTACGCCTTGAAATAAGAAAATTTATCCTGCAAGATTGTTTCAAGAATCAACTTGTCGGCACACTAGTTCTCTGCGGTAACACAAAAATCCCGCTCACAGTTGTGTCTTACTGTGAGCGGGATTTCACATTTTAAAAGAAGGAGTGCCGGATCTTGCGATCCGGCAAGTATGAAAAAGAAAAAGTTTTATTATAAATAAAGCGTTTGCTTTATTTGCTTATTAATATACAGGGAAAATGTGTGCAAAATGTGATGGACTGTTGAAGAAATTGTGATTAAATTCTAAAAAACTTATAAAAAAAGAAAAAGACCTGAAAAGGTCTGTAAAAAGAAGGAGGGCCGGACCTTACGGTCCGGCATAAGTATGAAAAAGAAAAAAGTTAAAAATCTATGTGAAAAAGCATTTGCAACCTGTTTGTAAAGCATTTGCTTTATTTGCTTATTAATATACAGGGAATTTGTGAGCAAAATGTGATGGACTGTTGAAAAAAACGTGATTAAATTCTAAAAAACTTATAAATTGGAAGTAAGATTACTGTTCACAACCACTATCCTGCGAGGTGTCTTGGCATGAATATGCCAAAATCCCGAGACATACAAGCCAAAATTCCATTGCTGCAGGCAATCTGGAATGAATTTTGGCTACGTTACTGTGAACGGAGTGAACAATAACGTAGGAAGAAAACACAAGGTGGAAAACTGAAAATAAGCATTGTAAAAATCCGAACTGTAATTTATAATAAAATTCAATGGTAACGGTTCAATATCTTTACAGTTACAAATAATGAGAAACAAGGAGGAAAACATGAAAAGAGAAACAGTCGTCGTACTGGATTTCGGCGGTCAGTACAATCAGCTGGTTGCCAGACGTGTGAGAGAATGTAACGTATACTGCGAAATCTATTCATACAAGACCGATCTTGAGAAAATCAAGGCAATGAATCCTAAGGGAATCATCCTTACCGGTGGTCCGAACAGTTGCTATGAGTCAGATTCACCTACATGCAATAAAGAATTATTTGAGCTTGGTATTCCTGTTCTGGGACTCTGCTATGGCGCACAGCTTATGATGCATGTTCTGGGCGGAAAAGTTGAGAAAGCAGATGTGAGCGAATATGGAAAGACAGAGGTTCTGGTAGATAAGACAGATTCCAAAATCTTCAAAGACGTATCTGACAAAACAATCTGCTGGATGAGCCACACAGATTACATTTCCCAGGTTGCACCAGGATTTGAGATTGCTGCTCACACAGCAGACTGTCCGGTAGCAACTGCACAGAATGAGGAGAAGAAGCTGTATGCGATCCAGTTCCATCCGGAAGTGCTTCATACAGTAGAAGGAAAGAAGATGCTTTCCAACTTCGTACTTGGTGTATGCGGATGTGCCGGAGACTGGAAAATGGATGCCTTTGTTGAGCACACTATCAGAGAAATCCGCGAGAAGGTCGGGGATGGAAAAGTTCTTCTTGCCCTGTCAGGTGGTGTTGACTCTTCCGTTGCAGCAGGACTTCTTTCCAGAGCAATCGGCAAGCAGCTTACCTGTGTATTTGTAGATCATGGTCTTCTTCGTAAAGATGAGGGAGATGAGGTTGAGGGTGTATTCGGACCAAACGGTCAGTTTGACCTGAACTTTATTCGCGTCAATGCACAGCAGAGATATTATGACAAGCTGGCAGGTGTTACAGAGCCTGAAGCAAAACGTAAGATCATCGGTGAAGAATTTATCCGTATTTTTGAAGAAGAGGCCAAGAAGATTGGTGCGGTAGATTTCCTGGCACAGGGAACTATTTATCCGGATGTTGTAGAGAGTGGTCTGGGCGGAGAGTCCGCAGTGATCAAATCTCACCACAATGTAGGCGGACTTCCGGATTTCGTTGATTTCAAGGAAATCATCGAACCGCTCCGCGACCTTTTCAAGGATGAGGTTCGTAAAGCAGGTCTGGAGCTTGGAATTCCGGAGAGACTGGTATTCCGTCAGCCATTCCCGGGACCGGGACTTGGAATCCGTATTATCGGTGAAGTTACTGCAGAGAAGGTTCGTATTGTACAGGATGCAGATTTCATTTATCGTGAAGAGGTAGACAATGCTGCAGCTGAGTATAAGAAAGAACATGGTGAAGATCCTTCATGGATGCCGAACCAGTACTTTGCAGCACTGACAAATATGCGAAGTGTAGGCGTTATGGGTGACTTCAGAACTTATGATTACGCTGTAGCGCTCCGCGCAGTGAAGACTATCGACTTCATGACAGCCGAATCTGCTGAGATTCCGTATGCAGTACTGAATAAGGTTATGAACCGCATTATTAACGAAGTTAAAGGCGTTAACCGCGTATTCTATGACCTGACCAGCAAGCCGCCGGGTACGATTGAGTTTGAATAAAAAATTGAGCTCGGAAATCCAGTGTTTATGCGGGTTTCCGGGCTCTTGCTATGTGATTTGAGTACAGATTGAGTACAAAATGTCAGAGCTGTATCATTTGGTGTATTTTCTGAACAACGTACTTGTAAAGAGGGTCATCATTATTGCACCTAATAATAATTCAATAGACATAGCAATTTGGCTTTCCGGGGAGAAAGGTCTTGCATTGCCTTGCCCTACAGTAATCATGGTGAAGAAACTATAATATAAACTTTGGAAGAAATCTGAAAGAAGAGGAATACATGGTGTATTAAAGATTTGTTTAATATTATATTTTATTTCACCATTTCCAATTTCAGGTGTAAAGCCAGTAAACATATAAATGAAACTGAAAAAAATGATAATTAAAGCCATTGAAAGGAGTGCATTATAGGGTTTCTCTCCATATCCAATTACCCATTCAGATAAATATCCAATAATTTTTGAAGTTTTTTTTCGATTACGGGTCTCAGCTTTTTTTCTTTGATAATAAAAGTTTGCATAGCTGTTGTCTTCTTCTCGAATATGATTTGAGGTCCATATTTGGTCTAATGCAAAATAGGTATCAGCAATCTTATTAGAATTTGAAAATCTAAGTTTTTTACGTTGCATCCACTTTTCAAGTGTAAAATTAGCTCTGTCATAATAAGAAAACGCAGTAACATGACATTGTGCATCAACATGGATGTTATCAATAGACCCCATGAATGATAAATCAAAAGCTTTGGAAGGAGAATAAATGCTTGTGTTATTAAAGGTGGTACTTCCTGTAAATATGACCTTTTGAAAACTCATTCTGTGAATATACAATTAAAAAAAGTAACATCAGAAAATGTGGTTAAATCAATATTTCCAATGCTAAAAAAGAGATTTTTAAAATTGCATTTTTCAAATGTACAATTGTAAAAATCACAAGAGCTGAATCCTTGTTTTAGTTCAGATTCCCAAAGAAACTTTTTAGAGGTCATATTGGAAAATTTACAATTTCTGAAAGTACAATTATGGAACATAGGTTATCTATTTCAAATGAATCAAAGAAAAAGTTGTTAAATTCAATTCCTTCATAGTATGTATGTGGAGCGATATTAATTACTTTGGTAGGGGCATTTTTTGGAAAAAACCTATTACTATCTCCTATTCGTTTATTTTGATTTTTATCGGAAAAAAAGTTGAAAATACCGGTAAGGTATTTTAACAAGTTTAAATAGCCACTTATGGAAATGTTCATAATGTTCCGTTTGGATTTTGTAAGTTTGATTGAAACATATTTGTGTATATTCATTGTTGTCTTTAAAGAACTCAAAAAAATAATGTTTTGGTTCATCATGTTTATGCAAATATCGAAAACACAAGTAATATAGCCAAACATTCACAATATAAATGAACTCATAAGAATATATTCTAAATCCAAGAAATAGTCGTTTGAAAGAAAAGAGTTTTTTCATATTGAGTACCTTTCTTATGAATTTTATCAGTTGCTATAAGATGCACTAAGCAATATCTGGCTTCTCTGTAATTCCAACTCCACTTTTTCTTTCGTTTCTGCTATCTCATCTATAGCTGCCTGTGTAGCTTCATTTGGATTATCACCAGCGGATTTCAAAGCACTCTGGTAGAGGTAATTCATCTTTTCCCATTTCAATAGGTCATTAAATATCTTATAACTTCTGATATTCAACAAAGTGTCCTGCAAGGACAGTGTATGTGCTTTCCCTCTGGCTGTATATCTGATTTCGAGATAAGAGGAAAGCACCGAATTCAGATGGATAGATACGGTATCGTCCTTTAATATCTTGTCTTCTCCACGCTCTCCGCTGATCTGGAGGATGCCGGAATTACAAAGCACCATAAGTACACCCATCAGATCACCGACTGTTTCCAGACGAAGTCCGGCATTATCACTGCCATTCAAAGCATTATAACTTACACCGAGTGCAGCTGCAATTTTCTCTAACTGAGGAGGTTGTGGCTGCATTTTATTTGTTTCGTATTTTCGGATAGAAACCGGATGGATGCCGGTCAACTCAGCCAGTTTATCTTGCGTGATGCCAATTTGCTTTCTGCAGTATTTGATTTTTTCTCCTATGGTCATTTTTATCGTCCTCCATGTATCGAGATGGCTACATTATAACATGTTTGAAAAAATTTTCTACTGGCATTTCAAAATACTTGACAATAGCGAAGCCGCTACATATAATGGGAGCGTAAAATGTAGCGATAACGCTATAAAAAGAAAAGGAGGATGCATATATGGCAGAAAACAAAAAGATTTATATTACTGCAAATGAACTCGCAGAAATGCTGGGTGTTTCTGTAGGTCATGCTTACAAGCTGATCCTTAAGCTGAATCAGGAACTGTAAAAAGAAGGATTTCTGGTGATTGCGGGCAAAGTTCCCAGACGCTATTTTGAAAAACGCTGGTATGGTTTTAGTGTGTGGGAGGTGGTCGAATGAAAGCGGAAAAAGACAAGAAAACGGGAAAATGGTTGATTCAGTATCGTTATACGGATTGGCAAGGAAAACGTCGGAAATCTACTAAAAGAGGTTTTGCGACCAAAAGAGAGGCGGAGGAATGGCTTTGAAATTTCCTTATTACGCAAAAAGCGGATTTTGATATGAAGTTTGCGGATTTTTGGAAGATGTATTGTGCAGATATGGAAACTCGCCTGCGGGAGCATACCATGAGAACGAAAAAGTATATTGTGGAGTTGAAAATTCTCCCGTATTTCGGGAATAAGCGGGTAAATGATATTACTGCAGTTGACATCCGGCAATGGCAGAATGAGTTGATTAAAATGGGGTATTCACCCACTTATCTGAAAACAATCAATAACCGGTTGAGTGCAATTTTTAATTATGCGGTTCGATATTATGATTTGAAAAGTAATCCCTGTGCAAAAGCCGGAAGCATGGGTAAGAGTAAGGCAGAAGAAATGAATTTCTGGACAGGAGAGGAATTCAGGAGGTTTATCGACAGCGTCATGAACAAAAGACTTTCTTATATGGCATTTATGACCTTGTACTGGACGGGGATGCGTTTGGGAGAGCTTCTGGCTCTGAATCCGAAAGATGTAGATTTGGAAAAGAGAACAATTTCTATCACAAAATCTTATCAGCGTCTTGGTAAGAAAGATGTGATCACTCCACCAAAGACACCGAAAAGCAAGAGAGTGATTACCATTCCAGAGTTTCTGGCTGCAGATATCAAAGATATATGGACAGCTTATATGATTTGCAGGAGAACGACAGGCTGTTTCACATTACAAAATATTATCTGGAGCATGAAATGCAGCGAGGAATTAAAGAAAGTGGCGTAAAACGGATAAGAGTACACGATTTGAGGCATTCCCATGCAAGTATGCTGATTGAATTGGGCTTTTCACCGCTGGAGATTGCAAATCGGCTCGGACATGAAATAAAAGAAAGACCAATTATCACATTCATTTGATATTTGCAGAACGGAAACTACTATATGAACCAATTATTAAGATTGCCAGCAGAAATATGTTTTATGATGAAAATGGAAAACATGTCCGAACCAAGAAAGAGATATTAGGAGAAGATGGCGAGATCCGAGAAGGCTGCAGTATTGTGAAGAAAGGAGAAGTCTATGAGAAGAAGCTGTTTACTGCGAAAGATGAACGCTTCAAGTGCAATTCATTTCTGGATGAGGTAAAGCATTCTTATACAGATTTAATCAATATTTATGTGCAGGACGAGAAACAGAAACTACAGGTATTTGAGCGTGGCAGTGTTTATCTTGCAACAAAGAAAATCGGAAAAAATAATCCGAAGGCACAGGAAATAGAAGCGGATAATCAAAAACGCCGGGAATGGAACAGAGCTGTTGATATGGCATTGATTAGTGGAGTGCCGGAACCGAAGATAATGGAAGTGAAGCGGAAAGAAATTACGGAGCCAATCAGGAAATCAATTGCCCGGCGTGGAAACAGACCACGATTATTTTCCAGAGTTGTAACAGTGGCTGTTGAGGCATTGGAGTTTTTGATAGCAAGTGTGCTTTTTAAGAAACCCAGGGAAGTGCCAAAACAGACAGAGCAAACGGAAGCAGAACACCCAGAGCATGTTGCTGAAAATAGCACGGCAGCAGTCAAGACAACAAAAGAAGAAAAGGCAGAACCGGAACAACCTAAAATGACGAGGCTTGCATCAAAGTATCCGAAACTATTTAAAGTGAATAAAGAACTGGAAGATCAAAACGGTGCAATTCAACAGAAACAAAAACAGCTTTCTGCAAAGAAGAAAGAACTGTCAGAAGTCACGGGATGGTTTAAAGGAAGAAAGAAAAAGAATTGCAGAAAGAAATTGATGAACTGAAAAGCCAGATTAGAGATATGAAAGATTATCTTCCAAGGATTGTGCAGAAAATCGGATATAGAAGTGTACAGGAATTTTTAAAGGATTTTAAGGCTTCTCAAACTGAGTATAGTCAGTATCGAACTGCAATAGAAAAATGGAAGAAAGAAACAGGAAAAGAGCCAGTAGCGCATGGTATTAGGGCGAAGCTGGCAGAAAAGAAACAAGAAATACAGAATGAACAGAAAAATAAACAGCATACCCATAGTCAGAATAAAGACCGGGGAGCAAGATAGGAGGACAATCATGGAGAAACATATTATGGGAGAAAATGGAATCAGCTATACTTTAGGAGAGGACGGTCTGTATTATCCAGACTTGTACCTCCCGGAAGAGACAGAGTATCCGATTGGAAAGTATGGAATGCTGAGAAAGTCATATTTGCAGGAGCATCGGAAAGGATTATATCTGGAGTTGGTGCTTGCAGGGAAGTTAAATGAGCACTTGCATCTGATTGATGAGGAGTGTAATCAGATGATGGACAGACTGGTGGAGCAGATGAAAGAAAAGCAGGGAGTAACAGAAGAATTGAAGATGCAGGATCAGATGGCATGGGTTGGGAAAATGAATAATATCCGGGCATGTGCGGAGGAGATTGTGATTCATGAGATTATAATCAATTAGATTTAAAGAGATAGCACTTAATTCAGAAATATAAAAAAATAGATGTTATATCTATAAAAATAGATATAACATCTATTTTTATAGACGCATTGTTGACGGAGGAAAGAAATAATGTTATACTAAACAGAACATATATTCGAAAGATAAAGAGAGAGGTAAAAGATGGCAATTTCATATAACGGACTGTGGAAAATTCTAATTGATAATGGAATGAAAAAAGGGGATTTAAAACGAAGAACAGGGATTAGCAGTGGAACAATTGCTAAAATGACAAATGGGGAAGCAGTAACTTTGACAGTTTTAGAAAAGATATGTAATGAATTTAATTGTGATATTGGTGATTTGGTTGAAATTGACACTTTTAAAGAGAAAAAAGTAGGGGAGGAAAAGGATGGAAAACGATAGATTACTTAAACTTGTAGAAGCTTATCAGAAACACTTTAAACAATACAACAGACCAGATTACAATGAGACAGAAGTTCGTAATGATTTTGTGAATCCATTTTTTGAAATATTAGGATGGGATGTGCAAAACAAAAAGAATTTGCCGCAACATTTAAGAGAAGTAAAACATGAAGCATCGGTTTTTGTAGAAGAAAATGGTAAACAAGTAAAAAAGAAGCCTGATTATGAATTTCATGTGGGATCTACACCATACTTTTTTTAGAAACTAAAAAACCTAATGTAGATATTATGGCAAGTAAAGAAGCGGCATTTCAGACTAGACGATATGGTTGGAATGGAAATCTTGAAATATCTGTATTATCGAATTTTACGGATTTGGTTGTCTATGATACATCAGTAAGACCGAATGAGAATGATAAACCTTCAGTTGCGCAAGTTGCTCATTTCCATTTTACAGAATATGTAGATAAATTTGATGAGATATCTAGATTGCTTTCATATGAGACTGTAGTTTCAGGAGCCTTTGAAAAAACCTTTGAAAATATATCTAGTTCATTAAAGAAAGAACCATTTGATAAATATTTTTTATCACAAATAAAAGAATGGAGATTGGTATTAAGCGAGGATATTGTTAAAAATAATTCTACGATTAATCAGGAAACATTAAACATTTTTGTTCAGAAATTGATTAACCGAATTGTATTTTTGAGAATATGTGAAGATAGGGAATTAGAAAAATATGAAAGCCTTAAAAATATAGGTACATATGCAGAGCTGAAAAAGGTATTTACAGCGGCAGATAAAAAGTATGATTCTGGTTTATTTGAACTGATTGATGGGGAACAATTTGAAATATCTGATAGTATACTTGTGGATATTTTTAAAGAATTGTATTATCCAAATAGTTGCTACGAGTTTAGCATAGTTGATCCATTTATTATCGGTCAAATTTATGAATTATTTTTGGAAGAAGAAATAGTAATTAAAGATGGAATTGTGGTTGCAGAAAGAAAACCAGAGATTGTGGATTCTCAGGGCGTAGTAAATACGCCTAAAAATATTGCAGATATTATTGTGAAAACCACATTGACACCATTATTTTCTGATGAAAAATTTACGGAATGGGATAGCTATAGAATAGCAGATATTTGCTGTGGTTCCGGAAACTTTTTGCTTTCTGCATATGAATTTATTATAAATCGTTATATTGAATATTATATGAAAAATTGTTTAGATATGGCGATACAAAAAGGATTACTTATTAGTGATGTAGGAAATAACTTTAAGTTGTCATATGAAAAAAAGAGAGAGATTTTACAGAATAATATATGGGGAGTAGATATTGATATTTTGGCGGTAGAAGTTGCTAAGTTTAGTTTGCTTATAAAACTTATAGAAGATAGCTCTCTATATGAAATGGAAAGTTTTGTAAAAAACAATAACTGTCGGATTTTACCTAGTTTAGATAACAATATTAAAAATGGCAATAGTCTTGTAGACGAAAAATACATAGAGTTTAACTCTAATATATTGAATGATCCGGAAATGGTTGAAAAAATTAAAATATTCAATTGGGAAAACGAATTTGAAGGAGAAAAATTCGATGCAATTGTAGGAAATCCTCCATATATTCGGGTTCAGAATATGGTGCATTTTTCTGAAAATGAATATGAATATTATAAATCTGAAGTTTCAAAATATGAAACGGCAAAATCAGATTTATTGGATAAATATTTTTTATTTATGGAAAAAGGACTGCAATTATTGAAACCAAAAGGGAAAATGGGATATATTATTCCGCATAAATTTATGCTTATCAAGTCTGGTGCTTCTTTACGAAAATTGTTATCAGAGAAAAAATGTGTTAAACAAATAATTCACTTTGGAACAGAACAGGTTTTTAAGGGAAGAAGTACGTATACGTGCTTATTATTTGTTGAAAAAAATGAGAGGAAGACATTTGAGATTGGTTTTGTTAAAGATATTAATAAATTTTATGCAACAGAATCAGCTGAAATGAAAGAATATCCTATCGAGTATCTTAGTGCAGCACCTTGGACTTTTTTATCCAATGAAATAGTGCGAACTTTGGAAAAGAAGAAAGGGAAATGTCAGTCGTTAGATTCATTAGCTGATATTTTTGTAGGTTTGCAAACAAGTGCAGATCCAATATATATTATTGAACCAAAATCAGAGGAAAAAGGGATTATAAAATTTATTGATTGCAACGGAAGAAAACAAGAAATTGAAGCTGCAATTACTAAACCGTGTATTTATGATATGCAATTAGAAAAATATGCAAAAATTGAGGAAAATAGAAGAATTATTTTTCCGTATTATCAGAAGGGAAAGAAACAGGTATTATATTCAATAGATGAAATGAAACAATTATTCCCTAAGACATTGAAATATTTTGAATCCTTTAAAGAAGAGCTGTGTAAGCGGAGCATCAATAACATGTCAGAGAATAATTGGTATCAATTTGGTAGAAGCCAAAGTTTAAAGAGATTTGTAAAAGGTGAACATTTAGTTTGGTCAGTTTTGGCAACTCAGGGAAATTATGTATATGATACTAGAACAATTTGTTTTACCGGTGGAGGAAATGGGCCATTCTATGGATTAGAAAAGAAAGAAGATACAAAAGAATCATTGTTTTACATTCAGGCAGTACTAAATTATTGGATGATAGAAATGGTTGTAAAGAGCAAAGCAAGTAAGTTTCGAGGTGACTATTATTCACATGGAAAACAATTTGTTGCGCAGTTACCAATCTATAGAATAAACTTTGATGATTCAAATGAAGTGAAAATCCATGATGCGATAGTCGATACGGTTAAGAACCTTATGGAATTAAAAAATAAGAGGGATCAACAACAGACAAAACCTCAAAAAGAAACATATAAGAGATTAATTCAAATAGAGGATAAGAAATTGGATGGGTTAATTTCAAAATTATATGGAGCTGAGAATTGTAGACGAGAGGATTTAAATGAAGAGTAAAAAAAGTTTTGATAAGCTGCGTGGGGGATATTATACCCCACAGGCTATTACGGAATTTATTTGTAAGTGGATAATAAATAAAAACACAAAAAAAATATTAGAACCCAGTTGTGGTGATGGGAATTTTTTAAAAGCTATAGTAGAAAGAATAGAAAATCTTAATTTAAATTTAGATATTACAACTGATGTTACAGGAGTAGAATTATGTCTTGATGAAGCGAGAAAAGCAATGAAATATGGTACGAATGTAGAATGTCAAGATTTCTTTGCATTTTATAGAGATAAGGTTGCGGGAAAAAGTGATTATGATGCAATTGTGGGAAATCCACCATTTATCCGTTACCAAAATTTTGATGAAAAATCGAGAGAAATTGCGTTTTCCTATATGAAGGAAAATGGATTTCATCCGACGAAATTAACTAATATTTGGTTACCTTTTTTGGTCCTATCGTGTTTGGCATTAAGTGAAAATGGAAGATTAGGGATGGTCATTCCAGCAGAACTATTTCAAGTAAATTACGCAGGAGAAACGAGAGAATTTCTAGCACGATATTTTGACAGATTAACATTAATTACTTTTCAGAAATTAGTTTTTGAAGAGATTCAACAAGAAGTGATTTTGTTGTTAGGAGAGAAAAAATCTGAGGATAAGGGAATTCAGGTAATTGAATTAAGTGATTTGGATGATTTAAAAGAGCTTGATCTTAATAATTTCTACAACTATGAAATAAAAGAACTTAATCATAGTACAGAAAAATGGATTAAATATTATTTGACAAACAAGGAAATAAAATTAATTAGGCGATTAAGAGAGTGTGAAAAGATACCGTTTACCACAGAGTTATTCGAAATAAATGTGGGATTAGTAAGCGGAGAAAATGCATTCTTTTTGTTGAACAGGAATACAGTTGATGAGTATCAACTTGCTAATTCGACTCGTATGGTTATTGGGAGAACAGAGCAATTAAAAGGTGTTATTTTGTCAGAACGTGATTTTAAGACATTGATTGAAAATGGGAAAAAAGTATATATGTTTATGCCTAAAAATTTGCCTTTTTCAGAACTTAGTAAAGCAGAACAAGAGTACATTAATTATGGTGTAGAACAAGGATATAATAAAGGATATAAATGCCGAATAAGAAAAAATTGGTATTGTGTTCCGCAATCTTGGGAGCCAGATGCCTTTATTTTAAGACAGGTTAATCGTTATCCGCGAATTATATTGAATCATGTAAAGGCTGTAAGCACAGATACAATTCATAAAGTACGTTTCTTAGATGGAGTTAATCCTGAGTTTGTAGCAGCAGCTTTTTTAAACTCTTTTACATTGGCATTGGCAGAAATAACAGGAAGAAGTTATGGTGGTGGAGTATTAACATTTGAACCAGGAGAAATACGTCAGTTAAAAATTCCGATGAAGAATGCAGAAAAGCTAGATGTTAATAAAATAGACAAACTAATTCGAGATGACAGGATTGACGAAGTATTGGATTATACAGATCAGATATTGCTGATAGAAGGCTTAGGATTAACAAAATATGAAGTTGGTACATTAAGAAATATATGGACAAAATTAAGTGATCGCCGGATTGGAAGAAAAGAAAGAAGTATTTCGTGAAAAAAAGAGTACAAATTGCCTTGCAATTCATTGAATTTATTTTGCAATCCATGAATTAAAAGAATGACAGAGGTTAGATATGAGAATATTAGAGATAAACATCCAAAATTTCCGAAAACTATTGCAATGCCATATAGAAGTTAGCAAGAAAACCACACTTTTTGTTGGTGCTAATAATAGTGGAAAAACTTCTGCTATGGATGCACTTGGAAAGTTTCTTGCGGATAGAAATTTTACTTTTAATGATATTACAATATCTGAGCGTTCAGCCATTAATGCAATTGGAGAGAGGTGGATACAAAAAGACTGTGAAGAACCTACCACTATTACAGAGTGGGAGTCTTTGGTGCCTAAAATGGATGTATGGCTTAACGTTGAGAGTAATGAAATGCATTACGTAGCATGCATTATTCCAACATTAAAATGGCGAGGAGGGAAATTAGGTGTTAGATTGGCATTTTTCCCAAAAGATATAGTTAAATTATTTACCGATTATAGAGACGCTTATTTTGCAGCGCGTGAAGTAGAAAAAGCAAAAGAAAATGTTGAAATAAGACTATATCCAAGAGATTTAAGTGAGTTTTTAGAAAAAAATCTTAATACGTACTTTTCTATTAAGACATATATTTTAGATGAGGCGAAGGAAGAACAGGGAAATCCACAGGTGACACCTTTTGAAATGGAATGTTTTATAGACAATCCACTAAAGAAAATTATTAAGGTGGATATGATTGATGCACAACGTGGATTTACAGATCCTGATAATACAGATGGAATAATAAAATCCAAGCAACAATTATCTGAACAAATGCGAGATTATTATGAAAAACATCTTGATCCAGAAAAGTTGCCATCATCAGAGGATTTGGATATTTTACATGCCGCTGAAGAAGCACGAAAAGCATTTGATAAAAACCTTGTTATTAAATTTAAACCAGCAATTCAAGAGCTGGAAGGATTAGGATATCCGGGGATGGCCGATCCTAAACTTACAATTACTACCAAAATGTCTATGAGTGAGACTTTAAAACATGATGCAGCAGTTCAGTATACTCTCAGCAAGAATGATACTACTCTAAAATTGCCAGAAAAATATAATGGATTAGGTTATCAAAATCTTATTTCTATGGTTTTTGATTTAATGAGATTTAGAGATGATTGGATGCGTGAAGGAAAAGCTAAGCAAGCGACGAGAGATTCTGAGCGAGCAATTGAGCCGCTGCATATTGTTTTAATTGAAGAGCCAGAAGCGCATTTGCATGTGCAGGTACAACAAGTATTTATACGTAAAGCATATGATGTTTTGACAAATCATAGACTTATAAAAGAAAATAGTAACTTTAATACACAATTAGTAATTAGTACTCATTCAAGTCACATTGCAAGAGAAACCAATTTTGCCGATTTAAGATATTTTAAGCGCTTAGCAGAAGGTCCAGAAAGTATAATTGCGACTTCAAAAGTGATAAATTTATCTGAGGTATTTGGAAAAAACGATGAAACTGATAAATTTGTTACACGTTATTTACAAGCAACACATTGTGATTTATTTTTTGCAGATGCTGTGATTTTGGTTGAGGGAGCGGCAGAAAATATGCTATTGCCGCATTTTATACGGAATAAATATCCTAAATTATATCAAAGATATATATCAATACTTAGTATAAATGGACGTCATTCTCATCGATTGAATCCGTTGATTGAAAAATTATGCATACCTACGCTTGTTATTGCTGATATAGATTCAGCTGAAGCAATAGGACATCATAAAGCCATTTGTCCAGAGCGCGGAAAAGGACTTATTAGTAGTAACTATACTATTACTAAATGGCTTATTAAAGAGAAAGATTTAGATAAACTTTTATCACTACCTTTTAAAAAGAAAGAAATATTCAAAGAAACACCTTACAAATATTCCGTTCGAGTAGCGTATCAAACACCAGTTAGCATTGCTTATGAGGGAAATGATGAGGAAGCTATTGCAAGCACGTTTGAAGATTGTTTGGTTTATACAAATTATCAACTCTTTAAAACGATAGCGACAGACGATACAGGCAGTTTGATAAAAAGTGTAAGTGACGGAATTAATATAGCTGATTCTTTTGAAACGTTTCATAAGGGAGTATATGATACGTTACGTAATGGAAAATCTGATCAAAAAGCTGAATTTGCATTAGATTTGATTTATGCGGTTGATCCGAATGAGCTTATAGTTCCAGCATATATTGATGAGGGATTGAAATGGCTACAAGCATATTTAGATCCAGAGGAATAGGATGATGACAAAAGAAATGTTATTGGAAGATCATTACATAGATGATTATGTTGATGATCATGTAGATAGGGAGATAGAAAGTTGCTTTTCTGCAAGTTCTCCAAAAAATTTTTTTGTATTTGCAGGAGCAGGTTCTGGAAAAACAAGAAGTCTTATAAATACGTTGAACTTTTTGGATAAAGAGCAGGGTGAAAAGTTATTAATGAAAGGTAAACAGATAGCTGTTATTACATACACCAATGCAGCTTGCGATGAAATATCCAGAAGACTACAGTATAAATCCATTTTTTCAGTATCTACAATACACAGCTTTTTGTGGGAGTTAATAAAGAATTATCAAGTGGATATAAAAACGTGGATTATGGAATCTGTTCAAAAAGAAATCGAAGAACTGAAACAAAAGCAGACTAAGACAAGCAGAGGTAAAGCAGGTGAAAAAAGAGCAGAGACTATAAAAAAGAAAACGGAGAGACTGGCTAAAATTAGAAGCATACAAAAATTTTCTTACAATCCTAATGGTGACAATGTAGGATATGATTCACTTAGTCATAGCGAAGTCATCAAAATGAGTACGGAGTTTATTGCAACAGAACCGACAATGCAGGATATTTTAACATCAAAATATCCAATATTGTTAATTGATGAGAGTCAAGATACCAAAAAGGAACTAATTGATGCATTGCTTATTGTATGCGAAAAGTATGGTGAAAAATTTATAGTTGGGATGTTCGGTGATACTATGCAAAAAATCTATAATGATGGAAAAGATAATCTTGCTAAGTGTATTCCGGACAATTGGGTAAACCAGTTAAAATAATGAATCATCGAAGTGCAAAACGTATTGTTACACTGGCTAACTCCATTAGAAGTTCTGTGGATGATCAAAAACAACAGGCAAGAAGCGATGCAGAAGAAGGGATTGTTCGCTTATTTATTACTTCAAAATCAAATAATAAAGAGTATGTAGAAAAAAGAGTAGCGGAGATGATGGTACAGGATACTGGTGATATCGGATGGAATGATGAAGAAGATTATAAAAGTTTGATTCTTGAACATCATATGGCGGCAAGTAGGTTTGGCTTTTCTGAGTTATATATGCCTTTGAGCAATTCGAAAAAATTTGATACATCATTACGTGAGGGTTCTATTCCAGAATTGTCAATTTTATCAAAGATAGTGTTTCCACTGTTAGTTGCATATCAGAGTGGAAACGATTTTGAAGTTGCAAAAATTATTAGAAAAAATTCTCCGTTGTTAAATAAAGAAGTTTTTATAACTGGATTAAATAATCAAGTTGAATTATTGAGAAAAGCTGAGGAAGCGGTGGAACTTTTGATGAAACTCTGGAATGATGGAAAAGTTCCAACATGTTTGGAAGTTTTAAAATCCATTAGAGATACAGGGCTATTTAAGGTTGGAAATCGTGTAGATGAAGTGCTGGCTGATTATTCTCAAGATGAAAATGAGAAGATAACAGCTTTACGAACAGCTTTGTCAGCTCCATTTTATGAATTGGAAAGATATGCATTATATGTTTCTGATAACACACGTTTTGCAACGCATCAGGGAGTTAAAGGTTTGGAATTTCCTAGAGTCATGGTTATTTTGGATGATGCGCAGGCGAGGGGATTTTTATTTAGTTATGAAAAATTATTTGGAGTAAAGGCGCAAAGCGATACAGATGAAAAAAATGCGCATGATGGTAAAGACACCAGCATTACAAGAACGGCGCGCCTCTTTTATGTTGCTTGTACAAGAGCAAAAAAGAGTTTAGCTATTGTTGCCTACACAGAAAATGAAGAAATGGTTAGAGATACAGCATTGGCGAACGGTTGGTTCTTGGAAAATGAAATTTATATAGTATAAAGTTGTTTGTGAAAGCATAAAAATAAAAGTTGTCAAATATTTTGTTAACAGCTATAATAAAGTGGCAACAAATTGGCAACAGAAAATCAGCGAGCCAAAATAATATGTGCAACTGAAATAAAATAACGGCAAAAAAGATACGAAACTTAAACAAATATATTTAAGAACATCTTTGGATTTGCCGAGTTTGAGTAGCGGACTAAATTGCGAAAAAGCCCATAAATAAAGGTTTTGCGGGCTGTCTGGATGTTCCGGTGGAGTGCAAATGGAGTTAAAAAATCTTTTTTTTCTTTGTTTTCTTTCCGGAGTTATCTGAGATTTTCGCAAAAGTAACTATGCTCAGAAAATATAATTAGTGTGAATATGAAGAACAGTTTGTTTTGATGGAAATATTTTCCGTCAGGGCAGACTGTTTTTTTATACCCTTTTTCAATGATATTAACTCCATGGTTCAGCGATAACACATATGGAAACTGTAAAATTAAAATAATTTGCTAAATTTCGGAAAATGATGTCCGATTTTGCATTTGCCAGTACAGAGTATATGAAGAGATAAATATTCAAAACACAGGAGGTACTGATTATGCAGAACAAATTATTTTTAAAGGCAGCCGATATATGTGAACTTCTGGAGGTAAAACAGACATCGGCTTAT
>ENA-OQHY01000673-OQHY01000673.1-human-gut-metagenome-genome-assembly--contig:-NODE-673-length-18405-cov-7.766824_pt1 | contig 18405 bp, 29 predicted proteins | sample MGYA00242570_ERZ504733 | MGnify/ENA primary metagenome ERZ504733 (study PRJEB26092, sample SAMD00036219) | human gut metagenome | host: Homo sapiens | study: EMG produced TPA metagenomics assembly of... | reverse complement strand
AGCAGTACGACACGCCAGAAGGCGCAAACTGTCTGACCGTGGGAAAACGCCATCTGAGCCAAAAAGATGCTGCAGTGGAAGCGGTGCGGAACATCGGACTGAACCAAGTCCGTCAGGTGGAGCACACCGTATTCTCCGAGCATCCGGCATGGAAAGCAACGTTTGAAGAACGACTGCGTGTTTTACGGAACGCCATGTAAGTCAGAGCGAATATCAGAATAATTGAAACAGAATGATTCCATAACGAAAGCCCGTCTGCGCTGCCACATATCGTGGCTTGCAGACGAGCTTTTTCGTTTGACCGGAGAAAAATTGCCATACCTCACATGCGAAGCATAGATGGAAAATCGGAACCAAGGTTTTCCACCAGATGGCAAAAGCACTTCTGACTGATGGTCTTGTGTCCGCTCTCCCAGCAGCGGATGCTTGTCCGACTGACCTTTGCGTGGTCGGCAAGCTGCTGACGATTCCAGCCTTTTGCCTCCCGGTATCTGCGGAGAAAGGCTCCTCCGCCCCGGTGCAGAAACAGGGTGTAGTCGTCCAGAATATCCTCCACCGGGATGCCGTAAAGGGCGGCGAGCTTGTCCGCAAGTTCGGGCGTGAAGCTGCGGTGAAATGCGCCGCTTTCCAGATCCTGATAGAGCCATTCTTCCATGCCGACCATGGCGGCAACGTCTTTCTGCAGCAGACCAAGGCTGTAGCGGCACCAGCGCATACGGTCGGATGGATTGGTGATTTCGGAGTAGGAATGGTACATATGGAAGAACGCCTGTGCTTCCGAAGTGGTGTGCGGCCCGGCAAGCGGCACCTGCAGGATGTAGAGAGGGGTTAGACAGGATACCTCACATGATACTTTTTGAAGTAGAAAAAGGTGACCACTTTCCTGAGCCCAGAAAACCCATTTTGACGCATTTACGCTGCTTTGCAAAATGAGTGGATTCTCTTTTCCATCCCAAAGTGCGCTGGGGAGAGGATAGCATTTTCAATGCAGCGGCTTGCATAAGTGGAAAACCGCGCCTTGCGTGTGGCATCAAAGGTATCTACCGCTTTCATCAGCCCGATGGTGCCGATGGAAACAAGATCCTCTTGATCGCCCGGCAGGGCGTAATATTTTTTTACGATGTGCGCCACCAGCCGCAGATTGTGGCGGATCAGCTTTTCCCGGGCGGCGGCATCCCCGGCGTGCAGGGCGCTGAAAGCGGCGGCCTCTTCCCGGGCTGTGAGCGGACGCGGAAAGCAGCCGCTTTCCAGATGGAGCGCCAGAAACAGAAATTTTGTGACGAAAAATTGTAGTAAGGTCAGCAGCACACGATATCCCTCCCGGTACATAGTTGTTAGATTGTATGAGCCGGGGCGCGGATAGTTGCCGGAGAAGCCTTTTGTGCGCAGCAGCTTTTCTGCAGGGGAAAAGCGTGGTATACTGAGGGGGATAACTCGTAATTTGTGGAGGGGAGCCTGATGAAAGAAAAGACTTGTCAAACTCGGTGCGGAACGATTCGGTATTGGGTAAGTGTGTCAAACCCGGATACAATTACGCTTGTTTTTCTGCCGGGGTTGACTGCGGATCATAGATTGTTTGATAAGCAGATTCAGTATTTTGAGAGCAGGTATAATGTTATCGTCTGGGATGCGCCGGCACAGGGTTCCTCATGGCCGTTTCGGTTTGATTTTGATCTGTTCGATAAGGCAAAATGGCTGAACGATATCTTAATCCGTGAAGGAATCACAAAGCCTGTCATTGTTGGGCAGTCCATGGGGGATATGTGGGACAGGCTTATGCACAGCTTTACCCAGACAAAATGACGGGTTTTGTCTCCATTGACTCTGCACCGCTGCAACGAAGCTATGTGACGGCAGCTGAAATTTGGCTTTTGAAACGGATGGAACCGGTATATGCTCACTATCCGTGGAAATGGCTCCTGAAATCGGGGTCGGAAGGCGTTGCTACGTCTGATTACGGTAGAAATCTCATGCGTGAAATGATGCTGACTTATGACGGAAACCAGAAACGCTATGCACAAATTGCCGGACATGGTTTTCGTATTTTGGCAGCGGCCATAGAAAAGAATCTGCCGTATGAGATCAAATGTCCGGCGTTGCTGATATGCGGCACACAAGATCACGCAGGTTCGTGTATACGGTACAATAAAAGCAAAACGGGCGGGAAATGTCGTATTAACGGCGTTTCCCGCCTTTTCTGTTACTAATTTGTTATTAGTTCAATGTTTAAGCGCAGTTCTTCAATGTTCTTATGGGTGTATACGCGCTCACCCGTTCCCTTTGATTTATGCCCCATAAGACGATCTATACAAACCTTGTTCGCCCCGGCAGAATCAAGGCGAGAACGGAACGTGTGGCGGCACTCATGCGGGGTGTGATCCATGTTCAGCGTATTCATTAGTTCATTCCAAACATCCCGGTATTGGCTTTCGTTCAGCTTCTTCCCGTTGTACTCAAAGAGATACCCGCTTTTCGACTGTTCAAAACGGCGTTGAACAATGGTTTGAATCTTTGAATGAATGGGAACAAGGCGGTTTTTACCCGCCGCCGTTTCACGCCCCCGATCATCGTTCCGGCGTTGAGGTCGATATTTGCCGTTTTCAGCCCGATCATTTCAGAGATACGGAAACCCGTATACAGGAAGAACAGCACAGAATCCGCCCACTCTAAGGCTTGGTTATCCCAAAGCCGTTGCACTTCATCATCCGTGAAAATCTGCTTTGTGGTTTCTGGGATGGGTGCGGACGTAAGCAAATCGGAACACTGCTTTTGGATTATGTCAAGTTCCATTGCAAAGCGGTCAAGATGCCCCCACAGGTTCTTTATTGCGCCTTGGGTTGAGTATCCCTTGCCGCACCCGTCTATACAATCCTGCATCTGGTAAGACTTGATCTGATTGTATTTCAGCCCGCCCAATTTGGCGCAATGGTTATAGGCTGATTTAAGGGATGCCCGGTTAGCTTCGCCCAATTTACAAGCCCGCTTATCAAGCCATAGCTTGTAAAGTTCATCCAGTGTGATCTTGTCCGCTTCAATGTCCCACGGGGTAGCGTTGAACTTTGCAAGTAAGATTAGACCATCTTCCCGCGTTGCTGTGTAGCCTATGGGTTTTTGCTGTCCAGATTTGCCCTCACGGACAACCCACGGTTTCCGCCTGTTCCCGGAAAGCCTTGTAACCGATCCGTACCGATTCGGATTTTTCACAGAAATCACCGCCTGTTTCTTGCATTTTACACAGTTCGGCGGTATAATCAATATGACCGCCGAAATCGCTTCATCCTTGATTTTTGGTCGTTTCCCCTGCTGGTGTTACCGCACTAGCAGGGGATTTTTTGTTTTTAGAAGCAAGCCTGAATAATAGCTTTATATTTGGATTCGTCAATATCCAAAAGGCTTTTCTTTCCATCTTTGAAGATAATTTTCACTTGATACCCGCCTTTCATTATCGCTCCAGCAGTTCCGCCCAAAACCTCATAGCTTTCAACCGTGGTGCTGTTTAGTGGTAATTTTTTAATAAGCCCTAACGAAATTGCAGTATTAGCGATACCGCCGCCAACAACAAGGCTTCCTGCATAATCACCGCTTGTAACCATGTTTTTCATTGATATGCCGTCCTTTCTTTGTGTTCTTGTCGTTACGAATAACAGTTACACAGGCTATCTTTACTATTATATATTATTTCTTATATGTTGCGTTACCGTATAATGATGCAACACCAACAAGCCTAATATATAGAACGCAAACCACAATGTAACAAACGTGACAATATAAAATAATTAACGATTCCTAAATAAATTTTTGCTGTACGCTTTGAAATCTTAAAAATGTACGGCGTGTAACAAGTGTAACTAGAACTTGACAAAGAACAAGTTGCCCTCTATCCGCACGATTCTTTGACAGAATACTTTTCATTTTCAAGCAACATATCGGTACGTTCAATGAGTTTTCCTTGATCTACGCTGTCAAGCCTTGAGAACTTTTTCAGCATTTCACAAGCTGGATCACCAAATACTTCTTTCACATCATCATATATAGCGGACTGCTTGGAGGATGTGTTGGAATCATCATTCCAACACATTAGATCGGCGGGAGATACGCCCAAAATTTTTGCGAGCTGTTCAATAGTGGATCGCTTGATGTTTTCCACTCTTCCGCACTCCCACTTATTCACAGCCGCCCGGTTGACACCTACCATCTTTCCTAATTCTTCTTGGGAAAATCCGTGAGATGTTCTAAGTTGCTTTATGTATTCGCCCATTGTCATTTTTTATTCACCCCCTGACTGTATCTTGATTGTAACACATTTTTACAATTTAATCAATTATTTTTGAATTTGTATCTAAAAAACACTCATATTCTATTGACAAGATACAAAGAGCGTGCTATACTCAATGTATCCTAACAAGATACATGAAAGGATGAAGCGAGAATGAGCGCAACGAGCCTAAAGCCTGTCATTGAGAAACTTGAAAGTTTATTTTCAAGTTTCAATCAGAAGTTTTACAACAGCGAACTTCAAACCCCGGTTATCACAGTAAGCCCGGACACGACAAAGGGCGCGTATGGGTGGTGTACTTCGTGGAAAGCATGGAGCAACCTTGACCCGGACAACAAGACAACGGATATTTCCCAAATGAGCAAAGCGGATTTGGACGCGATGCAGAATGAGGTTTCTATGAAATCAACATCTGTGCTGAACATCTTGCAAGACCCTTTGAACAGGTTGCGGAAACTCTGCTTCACGAAATGGTTCATCTGTACAATCTTCAGATCGGCGTACAGGATACAAGCCGGAACGGTACATATCACAACAAGAAGTTCAAGGAAGCGGCTGAACAGCACGGTTTGGACGTTGGCAAAGACCCTAAATATGGATGGACGATAACCACGCTGGATGCGGAAGCAAGGGCTTTCGTGGATAGCTTGCAGGACAAGAAGTTTGAACTTCACAGAAAGCACTTGCCGAAAATTCCCGGTCTGTCAAAAGCCAAACAGTCTAGCCGAAAATATGTTTGTCCGATGTGCGGCTTGATTATCCGGGCAACAAAGGAAGTCAACGTGATTTGCGGTGATTGTGGGTGCGCATTTGAAGAGGATGAATAACATGAAGAAAGTAAACGTAAGAACGCTTGTTTTGAACGAGTTTCGCAATTATGTATGGCATTGCCACAAGAACGCCTATGATGCTGATACCGTCAAGGCGAAATATCACCGGGTAAAGGGCATTCTGTTCGCCCTCTGGAAAGTCGGTGAGATTGATCTTGAGTATTACCGAACGATGGTAGGCCACACCGATAAACTCTATCAAGAAACCAAACTCAAGCATTCGGGGGAATAATCCCCCTGCCTAATGTAGCCGTGGACGGTCACAAGCCCGTGTAAATACAGAGTGGGTAGCACCTTGAAAATTGAATCTGTCCGGCAACAGTATACAAAACTGGTAAGGGGTAACAATGTGAATCCCCTGCATAAGTGCCGTACATAATTTTGAAAGAAAGGATTGATTGTATGAATAAAAAGTTACTTAGAAGCGAAATGATTCTTCACGATGATACTAATTCTACGCTTGCAAATGCGTTGGGTATCTCCCCGCAGTCCCTTTCCTCTAAGATGAACGAAACCAACGGGGCAGAGTTCACCCAAAGGGAAATTTCTAAGATTCGCGCAAGGTACAACTTGACGGATGAAAAGGTGATTGCTATTTTTTTCACCGCAAGTGTATCTTAAATAGATACAAGCGAAAGGATGAAGTGATTTGAAAACTGTTCAAGATATTATGCGTGAGAACAACTCACTTGCAAACGTGGAGAGGTTCAACGCTATGCAGAAGTGGGATTACAAGAGGAAAGTAGCCCACGCGCAAGAGATGGCGGAAGCCTTTTACAGCTGGGCGCGGGAGCATGGGAAGAATGTTCATCTTTCCGTTGGTGGTCTGGATTCCATCACCCTACATTACTTCCTTGAAAGTATCGGGTTGCCCGTGACCTGTATTTCCTGTTCTTCCCTTGAGGGGCGCGGCGTACAAGAAGTTCACAAGCGGATTGCGCAAGAAATGAGCGCAGAATACAAAGACTGGATGGGTGATGGGGAAGCCCCTGCGTTCGTCTTTCTAAAGCCGCTGAAGAACAAAGTACAGATTTTGCAGGAATGCGGATGGCCTGTCATTTCCAAAGAAAAGGCCGGAAAAATCGCCCTCTTGCAGAACCCCACCCAAAAAAAAAAACGCCACAGTTCGCCACGCTATTATCACAGGCGAAACGGGCGAGTATGGCGGTTTTCGCAAAAGTACCCGCATGAAGTTGCCGCAAAAGTGGCTTGAACTGTTCGGCGGTGCTGATCCAGAGGGCGCGGCACTGGGATATAAGGCCGCACCGTTCAAAGTATCTGATCGGTGCTGTTACTACCTCAAAGAGAAGCCTTGTTCTGACTGGGCGAAAGAACACAACAGCGTTCCGTACATGGGACTTATGGCAAGCGAGGGCGGCAGACGTGAAAAAGCCCTCAAGCTGAACGGGTGCAATTACTACGGTAAGACTACCACCCGTTCCGCACCGCTTGCAATTTTCAGCCGACAAGATATTTTGCACCTTGCCCTTGATCTGAACGTACCCGTTCCCGCCGAATATGGCGAAATCGCGATGGACGAGAACGGGCAGTTGTACACCACCAAAGCACAGCGCACGGGCTGTACCATGTGCGGCTTTGGTATTCACATTGAGAGCCGCCCGCACCGTTTTGATGTTCTTCGTGAAAACAATCCCCGCGAGTGGGAATTTTGGATGAAGAACGTATGTACCGATGAAAACGGTGAGAAATACGGCTGGGGTCGGATTCTTGATTATATCGGCGTGGAATGGGAGTGATCTAAAAATGTCGTTTGCAAGCAAGCTGAAAGGCTTGATGGAAGAACTTGATCTTACACAGGCTAAGGTTTCGGACTTGACCGGGATCGGGCGTTCTTCTATCAGTCAGTACGTTTCCGGCAAAAATGAGCCGTCTAAGGAACGCCGGAAAGAAATTGCCCGTTCTCTGGGCGTACAGGATAACTATTTTGAAGAGTATGACCCGGTTGCAACTGTTCAATACAATTCAACTGTCAATCTTCCAGTTGAACTTGTGGCGAAACTTATGAAGAAATCCCCCCGGTTTGTTCGCCGGGGCTTACAGGACGGGGTTTTCCCGTGGGGTTACGCCGTGAAGCTGGAACATTGGAGTTACTTCATTTCCTCTGTTAAGTTCACCGAATGCACCGGGATTCAGATTCCCGCCGTTGAGGTATCGGCATGAACGGCAAGTATTACGGACGCTTGGAAGTCCGTTATCACAAGAAAGAAGCCGCAAGGCTTGAGCATATCAAAAACAAAAGAAAGAGGTCTAAGACGATGATTAAAGGCTATAAGGTTTTCAACCCTGATTGGACGTGTAAGGGCAAGCAATATACTTGCCCCGGCACGTTTGAAGAGGATGTAAACCCGTCTGTCTGCAATGTGGGTATGCACTTCTGCAAAAATGCCGCAGACTGTTTCCGTTACTATGATTTTGACCCGAATAACCACGTTGCTGAAGTGATCGCCCACGGTACGGTTGCAGAGGGCGAGGACAAGTGTGCAACGAACAAGCTGGAAATCGTGCGGGAAATCCTTGGGCTGAAGTCCTTGAGATTGTGAACACGGGAAGGGCTTGCACTGGACGTTGCAACAGCGGCAACTGGAACAGCGGCAACTGCAACAGCGGCAACCGCAACAGCGGCAACCGCAACAGCGGCGACTGGAACAGCGGCAACCGCAACAGCGGCAACTGCAACAGCGGCGACTGGAACAAAACATCCTTTTCCAATGGCTGTTTCAATACGGTATCGCCCAAAATCTATATGTTCAACAAGCCCACCGACTGGACGTTTGAGCATTGGTTTAACTGCCGCGCCCGCTATCTGCTGAATCAGATTGACGATTGCCCGCTTGAATACATCTGGTTCGACAGTATGACCGATGAAGAAAAGGCGGCGCACCCTGAAGCCGAAACTACGGGCGGTTATCTGAAAGAGCGCACCATGGCGGACAACGCCCGGAAATGGTGGGCGGGGCTTAGTGCCGATGATCGCAACATCATCTTCAGTTTGCCGAACTTCGATGCGGCGATTTTCAAGGAAATCACCGGGATTGACGTTGACGCAAAATAAGGGGGTATCTGCTATGAAAGAGTACATGATCGTTAAAGTACAGTTTAACGTGAGTTCTAAGACTTGCACGGGAAAGCTGTACACGTTCCTTGCCTATGAGGAATACAAGCCCGGTGACGTGGTGGTTGTCGATACGCAGAACGGTTTCCAGCTTGCCACGGTTGAGGGTACAGCGTCTAAGATTCCCGATGGTATTCCCACGGGCGGCCTGAAAGAGATCGTTTGCAAGGTGGACTTCACCGCATGGAACGAACGCCGGGAACGGGCAAAGCGCATGAACGAACTTCAGTGCATGATGAACAATCGGGTTAGGGATTTGCAGGAAACGGCACTCTTTGAAATGCTGGCAAGCAAAGACCCGGAACTGAAAGCCATGCTTGACGAATACAAGACCTTGCGGGGGTGCTAATGTGGAACTTTACCCCCATCAACAGACCGCCTTAGAGGAAACCCGGCAGTATAACCGTGTTGCCTATTATTTGGATATGGGCTTAGGAAAAACCTTTGTCGGATCGGAAAAGATGCGGGAACTGAACAGCCCCGTGAATCTAATCGTGTGCCAAAAGTCCAAAGTTGAGGACTGGGAAAAACACATGATAGAAAATTATGCAATGGATCACTGTTGGATAATTTACAACCTGACCGACAAAAAGGATTTTGAACGCTTCTTCAAAGAAGTAAAAACCCGGAAATCTGGTGATCCTACCATTTGCGGTGTTATCAACTATGATCTGCTGTTCAGACGGGCAGAGATAGCCCATTTAACGGGCTTTACGCTCATGCTTGATGAATCATCCATCATTCAGAATGAGGGCGCAAAACGCTCTAAATTCGTCTTAGGGTTGCACCCGGACAATGTGATCTTGCTTTCTGGTACACCAACAGCCGGAAAGTATGAAAAACTTTGGTCACAACTGCACCTTTTGGGATGGGGGATCAGCAAAGACCTATTCTATAAGCAGTATGTAACGACAGAGTGGATGGAAGATTCACAGAGCGGCTTTCGGATAAAGGTTGTAACGGGCTATAAAAACGTGGACAGATTGAAAGCGAAACTTACTCAACATGGGGCGGTTTTTATGAAGTCTGAAGATGTTTTTACCCTGCCCGAACAGTCCTTTATCTCTGTAACGTCCAAAATACCCGGATGCTATAAGAAGTTCATGCGGATGATGTGATAACCATTGACGGGCGGGAATATGTGGGCGATACCACCTTATCAAAACGCATATACGCCCGGATGATGTGCAGTTTCTTGAATCGTGAGCGCGTGGCGGCGTTCGTGGATTTGGTACATTCAACAGAAGATCGTTTGATTGTGTTCTACAACTTCAATGAAGAATTGAACACGATGTTAGAAGCCCTCACCACCTACACGGGGGAGATGGAGCGGCCTTGTTCCATCATCAACGGCGAGAAAAACGATTTGACCGCTTACGATCAGTACGAAAATTCAATCACGTTCATTCAGTATCAAGCCGGGTCTATGGGCGTGAATCTGCAAAAAGCCAATAAGATCATCTATTTTTCACTGACCGATAGAAGCGAACTTTTTGAACAGTCTAAAAAGCGGATTCACCGCATTGGACAAACTCAACCTTGCTTCTACTATCAAATGATGTGCCCCGGAACTGTGGAAGAAGATATTTTAGAAGCTTTGAAGATGCGAAAGGATTATACAGATGAATTGTTTAAAGCCTATCAAGCGGCGCACCATTGCTAACCGCATTATCACTTCTTGGGTCATTATCGCCCTGATCTTTTCGGTTGTTGGGTTTGCAATCGGTGCGGTTTCCCATTCCAGTAAGCCCAAAACCGAAACCCTGATCTATGGCCGCGCGGCGGACGGTAAGATTTTTGATGGCGATATGTCCGTGAGTTATGAGAGTGAAGATACCCTCTTTGTTCCTCTGGGCGTTCCCCTTGATTCGGACGTGCAAGAGTTCATTTATTACCTGTCCAAAGGTTACAACATGGATTTCACCTTTGTTATGGCTATCATTCAGCAGGAAAGCGGCTATCAGCCGGACGCGGTGAGTAATACCGATGATTACGGTTTGATGCAGATCAACAAGGTAAACCACGGTTATATCACGGACGAAATCGGCGTGACAAACTACCTTGATCCTACGAGAACGTAAGAGCGGGATGTTCATTCTTCGTAAATTGTTTGAGAAGTACGAAACCCCGGAAAAAGTTTTGATGGCCTACAACTTGGGCGAGAGCGGGGCTAAAGCCTTTGGGATAAGGGAATTTTTGAAACCAACTATTCAAAATCTGTTCAACGTATTCAAAGCGAATTGAACAACATGAAAGGATGAAGCAATAATGAAACTCTGTAAAGAAGCTATGGACAGCACCACGGCTTGCGGTAAGAACTGCTGTTGTCTGGAATGTGATCGGCGGGAATCATGCTCTGAGGTGTGCGGCGAACTTTCGGAAAATTGCGAATTTGCGTTTGAAAGCGATACGTCACTTGTTGAAATGCAGAAGAACGCGGCGGTTATCATTTCCAGCATTGCCGCCCTTGCAGTTCAGAAGAAGCAGATCGAGGAACAGGAAAAGGCGATGCGCGACAAATTGCGTGAAACCATGGAGAGTTACGGCGTGAAGTCCTTTGAAACGTCTGAAGTCAAGTTCCTTTACATCCCGGCCACTACCCGCACCACCATTGATACGGCGCGGCTGAAAAAAGCAATGCCGGACGTGGTGGAGAAGTACAGCAAGATCACTAATGTTTCCGCGTCCGTCAAGATCACAGTGAAATGAGTGAGAGAACGCCGCGTTTCCTTTGGATGGGAGTTTCAAAGGATGAATACGAATTGCCGTTAGCTGTGGCGGATTCGGCTTTAGAACTTGCAAAGGTTTTAGGGCTGAAAGATGAAAATTCGGTCATATCTTCTGTAAGCAGAGCGAAACGCGGCGGTTATTGGTGCAAATACAAACGTGTTCCTTATCTGAAAGAGTAGGTGATCTAATGGAAGATGAGGTTATTTTAATGTCCCCGCCCGGTGCTACTGGGAGTAAGCGGCACAGATTTTGCAAGGTTGAACACAACGGTAAAAGCTACTGGGTAGACCTGACGGCAACCCGTAGATTGCGGGGCATTGACAGCGCAAGGCTGTACACGCTGAAAGATGGTAGGCTGATTGTTGCAAGGCTGGTTCGTGTGTCTGTTCTTCGCTCACAGGGGGTGATCTGATGACAAGGACTGACAGAGAATCCGATCCGGGTGAATCCTTTGACGGGGGCTATCACCTTTATGCAAAGGAAAAGCATAAGGAACGAGTTGCAAAAAATTCTGAACGGATTGACTACGCAATCAAGCAATTTGAGTTGAACAACATTGAATTCACCTTGAAAAATGAGCAAAGCGGGCATTTCCATTGTAGAAGAAAGTCAGATGATAAGCTGTTTCAGTTTTGGGCTGGAACGGGGAAAATCCTTGGATATGACCGTTTGCGGGGAATTCATTCACTTATCAAATTATTGTTGGGGTGATGCAATGGCAGAAGAAAAACTTTTTGAAAAACGCCTTGAGCGTTATTTGGAAAAGCAAGGCATTTATCCTTTTGGCCGTGCCGCTGATCGGATGCCCGTTCCGCCTATTGGCTACTATGAAAAGCGTTGGGGCGGCGGGTTTTCTAAGTCTGGCTTGCCTGATCTGCACCTTGTCGCTAATGCAATCAGCCTTGACGTGGAGTTGAAAGCCCCAACGGGTAGGCCGTCCCCGCTTCAAAAGTTCATGGTTTCCCAAATCAACAACGCCGGGTCTATCGGGGTGATCCTTTACCCCGATGGATTCGAGGACTTCAAAAAACTTTTAGAGGGGGTGATCCAGTGCAATACTCACATTCCCGTGTTGAATGCTTTGAAAAATGCCCATTCAAGTACCAAATGCGCTATCTTCAGCGGTTGAACACCCTGCCCCCGGATGAGGCAGACAGCCCGTTGATCTTGGGAACAGCCTTACACACGGGCATTGAAGAAAGCCTTGAAGCGGCGGTAAAAAAATACTGTTCTAGCTATCCGATTATCACGGATGAACACATTAACGAGGTTATCAAGCTGGAACACGTTATCCCGCTGGCAAGGGCAGGAATTCCGCCCGGTGGTGCGTTTGAAGTCCCTATTATGGACAAGGACTTTGTGGGTTACATTGATTACCTTGTGCCGATCAACAAAGTTGATGGTACTGAATATTTTGATCTCTACGATTTCAAATATTCAAACAATGTTCAAAGTTACAAGAAATCTAATCAGTTGCACCTTTATAAATATTTCTTTGAGCGGAACAACCCCGGCAAGAAGATTAGAAACCTGTATCTGTTCTTTGTTCCTAAAGTCCAGATTCGGCAAAAGAAAGGTGAAACGCTTCTTGATTTTCGGGAGCGGTTGAAAGACGAACTTGCCGGGGTTGATGTTCAAACGGTTCAAGTAGAGTTCGATTATTCAAAAGTAATTGAATTTCTGCTTGCGATAAAGACGGTAAACGAAACAACAGAGTTCACGAAAACAGAATCGTACTTGTGCCGATTCTGTGAGTATCAAGATTTTGCGAGAAGGATGGGATTTTATGATTCTCCCCGAAAACAAACGCCGCAACATCGAACAGGTTCACAAGCGCAAGCTGTGGATTTATGGCGCACCGTTCAGCGGCAAGACCACTTTTGCCAACTCTTTTCCTGATCCGCTCATGCTCAACACGGACGGTAATGTTGAGAACGTGGACGCGCCTTATATCCCTATCCGCGATAACGTCAAGGTCGAGGGGCGCATGACAAAGCGCACCCTTGCATGGGAAGTGTTCAAAGATACCATTTCCGAACTGGAAAAGAAGCAGAACACCTTTAAGACCATCGTTGTTGACCTGCTGGAAGATACTTATGAATCTTGCCGGGTCTATATGTATCAGCAGATGGGTATTACCCATGAATCTGATGATTCTTTCCGGGCATGGGATAAGGTGCGCGGTGAGTACCTGAACACCATGAAGCGGCTTATGGTGCTGGACTATGAAAACATCGTGCTTATCTCCCATGAGGATATGAGCAAGGATATTACCCGCAAGGGCGGCGATAAGATCACGGCTATTAAGCCCGCTGGACTGCCTGACAAGGTGGCTAACAAGGTTGCTGGCATGGTTGACGTGGTTGCCCGTATTGTGGCCGATGGCGAAACCCGCACGTTCTCTTTCAAGTCCAATGAGGTTGTCTTTGGTGGTGGCCGCTTGCGCGTGGCCGCAAAGGATCTGCCGCTTGATGTGGATGCACTCTTTGCCGTGTACGATGAAGCTAACAAAAACGCCGCAAACGGCGTATCTGAAAGCAAGCCGCAGACCGAAACCACCGAACGTGCCGGACGTTCCCGCCGTAAGGCAGAGGGAAAGCCCGTCACCCCGGCAGAGAAGCCACAGGAACAGCCTGAACAGGTCGAACCTGTAAACGATACACCCGCAGAAGAAGCCCCGCAGGAAGCCCCCGCAGAGGGTGAGAGCGCACCCGCCGAAAACGCCGATGATGGCAACCCCCCGATGGATGGGGCGGTTGAAGTCAACGCGCCCAATGCACAGCCCGAACAGCCCGCCGAACATCCGCGCCGCAAGCGTAGAGCGCGGGAAGCCTAATCACGACCGACCGTAAGAAAGGACTATAACAATGAGCATTTTTGATGAATTTGACGCTAACTTTGATACCGCTGGTTTGGCGAAAGATGCCGCTGAAGCCGCAAAGAACGGCAACACCCGCCGTGAAGTTCCCCATGGCACTTATGAGGTGGAGATCAACAAGCTGGAACTTGGCAAGAGCAAAAAGGGTGATCCCATGTTCTCTTGCTGGTTCAAGATTCTGGCGGGCGAATACAAGGGCAGTCTGATCTTTATGAACCAGATCGTGACGCAGGGGTTCCAGATCGGCATTGTGGACGAGTTTTTGCGTTCGCTTGTGGCCGAGATGAACGCGCCGATCCTCGTTTCGTTCCAGACCTACAATCAGTACAACAACCTGATTATGGATATTATGGAAGCCATTGATGGGAACTATGAGTATAGTTTGGAGTACGGCGAGAACAAAAAGGGCTTTAACACGTTCAAGATCAAGGAACTTACGTTCTTGAGGACTAAGCCCCGGCTTGTGACCTGACAAGATAAACAGGCGGGCGGGTATGGTGGGAATTTCAAAGAAAGAGGGTGATTGCTATTCTATTTTACGATTTTGAGGTTTTCGCTTATGACTGGCTTGTTGTCATTATTGACATGGTGGAGAAGAAAACTCACGTCATTATCAATGACAAGGCGGAACTTGAAGCCTTTTATGAAGCGCATAAAACCCGAATTTGGGTAGGATTCAACAGCCGCCACTACGATCAATACATCTTACAAGGGATTTTGTGTGGATTCAACGCTAAGAAGCTGAATGATTACATCATTGTCAAGGGTAAACCCGGCTGGCAGTATAGCAACCTCTTAAAGAGTTACCCGCTTCTTAATTACGATGTAATGCTGAATACCGATGTGGGCTTGAAGTCCTTTGAGGGTTTCATGGGTAACGATATTCGGGAAACGGAAGTACCTTTTAACCTTGACCGCAAGTTGACGGATGCAGAGATCAAACAAACCGTTTTTTATTGCACCCATGACGTTGAACAGACCATACAAGTTTTTATGCGCCGAACGCAAGAGTTCAACACCATGATGTATTTTATCAAACACTTTGAACTAGGAATTGAATACATTTCAAAAACTAAACCACAGCTTGCCGCAACTATTTTGGGCGGCAACAGGAAAGGCGCAAGTTTTGATGATGAATTTGATTTCCCGATTCTACCGTGTTTGCGCCTGAACAAGTACAAGCATATTGCGGACTGGTACGCAAACCCTGAAAACCACGATTACGAGAAAAAGCAGGGTAAGCAGATGATCGCCGGGGTTGAACATACCTTTGCATGGGGCGGTGGACACGGTGCGCGGGCTAAGTATTCCGCCGATGGCGTGTTCATCATCATTGACGTTACCGCCTATTACCCGTCTTTGCAGAAACAATATCACTTCGGCTATCGGGTAATGGATCACCCTGAAAACTTTGAGTTTATCCACGATTCCAACATAGCCTTTAAGCGCAAGGGCGACAAGAAAGCCCGTCAGCCGTTCAAGATCATGGATAACGCCATTTCCGGGCAGATGAAACAAAAATCATCTGCCTGTATGACCCGATGAGCAACAACGCTATCTGTATCAATGGACAGCTTTTATTGCTTGACCTTGTGGAACACCTTGAGGGGCATTGTGAGCTGATCCAGAACAACACAGACGGTATCATTGTTAAGGTTGCGGACTATGACCGTGATTTTGACGTTTTGGATGATATTGTTTGGGAGTGGGAACAGCGTACAGGTATGCGCATGGACTTTGATACTTACTTTGGAACGATCTATCAGAAAGACGTTAATAATTATCTGTTGGTTGACCGGGAAACGGGCGCGGTCAAGCGCAAGGGTGGGTATGTTATGAAGCTGGACGATCTAAGCTATGATCTCCCTATCATAAATAAAGCCCTTGTTGATTATATGATCCATCAAATCCCGGTGCGCCGGACGATTTCAGAGTGTCAAGACCTACGCGAATTTCAGCTTGTTTCCCGGATCAGTAGCAAGTATACGCATATTATGTACGGCGATAAGCCGTTGAAAGAACGGTGCATCCGCATTTTTGCTTCTACTGATCCAAACGATCCCGGCGTGAAGAAAGTAAAAGCGTCCAATGGTCGGTTGGAAAAACTGCAAAACTCCCCGGAACACTGTTTCATCTATAACGATGATGTAAAAGATGTTCGAGTGCCGGACAAGCTGGATCGCCAATGGTACATCAATTTTGCAAACAAACGTCTTGAAGATTTTGGAGTAAGTTAAAATGGACGATTTTTATAAAACCTGTCGTTGGTGCCGCTGGAATAAGAACGGCGAGTGTCAGCACAGCGGCACTTTTGCCGTGGACTCCCTCAAAGCGGAGTGCAGATTAGATGATGGGATCATCTATGAAGCGGTCAAGGAAGCCTTTTCAGATAAGACTTTTGCAAAGCTGAAAAGGAATCTTGAAAGTTCACTTTCAAAGAAAAAGGCGAATTTGTTCTATCAAGAGTTCTTGCAGGAACTTGAAGATATGCAACGCGATTGGGCGATAGCTATTGATGATGCTGTGAGCGCAAAGATCAATTATGAACTTGAGGGCGTGAACGGGCTTTCCGTAGAACTTGCCGATGAAGATTCGTTTTGCTGTAAGTATTGGGAATAAGGACGGTGATAAATTTTGTTCTTTCGCGGATATGTTGAAACCAAAGATAAACAGTGCGTGGAGAAGTTCAAGGGCAGGACGGACTTTAAGACCTATGAACAGGTGAAGTCTTTACCAGAGTTCGCCGGGATTCTGGCAGAAGATACGATCCTTGTTGATCTGGACGATGGAGAAAGTTCGGATGTTCTGTTCAAGGTTGTTCAAGACTATTCTTTGAACTGCCGTGTTTATCGCACCACACGGGGCAAGCACTTTCTGTTCAAAAACAGTGGTGTGAACGGCTGTAAGACCCATTGCACCCTTGCAATCGGCTTGAAAGCTGATATTAAGGTGGGCGTGAAAAGTTCCTATGAAGTGCTTAAATACGGCGGTGTAGAGCGTGAAATCCTCTATGATACCGCCGAAAATGAGCAAGCGCAACCGCTCCCCCGGTGGCTGTTCCCCGTCCGTAGCAAGATGGCGTTTCTTGATATGGAAGAGGGGGACGGACGAAATCAAGCCCTGTTCAATTACATTCTGACCCTGCAAAGCAATGATTTTACCGTGGAAGAAGCGCGGGAAACCATTCGGATCATCAATAAGTATGTGTTGAAAGTTCCACTGTCAGACAGCGAGATTGAAACTATCTTGCGGATGATTCGTTCAAGAAACCCGTTTTCTACAACGGTAGCACGTTCTTGTTTGATAAGTTCGCTATCTTCCTGAAGAACAACGCCCATATCATCAAGATCAATAATCAGTTGCACATTTACAAGGACGGTATCTATACCGCTGGATATGGCGAGATTGAAGCCGCCATGATTAAGCACATCCCCGATCTAAACCGTGCAAAGCGGTCTGAAGTCGTTGATTATCTTGATCTGCTGATCCGGGACAACACTAAACCAGAGGATGCGCACCTGATCGCGTTTAAGAACGGCCTGTATAACATCATTGATGGTTCTTTTGCGGCTTTACCCCGGAACATATTATCACCAATAAGATTCCTTGGGATTACACGCCGGGGGCTTATTGCGAACTGGCAGACAAGACCCTTGATAACATCGCTTGCCATGATTCACAGGTGCGTTTACTACTGGAAGAAGCTATTGGTTATTGCTTCTACCGCTGGAACGAACTTGGAAAGGCTTTTATCCTGACAGGTGACAAAAGCAACGGTAAATCAACCTATCTGTCTATGGTGCAGAATCTTTTAGGTGAAGAAAACATTTGCGCTCTGGACTTGAAAGAACTTGGAGATCGCTTCAAAACTGCTGAGATGTTCGGTAAATTGGCGAACATTGGTGACGATATAGGCGACGAGTTTATAGCAAACCCCGCCGTTTTTAAGAAGCTGGTAACGGGTGATCGCGTGTCTGCTGAACGCAAGGGACAAAACCCGTTTGAGTTCAACAACTATTCAAAGTTCCTGTTTTCTGCAAACCAGATTCCCCGTATCAAGGACAAAACGGGCGCAGTTCAGCGGCGTTTGGTTATTATCCCGTTCGATGCCAATTTCTCAAAGGATAAAGCAGGCTTTGATCCCACTATCAAGCACAAGCTGAAATCCCCTGAAACAATGGAATATCTTATCAATCTTGGGCTTGTTGGCCTGAAGCGTATTCTTGAAAATCGTGGTTTCACCGATTCGGACAAGGTAAAGAAAGCTCTGGACGAATACGAGGAAGATAACAACCCGATTTTGGGCTTTTTCAAAGAGTGCGAGGATGAAGATTTTCATATTGAAGATAACACGACTGATCTTGTTTATTCGCGGTATCAAGAATACTGCTTAGCTAACAACTTACAGGCTATGAGCAAAACCGCCTTTTCCCGGCAGATCGCCCGAAATCTGCATCTTCACACAGAGGTTAGGCGAATCGGAAAAAAGACAGCCCGGTTTTATGTTGCAGGGGATCAGAAATAAAGAGGTGAATACTTTGATCTTTACCGAGAGAGA
>ENA-OQHY01000672-OQHY01000672.1-human-gut-metagenome-genome-assembly--contig:-NODE-672-length-18418-cov-2.704062_pt1 | contig 18418 bp, 27 predicted proteins | sample MGYA00242570_ERZ504733 | MGnify/ENA primary metagenome ERZ504733 (study PRJEB26092, sample SAMD00036219) | human gut metagenome | host: Homo sapiens | study: EMG produced TPA metagenomics assembly of... | reverse complement strand
CACGGGCGGTCCACTTTACGGGTAAGATTTGCGCCATGACCAGGCTGACAACCACAATGCTTAACACCATCAGGAGGATGGCTTTCAGTAAAAATTGTCTTGCCTCGGCCATCACTTCGCTGACCGGGGTGACAATAGCCAGCTTCCAGGGCGTCTGACTGTTGCCGATGGTAATCGCCTGCCAGGTGATAAACGCCTCTTCCTTCAGTTGAGGATCGTTTGTGCGTATCACCTCATCCCCTGTGACGGTTCCAGTGTAAGGCTTGCCTACGGCACGTTTATCCGGCTGGAAACCACGTTGTTGCCCGCCGACAGAAGCAGGGCGTAGCCTGTACCGTTCCACGGTTTAATCGCCCCGATCATCGATTGCAGGGTAGCGAGTGAGAAATCCGATGTGACGGACCCCAGGAACTGACCCTCACGCATGATGGGGGCGGCAATCGAGGTGAGCATTACGTCCACCCCATTGTAGGATAAATATAGGGTTCGATGATGACATCTTTTTGCCGTTGCTTCGGCAGCAGATAATAATCACCGCTGCCGGGCGTTTCGATGTCCGTCAGCAGATGTAATGCCGGTTTGCCTGTGGCGTCGCGGTCAACGTAGCGGGCGTAACGTCCGGCGGGATCTTCACCGCTCTGACCGGCAAAGGTGGCATCGTTGCCATCGAAGGCATCAGGTTCAAAGGCCATCGACATTGAAAGAAACTGAGGGTGCGCTGAGAGATAATGGATTAGCAGCTGGTTGAGCCCCTGTCGATCAGCGATGCCCGCGTCGCGCAGTGCCTGAGCGCTATTTCCCATGTCACGCGCGGCCGTCAGGGCGGAATCCATCTGTTTACTGACCTGCAAAGACTGCACTTCAGCAATCTGACGGATGTGTTTTTTAGCCAGCACTTCTTGCTGATCCATCCACTGCCACATCATAAAACCGATCGTTGCCGTAAAGCCCACCGTCACGGTGAGGAAAATGGACAATAGCATCAACGTCTTGACTCTTATTTTTTGTTTTCGGACCATGGCGTCTTTCATTCTCAACTCCCGTAATGACGTGCATGTCGGGCAGGCACAGATCACTTATCGGATATTTCGCCATGTTTCTGTAGAGCACCGGGTATATTTAATTTAAATTTTTGATCGCTAATTCCCGTTAATTAGTGTGGATGCTTTTATTTTGTGCATTCAATCAAATTAGTGTTCGATAATGCTCGTTATCGTTGTGCAGATAGGGGATGCTAATAAATATAAAGACGTTCAGGAGGATGGGATATGTATGGATTTATCGCGAGACAACCCATTTTTAACCTCGATATGAATACCGTGGCCTATGAGCTGCTTTTCAGAGACGGAATGACCAACCGTTTCCCCGATGTGTCGGCGGAATATGCCACGTCCAGAATGATATCAGACCAGTTCTTATCCGTGCCGTCCCAGCGCATCGCCGGAGAACATACGTCGTTTATCAATTTTCCTTCCCGGATGATCATTGACCGCAGCGCTGAGGCGCTGGACAAAAACAACGTGGTCATTGAGATCCTTGAGGATGCTGACCCGGGTGAGGCGCTTTTGCAGGCCGTGAGAGAAATGTATGAGCACGGGTACTGCTTTGCGCTCGATGATTTCACTCTCGCACCGGAATGGGATGTTTTCTTGCCCTATATTTCCATCATCAAATTCGATGTCCAGAATTACACCTTAGCGCAAATTCAAAATTACCTGAGTGAGCATAAAAGCCTGACCGGGCATATTAAATATCTGGCTGAAAAAATTGAGACTAAAGAGGAATTCAAACAATACAGCGATGCCGGATTTCTCTTTTTCAGGGATATTTTTTCTGTCGTCCGGAGGTGATTAAATATAAACGGCTATCGCAAAATCAGCTTGCAATTTTCCGTCTGCAAATGGAAGTAGGACGCAATAAACCTGACTTTCGGATCATCGAGGCGTTAATCAAAAGCGACCTCACGCTGTCCTATAAAATCATGCGCTATATGAAGCACACCGCTTTTAAACACATGGGGGCCTGTAATTTCAGCAAGTTAACCCTGAGTGAAGTGCTGAGGTATCTTGGAGAAAATCAGCTCAGAAGGTTTGTAGCCGTTGTAGTGCTGGCAAGTGCAGCCAACGACACCGTCACCGAGCTTTACCCGATGAGTATGATGCGCGGGAAATTCTGTGAACTGATTGCCGAGAAACTGAACGAGCCGATGCTGGCTGAGAATGCGTTCATGTGCGGTCTGTTCTCACTGCTTGATACCCTGCTTGAGCTGCCGATGGCAGAGCTGATGACGCAAATTGCTGTCCCGCAGAGCGTGAGTAATGCGTTGTGCCATCAGGAAGGCAGTTAGCGGACATGGTTCGCCTCTGCCATTACTACGAGCAGCAGCAGTGGATGAGGCAAGCAGAATAAGTCACGCGCTGGGCTGGCAGAGGAAGAGATCGTAGAGGCGATGAGGAAGGCCACGATCTGGGCCGGGGAGAACGCCGTCAGTTAATCGTTCCTCACTCCGCTAAGACGGAGTGAGGAAGAAAGCCTGGCCGCTTACCGGCCCGCTTTTAATTTCTGGTAATACTCTTCATAGATGCGGCTTGCGTCACCGACATCGTTTTGCCACTCGCCTTTACTGATGGTTTGCGCATCCGGATAGAGCGATTTGTCGTTCGCGACGGCCGGGCTGAGCAGCTTGCGCGCAGCGAGGTTCGGGGTGGGATAACCAATGGTCTCCGCAACTTGTTTCGCGACGTCCGGGCGCAGCAGGAAGTTAATCAGCTTCAGGGCACCGTCAACGTTCTTCGCGTTTGCAGGAATAGAGAGGCTATCCATCCAGAAGATCCCGCCTTCTTTCGGCCACACTACCTCCAGCGGCGTACCGGCCTGACGGGCAACATACGCGGAGCCGTTCCACACCATGCCCAGATTCACTTCGCCTTCCATATACGGGTTTGCCGGGTTATCAGAGTTAAATGCCGCCACGTTAGGCATCAGCTTTTTCAGCTCGTTATAGGCCGCTTCAATCTCTTTCGGGTCCGTCGTATTGCCTGAGTAGCCGAGCTTACGCAGCGCTACCTGGAACACTTCGCGCGCGTCGTCGGTTAACAGCAGGCTGCCTTTGTATTCCGGTTTCCACAGATCGGCCCAGCTTGTAACGGTTTTCGGATCGATAGCCTCGCTGTTGACACCAATGGCGGTTGCGCCCCAGATGTAAGGAATGGAGTAGTCATTATTCGGGTCAAACGGCTTATTGAGCATCTCCGGATCGAGATTGTTGAAGTGAGTGAGCTTCGTTTTATCGATCTTCTGAATCATGCCCTCTTTGCGCATTTTATCGACGAAATAGGTCGACGGGACGACCAGATCGTACGCGCCTTCTTTGTAAGTTTTGAGCTTGGCGTACATGGTTTCATTCGACTCATAGGTAGAATAGATAACCTTGATGCCCGTCTCTTTCGTGAACTGCTCCAGCAGGCCAGGTGGCACATACTCGGTCCAGTTATAGAAATAGAGCGTTTTGCTGTCATCAGCGTGCGCGGCACCCATTCCGAGCACCAGTGCCGCAGCGGCAAGCATTTTTTTCATTTCATTGTCCCCTGAGATTTTGTTTTATCACGAGCAATAACCTGGCTGGCAATCACCAGCACCAGCGAGAACACTAACAGTATGGTCGCCAGCGCGTTCACCTCGGGCGAGACGCCGACTTTCACCATTGAATAGATCTTCAATGGCAGAATTTCATAACTCGGGCCGGTGACGAAGGAGGAGACCACCACATCGTCCATCGACAGGGTAAAACTCAGCAGCCATCCGGCAGCAACGGCGGGCATCGCCAGCGGCAGGATGATTTTGCGCAGGATGGTCATCTCACTGGCACCCAGATCTTTTGCGGCTTCCAGCATGCGCACGTCAAACCCTTTCAGGCGTGCGAAGACGGTGACCACCACAAACGGCAGGCAGAAAGTGATGTGGGAGAACAGCAGTGACCAGAAGCCAACTGGACGCCCAGCAGCATAAACAGCACCAGCAGCGAAATCGCCATGACGATATCCGGCGACATCATCACCACAAACAGCATCCCGCTGACGAACGGTTTACCCCGGAAGCGATAGCGGTAGAGCGCCACGGCGGTAAGCGAACCAATCAGCGTGGCGAAGGTGGCGGAGAAAATCGCCATCGTCAGGGAGTGCTGAGCAGCCTGCAGCAGGCTGTCGTTGTTCATCAGCAGGCTGTACCAGTTGGTAGTGAAACCTTGCCAGTTGATGCCGAAACGCGAGCTGTTAAACGAGTTCACGATCAAAATAATGATCGGAATATAAAGATAGGCATAGATGGCGGTCATAAAACCGCCGCGAAGCAGTCGACCGATCATTCGAGTTCCACCTTTTTATTCAGTAATCGTGAAGCACGCCAGTAGATCAACAGCATCAGGCCCATCACCACCGTGAGCGTAATGCTGGTAGCGGAACCGAACGGCCAGTCGCGAATGTTCAGGAACTGACTCTTAATCACGTTGCCGATAAGCAGGTTTTTCGCGCCGCCCATCAGGTCGGACACGTAGAACAAGCCCATTGCCGGCAGCATTACCAGCAGACAACCTGCAATGATGCCAGGCATGGTCAACGGAATGATAATCCGGATAAAGGTCTGCAGTTTGCTGGCGCCCAGGTCTCTCGCAGCTTCCAGCAGCGGTTTATCCAGCTTCTCAATGCTGGAATAGAGCGGCATCACCATAAAGGGCAGCAGGATATAGACCAGACCACAATGACCGCACCCGGCGTAAACATGATGCGCACTGGCGTATCAATCACGCCCAGCCACAACAGGAACTCGTTCAGATAGCCTTTGGTGCTGAGGAAAATTTTCAGACCGTAGATGCGGATCAGGGAGTTGGTCCAGAAAGGCACGATCAGCAAAAAGAGCAGCAGTGGACGCACTTTTTGCGGCAGACGTGCCAGAAACCATGCAAAGGGATAGCCCAGCACCAGGCAGGCAACGGTGGCGATCAGCGCCATATTAAGCGAGTGCAACAGCACGTCAAAATAGAGCGGATCGAGCAGACGCGAGTAGTTGTCCAGCGTAAAGACCAGCTTTACGAAGTCAGTATCGTCGCGGGTCAGGAAGCTGGTGGCGATGATCATCAGGTTGGGTAAGAAGACAAACAACACAAGCCAACCGACGATAGTAGCAATCACCACATTCTGGAATTTACTTGTGTTCTTCATCAGCCAGTACAACCTCCCAGCTTTCTACCCAGTTGATAACCATTTTCTGGTCGAGGGAGTGGTCGAAATCAGGGTCGTCCTCATTAAAGAACTCACTGACCATCACCATCTTACCGTTTTCCAGTTCGACGACAGACTCCAGCGTCATCCCTTTATAGTTGCGCTCCCGGATATAGCCAATCAGGCCCTCGGCATCAGTATTGCCGTGGATCTCTTCAACGCGCAGATCCTCCGGGCGCAGCAGGACGTTGAGCTTTTGCCCTTTTTCGACGGCAAAATTCACGGTGATATTGCACTCGCGGCCTTCTACGTTGGCCCGCACGCGCTGTTCGTCCAGGCGTTCAATCACCGTGGCGTTGAAAATGTTGATCTCCCCAATGAAGCTGGCCACGAACAGGTTTTTCGGCTCTTCATAGATTTCACGTGGCGTGCCGTCCTGCTCGATTTTGCCGTCACGCATCACCACGATACGGTCCGACATGGTGAGTGCCTCTTCCTGATCGTGGGTAACGAAGACAAAGGTAATGCCGAGCTTGCGCTGCAGGGCTTTAAGCTCGTTCTGCATCTGCTTGCGCAGTTTATAGTCCAGCGCGGAAAGTGACTCATCCAGCAGGAGCAGACGCGGTTTATTGACCACAGCGCGGGCGATAGCAACGCGCTGCTGCTGGCCGCCGGAAAGCTGGTGTGGCTTACGCTGGGCAAATTCTTCCAGTTGCACCATGCGCAGCGCGTCGGTAACGCGAGCAGGGATCTCGCTGGCCGGGTTTTTTTGCATCCGCAGGCCAAATGCGACGTTCTCGAACACGGTCATGTGCGGAAACAGGGCATAGCTCTGAAAGACGGTATTCACGTGCCGCTCTTCGGCGGGGACCTGGGTGATATCCTGGTTTTCAAGGTGGATGTGACCGCTATCGACGTTTTCCAGTCCGGCGATAAGGCGCAGTACGGTTGTCTTGCCGCAGCCAGAGGGGCCAAGCAGCGTGAGGAACTCACCGTCATTGATGGTCAGGTTGAGCCCGGAAATAACATCTTTACCATCAAAACTTTTACGAATTCGTTCCAGTTGCACCAGCGGTGAACGTGAACGGGATTGTGTATTCAATTTTTGCGCTGTCCCATATAGACGCTTCGGGATGCAGACCGAAGCGGGGTTTGTGTGTAACCACCTTGGTGACTCGTAATGAGGGCGGACATTCTACGGCAAACCACTGTAATCGCCAATCCTTGTCACTGATTCATAAGCTACATTTACTAACGGATGCGATATAAACGGAAAATATTCTCGTTTGCGGGATAAAAGTGACCTGACGCAATATTTGCCTTTTGATGCTTATTGATAATGTTGTCACAAAAAGTGAGGGTGACTGCATGGATAAATTACTTGAGCGTTTTTTACAGTACGTTTCGCTGGATACCCAATCTAAACCGGGTGTCCGCCAGGTGCCAAGCACCGAAGGCCAGTGGAAGTTATTAAACCTGCTCAAAGAGCAGCTCGACGCCATGGGGCTGGTTAACGTCACGTTAAGCGAGAAAGGCACTGTGATGGGAACGCTGCCTGCGAATGTCTCCGGTGATATCCCGGCGATTGGCTTTATCTCCCATGTCGACACCTCTCCGGATTTTAGCGGTAAACATGTGAACCCGCAGATTGTTGAAAACTACCGCGGCGGCGACATTGCGCTGGGGATTGGTGACGAAGTACTGTCGCCGGTGATGTTCCCGGTGCTGCACCAGCTGCTTGGTCAGACGCTCATCACCACCGACGGCAAAACGCTGCTGGGTGCCGATGACAAAGCGGGGATTGCCGAGATCATGACGGCGCTGGCGGTGCTGAAAGAGAAAAATATCCCGCACGGGGATATCCGTGTCGCCTTTACGCCGGATGAAGAGGTCGGCAAGGGGGCAAAACACTTCGACGTAGATGCCTTTAACGCGAAGTGGGCCTATACCGTCGACGGTGGCGGCGTAGGGGAACTGGAGTTCGAGAATTTCAACGCCGCGTCCGTGACAATCAAAATCGTCGGAAACAACGTTCATCCTGGCTCCGCCAAAGGGGTCATGGTGAATGCGTTGTCGCTGGCGTCGCGTATTCATGCGGAAGTTCCGCCAGAAGAGAGCCGGAACAGACCGACGGTTATGAAGGTTTTTATCACCTGACCAGCATTAAGGGCACCGTAGACAGTGCGCAGATGCACTACATCATTCGCGACTTTGACCGTAAAGCATTTGAAGCGCGTAAACGTAAGATGATGGAGATAGCCAAAAAGGTCGGTAAGGGCCTGCATCCGGATTGCTATATCGAGCTGATTATCGAAGACAGCTACTACAATATGCGCGAGAAAGTGATGGCGCATCCGCATATCCTTGATATCGCGCAGCAGGCAATGCGTGACTGTGATATTGAACCGCTGTTAAAACCGATTCGTGGCGGCACAGACGGTTCGCAGCTGTCGTTTATGGGGCTGCCTTGCCCGAATCTGTTTACCGGTGGCTACAACTATCACGGCAAGCACGAGTTCGTGACGCTGGAAGGTATGGAAAAAGCGGTGAAGGTGATTGTGCGAATTGCGGAGCTGACCGCGGCGCGGTAATGACAAAAAAAAGGCCGGGTCAGGCGAAGCCGCCACCCGGCACGCTTTTCTTTACGGTTTAGTCCTCAAAGAACCAGTACCGCTGTTCACCAGCGCGGCGAGCATCGCGAGGAAAGAGGGATCTTCCAGCGCATCGCCAAAGGTATCGGCCGTTAAGGTCAGGTGGCTGGCAATAGCCTCCAGCGCCGGACGGTGAGGGGAGTCCAGCTTCTCGCCGTTAACGAAAACATCTTCACCGATGCGCAGTACGCGCAACCCGCCCAGACGAACCAGTTTGTCGCCCTGCTGCAGTGCGTCATAAATCTCGTCGGCTGGTATGGCGGCTCTGGCGGTGCCACATCCAGCTCATGGCGTGACTGGCTGATAAACTCACCAAACCACTGGCTGAAATGCGCCGGTTCATTGATCAAATCCAGCATCATGCCGCGAAGCTTGTCCAGTTCGGCTGGCACAATATCAGCCGGGTGCTCGCGTGCAGGCACATCCGGATCGCTGTAACGATGGCTGCCCAGTTCACGCTGCAGCACGTAGTCAGCAAAGCCGCTGATCATTTCGCGACCGCTTGGTGCGCGGAATCCGACGGAGTAGTTCAGCGAGTTTTCCAGCGAATACCCTTCGTGCGGGAACCCTGGTGGGATATAGAGAATATCACCCGGCTCCAGCTCTTCATCGATAATCCCTTCAAACGGATCGACCTGAAGCAGGTCCGGATGCGGGCAGTGCTGTTTCATCGGCACTTTGTCGCCCACGCGCCAGCGGCGGCGGCCTGTACCCTGAATGATGAACACGTCGTACTGGTCCAGATGCGGACCAACGCCCCCTCCTGGCACGGAGAAGGAGATCATCAGATCGTCCATTCGCCAGTCGGGCAGGGCGCGGAACGGACGCATTAACGCCGCAGTCGGTTCATGCCAGTGGTTAACCGCCTGAACCAGTAATGACCAGTTGTTTTCACCGAGGTGATCGTAGCTTTCGAAAGGACCGTGGCTGACCTGCCATTTCCCGTCCTGGTGGCTTACCAGGCGGCTGTCGACTTCGCTCTCCATAGCCAGGCCGGCCAGTTCGTCAGGGGAGAGGGGATCGACAAAATTGCTGAACCCGCGTTTAAGAACGACCGGGCGTTTCTGCCAGTAACGTTCAATAAATTCGGGCCAGTTAAGTGTTAAGTGATAATCCATATTTTTTTATTCCGCAGGCTCTTACTGACTCGGATTATAACGGAAGCACAGGAGCCTGGGGGCGAGATCCTCGCATTTTTCACATAACGGGTTAACTATCGTTCGATGTGGGCTGCTGGCGACCGAAAATGACCTCCATTCTGGCGCCTCCGAGTAAACTGTCTTCGGTTTCAATTTTTCCGTCGTACTGGTCGACGATTTCGCGTGCCACGGCTAACCCAACCCCCTGGCCGGGGCGTAACGTATCCGCACGCTGACCGCGGTCGAATACCACATCACGTTTATTGCGCGGGATCCCCGGGCCATCATCCTCAACGATAATATGCAATTCGTTATCCGTCTGACGCGCGGAAACTTCCACGAATTCCAGGCAATATTTACAGGCGTTATCCAGCAGATTGCCCATCACTTCCATGAAATCATTTTTTTCACCAACAAAGCTGATTTCGGGAGAGATATCGAGGCTGATATTGACCCCTTTGCGCTGGTAAACCTTGTTGAGCGCGGAGGTGAGGTTATCCAGAAGCGGTGCCACAGGATGCAGTTCGCGGCTCAATAACGCGCTGCCGGAACGCATGCTGGCACGGTGCAGATAGTAACCAATTTGCTGAGAAATACGGCTGATCTGTTCCAGCATCACCGGCTCGGCGTCATCAACGCTCAGCTTTGAGCTGCGCATCGAACGCAGGGTACTTTGCATCACCGCCAGCGGCGTTTTCAGGCTATGCGTGAGGTCGGTGAGGGTGGTGCGGTATTTGTCATAGCGCTCACGTTCGCTTTTCAGCAGACGGTTGAGGTTACGCACCAGGCTTGTCAGCTCGCGGGTAGTCTCCGGGTTGAGCTTCTCACGATGATGTTCTTCCAGCTCGCGCACCTCTCTCGCCAGCGATTCGATGGGGCGTAAACTCCACCACGCGGCGAGCCACAGCAGCGGGATTACCAGCAGCAGATTCGCGGCCAGAACATAGACGAACCAGTTCCATACCATATAAGAACGTTTGAGCTCGACCGGGATGGTATCGACCACCACGATGGTTAACTGCGGCATGTTCATCGTGGCCGGGTAGAGGTTAATCGCCACGGAGTGCGTCATTTCTGTTTCGGCATCGTCTGCGCGAATCTCATTCAGCTTTTGCTGCAGGGACCGGTCCTCGCGCAGCAGCGAGCTGGTGGTGTTCAGATCGGCTTCAAGTTCGTGGAAACCATTGGTCTTAAGCCATTCCGGACGAATACTTTTAACCAGCCATGGGATATCGCGTTGTGCCCAAAGTAGTTTTCCCTTTTCGTTATAAATCAGGGCCAGGGTCGGGCTTTGCTGGTTAAGGTTTTCCGGCATTTCGACGGTGATCGTGTTGTTTTCCCATTTCGCCAGGTATAAAACAGGTTGCTTTCACCACGCAACAGTCGAAAAGTTGTTTTATCAAAACTGACGCTGTAGCCACCAGAGCACCATGCCGTAGGAGAGGGATAACACCAGCACGACGGCGGCCGTTGCCAGTAAAAAGCGAACCCGCAGCGAGAGGGGCAGAATATGACGCAAGATCCCTTTCATTTAGCGTATTTCGAACAGATAACCCTGACCACGGACGGTCGTGATCACGTCCTGCGGGTACTCCGCCTGAATTTTCTTGCGCAGACGTCCCATCAACACATCAATCGTGTGGCTCTCACGCAGCTCGGCATCCGGATAAAGCTGAAGCATTAAGGAGTCTTTGCTCACCACTTGCCGCTGTTGCGGATTAACGTTTCCATGATGGTGTATTCAAACGCGGTCAGCTTAATGACTTCATTATTGATCGAGAATTCACGACGGGAGAGATCAACCTGGAAAGGGGGAATCGAAATCACCTGGGAGGCCAGGCCGCTGTTGCGGCGTAGCAGTGCCTGCATGCGTGCCGCCACTTCTTCGATGTGAAACGGCTTGGTGACGTAATCATCCGCGCCCGCGCTGAGCACTTCAACCTTGTCCTGCCAGCCTTCACGTGCGGTCAACACCAGAACCGGAAGGGAGACATCATGGCTGCGCCAGCGACGAATCAACGACAAACCGTCTTCATCAGGCAATCCGAGATCGACGATGGCGATGTCCGGCAGGTGCTCATTGAGATAATAATCGGCTTCTTTTGCATCTTCGGCATCGTCCACCTGATGTCCCATCTCCTGAAGCTGAACCTTCAGGTGATGGCGTAGCAATGCGTTATCCTCAACAACCAGTACGCGCATCATCTTTTCTCCCTATATGAATGGTATGAATAGTTTAACGCTGATTATGGAGTTTGGAACCAGCGTCATGAAATTAAATGACTTTTTTAATGCTACCAATGCCTTGGGGGCGTCTTGGGGGCATTGCAGTCGGCATCTGATTGTTCAGCATGTTGACCTGATCCTGGTTCATATCTCCGATCCACTTCGAATAAACCTCGTACACCATACGCGCATCCTCATGGCCCATCTGGCTGGCGATAAAGGAAGGGTTAGCACCGGCCATTAGCGTCCAGCAGGCGTATGTGTGTCGGGACTGATAGGGATTTCTTTCACGTATCCCGGATAGTTTAGTGCCCCGGTTCCACCCATACGAAATAGAGTTCTTCGAAAAATATCGGTTCTTGCCTGACGTGCACCTCTCAGGAGAAAAAACGAAACGTAGATTTTGCGTTTCGGTTTTGCCAAGTTCCCGATGATGGAAGATGATTTGCTGCCTGGGACTATTGCCGGTAATTTCGTACTGCTCCTTCAACGCTTCAAGGGCAGGCTTCAGCAGAGTGATCGTTCTTATCCCGGCATCAGTTTTAGGCGGCACAAACACCCCTTTATTCGTCAGGTTTCTGGATACGTGAATTTCACCTTTCTTCAGATCAATATCCTCCCATGCCAGAGCACAAACTTCACCTGGCCTCATTCCTGTATGGACAGACACAATAATGATTAAAACCCACTTGCGAGGAGGAGAGCAATTAACGCATGATACTCATGAAGTAAAAGCGGATCAGGATCTGCCTTTGATAGCTTGAGCCTCGATACTCCCTCATAAGGAGCGTGTAATATAAACTGGCTTCTGTTCGCAAGCTTCAGCATTTCTGATAAAACAGCCATCTGTTTATTGACTGTTGAAGGCGCGCGACCTTTTTTGCTCCGATTGGGCATCGAAGGATTAACAACCTCCCCAGTCAGTAGCTCTTTGCGGTAATTCAGAACATCAGCATGCTGAATATCAACCAGACGAGTATTCTCGCCCACAACACGCTTAAGGGTATTAACCACAGAGGCAATGGAATGCAATGTAGCTTCTGAGACCTCCAGCGCCTTAGTATCTATAAAAAATTCACATAGATCGTTGAACGTGCCGATTCGTTTAGTTGATGAGAATTTTTTAAGAGCCTTTGATTCAGGGAAGCGCGCCGCGTAATCGAACTGGCCGAACTGGATCTCACTCACGATGACGGCGCGAAGGTTTCCCGCCTTCTTGATGTTGCTGCTGTTAACCACCCAGCCACGGAGAACTTCGCGACAGCGAATGCCGCGATAGGTAAATGTGATCCTGATTTTTCCGTTATGAAGCTCAACGCCGGTTGGAAAGTTCATCATGCTTCCTGAATAAATCTATTAATCAGCGGAAAGTTGTACCAGACCAAAGCGCGTTTGCTTTCTCCACCGGGTACCGCGGGTACTCGCTTAAAATGAACCCCTTCAATCCAGCTTCCGAGGCGATAAGCTTTTATTTGCCTGTCATCCAGCCCCGTTTTCTCAGTTAGCCTTCCCGCCACCATCCACTCTTCATCAAAAATGATTTGCGCCATGCTTAACTCCATGACGCCGCCACGATACCGCAGCGGCAGATAGTAAATTGATTGTCAAAAATCACCGACCAAGCCAGGGAGGCATTGCAGATGTCTGGCTCTGGTCATTGCCGTGGCCACATAGCTTCGTGGCCTGTTAACAACCTCGACCGTAATTTTTCTCCCTTGGATCTTGATGGTGTAAAAGTCTGTTTGTCGCTGCGGCCATGCTCGCCATATTTCTCAAAATGGCATTTAAGTGCGGCGGCGCATGCTGGCCCGCCGATACGGTCCCCCTTGCTACGGTTAATCAGACGCACAGGAATCTTCCTGATGGTTGATCACGCTACGGGCAAGGCCGGATGCCATAGCCGGTAATTCCTCGTACTGATTGCAATATGCCGGATTGGCACATAAGCCCTGTAGCGCTGCGATCGTTAGCTGTTGCAGGTATGAGGGTGACGTCCACCGATCGTGTTCCTCAGGTTCTGGGGCAGCCGCCTTTTGAGGTTTTGCTTTGACGGCTGGTGGAGCGAGCACTACCGGTTTCGGTACTTCAGGCGCCGGTATTCCACAATCGCATCAAGCGCTATTTTCTGACGAACGCTGATATCGTCAGACCACTGTTCAAGAATCGTAGTAGCAACGTCTTGTACTTCTTCATCACTGAAATAAGGCGACAGAGAGAATTCAGTTGTGGTGATATCTGCAATCAGTAACGGGAAAATATGCTCGATGTCTTTACCCGTGGTGGAGGTGAGATTTTCGATATCATCCTGGTCACCGATGTTTGTGCGCCCGGACATCAGCTCGTTTAATGCATGGGCGATTTCAATCTCGCGATCATTAAGCGCGGGAGGCACTTCCTGTTTTTCGACTTCATTTGAGGAGGTGGTGTTTATCAGGGCATCAACTGAGAAGATTCCGCCGCCCAGATTCTCCACCCGCGGCTGATCACCAACCTGCTTTTCAGGTGTGGGAGCCTGAGCGAATGCCTCGTTGAGTTCTTTGTCGATTTGCGCAGCTTTTCCAGGGCAAACTGCTGGTGGCAAAGTTTCGCCAGATACAGTCGGTTTGGCTTCATCATTTTCGATTTCCTCAGGGTTAGCGCGCGGTTTTGGGCGGCAAGCCGTATCAACCGTTTTCTGATCAGGGTGCGCGTGATCAGATTCAACCAACTCGCGATTGATGTACTCACGCAAGGCGACGGGATCCATCCAGAGGTCTTCCTGAGCAGATTTAATCAGGGCGATAATGGCTGCGCGAGAATAGTCCAGAATGCCTGGGGTGCCGCGCAGCTTTTTCCACCAGGCTGTGAAGCGGGTGTCCTGCTCAGCTTCGGCCATGGCCTTAGCGGGAATGAAAAACTTGTTTGGAATTGAGTAAATATCGATTTCGTCGAAGGTACTCAGAATCGCAACAGCAACCTCTATCTTGAGCGTAGAGAGGTTGTGTACCAGATCCGGACTTCGGTCTGTCTTATTTCCCCCGCCCAAAGTGGAGCCAGTGTCTGTGAGGTTTTCTTCGGTGGTAGTTCGAACAGTTTGAGGTCGCTTATCTACCGGGGTATCGATCCATTTAGCGATCTGCTTTTTGATATCCGGCCACTGTGCAGAATCTTTTGTGTTCTCAAGTACCATGCGAGCAGCTGCTCCTGCCGTTCCGGCGCCAGCGCAGCGCGCGGGTCTCTTTCGCCAGTGCCTCTGCCAGTTCTCGGGTAAAGCTACCAGCATCATCGTTAATCAGGTCTACGATCTGGCCGTACTGCGCCGTAGTGATTCCAGGGACCGGTCCGAACAGTGCCAGACAAGCTGCTCGCGATGCCAGATCGAGCTGCGCAACGGTTTTAATTTCTTCCTGTGCCTTGTTGTCCTCCCAGTCTGCTTTTTCATCGGTTTCTGGCTGTGGCGCCGCAGCTGGCTCACCTGCGTTCACATTCCATATAGCAACGGTATCGAAAAATTCAGGTGAGAAAACATCAAGCTCAGGGCAGGGTAAACCTTCTCGGTGTTCCCAGATTTTCACTTTAAAATAATCATCAATATGTTCAGGGTGCTCAGCCGCCAGCTTGCCGAAAATAACGGCCTCGGCGATGGCTTTTGTTGCCGCACTAACTGCGGTTGCAAGCGGTTTTAAATCTGGATATTTTTTTAATGCTTTATCCTTTGGGAAATAAGCACCACCAAATACTTTTAACTCAACAGACATAATGACCTCGCTTAATATTTGAAAAATGATGTTGAATGAAATGGCTTACGGATGCCGCGTTTTACTTTTCTTAAAGCATCACGTTTTTCTCTTTTTTCATTGCATTGCTCACATAAATAAATCGTGCGCTTAAAGGGATATATGTCTGTTTTCCTTTCGTGCATTTCCGATTTTTTATATTCGTGGCAGCAAACAGCGCAATGACAAATGATGTCATTCATATCAGTTAAGTTGTTGGCGCTTGTGATCGTAATAAGACATGCCACAAGCGTTCTGCGCTTCTGCGAAATTCACACACAGCAAGCTAATGTGCTTAACAGCGCAAACCGGGCAATGAAACTCACCGAGCAGGTAGCCACCGTCAAGCACGACTGTTACAGGGCCTGATGGTGGCAAATGAACCACGCCTGAAATGGCACCGTTAATATTAAAGGTAGCAATCTCTTTATTTACGATAACGAGATTCAGCGCAACAGTTGTAATGCTTACTTTCATTTTACAATCCTTAATTTAAGGTGTGAAAATCCCTGCCGTTTAAGGCATAGGTTTTAAATTGAGAAAATTAAATTGCTTTTAAACTATTACGCCATTCCTGGTGAGGTTGGCGATGCACAACGAAATTTCTGTATTTCCGTAATACTTTCCAGGCGGCATGGCAGCCAGCAAAATCACGAAGAAATACTGAAGTGACGAGTTTTCCCTGTGCCCAGGCAATTTGTTGTTCCGGTGTTAATTGTGTCTTATCCATATATGAACACTCCACTGGCTTACGCCACATTCAAGAAACTGCCTGGACGAACTCGGAAAAGCTCAGTGCTTCTTCACCCTCCGCCAGACTGTTGAAATACTCTTCGTATGCTTTTTCCATCTCGAACCCCTGTTTGCTGCTTTGCTTGGCTAATCACCCTTATCGCCGGGTAGCGGAACGTTTACCTGTCGCACCTGTTGTGCTTCGATGAGTAGAGAATACAACATAAGTAGATGTGTCAACACTAAAAGTAGAAAATCAAGAGGTGTGGACTACTTAGGGTAGTGATGGAAAGCGTAAAAAAACCCGGCATGTGCCGGGTTCTTTGGGATTTTTTTACTTCTGAGGGGTGTTGGCGTACTTCAGAAAGAAATCATAAAGCTGTTTATACCGCATTTCGAAAGCCAGTAGCATGTTTTTGGCTTCAACACTTGGGAACTGCCGATACACTCGAACCAGTCGCTTTTCGTCTTCACTTAAATCACTGAATTCTGCATCACTGCCAGCGTCTGATTCTGTCGCAGCGAAGCCCGGCAACTCCGTTTCCGGAAGCTTAACTGGCGCGCTTTCCCCTTCGCCGTAATCCAGCCAGGCCGCTTGGACATTTAGCCAGTCAGCTATCTTTTGTAGTTTATCATCGCGTGGTTTGGCCGTGCCCAGCGTATAACGACGAGCCATTTCGTAAGTGACATCGCAAGCCTGACTTAAATCCTTTACAGAACGGCGCTGTCTGCGCATTTCCTCGGTCAGTCGGTTGGCGAAATCTTGATGTTTATTCGCTTTTTCTACCATAGGTAGAAGAGTAAGGCACGGCGCGTTTATAGTCATTTCTATTTTTCGTAGTTGTATTTTCTACTTTATGTAGTATATTGCAGTCATTGGCTCATTGAGGAGAACACGATGACTGCGTCATACAAGAACATAACTGAAAAGGCGGTGAGGTCGATTGGTACGGGTTTCGGCCGTTCGCTCGTAAATTCAACTTTAAGTCCTCACAGTCAGTTGCAAACTGGATCATCCGAAACCGAGTTCCAAGTGAGCGAGTGATAAAGCTCTGTGAATTTGGCGGCTGGAGTGTCACCCCGCATGAATTACGTCCGGATTTGCATCCAACCCCTACCAGCGGAATACCTGTTCAAGATATCCCACGCGCGCAGAAGGAGTCTGACTGATGGAAATCAAAAAGCTGGCATGTGAGCTGGAGACCTGGGCGCAGGAAAAGGGATGGAAGACGGTCACACAGCTGATAACCCCGCATCACTTTGGCGATCTGCTTCAGTCACTGGATGACGTAACGGATCCGGACGAGTACGCGCGCCGACTGCACAACAACAAGCAGATTATTCAGCGTGCGTTCCGCAACGATACGCCTAACTACCTGAAACAGGCTGAAGCCTGAGCTATGCCATCCGTACCGCCATTGATAACGAACTCGCGCAGAAGGACTGCCTGCACTACCGGGCGGCCAGGGTTAACAAGGAGTGTATCGAAGCCACCAACGCGGTATTCACCGGCAAACCGCAACCGGTAATCCGGCGCGAGACTCTGGAAGCGATCGACGCGCTGGCGCAGATGGTGGGCGTCAAAGTAAAGCTGATTTCGACTTGTTCGAACCCAGTCTAGTTCAGTTGTATCGAGGTGTTCTATGAGCATGGAACTGATGGTTCAGGCGATGAAGGTCAAGGTGGGAAACCCGCTTCGTAAGCTGGTCCTGCTTAAGCTGGCCGATAACGCAAGTGACCAGGGCGAGTGCTGGCCGAGCTATCAGCATATCGCTGATCAGTGTGAGATCAGCCGTCGTTCAGTCATGAATCATGTTGCCGCGCTTTGCGAGTCTGGACTGATGCGGAAAGAGACCAGATCGGGGCCGAAAGGCAATGGCAGCAATTTTTACCGACTCACTCTGAGCGGCGCAAATACTAGCGTCGTGGTAGTGCAGGAGATTCACCAGGATGGTGAAGCAAATTCACTAGGGGATGGTGCAGGAGATTCACCAGATGGTGCACCACATTCACCAAGGGATAGTGAAGGAGATTCACCCAGAATCAGTCACTCTTCTGAACCAGTCAAAGAACCAGAAAATAATTCTTGTCCGGCCGCTTCGCTGTCGGACGAACAGCTGACCAAAGATGCGTTTTTGAATCGTCATCCAGAGGCCGTAGTTGCCCATGCAGGAAAACGGCAGTGGGGTAGCAAAGAAGATCTTACCTGTGCCCAATGGATGTGGAATCGCATCGTCAAGCTCTACGAGAAAGCCGCAGAAACTGACGGGGAGCTAGTGCGACCAAAAGAGCCGAACTGGGCATTATGGTCCAACGAAATCCGCCTGATGTGTGCCATTGACGGCAGAACGCATAAGCAAATTTGTGAATTGTTTTCGCGTGTACAGCGTGATCCGTTCTGGTGCCGAAACGTGATGTCACCATCCAAACTGCGCGAAAAATGGGATGACCTGGTTCTTCGCCTTCCGTCACAGGGGGCTGCGCATTACCAGGCTGGTGGTCGGGATATCAATCAAATTTCCCGCCCGGATAACACTGTACCGCCAGGATTCAGGGGGTAAGCATGCAAAACGCAGGTTCCATTCTCGATCGCCTTCGCCGCGTAATTCCGGCAGGCGTAGAACCCAAATTCAAGAACGCCGCTGAGCTGATGGCCTGGCAGCGGGAAGAAGGGCAAAAGCGTGCAGCTGAGATTGACA
>ENA-OQHY01000671-OQHY01000671.1-human-gut-metagenome-genome-assembly--contig:-NODE-671-length-18441-cov-7.622420_pt1 | contig 18441 bp, 16 predicted proteins | sample MGYA00242570_ERZ504733 | MGnify/ENA primary metagenome ERZ504733 (study PRJEB26092, sample SAMD00036219) | human gut metagenome | host: Homo sapiens | study: EMG produced TPA metagenomics assembly of... | reverse complement strand
AGTCTTAGATTATTTAGCAGGCTATGGTTCTCAAGATGATATTTGCAAAAAATACGGAATCCGTTCAAAAGCTAAGTTACAAATCTGGATAAAGAAGTATAATGGTCATGAAGAATTAAAATCTTCTGGAACAGGAGGAAGCATTATCATGACCAAAGGAAAAAAACTACTTTTGAAGAACGGGTTGAAATAGTACAGTATTGTATCGCACATGATCGTAATTATGTCCAAACAGCAGAACAATACCAGGTGTCCTATCAACAGGCTCGTAATTATATAGTCAAATATGAAGCTGGTGGAGTGGAAGCTTTAAGAGATAACCGTGGCAAACGAAAACATCCAGATGAGATGAGTGAATTAGAAAAGCTGCGTGCTGAAGTTAAAATTTTAAAAGCAGAGAAAGCACGTGCTGAAATGGAGGCATCTTTCTTAAAAAAACTCGAAGAAATAGAGAGGAGGCTGGGCTAAGCCTGATTCGTCATGAACATATATATCAGGCAATCAAAGAAGAACACAAAGAACATAATTATCCAATCGCTGCACTTTGTAAACTTGGCAGAGTTTCCAGAGCCGCTTACTATAAATGGTTGCATAGAGAAATTCCTGAAAGTGAACAAAAGAATAGACTTATTGCTGATGAGATAGAAAAGATTCATACAGAGTCACCGGATAAAGGCTATCGAAGGATCAGAGATGATCTGGAACGATATCATGGTATTGATGTAAACGATAAACGTGTGCTACGCATTTGCCGTAAACTTAATATAAAATCAACTATCAAGTATTCTAACAACTGGTGCACAAGACAGGCTGCAAACCCTCAGTATATAGCTGAAAACATACTTAATCGCGAGTTCACTGCCAAAGCACCAAATGAGAAATGGCTCACTGATGTGACAGGGGATTTCAATTGTCTACTTGACGGGGAGTTCTCTTCTTTTGTAATATTGAAGAAATGTATATAATAGAACTTGTGTACATTGAAGGAATGCATGTTTTACGATATGATATGTTTATATAAAGTGTTGAAACCGTTTTATCTCTTACCTTTTCTAGTAAAATAAGATAAACAAAATCGGAAATTGGAAAGGAAGCTTGAATTATAAAATTATGAAGCGAGGTAGTGGATATGGAAAAAGACCCGTTTAAGGAATATTTGAGGGAGTCTGAACCAGATAAAGCTCATAAGGGTTATGCTTGGAGTACGGCCATCGGACTTCAGGCAGTGGACGGACTCAAACCATCTAAATATTTGATTGATACTGCCATTCAGAATATTGAAGGCAAAATCACAATGAAAGAAGCACAGAGTCTTATCGACAGTTACTATGAAGAAAGACCAGTGCATTTGTCTGACGATGAGCGTACTGAAGAAGCAGATAAGGTTTCGTCCCGTATTGCAGAAATTCTTTCTGAAACAGCGTTTACATTTTCTCCGAATGAGTATATCGCTATCCACCGCAAACTCTTTCAGGGTATTTATAAACACGCAGGAAAGATTAGAGATTACAATATTACAAAGAAAGAATGGGTGCTTGATGGGGCAACTGTTATGTACGGTAGTGCTTCTGAATTGAGAGCCACACTTGAATACGATTTTTCGCAGGAGAAAGACTTTAGTTATAAAGGGCTTTCAATGGATGGGATTATTCATCATCTTGCGGTATTTGTTTCAAGGTTATGGCAAATCCATATCTTCGGGGAAGGCAATACGAGAACAACGGCAGTGTTCTTCATTAAATATCTAAGGACACTTGGATTCTCTGCAACCAATGATATTTTTGCGGAAAATGCGTGGTATTTCAGAAATGCACTTGTCCGTGCAAACTATACGAACCTGCAAACAGGTATTCACGAAACAACAGAGTATTTGGAAACATTTCTCAGAAATCTGCTTTTGAACGAGAAAAATGAGCTTCATAGTCGAAATCTTCATATAAGTGGACTTTTGAATGAAGGAAAAGTGGACATTCAAGATCAAAAAGTGGATATTGAGAATGAAAAAGTGGATATTCAAGACGAAAAAGTGGATATTGAAAGTGTACTTTCCGAAAAAGGCAGTGCTTTCTCAGTAAAAACGACAGTTCATATTCATAGACTCTTTGAAGAGTTTGGCTTTGATGAGGTATTTGGAAGAAGTGCAGTTATGAAGCTTCTCGAGCTGAAAGGTTCAGGTGCTTCCAAACTTCTTTCCAATTTGGTGCAGGCAGAGATTATTGAACCTGTATCCGGTTACGGAAAAGGGAAATATAAATTTAAGAGGTAATCGAGGCAGTGTAAAGGGGCAGATTTTAAAAGAAATACACTATTAAATCAGATCTGCTTCTTGAAAAAATGTGCTAGAATTAAGAGATAGATAAATATTTGATACTAGGGTGAGCAAGGTAGATAAACAGTGGAGAGTCGTTTCGTCTATCTTGCTTTTAAAGAAAACTTACCTAAATTCAACAATATCTGCGAATGGTTTCCGAGGTCTCTTGGCTGGGGCTTCTTGCATGATCCTTACTGTATTTTCCGCATCTGGTATGGCAAATGCCTATTCTGGCATAAGTGTATGAGTGACTTTTTACTAATCTTATCTTCTTTATATTTTCTTATACTTCTTCTGTTCTCGATTTTTTGAATCATAACTTCCTCCAACAATCTATATTCGCTTTCGGTATTGTCGAGCTATTACTGATTTTACTGCATTTTTCGGATTTAGTCTATATAGGAATTGGAACGAAAAACGAACGACAAATCGAAGAAGTGATATATTGCTTTGATTGTGTTGTATCATTTGCACAAAAGAAGAAAATAAAAATTATACAGAAAGCCTAAAAAATATTTTATACACATAAAAATATTGACAAAAACGTTAATAGATGTATAATAATCACATAAATTGGTTGAGCCAATCAACCACAATACCATCAAACCAATAAAAGAAAGGAAAGAGAAGATGTCAAAACAATTAGCAGACAATCAAGATTTACTGGCAATGACACACGTAGGAGAAGATCCAGAAAAGTATATGAAATCTGTAACGCCTCCGATTTTTATGAATTCACTTCATGTATTTGATACGGTAAAAGATTATTTCGACGTAGATATTTTTAAAGATGAATTCTATTATGGAAGAGCATCTAATCCAACTGTTGCAATTCTCGAAAAGAAAATTGCTGCACTAGAGCACGGTTCAAGAGCAGTTGTATTTTCAGCAGGTATGGCAGCTTGTGCAGCGGCTATTCTTAAGATTTGTACAGCAGGAAGTCATGTGATTTGTATTAAGGAAAGTTATGGACCAGTACAGCATTTACTTGATGAGTTCCTTAGTCCGAAATATGATGTAACAGTTACTTATGTTGATGGAAGAACTGTAAAGGAATTCGAAGATGCAATCCGTCCAGAAACGAAAATGATTATTTTGGAGAGTCCTACAACGCTTTTATTTAATGTTGTAGATTTGGAAGGGGTAGCAAAGCTTGCTAAAGAGCATGGAATCAAAACGTACATTGATAATACATACTCCACTCCGATTTTCCAAAAACCATTGGATATGGGAATTGATATTGTAATGCATACCATGACAAAGTATATCGGCGGACATAGTGATCTTGTAGGTGGAGTCCTTGTTTCAAAGGACGAAGAGTTTATGCGTGAGATTATGGTTCAAAGAGATTGGTTTGGCGGAGTTCTTGGACCAATGGAAGCCTGGCTGGCGATTCGTGGACTACGTACATTAGACGTTCGTATGCAGAGACATTACGAGACGGCAATGGAAGTGGCTAAATTCCTTGAAAAGCAGCCAAGGGTTAAGCGTGTATTCTTTACAGGACTTGAATCACATCCACAATATGAGCTTGCAAGAAAACAGCAGAAAGGTGAATGTGGACTGATGAGTCTTGAGATTGACGGAACATTAGAAGAGACAGAAACCTTTGTTAATAGCCTAAAACTCTTTGAGAAAGGATGTTCTTGGGGAGGATTTGAAAGCCTTGCAATTGCTTATACATATAACTGGACGGAAGAGCAGTGTGCATTCTTAAATGTATCACGAAATATTGTACGAATTCACTGTGGCCTTGAAGGAACAGAAAACCTGATTGCTGATTTGCAGCAGGCACTTGATAAAATTTCATAAAGGAGAACCATCATGGGAGAAGAGAGAAAAGAAGTAAAAAACCAACCCTCTTTACAGCTGTATTACCGTTGATTTTTATGTTTGTTGTTCTTTTTACAGGATTGGTTGTTTATAGTATTGATATTAAGATTCTTTTGATTATTTGTGCTGCATTTACAATATGTGTGTGCATGTATCAGGGACATAAATGGAAAGAAATCGAAGATGAAATAGTAGCTAAACTTGCAAAAGCATTTCCGGCAATCATGATTTTGATTTGTGTTGGACTTATGATTGGTGCGTGGGTAGTAAGTGGAACAATTCCGTTTCTTGTATATATAGGACTTCAGATTATTAGTCCCAAATATATTATTATTACTTCATTTCTTGTAACAGTAATACTTTCTGTCAGCACAGGTACTTCCTGGGGAGCTGCAGGAACAGTTGGCGCAGCACTGATCAGTGTGGCAGCAGGTATGGGTGCACCGCTTCCGGCAGTTGCAGGAGCGATTGTTGCAGGTGCTTATTTTGGAGATAAGATGTCACCATTATCAGACAGTACAAATATGTCTGCAATTGCAACAGAGACAAACTTATATCAGCATATTGGACATATGTTTTACACAACAGTTCCTGGATTTATCGTGAGCTGTGTAGTTTATCTTATTGCAGGAGCTCACTTCGCAAGTGACTCACAGGTGGGGCAGGTTGACGAGATTATTAATACACTTGGAGAACTTTTTAATCTCGCAATGCCGGTAGGGCTGTTATTATTGATTCCTTGTGTGATTGTAATTGCAGGATCTCTTATGAAGAAACCTACGATTCCGGTTATGATTATTTCTTCTGCTGTAGCAATTGTACTTGCAATGCTAGTTCAGGGATTTTCATTTACAGATTGTGCAGCAAGTATGGTTAGCGGATTTAAGATGGAGATGCTTCACACATCTATGGATCTTGAAAATATTGTAGAACAGGTTCCGAACCTTCTTCAGAGAGGTGGTATGAGTTCTATGATGAATACTGCATTAATGGCATTCTGCGGATTCTCCTTTATCGGAGCACTTACTGTATGTGGAAGTATGGAATTGATTCTGGAACGAATCATGAAACATATCCACGGTACAGGACAGTTGATTACACTCACGGTTATTCTCGGGGTAATTATGATTACAGTAATCGGAGAAGCTACAGTGACATTCCTTATGATTGGTGGAATGTTCCGTCCAGAGTATATTAAACGTGGATTGGAATCAAAGAACTTGTCAAGATCACTGGAAGACAGTATTACCGTCGTAGAACCTTTAGTACCATGGTCATTGGCTGGCGTATATATGACATCTGTACTTGGCGTACCGACAGTACAGTATGCGCCATGGGCAGTGCTGTGCTATACAGGAGTTATTTTTGCAATTATCTGGGGATTCACAGGATTTGGAATTGCGAAGATTAAAAAAGGATCGGCTGCATATGAAGAGTACCTTGAGTTATCTGGAAAAACAGAGTAATATTTGACCCAAAGGACAAACTTGACGTTTTCATAAGAATTTCTTATAATTAAAAGGATTCAGTATCTGTAAAAGATATTGGGTCCTTTTATTAATGTAGTTATATAGAAATTGGGGAAGTCTTATGAATCATATAAATAATACAGAAAATGAAAATAGAATTTCAATGAAACCGATAGAAAAGAAATCTCTTTATTTGAAAATTTCAGATGCTATTTATCGGTACATTCAAATGAATAATCTCCAGCCAGGGGACAAGCTGCCATCGGAACGTGATATGTCAGCCATGCTGCAAACAAGTCGTAATTCCGTGCGAGAAGCATTGAGAATATTAGAAGACCGTGGCTTGATATATGTAAAAACAGGGAGTGGTGTATTTATTAATAATCCTTATGGAGAAAATAATTCATTTACGTTTCAGCTTACTAACTGTTCGTTAGAAGAAATGGAAGAACTTCAAAGTGCTTTAGATCATAAAGCCGTGGAGAATGCAATGGAGCGCGGAACATTTCAGGAGAAAGACCAATTAGTAGCAACAGCAGCGGAGATGGTAAAATTAGCTGGAGACAATCTATATAGTCATGTATTAGATCGAAGCTTTCATGATAGTCTTTATAAAATTGGACGGAATAACGCAATAGAACAGATGATAAATAAAATTCGTTCGTACCGATTTATACTGCAAGAAGATTCAGAAGATGGAAATGATTCTATTTGGCTTGCAACTATTCCGCAACATTTGATGCTTGCGCAGGCTCTTAAGGATCGTGATATGAAGATAGCGATACAGGCAATAGATAAGATTAACGAATATGGATTCGAAATAGCAAAAAAAAGAGAATAGAGTAAAGATTTTGTCAGTTGAAAAAGAAAATAAAAGCTTTACATTATAAAAAATATTATGATAAACTGAATATCAAACTGAAAATTTGCGGTGTAGGAGATTCCTTACACCGCATCTGTGTTTTAGAAAGTAGAGGAATGAATTATGCCAATAGGAGTTATTATCAATACCTTGTCGGTTGCAGCCGGCGGTGCGATCGGGGCATTATTCGGGCACAAATTGCCCGTGAAGTTTAATGCAGAGCTTACTAAGATTTTTGGAATCTGCGCAATGGGAATGGGTGTCAGTTCCATTGGGCTTATGAAAAATATGCCTGCTGTTATTTTCGCAGTAATCATTGGAACTGCCATTGGTCTGGCAGTCAATCTGGGCGGAATGATTAATAGCGCAGCGACCTGCATGGAGAAACCAGTGGGAAAACTCTTCCCAAATAAGAACAAATCTATGTCCAGAGAAGAGTATATGTCAATGCTTGTGACGATCATCGTATTGTTTTGTGCCAGTGGAACAGGAATTTACGGTTCACTGGATTCCGGAATGAGTGGAGATCATACAATTTTGATTTCAAAGTCGATTCTGGATTTCTTTACTGCGATGATTTTTGGAGGAACATTAGGTATGGTGATTGTAGCAGTTGCGGTTCCGCAGTGCGTGATTTTTCTGATCATATTTGCAGCAGCAAAACTTATCTTTCCGTTGACCACGCCGGATATGATTGCTGATTTCAAGGCATGCGGAGGCTTCCTGCTTCTTGCAACTGGTTTTCGGATCGCAAAGATTCACGATTTCCCAGTCGCAGACATGATCCCGGCCATGGTGCTTGTGATGCCGGTGAGCTGGTTCTGGGTAAATATGATCGTACCGATGCTGTAAAATAGAAGAAAACTTATCATTCTATATTTCAGCATGTTCCAATACATAATTCTTAAAGTTCGTAATAACAGGTGCCTGATAAACATTCTTCAAAGTTGCCATGTAGAAGAGTCTCTCCCAGGACGGAGTGGCAATCTCTATGATTGAAACCGGCAAGGAGGAAAGAATCGGCATTCGTGGTACAACTGCGATGCCGAATCCGGCACTGACTAATCCGGCAACCCCCTGATCTTCTTCCATCGAGTAAGCAATCTGTGGGTATCCGCCACAATTTTCAAATAACTTGTCAATCACATGTCTTAAACCGCTTCGCTTAGAAAAAACGATATGTGGATACGTAAGCGATTCTTTTAGATTAATCGAAGTTTTTCCGTCCAAAGGATGTCCTTTAGTACAATCAGTACAAGCTCTTGTTTTGCAACCGGAACAAACTCAACGAGAGGTTCGTTGTCCATCTTGGAACAAAATGCGATGTCGTATTTTCGCTCTTTTAATCCCTGGATCATGTCGGATGTGAGTCCGGTTGAACTGTGAAAATAAAAATCGATTTTTTTGTTAGGCGTGGAATCCAAAAAACCTTTTACAAAGTTCGGAACAACTGCACTGCTGAGCGTACGGAGTTCAACAATATCGATGCGGCCTTCCCCAAATCCGGTCATCTGCAGTTTATTGATGCTTGAATCCAGCATATCCAAAGCCTGTTCCACATCGACAAGAAAAGCCTGTCCACATTTTGTGAGGACAACGTTACGTCCATCTTTTTCAAAGAGTTTTACTCCGAGTTCACTTTCCAGAGATGAGATTGCATGACTTAAGCTTGGTTGAGTGATAGAAAGAATCTCCGCAGCCTTTGTGTAGTGTTCTAGATGAGCGAGAGTAACAAAATATCTAAGATGATAGAGATTCATAAAGTCTGGTACCTTCCTTATAAAAATTTGTATCTTCCCATTTAATCAGGTTCATTTTATATCTATTTGGTAACTGTTCAGAGCCAAGCAAAATTTCATAAAACAGATGTAAAATGCTTGCATTTTTAAGACTGTTTTTGAAATTTTATTTGGCGGATACGCCACACCGACGAAACACGTAGCATTTTGGAGGTTGGCTCTAAACAGTTATGTCAAAAGAAAGGATATAATAAAAATTCTATGATAACTAAAATTGACCGCGAACTCGCAGAACAAATCGTAAATACAATCAAAGATGTCTGTGATCATGACATCAACTTTATTGCTCCATCTGGTATCATTCTCGCCAGCACAGACTCATCCCGTATCGGAACCTTTCACGAGATTGGACAACAGGCCGCTGCTTCCGGTTCTGTACTGGAAGTAACAGAAGACAACAATTTTTCCGGCACAAAACAGGGAATCAATCTTCCGCTTTATCATAATGAACATCTGCTGGCCGTCATCGGAATCACCGGTATACCTGATAAAGTCCGCAGTTATGCTTATCTCGCAGAACGCATCACCAATCTTCTGATCCGGGAGCAGGAACTAAATCAGTACAGCCGCAGACAGGCCGATAAAAAACATTTTGTCATTCAGTCTTTGATCAGAAATGAAACCGACAATCAGGAATACCTCACCTCCTGTCTACATGAATTTAAGATTGATCTCAGCACAAAGAAAAGAATTGTTCTTATTCGTACAAATAAACAAAATCCAATTACAAACCGCTCTATTTTAGAACAGAAAATTCAACAAATGTTTGCACAGGCACATGTCTGTCTTCACACATTTAATTATCCGGGGGATTTTATTGCTTTGATCGAAGAAACTGATTTTGAAAAACAGAATTACATTTTTAAACTCTTTGCAAAAGAACATTTCGATATCTTAGATATTGCAGTTGGAAAACCGACATCACTCTTCCAGCTCCATACCTCCTATCAATCTGCTGAAACTGCTTTGCATAGCCTTATAATTTCATCTGAACACTATGTTATTTTTGATGATTTAACACTTGAACTGATTCTTTCTACGATCACACCGGAAAATCAGAAAGAATTTTTTGCCAAGACAATCGCCCCGCTCAATGAACAAGAACTGCACCTGCTGGAAGTTTATTTTTCTGAAGAAATGTCCCTTGCTGCCACAAGCGAACGACTCTTTCTCCATAAAAATACATTGCAGTATAAATTGAATGCGATTCAAAGGAAATGTTCACTGAATCCGAGGAAATTTCAGGATGCGGTGCTGCTTTATCTAGCTGGGAAGATTAAATAACCGTACAACTTGATTTTAGCTGGGGTAACAATATACCCCAGCACAATCTTGCGCTTTCATCTCGGTAATTGAATTGCCGAGGATTCCCGCTTATTGTCCTAAAATAATGGTTTTTGTTTTCGGATATGGGAAATAGCATATATATCAAGGACATTTTGAGTGGGTAAAGGAGAATCTATTTATTTAGAGGATTTTCTCCTTTGGAGTATTCTGTATTATATTCCTTTGGTGACAAAAAATTGTTATCTTTTGGTTGTGCAGAGTATGTTTTGTTATAACTTGGAATTGATAGGTAATCTTGAGAGTTTGTTTTTAGAGGATTTTCTCCATTGGAGTATTCTGTATTATATTCTTTTAGTGACAAAAAATTATTATCCGTTGGGTGTGCAGAGTATGTTTCGTTATAACTTGGAATTGATAGGTAATCTTGAGAGTCTGTTTCGTGTACATATGTTGTCATAGCAGATGATAAAAGTAATAAAAATGCAGAAAATAAACATATAACCTTTTTCATATAATTTCCCCCTTCCAATAAAAAATTTGATTTGATTTTTTATAACTTCCAGTGGATTTACCTCTCTTTTAATAATAAAATGTTTATTTGAACAATTAAAAACTGTTTATATATATAATAATAGTAGTATTTTCTGTTAATTGTCAATAGGATTTAATACATTGAATATATCATCAAAAGCATACTCGTTGAAGTAAGAATGAAACATAGAAGTGTATAACTTTTTATAGGTTTTCAGTAACGTCCCTGTACTATTCTTCTAACAATCGACTTTCCATCTCAAGTAGAATTCTTCTTTCGAGAAAGCAGAAATCAAATAGCGACAGAGATTTTACCGATAGACAGACATTGAGGGATTGATTCAGGTGACTGTTCTGTGTGCTTGGAAAGACTTAAAAAACGGAAGGTTACGTTAAAGCAATTCGAGGCTACTGTCTGAAGCGGCAGCGAGTTTGCCGAACATTGCTTTGTTTTTAGTAATCTTTCGTTTTTCTTAGTCTTTCCTGTATACAGAACCCGGAGCATGAAGCAATCCCTCAATGTCTGTCTACTAGAATAAACTTTATCAGCGCTATCTGATTTCGTCCGCACTCGAAAAAGAATCCCTCCTCTAAATCTTTATTCCCCCTGTTTTACTTTCTGCCAACATGTGCTATAATCGTAAAAGCATGAATGTTGCTTATCATTATCTATACGCAGCAGACAAATAAGAAAAAGAACTAGAACAGAATAAATCATTTAAGGAGTATAAAATTATGAAAATCATTGTATTAGCAGGAGGCTTAAGCACAGAACGTGACGTATCACTTTCTTCTGCTGCCGGAATCTGTCGTACATTAGTTGAAAAAGGACATGATGCATTTCTTCTGGATGTATTCATGGGATTAGAGAATGCGCCGGAGAATCTGGAGGATGTCTTTACTCTTCCGGATCACGGGCTTGAGATTGTGAAGAATATCAGCACGGAGGAACCGGATCTTGAAGCTGTTAAGGCTTCCCGTCCGGATCAGTCAGACTGCTTCTTCGGCCCGAATGTAATCGAACTTTGCCGTCTGGCTGACATTACTTTCCTCGGTCTTCACGGTGGAGAAGGAGAGAACGGAAAGCTTCAGGCATCTTTCGATCTGCTTGGTATTAAATATACAGGACCTGACTCTCTTGGATGTGCGGTTGCAATGCACAAAGGTGTTGCAAAGCAGATTTTCCTTGAGTCTGGCGTAGACACTCCGGGAGGTGGAACGATTTATAAGAACTCTGAAGATCAGTCTTACCAGTCACTTGGTCTGACACTTCCTGTTGTTGTTAAACCTTGCTCAGGTGGTTCCAGTATCGGAGTTTATATTGTAAATACAGATGAAGAATATGCAGAGGCTCTGAAGAAATCTTTCCATTACGAAGATGAACTTGTTGTTGAGCCATACATCAAGGGTCGTGAGTTTGCATGCGGTATCATTGACGGAACAGCACTTCCGCCAATCGAGATCATCCCGAAGACAGGATTCTTTGATTATGCGAATAAATATCAGGACGGAGCTACTTCTGAAGTATGCCCGGCTGATATTCCGGAAGAAGTTGCAGAGCGCATGAAGGAACTTACTGTAAAAGCGTTCGATGCACTGAAACTTAATGTTTACAGCCGTGCAGACTTCCTGCTTGACGCTAAGGGTAATCTGTTCTGCCTGGAGATGAATACCCTTCCTGGAATGACTTCCGCAAGCCTTCTCCCGAAGGAAGCTAAGGTTTATGGAATCGAATACGGCGATCTTTGCGAACTGATCATTAAGAAGTCCATGGAGGCAAGATATTAATGAAACATATGACATTATCTGAAATCGCAGATGCCTGCTGCGGAATTTATTGCGGTGATCCTGCATTCTTAGACTGTGAGGTCTCAAGTGTTGCGATTGACAGCCGTAAAGTAATAAAAGATACTCTTTTCGTTGCGATCAAAGGTGCCCGTGTTGACGGACACAGTTTTATCCCGCAGGTCATGGAAGCAGGTGCACTCTGTTCCCTCTCTGAGCAGGATCTTGGTGACGTTGATTATCCTTATATCCGCGTTTCATCCTGCACAGAAGCATTGAAAGACTTAGCTGAACACTATCGCCGTTCCCTCGATATCAAAGTTGTAGGTATCACTGGAAGTGTTGGAAAGACAAGCACAAAAGAAATGATCGCATCTGTACTTTCCGAGAAATATAATGTACTGAAAACAGAGGGAAACTTCAATAATGAGATTGGACTTCCTCTGACCGTATTCAATATCCGTGAGGAACATGAGGTTGCAGTTCTTGAGATGGGAATCAGCCACTTTGGAGATATGAAACCGCTGGCTAAGATTGCCCGCCCGGATGTGTGCGTGATCACTAATATCGGCTATGCACATCTTGAGAATCTTGGAACAAGAGACGGAATCCTAAAGGAAAAGAGTTCCATGACAGACTACATGAATCCGAAAGGTTCTGTTATCTTCAACGGGGATGATGATAAGCTGAAAAGCTACACTTCCCGTGATGGAAGAACTCCTGTTTACTTCGGTCTTACCTCTTCCTGCCCGTTCCATGTGGAAAATATTGAACGTAAAGGATTAAAAGGAACATACGCTGAGTTTGTTACTCCAACATCCCGTTTCCATGCACATATCTCAATTCCGGGAGATCATATGATCTATAACGCTTTAGCCGGAGTTGCTGTCGGATATGCGCTTGGCATGAATAATGATGAGATTGCACGCGGAATTGAAAAGCTCGTTCCGATTGCCGGACGTAACAACCTGATCGAAGCAAAACATTACACGATCATTGATGACTGCTACAATGCCAATCCGGCATCTATGAAGTCCTCTCTTGACGTACTTGCATATGCAGACACAAGAAAGGTCGCTATCCTTGGCGATATGGGCGAACTTGGTGCCGATGAGCTTGCGATGCACCGCGAAGTCGGAGCATATGCAGCATTTAAAAACACTGATGTTTTGGTCTGCATCGGAGCACTTTCTAAAGATATGGCAGAAGCTGCAAAGGAAACTGTTCTTGCAACAGAGAAGAACATGAAAGTTTTCCATTTTGACACAAAAGAAGACTTTTACCAGAACATGGGACAGATTCTCAATGAAAATGATACGATTCTGGTCAAAGCTTCCCACTTTATGGAATTCCCTGAGATTGTGAAGAAACTGTCAGAAGAAGCATAAGCTGAAACCACGCTGAAAATATAAGTCAGTCTTAAAAAAGAGTTGAAACTTCTGTCCGGACCATTCTACTGTCCCGGACAAGCAAGGTTCAACTCTTTTTTTCTCACGCTTGTTCTATCTTCTATTCCGTTTTCTTACTCTATCCCGAGTGCTTTTCCTACCATCTGGAATTCTCCTTCATAAATGCAGTTCGGCAGGGTACCATCACAATCCCCTTCCTGCATTCTTCAAAATCCATCCAGATCACTTCTTCCACTTCAGATTCCTGTAATTTCAAATTTTTGATGTCCACCGGTTCTCTATAAAGATATACGGTACTGCGTTCATTGTCACGGAATGGTTTTCCATGAAATTCCGCTTCAAACTGTCCTCTGTGTGTTCCGATAAACTGAAGCTGATCTTCTCTTGCATGAATTCCAAGTTCTTCTTTCATCTCTCGCAGTGCACTTTCCATCAGTTCATCCCCGGCACTGACATGCCCTGCAGAAGAAATGTCATACGCTCCCGGGTTCGAATCCTTACATTCACTTCGTTTCTGAAGGAGTACATCATAACCACTCTCCTGATTCGGACGTACAATCCAGATGTGTACCGTTGAATGCAATGTTCCATCTCTATGTGCAACACCGCGTTCTTTCACCTGTCCGGTTTTATTTCCATCTTCATCAATCACATCAAAAAGCTCCATCGGCTTTCCGTTGAGTGCCACATACTCAAGCACATCAGATTTATTATACACAAGCTTTAAAGAGAAAAATTCCTCTTCTTCGTCCATCAGACGGAAGAAAATCTTGTCTCCCTCCCATAGATTCAGGTCTTTTATCTTTTCTTTCTCCACCCATTCAAGAATCCCCTCGTCACATTCGATCGGATCACCTGTAAATCCGTCTGCTGTATATAATGACATATACTCCACCACATCTTCACTGTATACAAATGTCACGATTCCTCTGTATTTCCAGGAAGTTAATGTATAACCGGTCTCCTCCTTCACTTCACGCAGAAGGCATTCCTCCGGACTCTCCGCATATTCAAAATGTCCGCCAACGCCGATCCATTTATCTTTATTCACATCATTTTTCTTCACTACTCTGTGAAGCATCAGATATTTTCCGTCTTTTTCAATATAACATAATGTGCTTTGTCTGTTCATCGTACCCCTCTTTTCTTTTCGCTATCTCTATGTCTGATGCAGGTACACAATCGCTTAGCCTGCAGCTTTTATCCGCTTGAGCCCAACAACTATGAGAAACACGCTCTGCGAGTTTCTCAAGTTATCGCGGCAGTCGCCAAGGTCTCGTGCAAGCACGGACTTTGGCTCGTTGCTCGCGTAAATTATAGTATGTTACTGTTCACACGGTGTGCGACCAGTAACTACAGTATAACATATTTCTTTATGAGCTGAACCTTAACTTGTAAACTGTACGCAACTAAATTATAATGATGTTATCTATGGAAACGATGCATTGCTGATTCACGCATGTGAACCGCAGCAACAATTCAATGGGGGATACTATTTATGTGGTCAAGAAAAGAGCTCAAGAAAAAGGCGCGTATTTTAATAAAATCAAACTATTGGCGAAGTGTATCTGTCTGCTTTCTGATTGCAATGCTCACAGCTTCGTATCCAATTTCCCGTTCTTTATTTTTGAACTATTTTCCTGATAAGATTCAGACAAAGACAGCGCTTATTTTACCTGTTTTTATTTCTGCCGAAAGCTTCAGCAGTGCATTTCTCGATTTTATTCCTGATAATTTCATAGCTGCTGCCTTTTTACATACAGTTCAAAATTACCTGAAGCGTCCGGACTTTATTGTCACTTCGTTTCTTACACTTGGGGTTATTCTTTCACTTTTATATAAGTTTTTTGTCAGTAATCTTTTGATTGTCGGTGAGAAACGTTTTTTTGTTGAATCTTATAACTATGAGGATACGAATATTTCTAAAATATTCTTTTTATATAAGTTGCGTTACCTGGCAAATCCTTCCTGGGTGATGTTCTGCTACACACTTTTTCAGAAACTTTGGGATTTAACAATTATCGGTGGAATTATTAAGCATTATGAATATAGCATGATTCCATATATCCTCGCTGAGAATCCAAAAATCAGTCAAAAGAATGCCTTTTTTCTCTCTAAACAGCTTACAAAGGGAAATAAATGGAAACTCTTTTTGTTAGATTGTTCTTTCCTCGGCTGGGAGTTTTTCTCTCTCTTTACACTTGGAATTCTGGACATCATTTATGTCCGCCCGTACAAAATGAACTGTAAAGCATCCTTATATCTGTTTTTACGAAGAAACTATGTGCTTTCAAGAGCTCCTAAATATGAGCAGCTCAATGATTCTTATCTTGAGCATGTTCCTTCTGAAGATGAACTTCTGATTAGTAAAGCTCTTTATGACGATTCTGAAGGTCCTTACACAAAGATCTCTTATTTTGCACCGCATCAGTATCCGGTATTTCTTTTTTCTGTGCAACCACCTATTGCCGCAGTAAAATCACCGGTCAATCCGGCGCAGAATTATGACTTTCTGTCCTGTGTATTTTTATTCCATGCCTTTTCTATTTTCGGATGGCTTTTGGAAATCATTTCCGAACTGCTCAGTTGCGGCACACTGGAAAATGTAACCCTTCGTACGCTTCCATGGCTCCCGTTGTACGGAATCTGTGGTCTGCTTATACTGTTGCTGTTAAAGAAATATATCAAAAAACCGGCTACTATGTTTATCATCAACTTTGTTGTATACACGGCTCTTGACTATCTCGTTCAGCTGCTTCTTGATCTTGGTTTTGGAATTGAACTTCCGAAATATCATTCTTACCTTACTTTCATGAATGGAGAAGCATATTTGGGAGACGGAGCAGTATTCGCACTTCTTGGCTGTGCATTTTTCTATTATTTTGCTCCACGCTGGAATAGTCTGTTCTTAAAATTAAAGAAATGGATGAGAATTTCAATTTGTATTCTTTTGACAGCAATTTTTGTATTTGACCTTCTATCAGGCATAATCCAATATTGATTTTACTGCTAAATAATAGTAAAATCTTAATTATCAGTAAGGTTGGTTTTACTGTTGCGATTTTTTCTAATACAGTATGAACCTGTTCCCCCTGACAAACTATCACAGCTTAGAAGAAAGGGAAATATTATGAAAAAAAGAGTCGTTGTTGCATTGGGACACCGTGCACTTGGAACTACACTTCCAGAACAGAAAGTAGCCGTTAAAAGCACTGCCAAATGTATCGCTGATCTGATTGAAGCAGGCTATCAGGTTGCTATCACACACAGTAATGCTCCGCAGGTTGGTATGATCCACACTGCATTGAATGAATTTGCAAAGAACCATCCGGAATATACAGCATCCCCAATGTCTGTATGTACTGCCATGAGCCAGGGATATATCGGATATGACCTTCAGAACGGAATCCGTGAAGAACTTCTCAACCGCGGTATCTACCGTACAGTCAGCACAGTCCTCACTCAGGTGATCGTAGATCCTTACGATGATGCTTTCTACACACCAACAAAGGTTCTCGGTCGTTATATGAACGCTGAGGAAGCGAATGAAGAACGTAAGAAAGGCAACTTCGTAGTGGAAGAACCTGGTAAAGGTTTCCGCCGTGCTGTCTCTGCTCCGAATCCGGTCAAGATTGTTGAACTTGATGCAGTGAAAGCTCTTCTTGATGCAGATCAGATTGTTATCGCAGCAGGTGGCGGCGGTATTCCGGTACTTGAGCAGGATAATCATTTACGTGGCGCAAGTGCTGTTATCGAGAAAGACCTCGCAGCTGGAAAGCTTGCAGAAGGAATTAATGCTGATCTTCTTATTATTCTTACAAATGTTGAGAAAGTATGTATCAACCTTGGCAAACCGAATGAGGAACCACTGGATACAATTACTGTTGATCAGGCAAAAACTTACATGGAAGAGGGACATTTTGGAATTTACAACATGCTTCCTAAATTCCGTGCAGCAGTTGAATTCGTAGAAGGACACGAAGGCCGCAAAGCTTACATTACTTCCTTTGATAAAGTCTCTGATGCTCTGAATGGTAAGACCGGAACAGTAATCGAATAGATTGACAGATTGAACTTATTAGAAACATAACCTGGAACAGGCTGTGATTTCACATTTTAATTTTGTGAAATCACGGCCTGTTTTTTACTTTCCATCACAGATTTCTTTCATCCTGTTTTTTTGTGGAATAAGATACTTTTAATTTCAAAATATCTCTTGATTTTTCAGAAATATGTGCTATAGTATATACATGTTCGAGATGTAGTATTAAAAACTATGTGTTATTATATAGACGAATTGGAGGTAGATTTTATGGAAAAAAGACTTTATATCAAAGAACCTGGAAGCGCAATTACACATTTTATTGGAATGATCATGGCAATTATTGCTGCAATACCACTTCTATACAGAGCAGCTCGTGAACCGAGCAAACTTTATATTGTATCGCTTACAATTTACGCAGCCAGCCTTATCTTGCTTTATGCGGCAAGTACCACTTATCACACATTTGATATTTCCGAGAAAGTGAATACGGTTTTAAAGAAGATCGATCACATGATGATCTCCGTTCTGATCGCCGGAAGCTACACACCTGTCTGCCTGCTGGTAATCGGCGGACGCAAAGGTATCACACTGCTATGTATTGTATGGGCATTCGCGATTGTCGGCATCCTTATCAAAGCCTTCTGGGTATTCTGTCCGAAATGGGTATCTTCCGTTTTATACATTGGTATGGGATGGACTTGCGTGCTTGCATTTTCTGCAATCCTTGATAATCTGTCCGCTGCCGCTTTCGGATGGCTTTTAGCCGGTGGTATCATCTATACAGTTGGCGGTGTCATCTACGCACTGAAGCTCCCGATTTTCAACAGCAAGCATAAGAATTTCGGAAGCCATGAAATCTTTCATTTGTTCGTAATGGGCGGAAGCATCTGTCACTTTGTGGTAATGTATACATTCCTTCTACCGTAAATATAATTTATTGAAACGAAAAGAAGAAGGCTATCAACTACAATTTATACTGTTATTGATATGCTCCCTTCTAGGTAGACAAGTGAAATAATAAAAACTTGTTTACTAGAAGGGAGCATATTTTATTGTCTAAAAGAAAAGTATCTGTTGAGGATAAGATATACGCTGTAAATCTATATCTGG
>ENA-OQHY01000670-OQHY01000670.1-human-gut-metagenome-genome-assembly--contig:-NODE-670-length-18461-cov-2.139904_pt1 | contig 18461 bp, 20 predicted proteins | sample MGYA00242570_ERZ504733 | MGnify/ENA primary metagenome ERZ504733 (study PRJEB26092, sample SAMD00036219) | human gut metagenome | host: Homo sapiens | study: EMG produced TPA metagenomics assembly of... | reverse complement strand
CTTTAGTTTTCTTGCTTCTTCATCCTGAAGCTTTAACTCCGGATATAATCTTGATAATTCCTGTATCAGATAAGACGGACGCTGTGCTTTCCCTCCTGCAGACACTTTACTATAATAAATCTTCAGTTTCTCCGACGGCTTAGTCAGGTTCATATACAGGTAAAACTTTTGGACATATGCTTTTTCCTTTCCGCCTGCCGCCAGCGCATGATCCGCCTGCCGGAACTTCTCTCTGTCCTGTTCCGTTAACAGACCGGTTCTCATAAGTGCTCCGGGAAGGAAGCTGTCATTGGCTCCAAGAAAAAAGAGTGCCTGATGTCTTTTAATCTTGTTCTCTGCATATCTCCTGCCACTACCTGATCCACACTTGGAGGAATCACACCGACTCTTGCCTCTTCCAGTCCTGCATCCAGAAGCTTACAATATTCGTTCAGTCCCACCGGTTCCTCACCCAGAAGTTCTACAAATTTATCAAATAATTCTATGATAATCCGGTAGACCTGTGAATATTCCTTCGCCAGTGCCAGCTCACCTGCTTTCTGAAATTCTTCTTCTGTTCTTTGCAGGCGTTCCTGGATATTTTCCTTCACCATGAACTCATATACTGCCATCGTGATATCTCGCACCGTTTTCCTCTTTTGTTTTAATACAAACATCAGGTTATCCACTTTTTCTACCAGTTGTACACGGTAATGATTCAGCCGGTCCAGTTCCTCTTCTTCCATCCCCTTCAATCTGCGGATCCAACGGTTCTGCCAGCCTTTATATCCCCTGATTCCCAGTCCGAGCACATAGTTTTCCAGTTCATCGACTTCCTCGCAGGCGAATCCTGCAAGATTCGTTCTTAAGAAGCGGAATACACTTTCATAAGAGAAATTCTTTTCCGCCATATTCAGAAGACTCCTTATATATTCTACAAATGAATTCAACAGGATGCTTCTCTTATGATCCATAAACACCGGAATCCCGTAATTCTCAAATGCCTGTTCCAGATAGTCTCCATATACATTCATATCACTGACGATCACACCGATATCTCTGTATCTGTACTGCTCTTTACGTACCAGTCTGCGGATTCCCTCTGCCACTGCATCTGCTTCCTGTCTTGGGTTCCCTGCTGCATGGATTTCCAGATTCTCCACAGCTTTATCATACCTTCCAGACCCGTACCGGAAGATATTTCTCTCCAAAAATGCAAGTTCCTTGTTCTTTTCAAATCGTTTCACCGGATATCCATACAGGCAGACTGGTTCTTCTACCTCTATATGATCTTCCCCCGCCATTCTGACCAGTGTCGTTACCATCTGCTTACTCAGTCCAAACAGCTGATATGGATGTTTATAAGAATACGGATTCTCCCGTTCATCCATCGTAACTGTCACCCAGACTTCCTTGCAGCACCGCATAAGTTCCAGTATCAGCCGGTTCTGCACCGGTGTAAATCCGGTAAATCCGTCAAGAACTACAACACTGTTTTTCAAAAGTTCTGATTCTTTTACCTGACTGTTCAATACATCCAGCAATTCTTCCTTCGTGATATACCGCTCTCTTAAGTAATCCTGAAAACCTTCATACAAAAGCCTGATATCTTTTAACTTGTAATACAATCTGGAGTCTTCATCCAGATGATCCAGCATCTCATCCATCTCTTCTTCCCCGATATCATACTGTGTAAATTCGGATATCACGGATTTTACCTCACTGATATAGCCAAGTTTCTTAATATTCCCTTTCAATACCGTCAGTTTGTTCTCATAATCCCCTGCAATCTTTCTGAGGATCAGGTTTTTTCCCTCATCATCTAGAACCTGCATCTGCTTTGTACCGGTCTCTTCAAATACCCGGTAAGCAAGTCTTGCAAAACTCAGTACATCGATATTCATGATACCGTGTCTCGGATGCATACTGACCAGATCCTTCTGCGTCTGCATTGTAAACTGTTCCGGTACGAGCACTATGAAATTCTTCAGTGGGTATTTTTCTGATTCTTCTATGACATGCTGATATAAATAAGTTGATTTTCCTGAGCCGGATGGCCCGAATACAAATTTTAAAGGCATAAGGTTTCCTCCTTATGCCCTAGTATAACACGAATATATGTTTGTGTATAGCCGTAAAACCTGCTTTTATACTGTCATTCACGACAGCTTTTGCAATATTTCCCCGGTATCTTATAATGCACGCAGTCTCTCTGCGAATTCATTACTAAGTGTCATTTTCGCAACGTAGAACACATCTCCTGTCATGTATACATTCCAGTCATCTTCTACTTCTACCTGGAGTTCTCCTCCCGGCATATGAACGATCACTTTACTGTTCGTAAGTCCCAGTTTGTACGCTACACCTGCTGCCGCACATGCTCCGGTTCCGGATGCTCTGGTGTATCCTGCACCACGCTCAAAAATCTCGATCGCAATATTCTCTTTATCCATCACCTGCATGATCTGTGTATTGATTCTGTTCGGGAAATATCTTGCGATCTCGGAATAATCACCGATCTTGCATACCAGCGGTTTGGAAATCTCACGCATAGGGATCACGCAGTGTGGATTGCCGATAGATACACAGGTAACCGGATACAACGTCCTTCCGAATACCATGTCCTCGTTGATCACTTCACGCCTCTCGCCGATGACCGGGATCTCATCACTCCAAAATGATAATTTTCCCATAGATACACGCAGCCGGCTTCCATCTTCATTTAAGAATGTCACTTCCACCGAACCGTTTCCTGTATATAATTTGAAATTCTTTTTCTGTACGTAACCGGCATCTTTCAGATATTTTGCAAAAATACGGACACCGTTTCCACTGGTCTCTGATTCACTTCCGTCCGGATTCCATACTTTTACATGCATACCGTCTTCTTTCAGGATCGGTCCTTCCAAAACTCCGTCAGCGCCAAGCCCTTCATTACGATCACAGATCATTTTTACATTTGCCTGATCCAGTTCTAATTCATTATGATTCGGATCAAATACAAGATAATCATTCCCCAATCCATGATAACGTTCCAATACTACTTTCATCTTTCTTCCTCCTGATTTTTAATCCCCGTCTTTAATTATATTTAAAAATTTCTTCTGTTGTATTTTTATTTCTTTTGACTGTATATAGTTCACGCAGAGTATTTGCCGCTTACTGCATCTATTAGCTGCATCTTTCTCTTTATCCATATCATAACAGGCATTATTTCCATAATCTACACAAATAATGCCATGTTTCTTGCAAATAATGCTATTTTCCTATAAACTGATTACAGATACTATTTGCAGCTTTTTATCTGTCTCGAATCACTCTGATTTTGATATTGTATTTTTAATAATATATGGAGGATATATATGGAACAATACGAGAAAAAAGGATATCTGAACAGTGAATTCAGACTTTTTCACCTGACTGATCAGGAGACCAAAGAAATAGATTACCATTATCACGATTTTGATAAGATTACAATCTTTATTCGGGGAAAGGTCAATTATATGATCGAAGGCCGCTCTTACGACCTAAAACCTTATGATATCGTTCTGGTAAAACAGGGAGATATCCATAAACTGACGGTAGACAATTCCTGTCCTTATGAGAGGATTATTGTCTACATCTCTCCGAATTTTATGAACGCATACCAGACCGAAAACTACGATCTAAGTTACTGTTTCCAGAAAGCTGATCAGGAGCACTCCAATGTTCTGCGCATCCCTTCACCTGAAAAGAGTTCCCTGTTCCGTTCTATCTCCAATCTAGAACACTCTTTCACTGACGGCGGCTATGCTTCCGAACTCTACCGGCAGGTAATGTTCCTGGAATTCATGATCCATTTGAACCGTGCGGTAAGAAAAAACCGGCTGGAATACATTGACACGGATAATTGTAACGAAAAGGTGCTCGCCATCCTTGACTACGTCGGCGAACATCTCTGCGAGAACTTATCGATCGACTGATCGCCAGACATTTTATATCAGCAAATATTATATGATGAGATTATTCAAGCAGGAAACCGGTTATACACTGGGACAATATATCTCCCAGAAACGGCTCCTGCTTGCAAAAGAACTATTATCTTCCGGTGTGCCTGGCACACAGGTTTGTTACGATTGTGGATTTAAAGATTATTCTACGTTTTCCAGAGCTTATAAGCAATTGTTCGGTGTAACGCCTTCCGGACGTACCTGCCCATAAAGTTCTGCCGGAACGAATGCCCGCACGAAGATACCATCTTCCCGGTACTCTTCCTCCTGAAGTTCTCCGTACTTCCGGATCTTTTGGATCTTTCCGGCTTCTTTATATGGATACAATGCCTCAATCTCCACTTTCCGCTCCCTCAATACAGCTTCTATGGACTGAAGAAATCCTGTAATTCCTTCTCCCGTCTTTGCCGAGATTTTTACATGATAATCTGCACGCAGGTCTCTCGGAACCCAGGTATCTTCCATTCGGTCAATCTTATTAAATACCGTGATCACCGGCTTATCTTTCACTCCGAGATTCTGCAGTGTCTCATATACGGTATACATCTGTTCATCCATCTGCGGATTCGAAGCATCCACTACATGCAGGATGATGTCCGCATATTTTGCTTCTTCCAGCGTACTCCGAAAAGCTTCGATCAGATGATGTGGAAGCTTTCTGATAAATCCTACCGTATCTGTCATGAGAATTTCCTGACCGCTTAGCAGTTTCAGATCCCTTGTAGTAGGATCCAGAGTTGCAAATAATTTATCTTCTGCAAGATTCCTGCACCAGTCAGAGCATTTAACAATGTAGATTTCCCCGCATTCGTGTATCCTACGATTGCTGCTACCGGAATATGGCTTCTGCTTCTCTGCTCTCTGGTCACTTCCCGGTGTTTTTTGACATCCTTTAATTCACGGTTCAGTTGTGCGATCCGGCTTTTGATCAGGCGGCGATCCATCTCCAGCTTCTTCTCTCCCGGTCCTCTGGTTCCAATTCCGCCTCCCAGTCTGGACATCGCTCTTCCCCAGCCGGTCAGTCTGGTCTGCTGATACTTAAGCTGCGCCAGTTCTACCTGTATCTTACCTTCACTGGTCGATGCTCTTGCCGCAAAGATATCCAGAATGATCAGGGTTCTGTCCATGACTTTCACATCCAGCTCATCCTGCAGGTTCTTCATCTGCGCCGGAGACAATTCATCATCACACACAATCCCGGTCGCACGCAATTCCCAGATCATATTTTTTAATTCTTCTATCTTTCCCTTCCCGACATAAGTTGCCGGATGCTGCTGCTCCCGGTTCTGGATCAGCATTCCTGCCGTCTCCGCCCCGGCTGTCGATACCAGATCTTTTAATTCTTCCAGTGATTCTTTTGTATCATCCTGATCCGAGAGTGCAACTCCGACCAGAATCACTTTTTCTGTTTCATCTTTTATTTCTATCATATTCTATTAACGCGTCTCCAGGAATTCTGCTTCTTTTTTAGCTGCCTTGTCATTTGGGTAACTATCCAGATATTCTTCCAGTTTTACTTCCGCACTCTCCCAGTCTTCCATCTTCTCATAAGCAACGATGATGTTATATTTCATTTCTTTCTTCATCTTCTTGCTGACGTCATCCTGTTCCAGTCCGAGATTATAATAGTTCAACGCTTCTTTTGCTTTTCCCAATTTCAGATCACAGTTTCCGATGAGATTGTAAATTGTTCCTGTCTTCTCAGCATTATTATCCAAAGCCTTCCTGAATGCATTTCTTGCCCCTTTATAATCTTTCTGTTCCCATTTCACAATGCCGATTCCTCTCCAGGCATCTCCGGTATTCTTATTCTTTTCTATTGCCTGTTCAAACTGTTCAACCGCCTGATCGTATTCTCCTTTTTCAAGATACTCAACTCCCTTTTTCGAAGGATTTCCACAGGCAGTCAGTAACAGACCTGCACTGAATATTGCAAGTAGTGCTTTTCCTCTTTTCATACTTTTTCTATATACTCCTCATTTACTCAATCTGCCAGTCAATCGGTTCTATTCCGTGCGCTCTCAGATAATCGTTCGTCTGACTGAATGGCTTACTTCCAAAAAATCCGCGGTATGCAGACAGCGGACTCGGATGCGGTGCTTTCAGGATCAGATGCTTCGGATTATTCAGCATCCTCGCCTTCCTCTGCGCCGGCGCTCCCCATAAGATGAACACGATTGGACGGTCCTGACTGTTAAGTGCCATGATCGCCGCATCGGTAAATTCTTCCCATCCGATATCCTTATGGGAATTCGCCTGATGTGCCCTTACGGTTAATACCGTATTCAACATCAGCACGCCCTGCTCTGCCCATTTTGTCAGACAGCCGTGATTCGGGATCGTACATCCCAGATCATCATGCAGTTCTTTATAAATATTCACAAGCGAAGGCGGCACATCCACACCTTTTTTTTTACCGAAAAGCAGAGTCCATGCGCCTGTCCTACATTATGATATGGATCCTGTCCCAGAATTACTGCCTTTACATTATGAAGCGGTGTCAGATGAAATGCATTGAAGATATCGTCTGCCGGCGGAAGATCTGTCTTGTTCTGTATTCCTCATTTACTGTCTCAAATAATTTCTTATAATATGGCTTTTTGAACTCTTCTTTCAGAGCGTCCAGCCAGTCATTATTGATTGCTGCCATTGTTCTTTTACACTATCCTTTTTATTTTTTATCCTCGCTGTCATACAGACTGCAAACTACAGACGGACAGATACACCTTTTCCTCTTAAATATTCTTTTACTTCTCTGATTTCCAGTTCTTTGTAATGGAATAAAGATGCCGCCAACGCTGCATCTGCTTTTCCCTCTGTCAGTGCATCGTAGAAATGTTCCAGATTGCCGGCTCCACCGGATGCGATCACCGGAATACTTACTTCTTCTGCGATTGCTCTTGTAAGTTCCAGATCATATCCCGCTTTCGTTCCGTCGCAGTCCATACTGGTCAGAAGAATCTCTCCCGCACCAAGTTTCTCCACTTTTGCTGCCCATTCCACAGCATCAATTCCCACATCGATACGTCCGCCATTCTTATAGATATTCCATCCGCTTCCATCTTCTCGTTTCTTTGCATCAATCGCCACAACCACACACTGGCTTCCGAACTTTTCCGCCGCTTCAGAAATTAAATTTGGTGTATTGATCGCGGATGAATTGATAGAAATCTTATCTGCACCCTCTCTCAAAAGAGCTTTAAAATCGTCCACTGTACGGATTCCTCCACCGACCGTAAACGGAATAAACACATTTTCCGCTACTTTGCGGACCATATCGACAACTGTACCCCGCGCATCCGAAGATGCTGTAATGTCCAGAAATACCAGTTCATCCGCCCCTGCTTTATCATATGCCTTTGCAATCTCGACAGGATCTCCCGCATCCCTTAAGGATACAAAATTAACTCCTTTTACCACTCTTCCGTTATTTACGTCCAGACATGGGATAATTCTTTTTGTATGCATTGCCTTGTCCCCCTATAATTCCACAAAGTTTTTTAAGATCTGAATTCCTATATCACTGCTCTTTTCCGGATGGAACTGGCACGCAAACACATTTCCCTGTTCTACCGAAGCATGGATATGTGTACTATACTCTGTTGTTGCAGTCACAATATCTTCATTCCCTGCTTTCAGATAATAAGAATGTACAAAATATACATAGGAATCTTCCGGAATCCCTTTAAATAATCTTCCATTATTTTGGAATTTTAGTGAGTTCCATCCATGTGAGGGATCTTAAGTCCTTCCTGATCCGGGATTCTTAATATCTCTCCCTTCAAGATCCCAAGACCTTCCACACCCGGAGTCTCATCACTTCGTTCAAATAATAACTGCAGTCCGAGGCAGATTCCAAGAAATGGCGTTCCTTTGGCTGTTACGTCTCTGATTACTTCATCAAGTCCATACTGTCTGAGTTTTCCCATCGCATCTCCGAATGCTCCGACTCCCGGAAGGATTACCTTATCTGCATTCATGATCGTCTCTCTGTCTCTTGTAATTGTTACTTCCTGTCCCAGAAGCTGGATGGCTTTTTCCACACTCTTTATATTTCCTGCATCGTAGTCAATAATCGCTATCATCTCGTCGTCCTGCCTTTCGTATGTGATCTGGGACTCTCCGGCCATTCATTCCGTGCCCATTATTCTTTATTGTACATCAAGTTCAAACCAGAATTCAACTCCATTATCATAATTCTTTACTCCATATTCCTGATGGAACGATTTCATAATCGCTTTTACAATAGAAAGACCGATTCCATTGCCGCCATATTCGCGTGTATGTGCTTTATCGACTTTATAGAATTTATCCCAGATATGTGCAATATCTGCTTCTGGTATCGGAGTTCCGGTATTAAATACGGATACCCGCACTTTACCGTCTTTTTGAACCATTTTTACCTCTATCACCATATCCCCGCTGACATGATGACATGCATTGCTGACATAATTTTTCACGACCTGCTCTACTTTAAATTCATCTGCCCATGCATAGATATCTTCTTCTGTATGCAGGAGAATTTTTGCCCCTGCCTGATCTGCCATGATTTCCATACTCTGGAGCACACCTCTTACAAGTGCTGTAAGATTAAATCTGTCAAACACAATATCCTCATCGCCAAATTCCAACTGGTTTAATGTCAGAAGATTCTTAACCATCTGATTCATCTTGGAAGCTTCATCCATGATTACATCACAGTAGAATTCCCGGCTCTCCGCATCTTCATTCACACCCTCTTTTAATCCTTCGGCATATCCCTGGATCAGTGCGATCGGTGTCTTTAATTCATGCGATACATTTCCCAGAAACTCATTTCTCATCTTTTCCAGCTTATCTTTCTGTTCAATATCTTTCTGCAGGCTGTTATTCGCCTTCTTGAGCTCCGAAATTGTACTTTCCAGTTTTTCCGACATCCGGTTAAAGTTCTCACCAAGTTCCCCAATCTCATTACTTCCACCACTGGTATATTTCGCATCAAAATCAAGATCTGCCATACGGTCTGATAATCTTGCCAGTTCGCGGATCGGTTCTGTGATACGTTTTGCAAAATACCAGATCAGCAGGATAGATACAACCATCAAAATACTTCCTATATATAATAAGAAACGATTCGATATCGCCGCACTCTCCCGCATACTTTCCACCGGACTTCTGAGCAGGAACTGACTGCCATCATCCAGCTTCCCCACATATCTACATAATAGTTCTGATTCCATGGATCCCATGACTGATTGATCTGGTAAACTTCCGTGGAATCCAGGATTCTGCTTTCTTTCTGTGCCTGATTCAGAAAATATCCCATCATCTGATTCTTCAGCATATTCTTATCATGCACATTTGTATGTACATCATTATCTTTTTCTATGACCAGATAAGAAATATTATTCTTTTCAGCGAAATGAATAAGTGAACTATTTTTCCTTGCACTGTTCCACTTATCTTCATTTGATACATTATTCAGCTTTTCATAAAGCTCTATAAAACGGGATTCCTTCTTACTGATATAATATGGTTCCAGAAATTTGCCATTGATGAACATTAATGTCACTACCAGGCAGATCAGCAGTCCTACAAACGCCATGATCATCTGCGTCTTGATCGAATGATGCCTGTTTTTGATCTTTGCTTTTTTTTCTTCACTTATGATTTTCATTCTTCATCAACCTCAAATTTGTAACCCATCCCCCAGATTGTCTTGATATAATTTCCTTTTTCTCCGAGTTTGCTTCTTAACTTCTTAACATGTGTATCAATGGTTCTTGCATCTCCAAAATAATCGTAATCCCATACATTATTCAAAATTTTCTCTCTTGATAATGCAATGCCCTGATTCTCAACAAAATACGTCAGAAGTTCAAATTCTTTAAAGCTTAATTCAATCTCCTTATCATCAATCTTCACCTGATGTGCCACTTTGTCGATCACAATTCCGCCGGCATTGATCTCATTACTCTCTCCTATTACATTGGCTCTTCTTAAGATTGCATTCACTCTGGCTACCAGGATCTTCGGGCTGAACGGTTTTGAAATATATTCGTCAACGCCAAGATCAAATCCCTGTAATTCGTCTCTCTCTTCTGATCTTGCAGTCAGCATGATAATCGGAACTTTGGATGACTGGCGCACTTCGCGGCATACCTGCCAGCCGTCCATTCTTGGCATCATCACATCCAGGATGATCAGCGCAATATCCTTTACATCATAAAATTGTTCCATCGCTTCCATACCATCTCCGGCTTCGATCACCTGATATCTTTCTCTTTCCAGGAAATCCTTCACCAGTTTCCGCATCCTGCTTTCATCATCTACTACTAATATTTTGATCTTATCCATAAGACCCGGCCCTCCTCTTAAATCTATATTTTCATGATATATTTTTCTTCTATCTTTATTATTATAGCAGAGAACTATGTAGTCTTTGTGAATTTTCCGGTATATAGAATAAAAAGTACCCGCGATATCATATTACTTATGTTATCACGAAGTACTTTTTCTCAAGTTACTCTAAGCAGTAATCATTATTTTTACAACTTCTATTACTTATTCTTCATCTTCTCTTTTCTTTCTCTTAAGTGAGAATCCTCCGATTCCGGCTCCAAGAGATGTTACTGCAAGTCCTAACCATCCAAATAAGCCGGATGGATCACCCGTCTTTGCGGCTTTTCCATTATTTGTATTCGATGCAGATCCTGATCCTGCCTTACCGGATGTGCCACTTGTACCATTCGCTTTCTGTCCTGCGTCCTTTTTCACTAGTGCACTGATTGCTTTATTCAGATTCTCAGTTGCTTTATCCACTGTAGCCTGATCTTTCTTCTCTTTCAGTGCTGTATTAGCCTCAGTCAGTGCTGACTGAAGTGCTTTCCAGCTGTCTGCTGTATAATCCGATTCTTTTAAAGCGCCTGCTGCTTTGATTGCCTTTTCAAGTGCATCTGTTGATACTTCTTTTTTTGGCTCTTCTGCTTTTGCAAGTGCTGCTTTTGCTTTATCCAATGCTGTTTTTGCCTGATCTACTGCTTCCTGGCTTTCTTTTACTTCCAGTGCTGCCTTAGCATTTGCAAGTGCTGTCTGATATGCTGCCCAGCTGTCTGCCGTGTAGTCGGATTCTTTTAATCCGTCTGCTTCAGCAATCGCTGCTTCCAGTGCAGAAGTATCAATCTGTGAAGGTGCCGGGGTTTCACCAGCTACTTTATAAGTAAATGTGAGTGGTGTTGTATAGCCTGTTGCAGTTACTGTGATCTGGAACTCTTTTCCTGCTTCTGCACCAGCGAATGGCGTTGCATCTGTCTTAAGTGTTCCATCTTTATCAATAATCGTTACAGCTCCTCTTCCACTTGCTGCATAATCTTTTCCATCTACATTTACAGATGAAATATTTTTGATATAAGCGTTTAACGCATCTGCATCAGATCCTTCTGCCTCTACAAGTTTCTTATTTTCTGTATCATAAGCTGCCGGCATATCTTTCGTTGTTAACAAGAATGATACTTTGATATCTGCGTATTTTCCTGCTTTATCTTTTACTGTAAGCGTATATTTTCCAGGTGTAACCGCATCTGCTTTCTTGTACGTCAGTGTGCTTCCTTCTAACGTAACATCTAATCCATCTACGCTATACTCTGGGTCAAAATCATCCGGAAGATTCTTCTCTATTGTTGTCTTTCCGTCTGAAACATCTGCATCGGAAACCCTCACTGCACTGTCAGCCTTTGCAAATTTAACCGGAACATAAAGATCAGCGATATCCATTGTGTAGATGCCATCTGTTGTATAGTATTCGATACTGTCAATGGTCTTGCCCATCATAGATTTGTAATGTTCGGATGATGTCGGGCAATTGTGTACTGCATCTGTAAATCCTGTACTCCATGCAAGCTCATTTCCTCTCCAGATATTCTCCAGATGACGCATACCATAAGATGTTCCGTCGGTTGTCTTTACAACTACTGCGTTGACATTGGATGATGTGATCTTATCCTCCGGAAGTCCGTCAAGGTTCAACTGGTAATCGCCATAAGAAGACTCTGTCAAGAGTTCTGCTGTCACGCCTTCAAGCTTTGTTGCTTCCTGCCCTTTTACTTCGCTGAACACAAGATTCCCTCCTGCATCAGCAGATACTTCCTTGTAATTAACAGGTGTCTCTGACAGTGTATAGTATGCATAGCTTTCATTCTCAAACAGTGCGTCTTTTCCCTTGTATTCGGTTGTGGTTGTCTTTCCACGGTTTGTCACTGTGATTGATACCGAATCGGAATCTGTTACCTGTTTGTACTTGCTAAGATCTACAGAACTGTCTACCTTTACCGGATATGTGATTCCTGTGATGTCGCTTCCGTCTGCATTCACATGGTAGGAACCTCCTGCAAGGGAACCTGTACGTGTCTTATTCTTTGTGGCTGAAGTAAATGCATCCACTTTCACATCATTGTTTGTTGTCTCAGCTTTGTAGAATACATCGTATGGAATGTTCATGAGGACATATACATCTTTTTCTGCTTTTACAAGATTATTGATTGCATCTGTCAGATGTGTAGTCTGCTCTTTTACTTCTGACTCTGTTGGTTTGTCTTTTGCAAGCAGATCTTTTGATTCTGTTAATTCTGTCTGCAGATTCCTCCAGCTTTCTGCTGTATAGTCTGATCCGTTCAAGGCTTCAGCTTCTGTTACCTTTGCTCGCAATGCTGCAATCTCTTCTGCTGTTGCTGTCTGTTCTTTTGCTACGATATTTTCTGCTTTTGCTTCAAACTTATATACGTAATCTTCATATCCAAGTGCTCGTACTGTCAGTTTCCAGTATCCTGTTCCATCTGTTCCTTCCGGTAACTGGCATCTGAGCGAATCTGTCAGTCCAAGCTGGATTCCCATTGACTTGTGCATCCAGTTATCGGATGCGAATTTTGTTCCGAATGTTCTCAGTGGCGTGCTATATGTGCTGTCATTTCCATAGTATGTCCATGTCACTGCCTGCATGTTTGCTCCGAGATCTCCGTAATTCCCGTTAATGTCTACTCTCAGGAATTCTCCGTATGATCCACTTGCATCTTTTACTGTAGGTTCTACTCCTGTTGCTGTCTTTAATGCCTGGTCTTTGATTCCGGATTCTGTTCCTTCGTTCTTTTCTTTCTGTGAATGTGACTCCATCTCCTGATTTTACCGCTTCTTTCAGTCCGTATGTGTTAGCTGTTACGTTTGCTTTCTCTGTATAAGAACTCAGTTTTACCTCTCCGAACCACCAAACATTGTCTCTCCGTTTCTACTACTGTGTATTTCTCTTTTAATGATGTAAGATCTGATGTTTTTACTTTTACCGGTACATATTTCAGACCTGATACTTCATAATGATCCAATGTCTTTCCGGCTATTGTTTTATTCTTTGAATCAAACGCTACTGTACTTCCATCTGTTAATACAAGCTCTGTCTGCGATTTCCATCCTGCTAATTTATAAACATTTCCTTCTACGTCATATATTGTTGCTATACACTGGAAACTTCCTCTGTGTAAACCGTGGTTTGCTGTTGCTCTGGTTACAACATCAAATGCTCCCTTATCAGATTCACCACGTGAATCTTTTTCATTCGATGATGCTGTGTTTCCTGCCTGGTATACGCCTTCATTTGCCCAGTACTCTGCCCATGTCATTCCTACATATACATAAGAGTACGTTTCTTTCGCTACTGCCTTCAGGTTACCGATCGCACTATCAAGATTCCTTTTCGCTGTATCAACTGCATCCTGCGATTTCTTATCAGCAAGTGCTGTTTCTGCGGACGTAAGTGCTGTCTTTAATGCACTCCATGTTTCAGCTGTATAATCGCTTTCTTTTAATACTTTTGCTTTCGTGATTGAAGCTTCCAAAGCTGACGTATCAACGGTTACTGCTGTACTCGCTCCCCGGTGCTGACTGAATTGCTGCCAGTGCAGCTTGTTTAACAGCATGTGAAGTACACGTAGCTTTGCTTACAACATCCCAATTATTAATGGTATCTTCTGTAGCAGCTTTTCCAATCAGAGATGTATATCCCGGATAAGTAACTCCTTTTATCGTTTTTCCATCTTTCGCCCAATTAAAATAACTATCACTTTCTTTGTCATATGTAGCTCCTGGTGTTACTTCTATTCCTGCAATTTTTCCTCCACTCACCTGAACAGAAACATTTACATCATATTCGCTCCACCCTTCCTCTTGTTCATCAATAACATGCTTTGTACTGGTATAAGTTCCATCTTTTGCCACCTGCTCTTTCGTTACCGCCATCGCCGGTACCGCCGGACAAATGCTGGCTGCCATCGTCGCTGACATGGCAACTGCCATTACTTTGGTCTTCATTTCTTTCTTTTTCATAAAAGCCTCCTTAATGAAAATATTTATTATTAAGTTAGTATTTTCTAACTTATAATCAAAAAAAATTTTACTAATCAGACATGTGCATTTTCCACACATGTCTGCATATTATGTTATTTTATACTCCAAGCCAGATACATAATCCAAGTAATATCAACGCTCTTAAAATTGTAAACCATATTTCATTGCCTCTGATCTTTTCACTCCGCAGTGAATATTCTTCTTCGGACATGTATCTATACATTTCTGGCACTGAAAACAGTCGCCTTCTACTTTCCAGGAACCATCCGTCGGAAGTCCGATATTCGCCGGACATTTTCTGGAACATGCACTGCACTTTGGAATGCAGGATTCCCGGTCTCTGTGAAGTGCAAATATCGGTAACACCGGAACCAGTGAGAATACGGCTCCCATCGGGCAGAAATTCTGCAGAAAAATCTTTCCTCCAGACACATTCCGACAATCAGAAGTACCAGAATGACCAACCCTATGAGATATCCATTCAGTTTAAAATTTCCTGCATGTATCATGGAAAATACATCCCAGGGACTTGTTCCCTGTGCTTTACTGTATACACCGCCATAGCACATAAATACGATGATTGCCAAGATCATGTATTTTAGATATACAAGTCTGTCTGCAATCCGGTCCGGAATCTGCACCGGTTTCTTTTTCATTTTTTTGCAGATCAGTCTGTATAATGCATTCACTCCATCGCCAAGACTTCCAAATGCGCAGGCAAATCCACAGAAGAATCTTCCGAAAACAGCAGTATATACACACACCACAATAAGTACAGTAACAAATGATGTCAGCGCCACTTTTTCACCTGCACCAATCTGTGTAAATATATATTTCACACCTGCAAATGCTGCCGTGTATACCGACGGAATAAAGATAAAATACAGCAATTGGATGATTGCCCTTATCCATATATGTATCTTTTTCAATTGTTTTGCATTCATTTATTTTACCGCCTTTTCTAATGCCTGTTTTACCGCATTCTTAATTCCTGTAGAACTGAACGTTGCACCACTGATCGTATCTACTTCTGCACTTTGCGCATCCAGAATCTTCGGTATAATATCTTTCGCCATAGTCAGATAAGAACCATCTTCTCCATCAGCAGAGACCATATTTACTTCCTTAATCTTCTGCTTTTTTACTATTACTTCCACTTTAACAGTTCCACCAAATCCATCCGCTTCTCCGGTATATGTCCCGTCTTTATAAGAACCGTTTTTTGAATCCTGACCTTCTAAATTTTCCGTATTTTCAATTTTGGCTTTCAGTTTTGCAATTTCTTCATCTTTTGCTCTGGCTTCCAACACAGAATTATATCCCAATATCAATCCGACGATCACTACAACACTCATCAGGCGCATCCAGAATTCTCTCATTCTTCTCTTCCTTTCACTTGGTCTCTTTTTACTGTCTTTTTGCAGAAAGCAATGCGTTCTCACACGCATCCAGAATTGCTTTTGAAGTGCAGGTTGCACCCGATACTACATCAATTCCTTCTGTATTACCTTTCTCGATCAGCTGGCTTGTCACGCCTTTTTTATTCGATGTTCCGTTTGCCGCACGAAGGATATATCTGCTTCATTTGATGAATCGCCGTCCCTTTACATCGGTAACAGCAACAATCTTGTCATCGCGCACTGTCACTTGTAACGTCAGATTATAGGCCGTGAAGTCTTCGTCCTCATCCGGTCTGCACAGCGCACGTCCTTCATAGATACCATTTTTATATACTGTAGTATCGTCTTTGCCATCGTCTTTTTTCTCCAGTAGTGCCAGTGCCTGGTTCAGATTCTCAAGAGCCTGGTCCACATCTTCCTGACTGATCTCTGTCTTATCTGCATCAAGCAGCTTCTGTGCATCTTCCATTCTGGTCTTAAGAACTGCACAGGTTGCTTCTGTATAATCCTCTTGATTCAGTTCTTCTGCTTCTTTCATCACTTTTTCAAGTTCTGAAGTATCAGCCTCTTTTTTATCCGGCCCCGTTACCTGTCCGTTTGTTACCTTTTCTGCTTCTTTTAATGCATTCTTCACTGCATTTATAAGACCATTCGAACTGTAAGTCGCCCCAGAGATTACGTCCACATCCGTACTCTGTTTTTTCATAATATTTTTTACTACATCCATTGCACGGTTAAAGAATTTTTCATCATCATGATTCTTTGTTACGAGTACTGCCTTGATTGATTTATCCTGAAGAACCACTGCTGCTTCTATCTCACCGTTGTATCCTTCTGCCGTTCCGTAATAAATACCTTCTTTATACGGGAAATTTCCTTTGACAGTTGTATTCTCTTCCGTCTTAGAAGTATCTTCCGTCTCCGTATTCGAAGGCTGTGAATTCCCGCTTACCGCCGCCTGACGGAGTGTATCTCTTACCGCACTCTTGATTCCGTTCGAACTGTAAGTCGCTCCGGAGATTACATCTACATTTGTACTCTGCGACGAAATAATATTGCCGATCAATGCTTTTGCACGATTCAGATAACTGCTGTCATCATGATTCTCCACAATCTCAACAGACGCAATCTTTCCTCCACTAATCACAACCTTAACTTTCAAAGTTCCCCCGAATCCGTTCCTGTTCCATAATAGGTTCCATCTTTATACGCTGCCGCATCCTGTACGTCAGCCAGTGACAGTGCACTTCCCTGTGCCGCTGCATTTCCGGACTTGGATTCTCCCGTCTCTCCACTGTCTTTTTCTCCTGTCAATGCATTCTTTACCGCACTGATAATGCCATTAGAGCTAAATGTTGCGCCAGACACCACATCCACATCCAGCGTCTGTCCTGCAATGATCCTGTCTATCACTGCTTTTGCACGGTTAAAGAACGCTGCATCGTCCGAAGAACTTAAGATATCAATTGCCGTAATTTGTTTATCTTTGATCGTTACCGCAACAGTCACCTCGCCGGCATAACCGGTACCTGTTCCTTTATAGATTCCGTCTGCCAGATCAAAAGAACCTTTTACCTTGCTTTCTGTCTTCTCCGCTTCATCTGCATCCGTTGTCTTTGTCTCTTTCGTCTGTGCCTGAGCTTCATAAACCGGTGCCTGATAGCCGCTTAATGACACCCCGATACAGGCTGCGACTACAATCGCCGAGGCGGCCGGTGCACCCTGTTTTATTTTTTTGATTACTTTTTCTTTATCCATGTCTTCCCCCTCTACTTTTTCATTACATTTACCTTATAATCCGATTGAAAATCATCTGCAATTCCTTCTGATACATATAATTGATCGTCATCTGTAAGCAGGATCACATCAAATTTATCACTATACTTCTTCCAGAATTTCTCTGCTTTTTCTTTTCCCATGATAAAAAGCGAAGTAGATAATCCATCCGCAAGTGTTCCGTCATCACTTACGATTGTCACAGAAGTCAGTCCATTCTCTGCCGGATAACCGGTAGACGGATCAATGATATGGTGATAGTTCTTCCCATTTTTTCAAAGTATCTCTCATATCCGCCGATGTGATAACCGCCTTGTCCTTTGCCTGCAGGATTCCAAGATAATTTCCGTCTTCATCCGGACTTTCTACCGCAACTTTCCATGCGCTTCCATCTGGTTTTGCACCAAGAAGCTGTACATTTCCTCCAAGACTTACCAGACCGCTCGTCACACCGCACTTTTTATAAATCTGCATAATCCTTGACGATGTATATCCCTTCGCAATGCCTCCGAAATCAATTTTCACATTCTTAGGCAGCGTGATTTTTTTTGTCTTTTGTCGGTAATTGGATCTTCGATGCATCTACATTCTTCAGTAACGCACTCAGTTCATCCTCCGCAGGGATCCGGTAATTCTCCGTTAAATCCCCATGCATCCATGACCGGATAGATAGATATGCAAATACTCCTTTTGTTCTGTTTATAAAAATGCTTGAAGATGGTGTGTTGGAAATTATACAGGACGCACCAAAGGGAGAAACAAATTATCGCCGGATATTAAGAAAAACGAATGAAATAATAACCACAGCAAAGAACCGCTGCTAATCGATGGAAACGGGCACCCCAACCAATGCAACAGCGGTTTTTTTTACCGTTTTTTCCTCTGGCTGATAGGCGTTCCCATTTTCTTTGATTTTTTGAGAATCCGAATCAGCCAGCGAAATTCTTCG
>ENA-OQHY01000669-OQHY01000669.1-human-gut-metagenome-genome-assembly--contig:-NODE-669-length-18467-cov-2.426881_pt1 | contig 18467 bp, 32 predicted proteins | sample MGYA00242570_ERZ504733 | MGnify/ENA primary metagenome ERZ504733 (study PRJEB26092, sample SAMD00036219) | human gut metagenome | host: Homo sapiens | study: EMG produced TPA metagenomics assembly of... | reverse complement strand
GACACATCCGATTAATTCCACAAGACTTTTACTCTTCCATTTTCCACTCTTCCATTCTAAGTACCCATTCCCACGCTCTCGCACATTCGTCACCTGCCATAGCAATATATGCTCCTACAGCCAGAAGTCCCATGTGTATTCCGAGAAAATATGTTCCGCCACTGTAAAATAATACATAAATACCGCACCTAACATAACCGGAAAAAACTGCATCTCCACTCGTTTTTTAATGCCTGACCATATACAAGGTTTGTTACCCTTCCAAATTCAAGAAATATATCTACTATTAACAACTTTACCACAAGATTTGTCATCTGTATATCATCGGTAAATATATGCACTATAAAATGCCCGGCCAATGCAAATGTTACAGAAAAGCATGTCGCTGTGATGATTCCGTATATCGCAGCTTTTCTCGTTCCCTTGTTACATTTTTCAAACTCTTTTGCTCCAATTCTCCAGCCGGTCATAATTGCATTTGCCTGAGCAAGAGCAGCTCCCACACAATACGAGAAATTTGCAATCTGTACAGCATATGAGCGAGCTGTAACATTCATTCCATCCACATCCATCTGATTCATAAAACGCACAATCAAGGTCATTGCGATGTTGTAAAGTGCAGTTTCAAGTGCAGAAGGAAAACCTATCTTAACAATCTGCGCAAATATCTTTCTTGCTGTAATCCGCTCAGGACTCTGCTTTGCTTTTATGAGCACAGCCCCCATGCCAGCTACAATAATAAGATTTACAACTCTCGAAATAACTGTGGCAACGGCAACTCCCATTACGCCCCAGTTGAATACAAATAAAAATACTGAATTAAGTATTATATTAAAAACATTTCCAACAACAGTTCCTATTAAAGAATGCTTTGTATATCCAAATACTCTCAAATAACTGGAGAAAATAGGAATAAGTGCATTTAAAAAACATGTGCCACCGACAATTCTAAGGTATATTTCAGCTGGCTCAAGCAAAGCCGGAGCAATACTTACGATTCTAAGCATCCCACCAGAAAAGGCAGCAAGAATGATAGACATTATGATACCTATCAACGCGTTGAATATAAGTCCAAGTTGTCTTGCCTGATATGCAATCCCCGGTCTTCCAGCTCCAATATTTTGTGACATAACAGCTATCATACCCGATGATATTACTCCAAACATAATAATAAAAACGCCTATATATGTATTGGCTGTTCCCACTGCTCCTACAGCCTGGTCACTTACAGATGATAGCATAAGCGTATCGACCATACCGGAAAGCATATAAAATAAAGTTTCTAAGCATATTGGCACAGATAGCTGTGTTAATGTTTTTCTTTTAGCTTCCATGTTTTTCTCCTCACATACAATTCAAGACTGCCACATCAATAATACGATATATTTCTATGTGATTCTTGTATAATATCATGCGAAAATTGCACTATTTCTATTTAATCTTGAAAAGTACTAGGGCAAGCTATATAAAACAGGGTCTAATCTTATCATCATCACACCACATAACCACTCAGTATATCCAGTAGCGTTTTCAGATTATTTATAACCTCTTAAGTACTTGTCTGATTTCATATTTATTTCTTAATCCAGTGCGTAATAGAATCGCAAATAAATTGTATAAATAGCTGTCCTTAGCATAATCCATAAACAACGCTTGCTATTCTCTTGTCAGTGCTATTCTCTCTTTCTTTGCCTTGGTTTTCTTCGGTATTTCCGCACCCGCAGCCACATTTTCACTGATTAGTTTTCTTTTCTTCGCTGCTGCCAAACTTCCATGTACAATACAGGAGATAACCACCATTGTTGATTTACTGTAGTTGCGTTTCTTCTGGATACGCTTATACATCTTCTCGATGATATCCAATGTCAAATCTTGCAACTGTATTCTTCCGATTTCATCTTTAATAGCTGAATCGTACATATCTGTGTAAGTCTGCCATGTACCTCTCTTTCGATAGACCTTTACATTATCTTCAAGCCATTCCTGCATCCATTCATCGAAAGTCATATTCTTCCGGGCGATGTACTGGCCGTGTTCTACCTGGTACCTTGTCTCTGTCATTTTCTTCTGCGTCTCAGTTATATTCTTCCCATGTACAATATAGGTTTCACCTTATACATGAAACGTCCCTCAAAGCCATCACTCCGCTGTCTGATTCCTTTCGGAAGCTTTCTTCCTCTCTTATCAACTGCCATGTACTTCTCCTTTCCAAAACATCCGACATTTACCTTTATAGAATAGGGCTGTGAGCCTTTAACCGCCTATCACAGCCCTCTTTATTACCTCTACATAGTTTTTACATAGCATACTATCTAAAGCTTAAAACTGAATCTATGAACTCTCTATTCTTCTGCTGCCAGTTTTCTTACAAACGCATAGATCATATTAATTGCTTTCTCTGCCTCGATACCTTCTACCGTCTTAACAATGAATTTCTTCTTGCTCTCCATCTCCTGTGTATGAGTTTCTCCGGCTGAATCTGTATTACTATCTCCGGCCGACTCCTCTTCCGTAATATCATCAGTATCTAATATGTCTATGGTCTTGGTCAGCTTCTGTTCGAATCCTCTCACGTAATCATGAGCAATTGAAGAGTTCTGATAAATCCGATTACGGTTCATCATAAACAATGCCCCGTCATTTACTGATTTTCCTACAATATCGGAATTCTCCTGTACTACTTCCAACGTATAGAGCACCTTATCAAGATCCATTAAAATTCCAGAAAGCTATCCGATTGCTTCTGTCTCTCTTCGCTTCATATCCCTGATGATTTCGGTTGCCATTGTTGTTCCTGTTGTGTTTTCTTTTTTACTCATATCTGTATTCTCCTTATCTTCCTGTAAATGCTTTACTTATTAGTCTCTTTCACCTTTGTTGCTTGCTTCTGTTCTTCTACATTTTTGTATGTTACTGCAATAAAAAATCCCTCTTTGGTTAAATATTCCATTGTAAAATCTCCGATTCCATAAGCATTCTGATATCTGGAATCTGCTCTGTCTGCAAATTCAACAGCCCCACTTCCCAGTAGTCTTATCGCTTCGCTTTTTGGAATCACATCCTTATTACCGATAAGAACATGAATTTTTATCAAATAGTGCTGTTGCTGTTAATTTATTCATCATTTTTATTCCCACTCCTTCAAAAAGTTTTTATGAATGTACGCAAATACTTGATCGTATCTGTATCTTCTATGTTTTCAATCATTTGTCGCAATTCTTCTTTATACTCCGTCACTTCTTTATTCTGCTTCATGCTCTCACCGCCCTTACCGTTCTTTGACTGTCCCTAATAAATTCTCGGCTATTCTATGTATCAATTTTAACAGACGTAAATCTTCACTTTCCTTTACCAGTTTGAGTATTCTGTTCTTGTACCATGTTATTTCTTCGTTCTTCATGCTCTAACTCTCCTTTTCTTTTAAATGCGTCACATATATATGTATCAGCTTCAACCACTGCAGATTATTGCTTTCTTGCACCCTTTTAACGATGGCATCCTTGTACCATTCCGTTTTTTTATTCTCTTCCATCTTCTTACCACCTCTTCTCATACAATTGCCTGTACCTGTGATTTTCCAAAGAACCGGGCGTTATATACTGCTCCATCACCTTTAGAATCCCATATCAACGAACATCCAAACAATGCTCTTGAGCCGTGTATTACTTCATATCCAAGCTTTTTCCACCCAGACCATGTATTTGTATCCTCAGTGATTCCCAATGCCTTTTTGCTCACCTCAATGCGTTTAGCGTTGACTTCTTCCGCTTTTGCTGACAGCCATGCTCTGTGAAGTGCTTCACTAAATTTGATATTGTACTTTCGGTAAATCTCCCATGCTTTCAACATAATCCTGCTAAGATTGTATTTCATCTTTCCGACAACTCCTTTCTTATAAGTCTTAGAAAGCTTCCGATCAAGTCATCTTCCTGACTATTGCTAAACACCCGGGTCGCTCACAGGTATATGGACTTTGATTTCACATCTTTTCTGGATGTTCGTTTGCTTTCTCTTAACTTGTGATTATATTATATATCTATTTGCACCAATAGTCTATTGACATTCCATCTATATTTGCACCAATATATTTGTGATATTTCTATATTTACATCAATAGACATATATGTTATAATTAACTGTAATGGAAAAGTGAACTTTTATCTTCCTAAAAAAGTAAAAAAAGAAGGTGATAGAATGGCAGAAGAATCCAAAATAAGTAAAGCTCAGCAAAAAGCCGTAAATAAATATGTGAAAAATAATTATGATCGAATAAACGTCACTTTCCCTAAAGGTCAAAAAGAACTAATAAAGGCTCATGCACAAAAACATAATGAAAGTGTAAATGCTTTCATTATCCGCTCTGTTAATGAAGCTATAGAACGTGATTCATAAAAACTCCATCGTTTAGAAGGATGTCATATATGAATTTTGTCGGAAAAATATTGAATGTATTTAAACTTCCAGAAAACCAAAATGCCTCAGATTTTTCATTAACAGGAAAAAGCAATCATACCATCTAGCAGCCTAAAAAAAGCTGATATAATATATTTTAAAAACGGACAAATGTATAAAACCTCCCCACCCGATGCCCGCAGTTGGTACGATGCAAAGTTTCTTGTATCTGATGGGGAAAAATACAACTTAGAATCTATACATGATTTATGCCAGATTCCTGTTCCAACTTTTGCTTCAACAGATATAATGCATGGTTATGGTATTACAGGAAGTTTGGAATATGTTTTAAAAATGAAAGCAGGTAACCTAAGAAACAATGGATTCATCGAAGAATCTGATTGTTTATATAAACGCATTCATCTTTTTTTAGCTGCTTCCAATAATTGTTATAGATTAAAAGACTATTTAAATTATTCTCACATTCTACTCACCGAATGTAAATTACAAGAGTACGAGCAAGAAAAGCAATTGATCAATGACTATGTAAAAAATATTCCGAATAAGCCAATTGATCTTTTAAATCTACACAAAATATCATTAGACCATGCCCTTAAAGATTGTAAAAAATATCATACTGATTATGTAGTAATGAGTGCTCATCTCAGTTGCTGTGCGGAATGCAATAAATTGCAAGGTCGCGTTTATAGTATTTCTGGAAAAAGTAATATTTTCCCTAAACTTCCCGATGTAATTATGAAAACCGGAAGAGTTCACCCTAAGTGCCGTCATAATATTTCTACTTATTTTTTTAACAATGATGGAACAGATACTATTAGAGATAAAAACGGTCACGATGTCGATGCTATCAAAGCGAGCCAGCGCCCCTATATAGATGATCGCTCTGATTCCGAAAAAGAATCCTATCGTAATTACCTCAAAGAAAAAGAAAATGAATATCAAAAAGGCATTGATGAAATTGAATATTACACTATTCGTGCCACTTTACCTGATATTGCCCCAAAATCATTCGGTGGTTATCGTCGCATGAAAAATCAACAGACAAAAAATTATCTTAAAATTGCTAAAATTGCCGAGGGGAATGGAATAAAAATTTCTGAACACATAAAATAATTTATACTAACTTTATTTTCTGATCTGCTTGAATCTATTTATCAGATATGCTATATTTAAGACACAAGAGGGAAACCGCAAGCGGCTACCCTTGAATTATTGAACTAACTAAACTATGTAGTCGTCAACTATTCGCAGTAGTTGGCGGCTATCTTCGTTTTCCCTTGAAAATCTCATAACAAAGACCTACAAGGGCAACAATGAATATACAAAACTGAATCATATCAGAATATGTAACCATCGCATCGCCCTCCTTTCTTTCGTCTGGAGGTGTTTTTATCCCTCCGAAGTTGGAGGGTAGCCGCCTGCTTTTGGTTTCCCTGTCCGTATCATATCACAGCATTACCAAACAGGCAACTATATTACTCCCATTAGTATAATTCTATTCTTCCATCTCTATATCACGCATCAGCAACAATCGTTCCACTGTTTCAAGTGTTTTTCTCCTGTATCCTTGAAAATCCTTTCTCTGCATCGGGATCCAGTTCTTTTTATACATCACATCATAACCGATACCCAGTTTTAAACACGTAAACAGCTCTGCTGCTATGTCCTCATTGGTCAAGACTGCTGCCCGTAAAAGCAATACTAAGTCTTCGCCCCTTGCTTCTTTGCAGAATTTCACAAGCTTATCAACCTCTATGTGATTGATTCCATAATCCGACATAGATCTGACTCTTACTCCTCGTTCCATTTACCTACCTCCCAAGTTCGAATACATTCTGTCCGTTGGACATCTGCATTTCTTTTGCTGTATTAATAAGCTGTTCAAGTACCGTTCTGCTATCCAGATTTACCACAAGTTTTATCATTCCTGTACCTTTGTAACTTTCTTCGCTTACGATTTTTCTTAACAGATTTTCCGGCATCTCCAAGTTGTTTCCTCTTGTCTGGTCACCAAGAACCGCCAAGAACGGATTTCCGGCCGGAATAACCGCCCCTTGTGCAAGGTAAGGAACCCTCGTAAGTTCGCATGAGAAAGATTGATTCCTTTACCACCGATACCTGGAACCCAATCCGGCACCTTAATATGATTCAATCCATCAATCAGATTATTAATCGCTTTGACAATCGTCTGTCCCATTGCATTAAACAAAGCAATAACCTCATTGACTGGGGTTTTGAATATCGAAAAAACCAAATTAGCAACTCCACGTAATATACCCAAAACTCCTTTTAGTGCCATATCTATATTTCCTGTAAATGCTCCTTTTAAGAACGTAATAAATCCAGAACATATCTGCTTTATACTGTTAAAAATACCTTTTACGGTACTTAATAAAACTTCTATTCCCTCTCCCAATACTCCGAGTTGAGCATTCCAATCAACGGAAAATACTCCTTTTATCCAGTCCATAAGTTTCGACATTGCAGCTTTAAGCTGATCCCAGTGAGTGATTATTAATACAATAGCTGCAACAGCTAACGCAATGGCAATAGGTATTACATTTGAAGCAACTGCAAATCTATCGAAAGCCGCAACGATCATAGAAATTGCTCCAGATAATCCCCCGGCACCAGTGAATACGCCTATAAGACTTGTAATGGCACTTCTTATTCCAAGTACAAGAGGTGATATCTTCGATGATACAAAGGCTCCAAGCAGTGCAGCTCCAATGGCATCTATAATCCATTGATGCTCTCCGAGAAAATCAAACAAACCCGCAAGTAGATTAATAAGGAACGGAAGTCCATTTTCTATCAAAAACTTAAGCATTGGTAAAATGATATTCGTATACAGTCTTTCTAAGAAACTTCCAATAGCTTCTATCAGCGGTGACATAGATTCAAACAGATTCTTAATCGAATTAAGTAACGGGTAAAAGTCCAAAGATCCCGCCCACTGAGCCGTATCCCACACAAGACGATTGATGATATCAAGTACCTTTTGGAAAGCATCTGCTATAGCCTGTATAATGGCCGTTCCTACGGCGTTTTTATTCCATGCTATATCTAATTGCCTTGCGATATTCCCGACCGTTGTAAGCAGTCCCTGTGCGATCTGTAACATGGTAGACAGTATCTGTGTGCCTGTACCATTCGTCCAGACTTCCAACATACTACTGCCGACACTCTTTGCCAGTGCTCCAAGTTCCGATAATGCATACTTAGCAGCATCAATTGTGTTCTTTCCCTCACGTTCCCACGCTTCTTTAAATGGTTGGAATATCTGCCCCAGTACATCCTTGATTTTTTCAAAAATCGGCGGTGCATCTATTGGAACTTCTTCAAACATTTTGCTGATCGGTGTTCCGTTTGCACCGGATCCAGACGGTGTTGTGTCGGTATCCTTATTTGTTGCGTACCGATTAATTTCATCGAGCGGTGACAGGTAGTCTTTCGCTGCTTTTGTGGCTTTTTTCGTAGACTTGGCGGTTTTGTCCAGACTGGCAGCATAATCTTTTTGTACTGCCAATGCCTTTGTGTATGTTTTATTCCCGGCAAGATACCCGAAAAACATTCCTACATAGGTTATGGCTGTGCTGATAAGGTCAATGAATCTTGACAGTATCGGTGTGATAACGGTTAGAATCGGATTGAAAGCCGTAGCAAGTGAATTTTGTAATCTGATAAGACTTCCCCACAAAAACAGATAAACAACTATTGGTTCCGTTGGAATACTGAGCTAAGTTATCAAATCCGGCCTTGATTCCACTCATTACTCCCGAAAACGCCCGCATTACAATGTTCATTAGTAAGCCTGTTTTATCATTCGTAACATACTAAATCTTGCGTTATCAACTGATTTTTCGGTCTTTTTCATATTTCCAGTAATCTTTCCGCCGGCTACTCCAAATCTCCCCTCTTCTTTTGTTGTCTTTTTTAATTCATCCTGGTATTTCTTAAGTGTTTCGTTAATCTTCGCTATACGTCTTGTATTCGAATCAAATTCTTTATATCCACTTCCAATACCCGCAGATTTCAGTTCGTTCTGTCTTGCTTGTAATCTCTCTAATTCACTATTAAGATTTACGATTCTCTTACTTCCGACTTTTGCATTATCACCGATAGCCTTTAGCCGATTTGCTTCTACGGCTGCTTCAACTTCTTTCGCCCTTGTTTCTTCAAGTTTTCCATTAATTTCCGCAATTTTCCGTTCGTTTTTTCGTTCGTTTTCTAACAACTTATTCAGATAAGAGTTGTATGTATCTGCTATTGATTGGTACGATGTATGCAACTGTTTCTGCATATCGGAAAGTTTTTTCTCGGCAGCAGTCAGCTTTTCCATATCCGCTTGCGCTTCTTTAGTATTTACGCCAGAAATAAAAGCTTTCCCTGATGCCTCCAGATCATCAAGTTCTGACTTTGCGTACTTAATCACATTTGCAAGATCTTCTATGTCATACTGCATTTTCTTATATGATGTGTCTATTGACTTTCCACCTGTAGCTCCGAAACGTTCTTTTGCATCGTTAAGTCGATTGAGCTTTTCTTGTGCTTGTTCGATCTGTGCTGTTATCTCTTTGTATTCCGTAGTCGGAATCCGTTGATTCGCATAAGCAGCCACCTTTTGCCGTAAGGATTCTACTTTTTGTTCCTGCGTACTGTACTCATCATTTAGCCTCACAAAAGAATCTATCTGGTTATTAAGAGTCTTTTTTACATTACTTCCCAATGTATTTACTCTGTCTGCTGCCCGATGCACTCCCGCTTCAATTTCTGCGGTACCCGCCTTTATGCCATCGGTTCTGATTTTTGTGTTAATAACAATACTTCCATCTTCTGTCATGTATCGTCCTTTCTACCGCTTACTGTTAACGGTTAGCGGGCAACTCCAAACGTTGCCCGGTTATTCCTTATATTTTTTTAATCCATTCCTCAAATAGATCATTTAACTTATCAAAAAATTCAAGGTAAAGTGTATATGATGGCTTTTGCACTCCGAACACCTTTTTGCAAGCTCCTTTTCCAAATAGTTTTTCGAACTCTATAGCGAATTTACCATCCAATGTTTTATAAATCTGGTCTTTATTGTGCGGCTTTCGCTCTTCCTCTTTCTCCGCTTGCCCCAACAATTTCAACATTTTTCTTATAGCTTTTCCTGTTTTTTCTATTCCGGTCGGAAACGCAATCGAAATATGCCCGTTTTGAACTTTGATAACTTTCTTTCCATCAATTCGATATGTTTTTCATTCTCTCTCTCCTTTCTGTCCAGATTCACCCATATCAGAGCATTAGTGCAGAAATTAAGAAACTCTATTGTAAAAATCGCCAATAAAATAATTGTTAAAAATACCTTCATGTTCTTTCTCCTTTTCTATTCAGTTAATTGTTCCAAACTTCATTTGCTGTAATATTCAGAGCATCAAGGAAGTTATCTTGTCCCTGTTCTCCTGGCATATTCTCTTTAAATCGGATCTCTAACTTTGTCAGTTCCAAGTCCATCCGCTGATTATCATTGAACCGCTTCATGAGCAGTTGTGCCGCCTTGGTTCTGTCAGCTATAGCCGGATCTAATCCGAACTGCTCTGCTATATCTCCTCGCATCACAGATGTAAGGAATTCCAAGACTTCCTCTGTCGTTGCCACTTCTTTGCTTTTCGCTTTATTCAATACCTCTTTCATGTACTCAACAATATTCGGCTTTGTCAAATTCAGCGATCCTATTTGTCTTGCTGACCGCTCACTGTATCCGGCTTTCTTTGCCGCATTTGTTATGTTTCCAGAGATCAGAAATTCCAATGCGAATTTCTTTTGCTTCGATGTAAGTTTTTCTTTCATCTATCCACCGTCCCATTCTATCGTTGAATCAAGTTCATCACCTCCGCTGTCTTTTTCTGCAATATGGGTTTTAACCTTTGCCTTTCTCAGCAATCAAATCATCCCCCCGTTATCTTTTTCCCTATATGTTCCAGATGTCATGTTTTATCGTTCAGTGCTATATAGTTCATTTACCTTAACATTTGTTAACATATCAAAGCTTTTTGCTTACGCTACTTGCTATATCTCCTCAAACTGTTATGCCAAATGTTTGCATTTTTCTCACCATTCCACCCGGTACGACCATAATAATCCCTCTTCTTCACTCTCCGGGATCCTCACGCACAACGTCTCCTGTACGCCATACAACTGCGCTAAGTCAATAATAAGCTTTTTCATTGATTCTATCGTCCTCGCACACAGCTTGATTCCTACCGCCTTTGTGTTATCTCTGAGCCTTACTTCTTTCAACAGTACATCCGCTACCCAGATCTTCCCCCTCTTTTCAATGCAAATTCCCTGTATGAAATACCATTTTACTATCCTTTTTCTTCTTCTTATCCTCAATTCCACCATTGCCACGCACCTCCCAACATGTTAAAATGATTGAAAGGTGTTCTGCTGCCAACTTTGCCCGGTAATGGCAGCAGGATGTGTATATCTTATTCGATTCCAGACTGTAACGTTGCTTTTAAATTTTGTAACCGGTCATTGCATTGCTGAGATATGCCCGTAATCTCTTCATTTACCTCTATTTTTGCCGTTTCTCCTTTTAATGCAATCTTCATTGCCTCTTGATTTTTCTGCTGAATCTGAGCCGAATATGCGTTTGCATTGGTTTGGTCAATTAATTGCTTTAAATTATCCGGCATTTTCTCATATTCTTCTTGTCGCTTTGCCTCAGTACGATATGTACGCATAAAATTGGATGATGCCACCTGTCCGTTATATTCTTCGTCCATCGCCCATGATCGTAATTGTCCCGGAGAACCAACCGCCTTTTGAACCAACGGCGGTAACTTGGAAAACTCTGATTCTGAATTGTATGAACTATTCCGAATCGCCTTTTCAACAAGCGTCCACGCTTCGAGTTCGTTCATTTGCTTTGGTGTATGAAGCGATTGAACCAAAGCAATCAACTGCCCCAGTGCCGGTGCAAATCCACTTGTATCCGACCGTAAATATGCCAGAAACGCTTGCTGTGCCAAATCAAACGAAATATCTGATAATGCTAAATGCCATGTATTGACCGTAACAGTCTTGTCCAACGGCTTATAATTTGGATACGCCCCCTGCATCATCATCAATAGCTTTGCCGCTTCTTCCCTAAGCATGTAACCATCCCTCCAATCCATCCTCTGTCGTTCTGCCCTGACTATTACTCCGTTCTTTTCGCTCCCATGTCCGTACAGAAGCTTTCCAATCCCGCATCTTCGATTTGCCAACATACCAACCCTTGGAAGAATAGAAGTCAACAAAACATTGAGCGTCAACATTATTTCCCCGCTCACGGCAGTATTCGCTTACTTCTTCCACAGTGGGTGGGATAAATCGGGACGATTTTCCCACATTACTACCTCTTCTATTCTCATCTAATCTATTCTCATCTAATCTATTCTGCGGTTCCACATTGTTTCCAGATTGGTTCCATGATGTCTCCAAATTGGAACCACTAAAAAATACATTCCATTTTCCAGTGACAACCTTGCTTTTTCGTCCTTGTAAAGTGTCGGTTTGTATCTGTCCGTCTTGATACGATTATTGTTCAGATGCCAATGTGTAAGAACAACAATCCCTGATTCAAAAGGAAGAATGAATCGCTTACTAACAAGAATTCTTAAATCATCATCGCCACATCCGCAAATCTTTGCAATTTTCTTCGGAGAAGCAACAAAGCCGTCATCATCTGCCCGAAGTCCAAGATGAAAATATAATGCCTGGCTACTGGAGGGCATGTCCAAAAACAGATCCGTGTCCGCAACGGTCAGACTAAACATCCTCTTAGAAGCCATTTATTTGCCCTCCGCCCGTAAAATATTCCTGTCCCTCGGTCTGTTTGAGCCGTTCTTTTGCGCCCCGACAAACCTTAAGCGTATTCAATGCCCGTGACTCGGTTGTCCTCACAAATGAGCGTAATTCCTCTCGATTTGCCGGCCGCCAGTATCCGGCACCGCGCCCCGAACAGATCAAGTAACCTTGCAGTCTTGCCGTGGCAATCATGTCCTGCAACTGACGAATGCCTTTTGCACCAACAAGTCGAGCAAGATCCTCTGACCGAATCGCATTCTCCCGACCGATGGGAATAATCTCAACTAATTCTTTTCCCTCCATCTTTACACCTCCCCGGAAATTTGATCAACATAAGCATCCAGTATAGAAAAATTATATAAACAACACTTCCCTACTTTCACAACTGCCCCTGCTTCTCTCGCAAATTTCTGCATCGTGCATCGACCAAGTCCATACCTTTTGCACGCTTGATCAATTCTTCCCATCTTAGTTTCTAAATGCACGTTATCCGCAACTCTCTTAGTCATTATTATCACTCTCCTTTTCGTCTGCTGTTTGCTATCATTGACTGTTATCGTCTGCTGTGATATTATAGTAACAAAGATGTTACCAAAACTACACATCTTTGATTACTTTTTTATGTTACCTTTTCAGCAAATACGGAAGGATGGATTCTAAGTGGTAACCAAAACAGATGAAAAAAAAGATACTTTGCGGAACGTTTAAAAGAATGCAGAAAAAGAATGGGATATACCCAGCAAGAATTAATAGAGCTTATTGAAAAACTTCCAGAAAATAATGGCAAAATACGAAACGAAAAACATTTATCAAGTGTTGAACGCGGACTTCGTAGTCTATCTATAGAATATGCTTCTTTAATTTCGAAAGTATTACTTGTAAGAAAAGAATATCTTCTTGGATATGATGATTTCATGACTGATTTAGATAAAACCCGCGCTTCTTTAAACGATTACGGCCAAAAATATGCTTGTATAAATTTTTGATTTCTCATGCAGGATATTCAGAAATATCAAAATCAAACACCCGCTATCAACAACTGTACATTAGTTCAGATGATACCGAAGATACCATTAACAAAAAAAATTGAGTTTGCAAAAAGGAGACTTGATACCACACCCGAATACGATGTCATTTATGCAGACACAAAAGGCCGGAAAATTCACTTAACTTCTTCTGAACTCGACAAGATATATGATGATATCGAATTCTTTATTCGATATCGTCTTGAAAAAGAATTCGATAATGTAACTCGCTATAAATATAAAGGAGATAATCCGACTTGGATATGACCATGTAAGCAAAAGATACTGGAATCTCACTATAAATATAGTGGAAATAACCCCAACTTTTAAGTTCTTACCTTTTGCATAATTTTCCAATTTTGGACAGATTTTGGACAAATCCCATTCCCCCTCACCACGCAAAAACGCTACAGTCCTTGATTTACTTGAACTGTAGCGTTTTTAGATTATTTATAATCTCTTAAGTTCTTCTTAAGATTTTTCCGATTTCTTTAAGGAATTTAACATACTTTAGACATATTTGTTTTTTATAATAAACTCAGATAGTTGAGAGAGACAAAATCAACTATCTCCCCCTCATAAAGTAGCACACCGGGAATCCGGTGCAACACTTTACTCTCATTCCTTTAGATAACTATAACGACAACGAACGCCACGGGCCGGAAGGTTTGTGGCGTTCGTCGTTTCTTTTTTCTTTCACAAAATATACTGCTTAAACCTATAACAAATCATCCTGAATATCTTCCTCCAGCATTCGTATCCCCGCAACACTGGTCACCGGCAGCGAGAACACAATCGTACGTTCTTTGCTGTCGAGACCGGCCTGCTCCATGATTGCTTTCATGATCTGATTCTTCTCTCTGCTCTTAGTTACGATCAGAATGACCTCTTTTTCTTCCACCAGTGATACCCCAAGATATTTCTTTGCAAGCTCCATCCCAGTTCCTTTTGCATGGATCACAGTCCCTCCGCCGGCTTTTGCTGCTCTTGCCGCATCCATGACTGTATCGATATATCCCTGATTCGCGATTGCTACCAGAAGTTCGTAATCTGTATCTTTCATCGAAGTCTCCTCCTCTTTTTCAAATTCCTGTTCATTTACAAGAAACTGCAGTGTCTTTCTTCCGCCCACGCTGCTAAGCGGCACAATGAATGATACCCCCCGTCCCTGGTACATCGATCAGCATCTTCGTGATCAGTCCCCTGCGCAGTTTTTTCCACGTCTCTCCTGTTACGATTGCAAGAAATAACAACTTTTCCGATTCTTCCAGGCCGAAATAATCCAGCACTTCACTCTGTGCCGTCCTCTCCCGGTCGTTTCCAGGAATACGGGAAGACCGTGTTCTTTAAAAAATGTTCGGAAATCTTTTCGTTTGTTTCTGTTCGTAATGGTCACCATCATATATACCTTACTCATAAATTCTCCCTTACAGCTCTATAATATCCGCATCCCCATATGCCTCCAGCGGTAATACCTTAACAGGCTGAGCGAGCATCTCTTCTTTATCCTTCTTACGCTCCTGATACTGATACACCACGCCCAGTATCTGTATCGTAATAAGTGGTGTCATTGCTACCATTGCTACCACTCCAAATGCATCCGTTACCACATTTCCGCCAACCGCTTCACATGCTCCCTGTGCAAACGGAAGTAAAAAAGTTGCCGTCATCGGTCCGGAAGCAACACCACCTGAGTCGAATGCGATTGCCGTAAATATCTTTGGCACAGATATCGTCAGAACCAATGCCAGTGCATATCCCGGAACCAGAAACCACAAAATCGAGATACCTGTCAGTACACGTATCATCGCCAATCCAAGGGAAAATGCAACGCCAAGCGACAGGCTATATCCCATTGCTTTTCCCGGTATTGCTCCGGAGGTCAGCTCTTCTACCTGCTCCATCAGCACATATACCGCCGGCTCTGCCTTTACGATAAAGTAACCGATCAGCATACCGATCGGGATGATCACCCAGCAGTAAGGAAGCCCTGCGATCACCTGTCCCAGATAATTACCTACCGGCATAAATCCTACATTTACCCCTGTCAGGAATAATACCAGTCCAATGTATGTATACAGGATACCGACCAAAATTTTGATCAGCGTTTTCTTTTTTAATTTCAGGGATACCACCTGAAAGAATGTGAAGAACAGAATGATTGGAAGCAGTGAGCCACCGATTTCCTTCATATAATGTGGGATTCCGGACTCGAATAATTTCCATAATGCTACAGATGTCTCTGCATCCGGTATTACAGTCTCGGAATAGCTGCCGCCTTGTGGATGATAGATAATACCAAGAAGCAGTACCGCCAGCACCGGGCCGATCGAACACAACGATACCAGACCGAAGCTGTCCGTCTCTGCATATTTATCACTACGTACCGCAGAGAATCCGATTCCCAGTGCCATGATAAACGGTACCGTCATCGGTCCGGTTGTCACACCACCCGAATCAAATGCAATCGCCAGAAAATCCTTCGATACAAAAAAAGTCAGGATGAACACCACCGGATAAAAGATCAACAGCATATAGGACAGCGGTTTTGAAAATAACATACGCAATACAGCGGCCACCAGAAAGATTCCAACTCCCACGCAACCGCCAGAATCAGTGTGCTATTTGATACCGAAGGTACCTGCCCGGCCAGCACCTGCAGATCCGGTTCCGATATTGTGATGATAAATCCAAGTACAAAACACAACCCGATGATCACCGGCAGCTTTTTGACTGTGCGATCCGGGTTCCGATCCTCTCTCCCATCGGTGTCATCGACATCTCTGCACCCAGTGTAAAGAACATCATTCCTACTATCAGAAGGATTGCTCCAATAATAAAAGCCATCAGAATGCCCGGCGGCACCGGTGCGATCGTAAAGCTTAAAATCAATACGATCACAATGATCGGCACCACCGCTTCCAATGACTCTTTTAATTTCTCCATTAATTTTGTCCAATATAATTTCAATAAATATTCATGCCTTTCTGTGTTAATTTTTCTACAGTTTTCTGACTATTCAATATATTCATTATATTATCACAAAATTCTAATCCCATCTATTTTTCTTTCGCTAAGATCTTGCTAAGATTCTTTATTCTATAACCATATCCTTTGCAAACAATGCTGCTCCCAGTGCTCCGCAAAGCTGTGCCTTATCACTGATCACCAATGTTGTACCAAGCTTCTCTTCCAGTGTCTTCACCAATCCCTGGTTCTTGGACACGCCTCCGGTCATCATATAACGTTCCTCGCCGCCGACACGTTTTGCCAGTGCTGCCGTCTTGGATGCAACGGCTTTATTCAGTCCGTGTACGATATCATCAGTAGCCTTATTCTGTGCAATCAGTGATACGACTTCGGATTCTGCAAATACGGTACACATACTGGAGATCGTAATGTCTTCCTTATATGACAGACCTGCCTTTCCCATATCATCCAGGCTCATTTCCATCGTTCTTGCCATCATCTCCAGGAATCTTCCGGTTCCGGCTGCACATTTATCATTCATAACGAAATTGGCTACAGCCCCGTTCTCATCCAGGCGGATGACCTTGCTGTCCTGACCTCCGATATCAATAACAGTACGGACTTCCGGGTTCAGGAAATGTGCCCCTCTTGCATGACAGGTAATCTCTGTAATACTCTTATCTCCATCAGAAATGGCCGTTCTTCCGTATCCGGTTGTAACCATTGCATCGATGTCTTCTCTTTGAAGTCCCGCATCCTTCAGTGCTTCTTCCAGTGCACGCTCTGCTCCGATTGCTGCTCCCGCACCTGTCGGCAGGATGATCCCTGTCACGATATTTTGGTCTTTATCAAGAATTACTACATCTGTACTTGTTGATCCGCTGTCTATTCCGGCAAAATATCCTTTTCCCATCTTCAGTTCCTTCCCTTCCAGTTGTTCCATATTCATGCTCTCTGCAAATGCTTCTAATCTTGTCAGAAGCTGCCCGCTGCTCTGCACCGTATAATCCGATTCGATCTTCAGAAGCGGCACGGTCACATTCTGCTTGATCTGTGCATATTCAAAACTGTAAAAATCGCAGAATTTCACAGTATGATAAATGATTCCTTTTAATCCGGGATCGTTATATAATCTCTTTCTTCCGCTGTGATCCATCATTCGCATACATGGAATCTGTCCGAGAAGTTCTTTCGCATACCATGCCATCAGCTCATCGAATTCCAGATCTTTTGGCGGCTCTGCCTCGCCCACCGAACGGTTATTGACACAGGTATCATTTTCCACCGGATATGGCATACTTTTCTGTACCATATCAAAAAGTTCATTTCCCATACGTGCACCCAGCACACTGATATGCGGCTTTACGATGCGTTCCGGCTTCTTGAATGCCTGCCGGAACTTCTCTTCATCAAATCTGGTACCTTTATATTCTCCATATGCTTTCGCAAGACCTTTTAACTGCACTGCTGTACGTTCCCTGCTGCATTCTGCATCACAGTGAAGTACATCAATCATATATAAGAAATCCAGTTTCCCGCTGTCTTCCAGAATATCATACACACTCCGAATCGTGTCACAGCAGTTGACCAACACCAGTTCCTTTACTTTTCCACTCATAACAGCTTCCAGCAGGGCCTTGCCGAATCCACAGATATTCGGATGCGCTATCTGATCCGCATGGTCAAAGCCCTGCGGCATCTCATTCAGGTTCTGACATTCCCCGCCGAACGCTTCTAAGAGTTCGATTGGGGTATATTTACAGACATAATATGTTTTATTCATCGTGCGATTCCTCCTGTCTGTCCGTATTTTCATCCGTTTCTGTATTCAGCATCTCTAAGAATGCCCCGAGTCTGGTAGATGTCTGCCCTTCTCCGCCATGACTTCTGTCGCATCCATCGCCGTCCAGGATCAGAAGCGGGATTCCCTGTTCTTCGAATTTGCGCTTGGCAAGCTGTGCTGCTCCAAGGGTATGCTTACATCCCCAGTGTCCGAACCAAACAGCACCGTCTGCTCCTGTCTCCTTTGCATGACGGATTCCTGCTTCGATTCTTCTGATCGCGCTTCCATTTAATGCATGATATACCATACGTCTCGCCATTGCCTCATAAGGCTTCTCCGGATCAAAATCCGGCTCACAGACGTGACTCAGTTCACAGCCGACAATCTGTGCTTTTTCCTGAAAGCATTAGCTCGTTCCTTCACCGCATCAGACC
>ENA-OQHY01000668-OQHY01000668.1-human-gut-metagenome-genome-assembly--contig:-NODE-668-length-18495-cov-3.562881_pt1 | contig 18495 bp, 18 predicted proteins | sample MGYA00242570_ERZ504733 | MGnify/ENA primary metagenome ERZ504733 (study PRJEB26092, sample SAMD00036219) | human gut metagenome | host: Homo sapiens | study: EMG produced TPA metagenomics assembly of... | reverse complement strand
GCTCATAACCGAATAACTGCTCCGCAGTTTATCAGGAGGGGCTTGTACCCCTCCTGATACAAGTAAGTCCCACCCACTGCTTATTGCTCCTCGCAATTGAAGCAGGGGACTTACTTGATTCGTTAAAACATTGAAATCATCTGGTTCATAAAAAAAGAATCTGCCGCCAGATAAGTATACCTGAATTTCCAGGCACTTATCCTTCTGATGCAGATTCTATTTTATATGTTAATTTTCAGTTATCTTTTCGCGGATCACACAGCCCGGTAGCCACGCTTCTCGCCTTTGCGTGCAAAACACTGATATGCACCGATCATCGCCACTGCAGGATACCATAACTCATCAGCAACATTCCTGCCCCGAATTTCTTTACCAGTATCTCAGCATATTCTCCAAATATAAGAATCCATGTATTCGCACCTATATGCAGGAAAACGCTGACCCATTTATTACCGCCCATTTCCAGGAACCAGGCAAAGAGGGCTCCCAAAATAAACGCATAAACAGCCTGCGGGATGTTTCCGTGATAAATCCCGAAAAATGCTGCCGAGATCACAGCGGAAACCAGAACAGAAAAAGTGATCCCGAAGTCTCAGATAAACCAACCAGCGGAAGATCATCTCCTCTGCTATCGGAGCAATGATCCCCATCCAGAAGATCATCATAAAAAGACTTTTTCCTGAAGTGATCTTGGACATGGTATCTCCATATGTGGTGGACTGGATCCAGTTCTGCAGAATCGCCACCAGAACATTGGCATACTGGGCAAAACCTGCTCCTGCTGCCAGAAGAAGCAGTATTTCCGGGATTGTCAGCTTCTGTTCTTCTATTGATGTCAGTCCTCCGATCAGCCTTCCCACACGGTCTTTTCTGTAAAAATACACGGCCGGAAACATTACCAGCACTCCCGTAAGTCCTGTGATCACAAGGTATAACTATAATAAGAATCCTTTACATTCCCACTTCGTCCCATAAGCCAGAAAAGCACTGCACTTCCCAAAATCTGACCAATCAGATAGTGGATCCCTACCGGATAGAGTTCCCTCCACACCATTCGAAAAATATTCTGCCTGTGCAGAGGGGTCAGTCGAAAAAATTCAGAAGTTCTTCAGCAGAAGCTACAATCTGGATCGGCTGGGCCTTCTCAAGTTCTTCCCTGCTTCCATAACCATAGGATACTGCTACGCATTCAATCCCGCATTTTCTGGCTCCCAGAACATCATGCTCTCTGTCACCTACCATGATCACCTGGTCTCTGTGATCAGAAAGATTCATTCTCTCCAGGGCCTCCTCAATAACCTGGGACTTCGTAACCTTCGGTCCATGCAGATCTGTTCCTGCGATCACCTCAAAATATCTGGTAAGATTAAAATGATCCATGATCTGTGTTACATAATAGGTCGGCTTCGCAGACGCAACTGCAAGACGGTATCCTCTCATCTTCAGTTCCTTAAGAGCCTCCTCTACGCCCGGATAAACTGTATTTTCAAACATTCCTTTATCTGAATACCGTTCTCTGTAATACTCTACTGCTTTCTCTGCAGTTTCCTTATCAAATCCTGCATATTTCATAAACTGTTCCAGAAGCGGCGGTCCTACAAAAACTTCAAAGATTCCAGTTCAGGTGCGGAAACTCCGAGTTTCTCCAGTGCATACTGTACAGATTTTGTAATGCCCTCTCCGGACTCTGTAAGGGTTCCATCCAGGTCAAAAAAAATTGCTTTATACATATAATTCCTCCTGTGCAAAAATCAGTAAGTATGCCTATTGTATCACTGTTCGTCTTTTAAGTCCATGATTTCATGATACAGTCTTCCCGAACGTACAGATAGCAGGAGTTCCACCGTTTTTATATTGGATATGCCTTTGGGAATCCTGGCTGTTAATTTTTGTTCCTGCCAGTGCCAGACGGATTCTTTTCCGTTGATACGGAAAGAAAAGATCTGTACAGGAATCTTACAGTTGTTCTCTTTTATGGTTAGCTGAATGTGGAAATCTTTTATTTCTGCTATAAATTCCGGTATTTTCTCTTCTGTTGTTTTTTTATTTTTTTCTTTATCTGATGCTGCATCAGCTGTTTTGTCTGTCCGGTAATAGAAAAGAGCCAGTTTCTGCTGTTTCTGGGAAGCTGGTGAAATCCTGGGACTTTTTGATACTTTTGGGGGATACGTTGGATTTTGGGTTTTCACTGGTTTTCGGGTTGGAACGGGTGTTGGACTGGCAGAAATTTTCGGTGTTAATGTTGCCTCTGATCTGTGATTTCCTGTATTTCTGTTATCTCCGCTGTTTGTCGAACCGCTTATCTGAAAACTGTCTTCCGTTCCATAATTGCTTTCATTCCAACTTATACTCCCGGTGCTCCCCGAGTTTTCGCTATTCCCGGAACCTGCATTTTCACCATTATCAGTTCCATAATAATTTCCTGACTCTGTCTGTGTATTCCCCCACTGCGTACTGTCCTGCCAGGTATCGTTATTCCCCGACCAATCTGACTCGCCATTTCCTGCTGCTGAGCCCAGCCCGGAAATTTCAACATCTCCTCCTGTATTTCCACTCTCGCTGTAATCTCCATAATCTCCGTAACTCCTGCCATCATCTATCTGACTTCCACTTCCACTATCTGCACTGTCCCAGTTATCCGGAGACTGCCCTGTTCCTTCTCCAATGTCCATGTCAAATCCACCGGTATCAAAACTTTGGAACTCACTGTATCCAGCATTTTCAGCAGAGCCATAAACCAGTTGAAAGCCCCCTGTCTGTCCTCCCAAAAACTGCCATGCACAGAATAATCCCTCCCACATTTCTCATAATGTTCATACCATATTTAAGATATTTTTTTCGTCTTCTCATTGATCTCCTCCCACAACAGAAGATTTCTGCCTTTCCCTTCTTCCAACAGATTCTTTTTCTCCTTTTCCTGATAATCCTTCCATAATTTCTCGCTGGCTCCCTTCTGTTCTCTTCGGATCAGAAACATTCCATATTCTCCGTATCCATCCCTGAATCCTTCATCGTAAAGAAGCAGGTTTTCATAATACAGAGCAGCTCGTTCCGGCTCATCCAAAAGCTCTGCATTCCAGGCCAGTAATAAAGCAATATATCTCTGTTCCTCTTTTCCCTGATCGATCCTGCTCAGCTTCTGAAGTTTCTTCTCTGCTGCCTGTAGAAACTTCTGTCCGGATGCAGAAAAACCGGAATCTGTCTGGTATCTCTCGGCCTGATAATACAGATCTGTCACCTCGGCCACTGCTGCCGAAAACTCTGCAGGTTTCATGATCCCTGCCAGCAAAACCAGTATAGTCACAAAAAACATCACGCCAAAGCTTTCCAGAAAACGTTTTCGCCAGGTAACGGTACGATATCTTTTCCCCAGTTTTTCAAGAATTTTTCTGACAGAAGCCATATTCTGATACCTGTATTTCTCCTGTTTCTCGTACAGCGAAACAGAAACCAGAAAAATTCCGGGTATAGAAAGAACATCAGACCTCTTCTGCCGCTGAGAATCTGGAGCGTTTTTCCCAAAGCAAAGATATCGCTTACCGGACTGACCCTGCCCTGATACTGTTCCGGTGCAGCATATCCTTTTGTTCCTTCACAGATCCTTCCTTTTCTTTCGTAATTCAGCATGGCACTTCCCAGATCCACCAGATAGAGATGTCCGTTCTCAGACAGCATAAGATTATCCGGCTTCAGGTCTCCATAACAAACAGCTGGCTTTCTGCTGTGAAGATATTCCAGCACTTTCGCAATCTCATTTCCCAGCCGAAGAGTTTCCTCTATGGAAAAATCCCCTTTGTTTTTAAGAATCTCTCCAAGCGACTGGCCACGGATATATTCCATGATCAGATAACAAAACTCTTCCTCTTCCACATAATCTACAATCTTCGGTATGGCAGGATGCTCCAGGAACCGCATCAGTTTTGCTCCTGCTTTCTGATAATGGAAGTTTCTTTTACTGCGCGGAAAACACCAAGTTCCATATCTCTGGCAAGATAAAGACTTCCACCTCCGCCCTGACCAATCCGTTCCATCACGCAATAACGGTCTTTTAAAACTGTTCCAATCAGACAGATCACCTTCCTCTTGGTTAAAATTAATAAAAATAATAAATGGGATAAATTCCGGGGACCCCCGGAGATCGATAAATCAGATATATTGTATTATAGCACATGATGTTCTTTTTGAAAAGTGTTTTTTCCTAAAAACAGTCCGCAGAAGCCATGCAGGAAGTTTTCTCTTTCCATGGCATATCTGCGGACTGAATAATCTCACTTCAATATTCTATTTTACCAAAATACCTGCCTCACAAATTACATACGATCCGGTGCAGAGAATCCAAGAAGATCGATGCTTGTTTCAAGTACTCTTCTTGTAAGCTGGAGCAGCTGAAGGAAGGATTCCTTCTGTGCCTGATCCTCTTCGCTTAAGATCTTGGTCTCATGGTAAAAGCTGTTAAATGCATTGGATACCTCATAGATATATGCACAGATCTTATGTGGTGCTTTTTCTTCAAAAGCGTTCTCAACCATTGCCGCAAAGCCGGAAAGCTGAAGCATCAGGTTCTTCTCACTGGCATTGACTGCCGGAAGGATCTTACCTGTACTTAAATCTCCTCCCTCCTGTACATAACGGTTCAGGATCGACTTAATACGAACGATAGTATAAAGGATGTACGGACCTGTATTTCCCTCAAAGGATGTAAAGCGGTCAACATCAAAGATGTAATCCTTGGTCGCCTGGTTGGAAAGATCTCCGTATTTGATCGCGGAAAGTCCTACGATCTTGGCAGTATCCTTTGCATCTTTATCTTTTACACTACGATTCTCCACGATCTTGCGATACATTTCCTCATCAATGTCTGCGATCAGGTTCTCCAGACGCATAACACCGCCTTCTCTTGTCTTAAACGGTTTACCGTCTTTTCCATTCATGGTACCGAAACCAAGGAAGGAAAGCTTGGTTTCCGGATTTACAAGACCGGTTTTTCTTGCGCAGCGGAATACCTGGATAAAATGCAGCTCCTGACGCTTGTCAACAACATAAAGGATTTCATCCGGCTGAAAGAGTTTCATACGCTCTACGATAGTAGCAAGGTCTGTGGTCGTATAGAGAGAAGCTCCGTCTGATTTCAGAAGCATACATGGAGGGATCTCCTTGGTATCACTCTCTTCTTTTACATCTACAACAAGAGCACCCTGGTCCTCATAGGCAAATCCTCGCTTCTTCATGTCTTCTACCATATCCGGGATGTACGGCTGTGCATCGGATTCTTTTTTCCAGAGGTCAAAGTCTACGTTCAGATTCGCGTAGTTTCTCTTAAGGTCTGTTACAGATACATTCATGATGTGGTTCCAGAGAGCCATGTATCCGGGTTTACCCTGCTGAAGAAGATGGGTTGCCTCCAGTGCCTCATTACGGTAAGCCTCATCCTCTTTTGACTTCCCACTGGCACATGGATAGATCTCTTCCAGCTCGCTGATAGTAAACGGTGCTTCTGCCGGATATTCACCGGTAAAGCTGTCATCAAAATATACCAGCTCCGGTTTCCGGTGTTTCAGCTCAGTGATGATCAGTCCCATCTGAAGGCCCCAGTCTCCAAGATGTACATCACCGATCACCTTATGTCCTACAAAACGTCCGATACGCTTGATGCTCTCACCGATGATTGCAGAACGGAGATGTCCTACATGAAGCGGCTTGGCAACGTTTGGTCCGCCATAGTCGATAATGATCGTCTTCGGATTCTTGGCAGTCTCAACAGAAAGCTTCTCATCCTCTGCCATCTTATTCATGTATTCTGCAACAAATTCCGGTTTCACATCCAGGTTGATAAATCCAGGCTTTACAACTTCTGCTCTGGAAAAGATCCGGCTCTCTGACAGCTGTGCTACCACATCATCAGCGATCATAAACGGTGCCTTGTGATATGCTTTGGCTCCTGCCATAGCACCGTTACACTGATACTCACATAAGTCCGGTCTGTTGGAAACAGTAACTTTTCCGTAGGACGGATCATAACCTGCTTTTTCAAATGCTGCGGAAAGTTCTTCCGCCATCTGTTCCATAATCTTCTTCATGTTTCAAACTCCTCATATCTTTGTTTCTGTATTTTATGCTTATAACGTCACTTTTCTTGAACATGCGACTGCAAGGGCACCATAACCGATATGGCAGGCAACACTTAAGGAAAGGGGATCCATATGTATCTCCATTCCTGGAAATACCTCCTGGATCTCTCTTTTAAATTCTTCTGCTTCTTCCAGATTTCCTGTATAAGCAGCCTGAAGACACATCTCACCGTCAGATGCGTATTCCTTAAAACGTGTTTCCCAATCATTCTTCATTGCCTTCAGCATGGCACGTTTGGCCTGCTTCTTGCCACGGACCTTGGCGTAGGCATCCAGCTTCTCTCCCTGGATCTGAAGTACAGGCTTCAGGTTCAGAACCGTTCCGATGGCTGCGGCTGCCGGTGTGATCCTGCCACCTTTTTTCAGATATTTCAGGGTGTCAAGTGTGATATAAATACTGGAATCGAGTTTCTGATCTGTAAGGATCTTCTTGATCTCTGCAGCACTTTTTCCTGCCTCGGCAAGCATCTTAGCATCCATTACAGACTGTCTCTGTGTTACGGAAATCCGCTGATTGTCCACTACCTGAACACGACCATTATAATCAATAGCAAGTCCCATTGCAGTAGAACAGGATGCACTCAGTCCGCTTGACATCGGAATATGAACGATTTCCTCATAATCTCTCAGAAGCTTGTCCCACAGATCACAGAGATCAGCCGGACTTGGCTGAGATGTGGAGATCGGTTCATCCTTCTTAAGCTTCTCATAAAACTCTTCCTGAGTGAGAGTTACACCTTCAAGATACATTTTTTCATTAATATAAAACGGCATCGGTATCACATAAACGCCAAGTTCTTCTGCCTGTGCCTGTGTGATACCGCTGTTGCTGTCTGTTACAATGGCAATTTTGCCATTCTTTCTCTCCTCCTGGTCTGTTATCTCACAGTTCAAAGAATTAATGCATCAGCCCCTGATGAACTAATTCTTTGAACTGCTGTAGAAAGCCATGATGTTAGTGTATCATATTTTTTTCTATATCACAATTGGAAATTTTCTGTGACCTTCGCTCACAAAAAACACCTCGCGGAATATTACCAGTGAACAGTAACCGCAAACAGTAACTAAAAAAACAGCTACCATACAAATATTTATGCACAGCAGCTGTCACACTATTTATCAAAAATATCCTTATCTATTTATGATCTGTGTCTTATTTCATTTCTCTTACGATCTTTCGAACCGGAAGAACAAATGTCGGAGATACGGACAACTCATCCAGTCCCATCTCTACAAATCTCTCAGTAAGTGTAGTGTCCGCACCAAGCTCACCACAGATTCCGGCCCAGATACCTTCTTTATGTGCATTATCCACAACCATCTGGATCATACGGAGAACTGCCTCATGATGGGAATCATAAATGTTGTCAAGCTTTGCATTCTGACGGTCAATAGCCAGTGTATACTGGGTCAGATCATTGGTTCCGATACTGAAGAAATCAACCTCTTTTGCAAGAAGATCACTGATCATAACAGCTGCCGGAGTCTCGATCATGATACCCTGCTCCACGTCATCACGGAACGGGATCCCCTGTTCCTTAAGCTCTGCTTTTACTTCTGCTACAATGGCCTTGATCTGCTTCACCTCTGTTACAGAGATGATCATCGGATACATGATGGAAATATTTCCGAACACGCTTGCACGGAAAAGCGCTCTCAGCTGTGTCTTAAATACTTCCGGACGGTCCAGACAGATACGGATCGCACGATATCCCATTGCAGGGTTCTCCTCATGCGCCATATTAAAATAATCGATCTGCTTGTCCGCTCCGATATCCAGAGTACGAATGATAACTTTTTTGCCGGCCATATTCTGAGCTACGGTCTTGTAAACCTGGAACTGCTCTTCCTCTGTAGGATAGTCTTCTTTTTCCAGGTATACGAACTCACTTCGGAAAAGTCCGATGCCTTCCGCATCATTGGCAAGTACATTCGCAACATCACCTGTACTTCCGATGTTGGCATAAAGGTGGAGCTTACGACCGCTCTTGGTAACAGTTTCTTTACCTTTCAGTTCTTTAAGCATTGCACGCTGTGCAAGTTCATCGGCACGCATATCCTCATATTTTTTAAGGGTCTCTGCATCCGGCTCAACGATCAGATTTCCGCTCTTTCCGTCTACGACTGCCATCTTACCGTCCATGGACTCATCGTATTCAATATTGATCAGCGCCGGAATATTCATGGTTCTCGCAAGAATCGCAGTATGTGAGTTAGAAGAACCTTTTCTTGTGACAAAAGCAAGAACCTTGCTCTTATCCATCTGTACAGTCTCACTTGGTGCAAGATCCTCTGCAACTACGATCACCGGCTCGGATGCTTCAAGCTCTCCATCTCCATGGCCGGAAAGCACACGTACCAGACGGTCTGAGATATCCTTTACATCAGCTGCTCTTGCTTTCATATAATCGTCGTCCATCTGTGCGAACATTGATGAGAAGTTATCACCAGTTGTTGCAACCGCATATTCTGCATTTACAGACTCTGTACGGATAATGTTGTGGATGGAATCCAGATAGTCATCATCATCCAGCATCATCTGATGAACCTCAAAGATTGCCGCTCCGGACTCTCCAACTTCCTGAAGAGCCTTGTCATAAAGCTTCTGAAGCTGTGCCACAGCCTGCTCTCTGGCTGCCTCCACACGCTTTACCTCTTCTTCCGGATCCTCCACGTGAACACGTTTAACACTGGCGTCAACTTTCTGGAGGATTGAGATCTTACCGATCGCAATACCGGAAAATACAGATTTACCTTCCAAAACCTTCATGAAATTATCTCCTTCTGTTTTTATATTTGCCCACTTATGATGTATTATATCACACTATCCAAAGATTCTGCCACGATTTTTTTATGATCTCTAAAAAACCTGTAAAAACTCTATTTATACTTTCTTTTTTTGTCATATATACAGCAAAAGTGACAAAATAAAGACCGCAGAGCTTCATAAAACCTGAACAATACTTTCAGATATAAAAATAAGCATCTGCCGCCGGAATCCTTCCGGCAATTGCAGATGCTATATGTATGTATATCTTTTTATTCACTGCGAAGGGCATCAATCGGATTAAGATTAGCTGCCTTTACAGATGGGAGAAGTCCGAAGATCAGACCGATCAGCATGGAAAATACCACAGAACCGATGATAGCCGGAACGCTGATGGCTGTTGGTGCCCCAGACACCTGAGACACCATTTTTGACAGGATGATTCCAAGGACCACACCAATGATTCCTCCGATGCTGGTCAGCACCGAAGCTTCCGTCAGAAACTGTCCCAGGATCACTTTTTTTCTTGCTCCGATAGCTTTTTTCAGTCCGATCTCGCTGGTACGTTCTGTGACAGATACAAGCATGATATTCATAACACCGATACCACCAACAAGCAGGGAGATACTTGCAATCCAGATCAGCTGCTGATTGGTACTTTCGCTGAGCTTCTGGAGATTCTTGACCTTCTCCATAATGTCTTCCGCTTTATATTTAAAGTTCGATTTGTTTTTTTCATTCTGGATCCCTGTATTCAGAATATCCTCTGCTGCTTTTCCTACAGAACTCATATTATCTGTGCTGTCTGCACGGACTGTCACATTTTGCGGCTGATCAAATTTAAATGCAACAGGCCAGGTAGTATCCGGGATCATCACGCTTCCCATGATCGTCTGCGAATATTCCTCATACTCAGAAATCGTATTGATCTTCGGCATGCTGTCCTCACTCTGAGTAATCACACCTACAATGATATACGGTTCTGATCCCACCTCAATGGTTTTCCCTACCGGGCTCTCACTTCCGAAAATATTCTGTGCAGCATTGGAATCCACAAGAGCAACCTTTCGGTAGCTGTCATAATCTTTTTGTACAAATCCCCGCCCGGACTGGACCAGGTATCCCCTCGTTTTCAGATAATTGCTGTCGATCCCGTACACGGTTCCGCCCTGAAAGCTTGTGTTTTTATAATAAACACTGGCAGACTGGCTGCTGTAATAAAATGTAGAACTGATCACATGATCCAAGTCTCCGATCGCCGTTTTCTGGGAATCAGAAATAACCGGCGGTGTGGCCGAGCTTCCGTAAGAACCATAATCCATATCGTATGTACTGTCTCCGTCATAGAGCATAACCTGTACGGTATTGTTTCCGGACCCGATCAGATCTTCCTTGATCTGCTCACTGGTACCTTTGATCGTAGATACAATTGCAATAATAGATGCAATACCAATAATAATACCCAGCATGGTCAGAAAGGATCTCATCTTATGTGACCATATTCCCTGAAAAGCCAGGCGTATATTTCAAACATGAAATTTCTCCTTCCTGTTATTTATTCATTGTACATATCATCCAAAGTCACTTCTTTTGTCTTGGCTCCCTCCTTCACGGCATCACCATATGGGAAAGCAAGAAGATCATCGGATTTCAGGCCTGAAGTTACAACTGCATAATATCCGCTGTTCACAATGCTTCCCACTGTGATCTGCTGCTTTTTCAGTGTTCCCTTCACGTCTTTGTATACATAGCTGGTTCCATTTTCCGTACGGATAAATGCCTTCATCACAACCATACTGCCTTCGGCAAGTTTATTTGACTTCAGAGATACCGTCACATAATCCTGGTCGGTAAACTGCAATGAACGATCTGTGATCTCTGCATTAAAGGTGTAATACGATACATTGGGATTAGAATCTCCACCATAATAAGCATTTGAAGAATCCACCGGGTAATCGGATACATTCAGTACCTTCGCCTCAAAGCTGCCGGAATTATAACTGGTACACTGAAGAAGTGTTCCCTCCTTCATCTGATCCAGCATCAGTTCGCTGACCGTTCCGGTAACATAAAAACCATCTTTGCTTTTTACTTTCAGAAAAGCATCTCCATTATAAGAACCTGTGACTTCATCTCCGATGTAAGCAACCGTTCCATCCAGTTTGCTTGTTATCAGCTTGTTTTTTATTTTGTTCTCCAGCTTAGTGATTTTCAGATTATTTTCCTCAATATCCAGTTTCAAACTTGCGATCTTGTTTTTCTGGATCTTGATCGCATCCTCTCTTGACATGGTTGTGCCATCAGTACCGTCATCTCCATCACCGCTGTCATCCGGTATCTCATTATCATTTTTGTCATATTTGGAAGCCTCGTCCAGTGTAAATTCTGTTTCCGCATACATATATACCGGATTTTCAAGAAGACTTCCATCGATCAGATAATATCCTGTACAGGAAAGTGTTCTGTCCTGAAAATCAGCAATGGTATCATTCTCATGAAACTCCAGCTGGAACCAGCTGCCGCCTTTCTGGACCACTTTGGTTCCATCCTCACTGTATCCCGCCATTCTGTTAAAGAAGGATCCCATCACCGTAACTTTGCCTTTGGCACTGCTTACAAGAAAAACATAGGGATCTTCTTCCGTACCGGTTCCTGTAAACGGCTGAGAAGTATAATCCAGCTTCTGATAAAATTCCGGTTCACCATCTGTGATCCCCGGAATTTCCGGTTCTGTTATATTGGGATCAGGAAGCTCATTGGGTCCCAGTGTGGGAGTCGGTGTCGGAGATACCGTTGGGGTGTCATCTTCTCCGGAACCCCAGTCCGTAGTCTCTCCGTCTGTAATATCATTGGCAGTAGGATCCTGGTAGGTCGGATCCATGATCAGATCCTCATCGGATGCAGTTGTATCCTCTTCATATCCGCTGTATCATCTCCGGTCATCTGCTCTGTTTCACTGTCCGTCGTTTCTCCGGACGGCATTTCTTCGGTAACTTTCTCTGCAGAATCTTCAAGATCTCCTTCTGTATCTGTAAGGGCACTGAGAAGTAATGGCCTGGAGGAAACCACTGCAAGATAGCTGCCATCTGCAGTAGCCGCGGAACCGGTAGTTGACTGCATATCCTCGTCTCCGTCACTTCCGGAAGGTGTATCCGTATTTGTCATTTCTCCATCATTTCCTTTATCACCACCTGTAGGATTCAGGTCCGTATCATCAGTACTGTCTGTACTGTCTTCGATGGGACCTCCATTCTGAAGACTTGTCAGACGGTTCTGTGCTTTGGTCAGATCCTGCTCCTGCTTCTGCTGTTTCAGCTTTGCAATATTCAGCTCCATCTCTACAAGTGTCATATCAAAGGAGATCAGATTATCGCCTTTTTTTACATCATCACCCTGGGATACATATATTTTCTCGATGATCATATCTTTATCCATATTTACATTCTGAGAAACATTCGTGGTGATGGTTCCATCCAGTGTTGTCTCCGAATACCAGTCCGTCTGAAGATTGCTGACGCTGGTTACCGGCACCTCTGTTACCTTGGATTCTTTCACATGCATAAGCCCTGTGTAGATTCCTCCGGCTGCCAATGCCGCAACCAGTACACCAACGATCACTCTCTTCACCACTTTCATTCTATCACCTCTTTTCCTGCAGCTCACCGTCACGGATCATAACAACCCGTTTGGCATGTGCCGCAATCTCCGGGTCATGTGTGATCATCAGCACAGAAACTCCCTCATCGTTCAGCTTCTGAAACAGTTCCATAACCTGTGCTCCCGATTTCGTATCCAGTGCCCTGTAGCTCATCTGCCAGCAAAAGCTTGGGATTGTTTACGATCGCTCTTGCAATAGCCACTCTCTGCATCTGCCTCCGGAAAGCTGGTTGGGCTTAAAATCCACCCTGTCGGCAAGGCCTACACGCTCCAGAGCTTTTCGTGCACGTTCCCGGCGCTCCTTTTTGGGAACCCTTGCATAATTCAGCGGCAGTTCCACATTTGTCAGCGCGCTCTGCCTTGGAAGGAGATGAAAGCTCTGAAATACAAATCCGATCGTTTTCAAACGGATATCTGACATCTCATTCTCTGTACATTTGGCAATATCTTCTCCATTCAGGAGAAAAGTTCCCTTGGTAGGTTTGTCCAGGCATCCGATAATATTCATCAGTGTAGTCTTTCCGGAACCGGAAGGTCCCATGATCGCCACATATTCTCCCTCCTCCATGGAAAAATCTACATCTTTTAATACAGGTACTGTCATTTTCCCCTGCTGATAATCCTTATATATTCCTTTTAAATCCAAAATCATTCTGTCGGCGCTCCTTCCATCGGAACAAGGTCATCTCCCGAAGAAATGTCGTCTGTCGCATCCATCATATCACTGTCTACAGCTCCATCTTCGATCATTTCGGGCTCTGAGCCATCACTTTCCGTGTATGCAGAATCATCAGAGCTTTCATCATCCTCAGAATCATCCCACATAGCCGCTGTAGTCTGATCTGCAGTACCTTCTGCGACAGACATACCTTCCTTCAGCTCATCTGTCGGAAATGCGATCTTATCTTTTTCGGTAAGTCCGTCTGCGATCTCATATTCCCCAAGATCTTCATCATACTGTCCTAATATGACATCTCTCTTCTCCAGCTTGTTCTGACCGTTTGCGATCCAGACATATGGGCTGTCTGTATCCGCATCCACGATAAAATAATCGTTCAGCCAGATACCGGACTTTTTCTCATCCTGTCCTTCGTCCGGTTCAATATACACATGCTGCCCCAGCATCAGACCCTCAGATGAATCCAGATTCACATAAAACGGATAGGTACTGGATGATGTCTGATCATCACTGGCACTGGACATTCCGAACATTGCCATATCCGAACTGCTGTTGCTGGTAGAATTATCCAGGTCAACAGAGCCCATGGTGCCCTTCCAGGTTTTTGAAGAATCCACCCTGGAACGAATGATCACAGGAGTTCCCTCTATGATCGAATCACGGTTTATTTCATTTACCGTTCCCTTTACACGATAAGCACCTGTACTCAGGATCGTGATAAATGCATTGCCGGAGCTGTTTCCGGAACTGGAATCTGTGGAATCCGTCGTGCCTTCTGTCAGCGTATCCTCCACGCCCTCAGAATCATCACCGCCCATCTTGGAGGTATCGATCTTCTGAATCACTCCATCGATCTCACTGCGCACCTCGGTATTCTGCGTTGCCTGGGAAAGCTTATCGATCTCTGCCTGTTTGCTTTTCTGATCATATTCATTCTTCTTGAGATTCATTTTCTGTGTTTCGATCTCTATTGTATAGGAAAGCTGATTATCTGCTGTAGCTTTCTTTTTCTCAGCTTCCAGTGTAGTGATCTGATCAGATATACTTAACTGTTCGTTTTTCAGGCGGTCCAAGGCCAGCTGTGCTTCCTGAAGACTTTGCTGGATACTTCCAAGATCATACTGAAAAAGAAGCTGCCCTTTCTTGACTTCCTGATCGGTCTTTACCTGAACTTCTTTTACCTTTCGGCCGCTTTCGATCTTTACCTGAACCGTTTCCTGCGGTTCCACAACACCTGCATATCGGTTTTCCACTCCGGAATCCATTTCCGAAAGCTTGCCTATCTTTGTTACATATACAATATCGCTACCTCCTGCGGACCCTGCATGATGTGTATAATAATACCATCCACCGGCTCCGATACCGGCTGCAAGTACAAGGACTCCAAGTGCGATCAAAATACGTTTTTTCATATCTGTCCCCTTTTCTCAGCATCGTACTAAAACTATCTGTTGCTTCAAACATCATAGCAGATTCACTCTAAAAAGAAAAGTCCCTGAAGAAAACGATGCAGATTTCACAGATTTTTCATAAAAAAATCCCCTTCGTGGCCAGGAGATTTTTTATGTAATAATGATTATTTAACTGTTACTTTAACTGTCCTTGTTACAGTCTTGTGATTAGCCAGCTTAACAGTAACTTTTACAGTATATTTGCCTTTTTTAGCATTTTTTGCTACTATGATCTTACCTGTTTTACTTACTTTTACAGCTTTGGAGTTGCTGGAAGTCCATGTTGCTTTTGCAGCTTTTGCCTTTGTAAGCTTGATGGTTGTAGCTTTTCCTCTTTTAACTGCAACACTGCTCCTGGAAACTTTTACATTTTTCTGAACAGCAGGGTTGATCGTATATGCTACAGTTTTATAGAAACCTGCATAACGGCCGATACCGTTGATATAAACTATTTTTTTACCGGCGGTTTTCATACTCTGTCCATACTTGTATGTTATAACATAATCTTTACCATTTTTCAGAGTTTTTTTACCAGCTTTTACAGTTAATACCGGATGCTGGGTTTTTCCATTGTAAGTTGTAGTTTTCTTTTTCAGTGACACAGTGTTGAAAGTCTGCTTTGTTGGTGATTTTGCAGCTGCCATTGTCGGAACGGTCATTGTTCCGAACAGAACCATAGCTGAAAGCATAATAACTGCAAGTTTTTTGATAGACTTCATTTTGATTCACCTCTCCCTTAAATTATCACAGGTATACGCCTGTTGTTTTTGATTTATTTATAAACGATCCCGCCACGTCTGATCCTTTATAACGATATAAAAAGATAACAATCATTTCTCTGAGTGCTTCTTATGTTTCGTATCCGGCTCATAACCGTATCCATATCCATAGTTTCCGTATTTTCCATATTTACCATAGCCTCTGGTAGAAACTTCCGCGCGGTTCAGCACTGTGCCAAGAAGCTTACATCCGGACTGTTCGATCTCATATAAAGACTGTTTTATCATTGCCTTCGGTGTTTGACCGGCTCTGACCACCAATATCGCGCCATCACACATGGAAGCATCAGTGCTCCGTCTGACACGCTTCCAAGGGAGGTGTATCTACGATCACAAAACGATATTCTCCGGCAAGTCTGTCAAGCAGTTCTCTGAATCTGGCATCCTCAAGAAGAGGGGACGGATTCTCAAGAAGCTGTGTACACGGAACTATGTATGCATTTTCAATATTTGTTTTATAGACTACATCTTCATATTCTGCCATGCCGGAGAGATAATGGTTCAAGCCCTTTGTTTCTGACGCATTTTCCACCTGCATTCTCTGCATCTGAACAGATTTACGCAGATCCACATCCACCATAACAGTAGAAAAACCTGCTTCTGCAAGCATCTTCCAGAGATATGAGGAAACAGTACTTTTACCTTCATTTGGCATGCAGCTTGTAAGAAGGATCTTTTTTGTGTTTTTGCCACAGAATTTAACATTGATCCTGAGACGGTTCATTGCCTCTTCTACTGCATAGGGAAGATCCGGAAACACTACTTTCAGTTTATTCATTTCTCTTTCTCCTTTTTCTGCTGCTATACTCTTCCTCTCCGTCATAGCTTTTCACCTTACTGCTTTCAGGAATCGTAGTCAGCGGCACAAGGCCAAAATATTTTTCCATTTCTTCTGCCGTATGGATCGTATCATCCATCAGATATCTGACGCTCAGGATACCTGCGCAGATGAGAAGCCCCAGAAGTCCTCCTATCACCGTAAACTTGAAATAGCTTGGTGCAGCCTTGTGTTCAGGTAGTTTTGCATGCTGTGCAATATTCGGGGCCTTGGTACTCATTGTATCCGGCAGATAGGAAACAGCTTCCTCTGCCATTGTCTCTGCAAGGTCCATAGATAGCTGAGGATCTGTTGTTGTTGCTGTGATCTGGAGCACACGCGTATCAGACGGATTGTTCAGTGTATACAGCTTCGCAAGATCTTCGTAATCCATATCGAGTTTCAGTTTCTCGATTACACGGTTCAGCACCGGGTAACTGAACATCAGCTCTTCATAATCGGATGTCAGCGAAGTTCCCAGATTCAAATCATTCAGATTGACAACTGAATCATCAGAGGTTGAAACCACATAAAGTTTTGCCGTTGATTCATAGGTTGGCTCAATGAAAAAGAATGCAAATGCATTCAAAGCCAGTGCCCCGGCAAGAAGACAGAGAAGCAAATGGTGCCAGTGATCCATAAGCATATACGCAAGATCCAAAAGATCTATTTCCATCTCGTCATTCATATCTTTCTGATTCATAGCTTTTCTCCTTGTTTTATATTTCCGCAGGTGGCCTGCACCTGGATTTTTCTTTTAATCCTTTTTTTTATAAAACAGCTCCAGGACAACCTGCTGCAGACTGTCCTCATCAGGCGTAAATGTCTGCCAGCCTTCCTCGTCCGAACCGTAAGTTCCACTTATGGAAACTCTGTCATCTTTTTTGTCATCTGACAGAAGAAGTGCCAGACGGCAGAACTTCTTTGCGCCGATATTGGTAGTCATATAGTCCTCAAGTGCATGATATACCTGCAGTGGAAATTTACTGTCCGAATCACATTTGGATCTGAAAGCAGGTTTAAATGCCTCTTCATAATCATTCTGACGCTGCATGCGGTTCTGGTTAGTGCCATCCGCAACATCCATTCTGCCTCTAACATAATTTTCAGCATGCGCTCCCATCAGCTTAACTGTTTCACCTTTTTTTAGAGAAGGATCTCTCTCCGAAAAATCATCCTCGATGGTAACAGTCACACCTCCGACCATATCATTCACTACCTGGATCGCGCTCATGTTGATCATTGCATAGCCATCGATCTTTTGTCCTTTCAGAAGAGTGGACACTGCATCCACCGTGTTTTCAGCCCTCATATTCTGATCAAGCCCCATGGAATGCGCAAGGGACAGCTGGATATCTGTTGTTGCCAGATAGGTTCCGTCATCAGCAAGGCTTCTGACAGGTGTGACAGTATTCCGGTCAACAGAAAGAAGCTTGCATGTGTCTGTACTTCTGTCTCTCACAATAACAACCAGAACATCACACTGGCCGGTACCGTCATATTCAGTTACTTCCTGTACTTTACCAGGATCATCAATTCCGGCTATCAGATATGTTTCCAGATTTCCCTTCGGAACATATATCTGATCTTTATATGTAACTGTTTCCTCTGCCTCAATACTGCTGTTCTGATCTACAGTATGATGATCTGCCATTCCCAGTATAATATTGACAAAAACAGTTCCTGCTGCGAGAACCACCGCTGCGATCGCTATACCTTTGTACAATCTTTTTTTGTCCTGTTTTTTTCTGTATTGGGACATAAATCTCACTCCAGTTTTTTAATACTTTATGTTCAGCAGGATGTATCTTCTTATCAGAAAATCTTCCTTAAAAGTGCTGGTCCGCCTGCAGGATTCATTACTTCACAGATCATCAACACTATCAGAAGCACAAATATCACACAACTAAGCACTACTGCTGTTTTCTTTGACATCCTGTCCCCTCCTATATTTCATTCGTTATAAGCTCTGCTTTGAATCAAGCGGATAAAAAAGTTCCGCAAAAACGGGTTTTATTATAGCACCATAATAATCCGATTTCAACCTGTGTAACATATTTGTAATTATATTGCATTTTTCTTAATTTCTCCGGGAGTTTGACAGTTGAATAATCCAAAAAGTACTCGCAGGCCGTATAAAACCTGCTTTTTTATGTCAATTTTTTCGTTTTTTATACTGTTATTTTATGTTATTGTATGATATAATAAGGGGTGGGA
>ENA-OQHY01000667-OQHY01000667.1-human-gut-metagenome-genome-assembly--contig:-NODE-667-length-18507-cov-2.418063_pt1 | contig 18507 bp, 31 predicted proteins | sample MGYA00242570_ERZ504733 | MGnify/ENA primary metagenome ERZ504733 (study PRJEB26092, sample SAMD00036219) | human gut metagenome | host: Homo sapiens | study: EMG produced TPA metagenomics assembly of... | reverse complement strand
AATGTCGGGTTGCGGTACCCGCATCGTGCTTCGGGGGCAAAAGCCCCTCGCACTCTGCGACCGCTGCCCCTGCTTCGGTTCGCTGTTTCCGCCACTGGCGGCGCTCACCTTTGCAGCATCCAGTATTTTTGGCTTAGCAGCTGCTGCACCTCGCTCGCCGTATCGGCACTTAGAATTATGCGGTATTGCCTTAACTTATCCCTTTATGCGTTTCACAGCGGTGCCAAGTCAAACCGGTACAGAGTGGTTGCGCTGTAGGGGCGGTCGGGCAGGACGGTGGTATCCGGGAAATCGGGATGGTTGGGGGCATCAGGGAAATCCTGGGTTTCCAGGCAGACGGCGGAATACTGGCCGTAAGATGCGCCATCCTTGCAGGCGGTGGCGGACTTGAGGAAGTTGGAAGTATACAGCTGCACGCCGGGCTGGGTGGTCAGGGTCTCCATGCGGATGCCCGTTTCGGGACCGGTCAGCCATGCGGTGTGGCGCAGACCGCTGTCCGCAATAACATAGCAGTGGTCATAGCCGCCGCACTGCTTCAGGGCCGGGTAATCGGCGTTGATATCGCGGCCAATGGTCTTTTCCTCGGTAAAGTCCATCGGGGTGCCTGCCACAGCGATCTTGCGCCCGGTGGGGATGGAACCGGCATCCGTTTCCAGATAGGCCGGTGCATCCAGAGACAGACGGTGCCCCAGCACGCTGCCGGAAGCATGGCCGTTCAGGTTAAAGTAGCTGTGGTTGGTAATGTTTGCCACAGTGGGGGCATCGGTGGTCAGGGTGTACTGAATCATCAGGCCGGTGCCTGCCAGGCTGTAGCGCACTTCCAGCTCGGCGTTGCCGGGGAAGCCGTCGGTGCCGTCGGGGCTGGCTGCGGTCAGAACCAGGGTATCGTCCCCCTCAAAGCCCATGTCAAACACGGTCTTATCAAAGCCGTGCAGGCCGCTGTGCAGGCAGTTTTTGCCCTCGTTCGGGGTAACATGGTATTCTTCCTCATACAGGGTGAATTTGGAGCCGCCAATGCGGTTGGCGTAGCGGCCCACCACAGCGCCCAGAAAACAGGTGTTCAGCTCATAATCCTGCACGGTGGGGTAGCCCAGCACAACATCCACCTTGTTGCCCTTGCGGTCCGGCACAAGCAGCTGCTGGATGGTAGCGCCATAGCTTAAAATATGAACTTCGATGGTATCGTTCGCCAGAATACCGACTTGACCGGCTGGCCTGCGGTGGTTTTGCCGAAATCTTTGATTTGAATGCTCATTCTGCGGTTCCTCCTTCAGAATTTTCGCCGTCCTGTTGTGCAGCAAGGTCATGGCGGACGCTTTCGGCCACAGCGCCGGTGCCATAGTTCAGCATCCGGTTCACCCGGCTGACCGTTGCGCTGGAAGCGCCCGTCAGCTGGCGGATTTCGCTGTACACCTTGCCTTGCAGCAGGCACCCTGCTACATCATAGCGCTGTTCCATGGTGCGGAGCTCCGTTACAGCGCAGAGATCCTCAAAAAATCGAATACAATCGTCCAGATTATCCAGCCGCAGGATGGCTTCATACAAAGCAGTGCTGCGGGGCTGCCGTTGGGGGTGGTTCCAGCGCGCATAGGCGCCTCCTTATATATTGCATCATCGTGCATATTTGCCCTGCCAAAACAACCCAAATGTGGCAGGCTATCACTTATCAATTTTAGCAACTGCATTAACACAAGTCAAGGCTTTAATGCACTGAATTCCTTATTTAATTTTTATGAGGTCTGCCAGTTCCGCCCCGCCGGGCCAAAGTTTTTCTTGCGCTCCGGCAGGCCCCGCGGTATGATAAAGACATTGAGCACCGGCGCGTGTCCGCCGCCCAATGGTTTTAGGAATCTTTTTTAATCACCACGGCCCGCCGCCCCAGTTGGCGGTAAATTTTCATGAACTGGACACGCGGTACCACACGGTTAAAATCCAGCGGGTCTGCCACCACAAAGTTCTGGTCATCCATGCCGCACAGCACCATGCAGTGCAGGGTGTGCAGCACCTCGTGCCGCCGCCCACCGGGCAGGTCGTATTCACCGCAGGGGTCGTGCTGGATATCGCCAAAGTGCAGCGTTGCCCAAAAGATGACCGGGTTCCCGGCCTGCAGCTGGGATGCCAGTTCGGCTTCCTCGGCACCGGTCAGATCATAAGCGCGGCAGCTGCTGCCCTGCACAGCCAGGTAGGCGTTTGCCGCCTGCACAATCGGCCCCGCAAAGCAGTAATAGCCGGTTTCGGGGCTGCCATCGTCCAGGTGAGGATTGCCCATATAAACCTCGTCGGGGTCTGCGCCGTACCACTGGGCGCTGCGCGGCAGATAGTAGTCGGCCAGTTCGCACTTATCCGGGGCAAAGCCAGGTAGTGCAGCACTTCGCAGCAGCTGGTAATTTCGCAGCCGTTGGGCAGCTCCGGGTTTTGCAGGATCTGGGGAACTGGCAGCAGGATGGATGCCATAAAAACGCCTCGCAATCATACGATTATTTCCGTTTTGATTGTACCAGATTTCACCGGGAAAGGAAAGCCGCCGTATCTGCTCAGTCTGTTATAATTTATAGATAAATACAAAATGTATACCATGGAGGGGATTTTATGAAAGTATGGGATATGCACTGTGATACCCTGGCCGAGCTGCGCTATGCCCAGCAGGCAGGCAAGCCCAAGAGCTTTTTGCACAATGATTTAATGATGGATCTGGAACGCATGAAACAGGGCGACTATCTGCTGCAGTGTATGGCTTGCTTTGTTCACCTGGAACCGGAACGGGAAAAAAGCCCCCTGCTGGCCTGCCTGGAAGAAATCGACATTTTCTACCGCCTGCTGGAACAGTATCCCGATGACCTGATGCAGGTGCGCACTGCGGCGGACATCCAGACGTTACTCACCTCCGGCAAGCGCGGCATGATGCTGACCGTTGAAGAAGGTGGTGCCTGCCTGGACAGCCTGGGTGCGTTGCGGAATCTGTACCGCCTTGGCGTGCGGATGATGACCCTGACCTGGAACTTCAAGAACGGCTTGGCCGAGCCCAACATTGTACCCGGCACCGATGACATGTGGCCCCGCCCGGCCAACACCACCGGAGGCCTGACCGAAAAAGGCTTAGAATTTGTGGAGGAGATGCAGCGCCTGCATATGCTGGTGGATGTTTCTCACCTATCGGACGCCGGTATCTGGGATATTCTGCGGGTGGCAAAGCGGCCTTTTGTTGCCAGCCATTCCAACGCGCGCGCCTGCTGCCCCCATGTGCGCAACCTGACGGACGAGATGCTGACCGCCATGGGCGAAAAGGGCTGCCTGATTGGCCTGAACTACTGCGCTTCCTTCCTGGATACAAACCCCGACCGCAGCCAGGTCAGGAGCCGCATCACCGATATGGCCCGCCACGCCCGCTATATTATGGATAAGGCCGGTGAGGACTGCCTGGCCTTGGGCAGCGATTTTGACGGCATTGACGGCGACCTGGAAATTGCCGGTGCGCAGGACATGCCCAAGCTGGCCGAGGGGCTGAAAAAGAGGGGATCCCCGAGCGTGTGGTGGAAAAGATTTTTTTACGGCAACGCCGTGCGCTTTTTCAGCGAGAACCTGTAACGCTACCAAAATAAAAGGAGAACCATTATGCCGCATCCTGAATTGACTTTGGAACGCCGCATTGATGCAGAGCTGTGCGGCTGGACGCCAAAATGTGCGTATACGCAGATGACCTGCATGGCCATGTGGTGGAGCGTGGGCTGATGATGAATTTGAATCGGCATCCACGATCAAGATTTATATTTTGGGCTGTCTGTACGCCCAGGCGGAAGCCGGCAAAGCCAGCTGGATGCCGAACTGACCTATGAAGCCCGGCATTTTGTGGACGGCTCCGGACTGATCCGGTCCTTAGGCGAAGGTGCCAGGCTGCGCGCCCGCGATGTTGCCACCCTGATGATCGTTGTCAGCGACAACATTGCCACCAACATGCTGATCGACTATCTGGGGTTGGATACCATCAATGCGTTTATCCGCAGCATTGGCTGCACCCACACCAAGCTGCACCGCAGCCTGCGCAGCGATAACTGGAGCGAAAAGCTGGGTACCATTACCCCGCGGGATATGGGCCGCTTTTTTGCCCTGTTGGCAAAGGGCGAGCTGGTCAGCCCCCAGGCCAGCGATGCCATGCGCAATGTGTTCCGCCAGCAGCACTACAACACCATGCTGGCGGGCAGCATCCCCCCGTATTACACCGACCCCGAAGAATCCCACGCGGATCCGGATCTGATCTATGTAGCCAGCAAAAGCGGCTCCATGGATGCCTGCCGCAATGACGGCGGCCTGATCCACACGCCTTACGGGGATTATGTTCTGGTAATGATGTGCACCGACTTTGCCAACAAGCTGGAAGTAAACGACCACCCCAGCGTGATTTACGGCAACCGTGTCAGCCGCATGCTGTTTGACCAGTACCTGGCGCTGGAGGGTAGTTTTGTAAAGTAAGTGGAGGGCGTATTTGAAAACGATTTTGACGTTCTTGGATACGGCTTGTACCAAGCAATATTATGGCCTATGCGGCAAAGTTGCGGAACGGTCGAGACCGTTCCCTACAGAGCATTTTGTTGTGCACGACCAACCAATAAACGCTCTGTAGGGCGCGATGCATCGTCCCGCACGCCGGGCCTTGCCCAATATTTCATTGAATCACCCGCCGCACACCCTGCGGGTGCATTTCACCCCAAAACCAAACCGACCGCAAAGGCGATGCTGCTCGCCCCTGCGGTCGGTTTTACTATTTATATTTGTATCTGATTTACCCCTTCACGCCGGTGGTTTCATCAAATGGTAGGTGGAACCCTCAATGGTGTGCCAGCCTTTGTACATGGCGCCGGTGGTCAGGTCGTAATACCAGGTTTTACCGTCCTGGGTATACCAGCCTTGATCATGTGGCCGTTGGCATCGTACCGCACCCATTTGCCGCCGTTGGAATCCTGGTATACTTCCTTGCTGGTGGCCTTGGCACCCTGCTGTACGTTATCCAGCCAGTACCAGGCACCGCTGGTGGGGTCGTAAATCTCCTTGCCGCGGTAATTGCTGCTGCCCGGCTGCCAGCCCTGGCGCACCCAGCTTTCATACCAGAAGCTCTTGCCGTTGCCGTCTGTGACCCAGAAGTTGGTCAAAGCACCGCTTTTCATTGTGCCGTAAACCGGGTCAAAGTAATACAGCGAGCCATTGATGGACACATTGCCGTACTGCATAATGCCGGTGGTCAGGTCATAGTAGACCTTGCGGCCATCCGGCAGGGTCCACGGGCCGTGGATCATGGCACCGGTGACAGGCTCAAAGTAATACCAGTTGCCGTTCTGGCAGTTTTCGCCTTTGATCATGTGGCCGTTTTCATCATAGCGCACCCACTTGCCGCCGTCCGATTCCTGGTAGACATCTTTGTTCACGCTTTTGCGCCGCCGTCCACGGCATCCAGCCAGTACCAGGCATCGCTGGAGGCATCATAGATTTCTTTGCCGCGGCCAGTGGTGCCCTGCTTTACGCCGTTCTCGTACCAGTAATCGCGGCCGTTCTCGCTGCGCCAGCCGGTGTAGTAGTTGTTATTGCCGGGATACTCGCCAAACCAGTAGTTCAGGTCAACATTGGCATTCACACCGGGAACCGTACCTTTGTTGCTGTACTGCCACATGTTGCAGCTGCTGCCGTCATAGCTTACGCCGGAACGGTAGTCGGCCATCCACTTGTACCATCCGGAATTGCTGAACCGAGAGTCCGTCAGGTAATTCTGGAAGAAATAATAGTAAGAGTAAATGCCCACGCGGTAGCCGGCGTTGGAAACCATGTTGCACCAGGTCTGGGCAATATCGCCGTAAGTAGAGTTGCTGGCGATGGGGTTGCCGTCACGGGTATGTTCAATGTCCAGAAATACCGGCAGGGTGGGGTTGTGCCCGCTCAAAAGGCTCAGGGTATGGCGGGCCTCACTGGCGGCCATATCGGTATTTTCAGCGTAAGAGTAAAGGTACACGCCATAGGGGATGCCAAGCCGTTCACACTCGCTTACGTTGCGGTACCACTGGGCGTCATCCTGTTTGTTTTCGCCCACGCCGTCGTATTCGCTGCCAATGCCGCAGCGAATCATGACAAAATCAATGCCGGAATTTTTAACGGCGTCCCAGTCAACGGTGCCCTGATGGTAGCTGACATCAAAGCCGTTATAAGTAACGCTGCAGGTGGCAATGCCGTTGGAACTGTAGGTGGCAGCGTCCTGTTGGACAATATCCTCCCACTCGATGGCAGGCACGGAATCATCATAGATCGGCACGCCATCTTTGTAGCGGAAGCTGTTTTCCAGCCCGTTTGCCACATCATACGGTACGCCAGAATCTTCCTGTGCGGTTTCCGGCGTGCTGGTTTCGGCCGCCGCAGGCAGCGCCGCAAACAGCCCTGCTGCCATAACAGCTGCCGCAGCCAGGCTGGCTGTGCGCAGTTTTAGGGTCCCTTTCAAAATTTATTCCTCCTTCAAAGTGAACATCATTAACTATCATCATACCACAACCGCATAGCCTTGGGAATGGTTACATATGTAAAATTTGAAAGCAATACCGCATAATTCTGCGTGCCGATGCCCCCATCGACGCTTGAATTTGCAGGGCAGGGAAGGTTCGGTGCAGCCCAAAAGAAAAACGTGCATTCTGACGTGTCTTGCGCTGCGCGCTACTTGCCAATGCAGGCAAAATCGGGTATGATAACAATAAGTAGAAATATTCTGCCGGACACCCGGCAGATTGGGTAAGAAACAGCAAAGGAGAACCTGTTATGCGTTATTGCAAAAAATGTACCATGCCGGACACCCGCCCCGGTATCACCTTTGACTCTGAGGGCGTTTGCAGCGCCTGCCGCCATTACGAAAACCGCAAAAATGTGGACTGGGACGCCCGCTTTAAGGAGTTTGAAGCCTACTGCAACAAGTACCGCGGCATGAACGGCCCCGGCGGTTATGACTGCGCTGTTGCTGTTTCCGGCGGCAAGGACAGCCACTTCCAGGTTGGATGCTGAAAGAAGTCATGCACATGAACCCCATCCTGTTCAGCGTGGAGGATAACTTCCCCATGACGCAGGCCGGCATCCATAACCTGAAAAACATCAGCGAGGAATTCGGCTGCACCATCATCAGCTGCAAGCCCAACATCCGCGCCCAGAAAGTGCTGATGCGCAAGTTCTTTGAAAAATACGGCAAGCCCACCTGGTATGTGGACCGCCTGATCTATACCTTCCCGCTGCACATGGCAGCCAAGTTCAACACCCCCATGCTGTGCTATGGCGAGAACGTCAGCTTTGAATACGGCGGCTGCTCCGATAAGGAGACTTATTCTGCCATGGATCAGATCGAAAATGGCGTGGCGGTCGGCTTCCCGATGGAAGAGCTGGTGGGCGACGGCGTGACCGAAAACGACCTGTCCCTGACGCTGGCTCCCTCTGCCGAAGACGCGCGAAGCTGGACCCGTTCTATATGAGCTACTTTGTGCCCTGGAACAGCTACAAGAACTACCAGATCGCCAAGGAGCACGGCTTCCATGACCTGACCCATGAATGGGACCGCACCCACCATGCCGAAAACTTTGACCAGATCGATTCCCGCGCCTACCTGGTGCACTCCTGGCTCAAGTACCCCAAGTTCGGCCATGCCGCTGCAACCGACTATACCGCCCGCTATATCCGCTATGGCATGATGACCCGCGAGGAAGCCATTCCCATCATCAAGGCCCGCGATGGCAAGCTGGACCCGCTGTGCGTGCGTGATTTCTGCGATTTCTGCGGCTACACCGAGAGCGAGTTCTGGAAGATCATGGACAAGTTCTATAACCGTGATCTGTTTGAAAAGAACGACTGCGGCGAATGGGTGCTGAAACACCCCATCTGGGAGGAAAACAAATAATGGTACGTCATGTTATTTTGTGGAAGCTGAAAGAGATGCCCGCCGCTGAACAGGAAACCGTCAAGGCGGATATCAAAGCCGGGTTGGAAGGTCTGGCCGGGCAGATCCCCGGTTTGACGGAGATCCATGTTTACACCAAGGCCCTGCCCAGCTCCGCCAATGCGGACCTGATGCTGGATACCACCTTTGTGGATGAAGCCGCCCTGAAAGGCTATGCCGTTCACCCGGCCATGTGGCTGTGGCTGATGGCAAAGTGCGCCCCTATACCGCCGTGCGCACCTGCCTGGATTTTGAAGTATAACAGGGTAAGCTATTAAGCTGAAAAAAGGATCAATCAATGATGCAGAATGCAGAACATACCGCCGCGCCGCTGCTGGTGCGCGGGGGCCGGGTTCATGATGCCGTTCACCCGGAACCACAGCAGATCGACCTGCTGCTGGAAAACGGCCGCATTGTTGCCATGGGGCATGAACTGAACGTGCCCGCCGATATCGCCGTGCTGGATGCTGCCGGGCTGGATATTTTCCCCGGTTTTGTGGATGCGCACACCCATATCGGCCTGGATGGTTATGGCATCGGGTACGAAGGCTACGACTACAACGAGATGAATGACATCTGGACCCCGCAGCTGCGCGCCATTGACGGCATCAACCCTCGCGATCCCTCCTTTGCCCATGCACGGGAAGCAGGCATTACCTGCGTGTGCACCGGGCCGGGCAGCGCTAATGTGCTGGGCGGTACCTTTACCGCCATCAAGACGGTGGGCGAGCGTGTGGACAACATGATCGTCAAGGAAGCCGTTGCCATGAAATGCGCCTTTGGCGAAAACCCCAAGCGCTGCTATAAAGATAAATGCGATTCTACCCGCATGTCCACCGCTGCGTTCCTGCGCGGGGCGCTGGCTTCCGCCAGGGATTACGGTGCCCGCAAGGCTGCCGCCAACGGCGATGTGACCAAAATGCCCGCTTATAACCAGAAGCTGGAAGCCTTGCTGCCGGTGCTGGACCACACCATTCCCCTGAAAGCCCATGCACACCAGGCCAACGATATCTTTACCGCCATCCGCATTGCCAAAGAGTTCGATGTGGGCCTGACGCTGGAACATGTGACCGAGGCCACCTGATCGTGGACGAACTGGCCAAGGAAGCAATATCCCCATGGCCGTCGGCCCCAGCCTGACCTTTGCCAGCAAGTTTGAACTGCAGAACAAATCCTGGAAAACGCCGGGCGTTTTGGCAAAAGCAGGCTGTCATGTTTCCATCATTACAGATAACTCGGTCATTCCGCAGCAGTACCTGCCGCTGTGCGCCGGTATGGCGGTCAAAGCCGGCATGGATCCGTTTGCCGCGCTGCAGGCCATCACCATCAACCCGGCCAAGCACATCGGCATTGCTGACCGTGTTGGCTCCATCGAGGTCGGCAAGGATGCAGACCTGGTGCTGACCGATGGCTGCCCGTTTGAGGTTATGACCAACGTGAAAGCCGTTCTGATCAACGGCGCAGTGGTCAGCCAGAAATAAAAAGCACTGCACCGATGTAAAAAATAGGCTGGCATCTTGCAAACAGCAGGGTGCTGTGCTATAATATCCACAGAACAGCAAAGGCGCTGTCCGATAGCATTGCTATACGGACAGCGCCTTTTTTGGTTCAATAGGAATTACCACGGATGGAATGAGAGTGAGAAATATGGAAAAGAATCCTCGTTATGTCGAAATCGATTACGCCAAATACGCGCCCGATATCCCGGAGGATCAGCTGGAAGCTTATTACGGCCTGCCCAAACATGTGCAGTTCTGTAATGAATGCGTGATGAGCAACCAGAAGCCGAACTCCTGCTATGAATTTGAACATACGATCAAGTCCATTAAAAAGACGATGGTCATTCAGGACGACGGCACCTGCGATGCCTGCCATGCCTGCCACAATAAGGCTAACGGCCATATCGACTGGGCCCTGCGCGAAAAAGAGCTGCGTGAGCTGTGCGATGAATATCGCAAAAATGACGGCAGCTATGACTGCCTGGTGCCCGGCTCCGGCGGCAAGGACAGCTTTTATGCCGCTCACATCCTGAAATACAAATACGGCATGCACCCCCTGACGGTGACTTGGGCACCGCATATCTACACCCCCTGGGGCTGGGATAACATGCAGGCCTGGATCCACGCCGGGTTTGATAACTACCTGTGTACCCCCAACGGCATGACCCACCGTCTGCTGACCCGTTTGGCGACCGAGAACCTGTTCCACCCGTTCCAGCCGTTCATTTTGGGCCAAAAGCAGCTGGCCCCCAAGATGGCCGCCAAGTTCGGCATTCCCCTGGTGTTCTATGGCGAGAACGAGGCCGAGTTCGGCAACCCCATTGCGGATAATAACTCTGCCCTGCGTGACGAGCACTTTTTTGCCGTCAATGATTACGACCATATCTACCTGGCGGTGTCAGCCTGCGCCAGCTGGAAGAGGATTATAAGGTGGATAAAGCCGACCTGGCCATCTACCTGCCGTCCGAAACTTCCAACCTGGAGAAAAACCATGTTCAGGTGCGATACCTTGGCTATTACGAAAAATGGCATCCGCAGGGTGCCTACTATTACAGTGTAGAACACGGCGCTTCCGCCCCGCACCGGAGCGCACTCAGGGCACCTATTCCAAGTATAACTCCATCGATGATAAGATCGACGACTTCTTCTATTACACCACCTACATTAAGTACGGCATCGGCCGCACCACCTATGACGCTGCACAGGAGATCCGCAACGAGGAAATCACCTTGGAAGAGGGCAAGGCGCTGTGCAAAAAGTTTGACGGCGAGTATCCCGACCGCTTTGAAAAAGAGATCTTCCAGTATCTGTCCCTGGACCGCCAGCACTTCCCGTGGGCCAGCCAGCTGTTTGAACAGCCCAAAATGGACCGCGAATACTTTATGCACCTGGCCGACCGTTTCCGCAGTCCCCACCTTTGGAAATGGGAGGACAACATGTGGAAACTGCGTCACACCCCCTACGAGGGCGACAGCGAAGTGCTTTGGGGCGACCCGAAGGGCACCCACCACGAAATATAAGCCAAGGGCAATACCGCATAATTCTAAGTGCCGATACGGCGAGCGAGGTGCCGCAGATGCCAAACCAAAAGCGCAGATAATACTTTGTGTATTATCGAGTATTTTGGCAACGCAGATGCCGTGCCGCAGCCGCCGGAGCGGTGCTTAAGCCGTAAGGCGGGAATTGTGCGGTATTGCCCAAGAGCTCTGGAACTGAGGAATTTTTTATGGCTAAGAAAAAAATCCGCCTGATTGCACGGCTGGATGTCAAGGATACCAACCTCGTCAAAGGCATCCAGTTGGAGGGCCTGCGCAAGCTGGGGGATCCCAACCTGTTTGCACGGGAATATTATGAGCAGGGCATTGACGAGCTGCTGTACATTGATATTGTGGCCAGCCTGTATAACCGTAACAACCTTTCGGATATTGTGCGCAAAACCGTGGATGATGTGTATATCCCGGTCTGCGTGGGCGGCGGTCTGCGCAGCGTCGAGGATGTGCGCCACATTCTTTCCATGGGGGCGGATAAGGTTGCCATCAACACGGCGGCATCAAACGCCCGGAGCTGATCACCGAGGTTGCCAACGCCTTTGGCAGCCAGTGCATGGTGCTTTCCATCCAGGCCAAGCGCAACCGCACCTGGCCCGGCAAGTGGGAAGCTTATTATGACAACGGCCGCGCCCATTCTGGTTATGATGTAGTGGAATGGGCCAAACGCGGCGTGGCGCTTGGGGCAGGGGAGATCCTGCTGATGAGCGTGGACAACGAGGGCCTGCAGCGCGGCATGGACCTGGAACTGATCGAGGCTGTGACCAAGGCGGTCAATGTGCCGGTCATCTGCGGCGGCGGTGTTGGCTGCGGGGATGACATTGTGGACGGTGCCAAAGCAGGTGCCGATGCTGTGGCCTGCGCCGCAGTGCTGCACTATAAAAAAGAAACCGTGCAGGAACTGAAAGATGAAATCCGCGCAGGCGGGGTGGAGGTGCGCCGGGTATGAAAGTAACAGTGATCGATTACGGTCTATCCAACCTGCTCAGCGTGCAGCATGCGTTCGCCCATTTTGGGGCAGAAGTACAGGTGACCAGCAGCCCGGCAGATGTTCTGGCAGCCGATGCCCTGGTGCTGCCCGGCGTGGGCGCTTTCCAGGACGGCATGCAGGGGCTGGAACAGCTGGGGCTGATCGAGCCATCAAGCAAAAGACGGCCCAGGGTACCTGTTGCTGGGGATCTGCCTTGGGATGCAGAGTGCTGTTTGACGAACCGAAGAATTCGGCTGCACAAGGCCTTGGCTGATTCCCGGCCGCGTGGTGCGCATCCCGGATGTGGACGCGGACGGCAGCCCCAGCGGGTGCCGCACATCAGCTGGAACCCACTGTACCCGGCGGGCGGCCGCACGGATTTTCCGGTACCGCCTTGCAGAATGTGCAGCCGGGACAGGAATGCTATTTCATCCACTCTTATGAAGCAAAGCCCGCAGCGGAGGAATACCGCCTGGCCGATACCGTGTATGGCGGCCGCAAGGTGTGCGCCGCTGCCCAAAAGGGCTGCGTGATCGGCACCCAGTTCCACCCGGAAAAATCGGCCCAGTGGGGCTTGGCATCATCAAAGCTACCTGGACCTGTGCGCCCAGGCAGAATAACAGGGAAATAAAACGGATTTTCAAACGTAAGATAATCCAATGCCGGGGAACGTTCTGCGCGAGCGTTCCCCTTTTTGTTGTTGGTTTTGCTAACTGATGGGTGAATTTTGGGCGGAGTTGTACAATTTGGTGCAAATTTGCCTGCAAAAATGGCACCAAAAGTCCATAAAAGTCCGAAAAATGGTCATTTATCTATTCCCAAGGACAAAAGTTTGGTGTATAATAATACCTGTAACTTGGTTAATTAAATGACAATCTTTCTGGAGAGGTGTCTGTGCATGAAAAAGCTGATATTGGTCACAAGCCCGCCGGCCTGCGGAAAAACCTTTATTTCCAAGCAGCTGGCAAAAGCGCTGAACCACGTTGTCTATCTGGATAAGGATACCCTGATCCCTTTGTCCAAGCAAATCTTTGCGGTGGCGCACCAGCCGTATGACCGCAGCAGCATCTTTTTTGAAAAATATATCCGTGACCTGGAATATCGTGTGGTTCTGGACCTTGCTATGGAAGCGCTGGAGTACGATGATATTGTGCTGATTAACGCCCCCTTTACGCAGGAGATCCGTGACCTTGACTATATTACCACCCTGCGTGCCGAGCTGAAAAAGAAGCAGGCGGAGCTGGTTGTGATTTGGTAGATACTAACCCCAAAGTGTGCCACCAGCGCATGATCGACCGCGCCAGCACCGTGACATGTGGAAGCTGAACCACTGGGACGAATATATCCTGGGTGTCAACTTTAACCCGCCGCTCAGCTTAAAGCTGGAAAACCAGCCCGATTCGCTGCTGATCTTCCACAATTCTTCCGATGAAGAGTTTGAAGAGAGCATGAAAACCATTGTTGCCCAGTTGGAAGCCGCTGTGGCCAACCGTGTGGAGATCCCGCGCACCCGGTATTGATACTGTCTGTTTTTTTATTCCCATTGTGCCGCTTTGGCATGATGGGATTTTTATTTGCTGTCTGAAACTGCTTTAATTGCTTTTACCGCCGGGGTATGTTATAATCTATTCTGTATCAATCTGCAAAGCAGGGCGCTGCTTTGCGGCAAAAATCAACAGCAAAAGGGGCAGGGCATATGGCAAAGGATCTTCTGGTCGGTTCCACCGGTTTTGTGGGGGGCAACCTGGCGGCAAAACATGCGTTTGCGCGGTATGCCATTCCACCGATATTGCCGCGCAGTTCGGTGCCAAGCCGGATCTGTGCGTGTACGCCGGGGTGCCCGCCGCCATGTTTTTGGCGAATGCAGACCCGGATGCCGACCTTGCGTGATGGCCGCCGCGCGGGAAAACCTGCGCCAGATCGCCCCCAAACAGCTGGTGCTGATCTCCTCCATCGCTGTCTATGCCGACAGCAGGGGAAAGGACGAGCAGAGCCCCATGACACCGGACGGCCTGCCCGCCTATGGCCGCAACCGCCTGCAGCTGGAACGATGGGTGCGGGAGGATTACCCCAATGCGCTGATTGTGCGGCTGCCTGCCTATACGGCATTGGGCTGAAAAAGAACTTTTTGTTTGACCTGCACACCATTACCCCGGCTATGCTCAAGCCGGAAAAATATACCGAACTTGCACAAAAATCCCCCCTGGTACGGATGGCTATACCCTGGCAGATAACGGCTTTTATAAGCTCAACGGTGCGGTGGATGCCGCGGCCCTGCGGGAATTTTTTGCGGGCAATGATTTTAACGCCCTTGCCTTCACGGATTCCCGCAGCCGTTACCAGTTCTATCACCTGGCCCGCCTGTGGCAGGATGTGCAGACCGCGCTGCAAAACGGCCTGACCACCCTCAACCTGACCACCCCGCCCGTTACGGCGGCGGAGGTTTACACCACAGTGACCGGCAAAGCGACTGGCAGAACGAGCTGCCCAAGCCCCCGTTTGATTATGACCTGCGCAGCCGGCATGCTGCGCTGCTGGGCGGGGCAGACGGATACCTGTGTACAAAACAGCAGGAGCTGGATGAGATCTGCGCCTTTATGCGCGCATGGAGGAACTGAGGATGTCCGAACTGAAACTTGCAATTTCCAATATTGCGTGGGATAAAGCGGATGACGAAGCTGTTTACGCTGCCATGCAGCAGAACGGCTTTACCGGGCTGGAAATTGCCCCCACCCGTATTTTCCCGGAATATCCGTATGAAAACCTGACCGGAGCCGCTCTGTTCGGCGGCTACCTGCTCAACCGCTGGGGGTTCCATGTACCCAGCATGCAAAGCATCTGGTACGGCCAGACCGGCAATATTTTTGACCCCGTGCAAGCCGAAGAATTGCTGGATTATACCGCCGAGGCGTTCCAGTTTGCCCACACCATCAACTGCCCCAGTCTGGTGTTCGGCTGCCCCAAAAACCGCCGCCTGGACCCGCCGCACACCGCGGCGGAGGGTGATGCCTTTTTTGCCAAGGCCGGTGCGCTGGCGTCCCACTATGATGTGGTGCTTGCCATTGAGGCCAACCCCCCCGGTATACACCAACTACCTGAACAATACAGCCGATGCTTTTGCCATGGTCAAACGGCTGCAAAGCCCCGGCCTTGCGGTTAATCTGGACCTTTCCACCATGATCTCCAACGGCGAGCGCTGCGGGATTTGTGGATGATATCAAATACGTCAGCCATGTTCATATCAGCGAGCCGGGGCTGGAACCCATTGTTCCGCGCCAGGAACACAAAGAACTTGCCATGCTGCTGAAAGCCGTTGGCTACAGCGGCGATGTTTCCATTGAGATGAAGCGGACGGATGTGGAAACCGTCCGCAAGACCCTTGCCTATATTGCGGAGGTGTTTGCATGAGCCTGCAGCCAGTGCCGATCCAGAATGTTCCCGGCGTGCCGGATTATACCTGCACCGCCTTTTTGCCCAAAAGCAGCGATTACTGCCTGCTGATCCCCGTCATCAATGAGGGCTCCCGCATTTTGACCGAGTTGGGCCGCGCCCAGAAAGCCGGGGTGGACCGTTTGGTGGATATTGTCATCTGCGACGGCGGCTCCACCGATGGCAGCATGAACCCCGATACGCTGGAGCTGTACGGGTGAACACCCTGCTGGTCAACCGCCCCGGCAAACAAGGCGCCCAGCTGCGCATGGGCCTGCATTTTGCCCTGACCTTTGGCTATAAGGGCGTGCTGACCATTGACGGCAACAATAAGGATCCATCGAGGATGTTCCGGAATTTGTTGCCAAGCTGAAAGAAGGCTATGACCTTGTGCAGGGCAGCCGGTTTATCCCCGGCGGTCATGCCATCAATACGCCCAAAACGCGCTATGCGGCGGTACGGCTGATCCATGCGCCAATCATCAGCGCGGCAGCCCACCAGTGGTTTACCGATACCACCAACGCTTACCGCGCCTACAGCCGCGAATACCTGACCCACCCCGATGTGCAGCCGCTGCGGGATGTGTTTATGGGGGTACGAGCTGCTGGCCTACCTCAGCATTCGTGCCACTCAGCTGGGTCTGCGCGCCTGCGAGGTCCCCGTGACCCGCGCATACCCGGCATCCGGCAAAACGCCGACCAAGATCAGCGGCTTTAAGGCAACAGCAATCTGCTGCAGGTGCTGTTTGCCGCCGCAACGGGCAAGTATAACCCGTAATCGGGCAGGGGTGCCCGGCATAGTAATAGATTATCGGAGGTCCTGTGCATGACAGTGGATAAAATCATTATTGGTGCTGGCCTGTATGGCCTGTACGCAGCCCAAAAGTGCGGCGCGGCAGGCCAGCGGGTACTGGTGCTGGAGCGGGACCCCGCCCCGTTCATGCGCGCGACCTATATCAATCAGGCCCGCGTACACATGGGCTACCATTACCCGCGCAGCTACTCCACGGCCATCAAGAGCGCACATTACTTCCAGCGCTTCTGCCGGGATTATGATTTCTGCCTGCACACAAGCTTTGACCAGATCTATGCCACCAGCGCACATTTCAGCTGGACCAATGCGGCCGAATTCCGCCGCTTCTGCGCCGCGGCCAAGATCCGCTGTGATGATGTTGCCCCGGAGCGCTACTTTAATAACGGTATGTGCGATGGCGCATTTTTGACCACCGAGTATACTTATGATGCCCAGGTGCTGAAAAACTGGTTCCTGGAACAGCTGGCAAAGCTGCCCAATGTGCAGGTTCTGTACAGCCATAAGCCGGACAAAATTGAAAAAGCCGGCAGCGTGTGGCGGGTAACGGCAGGGGATACCACGGTGGAAGCACCGTTCATCCTGAACGCAACCTATGCGGGCGTGAACGATATCCACGCCATGCTGGGCCTGCCGCCGTTCAAAATCAAATACGAAAAGTGCGAGATCATCCTGTGCACGGTGGATGAGCGGCTGAAAAATACCGGCATTACCGTGATGGACGGCCCGTTTTTCAGCCTGATGCCCTTTGGCCAGACCGGCCTGCACAGCCTGACCAGTGTGACCTTTACTCCCCACGAAACCAGCTATGATGCGGTAGCAACCTTCCCCTGCCAGCAGCAGAGCGAGGGCAAATGCAGGCCGGGCAGCCTGTATAACTGCAACGAATGCCCGGCTAAGCCGCAGAGCGCCTGGCCCTACATGAGCCAGCTGGCCCGCAAATACCTGAAAGAAGAGTACGGCTTTACTTATCAGGGCAGCCTGTTCAGCATGAAGCCGATTTTGAAAGCCAGCGAAATAGATGATTCCCGCCCCACCGTGGTGCGCGTGATGAACACCGAACCGATGCTGGTCAGCGTACTTCCGGCAAGATCAACACCGTGTATGACCTGGACGAGGTATTGAACGTATGAGTGTGACAAATAAAGAAAAAGAATTTTATCTCGGCTGTGGTCTACCTGCACAACGATGGTGCCCAGGCCGTGCGGTTTTTTAAGACGCTGAACGCCGTGCTGGACCAGCACTTTGAACAGTATGAGCTGGTTGCCGTGGATGACGCCTGCGCCGATGATACCATCCCCACCCTGCGGGACTGGGCCAAAGCGCTGGAAAAGCCGCTGACCATCCTGCACCTGAGCCTGCACCAGGTCGCGAGACCGCCATGAACGCGGGCCTGGATGCCGCGATCGGCGATTATGTGTATGAGTTTGACTCCACCCAGACACCGTACCCCATTGAGCTGGTGTTTGAAGCTTACCGTGCCGCCATGGCGGGCAGCGATATTGTATCCGTCTGCCCGCGGTCCACGGCGGGCAGCAGCAAAATGTTCTACCGCGTGTTCAACGGCAACAGCCATTCGGCTTACAAGCTGCGCACCGATGCGTTCCGCCTGGTCAGCCGCCGCGCCATCAACCGCGTGCATGCTTCCAGTGAAACGCTGCCCTACCGCAAAGCGGCCTATGCAGCATCCGGCTTAAAAATGACCGATCTGGAATTTGATGGCCGCTTGACTGATAATTCCGGCGGGCGCTTTGCCCTTGCCATGGACAGTCTGGCGCTGTATACCGATGCCGGGTATAAGCTCAGTGCAGGCATTGCCATCGTGATGATGTTCCTGGCGCTGGCGGAGCTGGCCTACACGCTGATCATTTTCTGCGCCGGGCACCCCATTGAAGGGTGGACCACCATGATGTTTGTGCTGACCCTTGGCTTTGCCGGGCTGTTTGCTGTGCTGACCATCATCATCAAATATCTTTCGCTGCTGGTGGACCTGGTGTTCAAAAAGCAGAACTACCTGATCGAGAGCATCGAGAAAATCCAAAAGTAAACCCTGCACAGGCGGGGAAGGGAGGGAGCCACCGCATTGATGCAGCAATATGACCAGCGCCGCCTGCGGCTGTTTGCGGTGGTGCTCTTTCTGGGAATCATGGCGGCCAACCTGGGGCGCTACACCCAAATCACTGGACTTAAGATCTGCACTGACCTGAATCAGTTCCTGTTCGGTTTCCCCACGCACAGCAGAACGTTCTTTTAACTCTTTCCCTGCAGCTGCTCCTGTTTCTCTGCAATGATCTTTTATCCTCTTCC
>ENA-OQHY01000665-OQHY01000665.1-human-gut-metagenome-genome-assembly--contig:-NODE-665-length-18581-cov-5.341606_pt1 | contig 18581 bp, 20 predicted proteins | sample MGYA00242570_ERZ504733 | MGnify/ENA primary metagenome ERZ504733 (study PRJEB26092, sample SAMD00036219) | human gut metagenome | host: Homo sapiens | study: EMG produced TPA metagenomics assembly of... | reverse complement strand
AACCGGAAAAAGATCCAAAAGCAATTGCCGCGGCAAGGAATGTAAAATCCGGAAGCTATCCGAAATGTCTTCTTTGCCCGGAAAATGAAGGATATGCGGGACGTGTTAATCATCCGGCAAGGCAGAACCACAGGATTATTCCGATCATGATCAATGATACTCCTTGGGGCTTCCAGTATTCTCCGTATGTGTATTACAATGAGCATTGTATTGTATTTAACTGCCAGCATACTCCAATGAAAATCGAGAGAAATGCATTCATTAAACTGTTTGATTTTGTAAAACTGTTTCCGCATTATTTCCTTGGATCTAATGCAGACCTGCCAATTGTAGGCGGTTCGATCTTAAGCCATGATCATTTCCAGGGTGGACATTATACATTTGCAATGGCAAAAGCACCAATTGAGCAGCATGTAATACTTCCGGGATTTGAAGATGTAGAGGCTGGAATTGTAAAATGGCCATTATCTGTGCTTCGTATTCGCCATAAAGATTCCAACCGTTTGGTAGATCTGGCAACACATGTGTTGGAAGTATGGAGAGGCTATACCGATGAAGAAGCATTTATTTATGCTGAGACCAATGGAGAACCACATAATACAATTACACCAATTGCACGTAAAGTAGGTGATACCTACGAACTAGATCTAACATTAAGGAACAACATTACAACAGAAGAACATCCGCTGGGTGTGTATCATCCGCATGCAGAATATCATCATATTAAGAAAGAAAATATCGGTCTGATCGAAGTTATGGGACTTGCAGTTCTTCCGGCCAGATTAAAAGGTGAGATGGAACTTTTGGAAGAGTATATTCTCGAAGGCAAAGATATTTCTTCAAATGAACAGATTGAGAAACATGCAGAGTGGGTTAAGAAGTTTCTTCCGAAATATCCGGAAATCACAAAAGAAAACATCCATGGCATTCTTCAGAAAGAGATTGGAATCGTATTTACCCATGTTCTGGAAGATGCAGGAGTATACAAATGTACGACCGAGGGAAGAGAAGCATTCATGCGTTTTCTTGAAACATTATAAAAATTGAAATAAAAGGATTCTTTAAAAAATGGGAGGTAAGTGAAACCTCCCATTTTTAAAGGAAGATGATGAAAAAGGTGTGAAACTTTCCTAGGCTTTTCTTTTGGATGTAAGAAGAAGTAACAGTGGAACAAAAATAAAGATCCTCCATAGTGCAGGAATGGTGATATTGTTTCGGAATGTAAATGCACTGCCAGAAGAATCTGCCGGTATGTAAATGCGAAGATCTACAGTACAGGATGAACTTTCATCGCGTATATCTAAAGGAAGCTGAGAATGATATACTTTGTCTTCATGGGTGAATTTAACAGGCAGTGCCCAGTAATAATGACGCGGACTACCAAAATTATAAAGATAATATCCGTCTGCTTTGATTAAATTTGGATTTTCATGGTAAAGAAAATAGTTTTTATTGGCATAAAAGAATGTCCCGCCCATTAATAGAAGCCAGATCAGCACCAGTGCAGCTTTATTCAAAAAAGGACTATCAAATACTCTTTTCAAAAAATCCCCTCCTGTCAGATAAGGACATTTTATCAAATGAACCAGGAAAATTCGATAGAAAGAAAAAATTTATTATTATGAGAACCGATTTGCTTGTATCTGTATCTAATTAGTGTAAAACAAACACGTGTACAATCGGCCGGACAGAAGGAGAAAACAGAGAAGCGATTTTGTATAGAAGAAAATAAGTGAGATCTGATTAGGTGCTGTCATGAATCAGTCTAGGATGAAAAATCCCTGACCGGTCACGGCAGCCTTTTTTTCCTGTTTTCAGGGTTCTGTTCACAGAGAAAAAGGAAAGTGTCTGAAAGAACCCCAAAAGTGTTAAATGTGAGATAAATGATGATGCGGTGTTTCTATCCGTAAAAGAACAGCGGAAAAATGTTTTGTAGAAATCAGCTTACTGTTTGTAAAAGAAAATGGTTTTTTCAGCAGTCTTGGTTATTTTTTATTAAATCGGAGATATTAAAATCAGACGATTTAAAAAATTTGTCTGAATGCTGTTTATCGTTAAAAACAGGGGGCATGGATGGGAAAAAGAAAAGAGATAACCAGTAAGGATAATGGAAAGCAAAAATGTGGATAATAATCACTGTCATCATAGTGTTCTTTGCTATGGCTGGCTATGCAGGAATGTCTTATTACTATTCAGACAGATTTTTTCGGGGAACAACGATCAATGGAATTAACTGTTCTGGAAAAACATCGGAAGAGGCAGAACAGGCGGTTGCAAAAAAAGCAGAGGATTATCTGCTGGAAGTAAAGGCAAGAAATCTGAAATCACAGAGTATCAATGGAAAATTGATCGGATATCGTTATGTTTCGGATGGCAGTATTTCCCAATATCTGGATGAACAAAAACCATATAAATGGGTTCAGGGATTTTGGAAAAAGCAAAATTATACAGCCAAGGAAAATATGACCTATGATAAAGTGAAGTTAAAAAAACAGCTGGAAAAACTGGAATGTGTAAAAAAAGAGAATCAGACAGCACCAGAAGATGCTTATGTAGCTTATAAAGATTCGAAGTTTGAAATCGTACCGGAAACAGAAGGGAATACCCTGGATTTCAATGGAGCTTATCAGGCACTGTCAGAAGCGGTTACTGACAAAAAAAGAACCATTGACCTGAATAGCTGTCCGGCTGTTTATGTAAAAGCGGCAGTAATGAAAGATGATCCAGATCTTAAAAATTCATTGGAAGAATGCCAAAATCTGATCCGGACTAAAATCGTATATATATTTGGAGAAGAAACGGTAACATTGGAGGGAGACGAGATCAGAAACTGGCTTATTTTTGATGAGAGAGGACGGCTGCAAAAAAATGAGGATGAACTGAGACAGTGTGTGGCAGAATATGTGGCACAGCTGGCTGCCACACATGATACCGTAAATACAGAGAGGGAATTTTGTACAACAAGCGGACGTACTGTTCAGGTGTATAGTTCCGTTTATGGATGGAAGATCGATCAAGAAAAAGAAATAGAAACCATTATGCAGGAAATGATTGCAGGAGTACAGATAAACCGGGAACCGGTATACGCTATGCGGGCAAATGCACGGGGTATGAATGATATAGGCAGCACGTATATTGAAGTGGACCTGTCTGCACAGCATTTATATTACTATCAGGATGGTTCGATCATTTTGGAATCGGATATTGTGTCAGGAGATATGCAATATGCAGAACGGCAGACACCACCGGGAATTTTTCAACTGTATTACAAAAAAAGTCCATCTGTGCTGAAAGGAAAGATGTTGGAAAATGGGAAATATGAATATGAAAGACCAGTAACTTATTGGATGCCTTTTAATGGGGGAATTGGATTTCATGATGCTTCATGGCAACCATACTTTGGAGGAAATCGTTTCCGAGAAGGTGGTGGATCCCATGGATGCATTAATCTTCCGGCGGACAAAGCGGCAGAACTTTATAATAGGATAGACGAAAGTGTGCCGATTGTCTGTTTTTATTAAAAATGGGCAGGATATATAGTTTTATATAGAGGTTTGTTTATAAAATGGAAGATCTTAATTGGTCTTCTGTTTTTTTATAATTATCAGCAATAATTTCATGGAAGAAAAGTGTGTATGTTCCGTCCAGATATGGAAAGAAGTCTTTGACCATTTTGACCGGCAACCGAAAAAAATCGAGACAAATGAGAACTATTCGATTGATGAAGATGCAAAGGAAATCTTGCAGGAGAAAAGCAAGAGGATGCTGGTTACAGAAGCAAGCCGACAGGAAATGTAGCTGAGCGAAGTGACTTGCCTAAGTAAATTGAAATGGAAATATGGCTGATAGTGTGATATGATTTGAATGGCAAAAGATATTTTAAGGAACAGACATATTAGCGTTAAGTTTGCTAAGGAGAATAATATGGAATGGTTTGGAATTGCAGCATTATTGCTGCTACTTTGTTATTCGGCGTATCCGGGAAAAGTAAAGCGTTTGGAAACGAAAGTAAAACGATTGGAGAAAAAGCAGAGAGGAGTGGCATATATGTCAAAGCTGATTAATGATCTTGTAGGAAAACAATGTATTATCAGATCAGAGTTCATTTTTAGTTTTGCGGGAAAAACTGAATTATCCTGCAAGATAATAGACGCAGATGATGAATGGATAAAAATTTGTTATACAGAGAAAAAAGATAAGCAGGTAGTTAAGCTGATGCGGATTGAAAATATTGAATCAATAGAAGAACAGTAAGTTCTATTTTGGAAATTCAGAGGAGTAAAGAGCATGGATTATAATTTACAAAAAAATCAAAATGCAGAACAGACTTATCATTCTATTCGTAATTCTATTGTGTCTGCACAACATCGTTTAAGCACAGCGGTAAATTCTGCTATGGTAACAACTTATTGGGAAATTGGAGAACAGATTTTTAAAGCATGTGGAGAAAATGATCGCGCAGAATACGGAAAGAAATTATTGGAATATCTTTCTGAGCAGCTGACAGCAGAGTTCGGAAAAGGTTTTGATAAATCGAATCTTCGTAAGATGAGGCAGTTTTATTGTACTTTTCTAATTTGAGACACACTGTGCCCTGAATTGAGCTGGTCACATTATCGTGCCCTGATACGTATAAATGATGAGAAAGCAAGAACAAATGCAATGTAGTCTTGGGATTTAAAAAACTATACTATAGAAAAGCGTTAGAGGTGGCAGCGGGAATGAAAAATAAAATTTTGGTGATAGAAGATGACCGCGCAATTTCAGAATTGCTGTGCATGAACCTGGAGGCAGCAGGGTATGAGACTGTGGCAGCGTATGATGGGGAAGAAGCCCAGAGGCTGCTCTTATGGCAGGAGGACGCGGACCTGGCAGTAGTGGATATCATGCTGCCGGGAAAAGACGGGTTTGCATTGATGGAGGATTTTAAAAAGAAGGAGCTTCCGGTGCTCTACCTGACTGCAAAGGATGATGTGGCTTCCAAGGTGAAGGGATTAAAGCTGGGTGCGGAAGATTATATGGTAAAACCTTTTGAGATGCTGGAACTTCTGGTACGCATTGAGAAGGTGCTGGAGAGGACGGGACGGGCCAAGAAAGTCTTAACGGTCCGGAACATCCTGGTGGACATGCAAAGCCATCAGGTCTACAAAGACGGGCTTCCGGTAAGCCTAAAGCCAATGGAATATGACCTCTTTGTGCTGCTCCTGCAAAATAAGAACATTGCGCTTGGAAGGGAAGAACTGTTAAAACGGGTCTGGGGAGAAAACTACCTGGGAGAAAGCAGGACGGTGGATGTCCATATCGGACAGCTCAGAAAAAAGCTGGAACTTTATGATGAGATCAGGACGATCCCGAAACTTGGATACCGTCTGGAGGAATAAGGATGAAGCTGTGGAAACGAACGGTACTTCTTATGCTGGTAACGCTATTATGTGCCTGATCCCAGTGGGAACGCTAAGTCTTTATATCACAGGAAAACGAAGCCTCAATAATGCTGCAGAGACCTACGGAAGACAGCTGGAAAATGGCAAGATACTCCTGGAACAATTTTGGGATAACAGCAAATATGAGCAGATGTCCGAGACTGGAAAGCAGGCTTATATGGGCTTTCAGTTCCAGCGATGCTGTGGGGAAGGCATGGCCCTGATCGACCGAAAAAGCAATGCCGTCATTGAAAACCTGACAGATTATAAAGTGGTGGGGCTCGAAAACTTAGGCTTAAAGGATGAAGGAAATCCGTATGCCTACAAGATACAGAAACTGGGACAGAAATACCTCCTTCTCCAGATGGAACCATTATCCAGACCGGAAGGATACGAAGTCCTCTCTGTCCGGGAAGTCACAGGGCTTTTTGCAGAGCTGAGACAGACCGCTGTCTGTTTTTGGGGAATTTATCTGGCTGTGTTCCTGATCGCCGGCCTTTTTATTTATATGATGATGCGAAGAACTGTGGAACAGATGGAGAAACTACAGGAAGTGGCAGAGAAACAGGAGCTGCTCATGGGGGCACTTTCCCATGAAATGCGTACCCCGTTAACGTCCATTATCGGGTATTCGGATACCCTGCGCCATGTAAAGCTGAAAGATGAACAGAAAGACCGGGCACTGGAACATATCAACCGGGAGGGAAAGCGCCTGGAGGCTCTTTCTGGGAAGATGCTACAGATGCTGGGGCTTTATCAGAACCATGCCATACAGATGGAAATGACCATGGCAGGTGACCTTTTAAACCATGTCATAGACATGGAAAAAGAACAGGCAGAAAAGAAAGCGGTGCACCTCAAGATGGAATGTGAAGCTTTTTCCATGAAAATGGATCCGGCCTTGATGGAAAGCCTTCTGATAAACCTGATCGACAATGCCCTAAAGGCTACGGATGCCGGTGGAAGCATTTGGGTAAAGGCTTATGAGAAAGCTGGAAAAAAGATCTTTGAGGTGTCGGATACCGGAATGGGGATCCCGGAGGAAGAACTGGGAAAGATCACAGATGCATTCTATATGGTGGACAAATCACGAAGCCGAAAAGAAGGCGGATCCGGACTTGGCTGGCACTCTGTGTGAAGGTGGCAGAAATCCATGGCGGATGCCTGAAAATCGAAAGCAGACAGAGAGAGGGGACCACGGTAAGAGCCATCTTCTGATTTACAATTTGTTTACATCTTGATGAATACATCGGCGAAGCAATATGGTACTCTTTTCTCATAAGAAGAGGGTACCTTTTTTAATACCGAAAGGAAAGGATGGAAAAAGGATGAAGAAAATAAAAATGTTTATGGGAGCCGTTCTGTGTATGAATCTTTTGACATTATCCGGATGTGACCATGTTGTCCAGTCTGCTGTTGTGGAAGAAAAGGATCAGACAGAACAGAAAAAAGAAGAGAAAAAGGAGACAGTTCAGAAAACCGTTGCCGAACAGGTACAGGCACCGGAAACATACCAGACAACGATCCAGGCAGATCTAAGATCAGCGGACCGGGAGGATAAAGAAACCCCGATGAATTTTACCCTGACAGCGGATGCACCGGTAAAAGTGCCGGATGTAGATGCAATCTGTTTAAAAAAGGTAAAAAGAATGGCGATTTCTGAAGAAGAACAGAATAAAATAAAAGACACATTCGGAAAAGGACAGTCCATGCAGGAAGAGAAGAATGAGAACGAACAGGCGGGGACATATACAGTAGATGGACTGACCTATCGGTATTCTTATACACAGAGTAAGCAGGTATCGGATGTGGAGGAACTTGGATTTCAGATAGCGAAGTTTAGCTTTGACGATTGTGGGGACATGACCCTGGCATCAAGTGAGAAAAAAGAAAGGGAAGAACGCTTTCAAAATTATATAAAGGCAGGAAGCGGGAAAGTGTCTGAAAAGGAAGCAAAGGAGAAGGTTTCAGGTCTTGTGTCCGGAGACTGGGAGATATTTGAAAGTTCCTCAAAAGCACTTACTGAAGGAAACACTACCCTGGAAAAAGATGACTTCATTTTTGAACGGATGATAGACGGGGTTCCGGTTAATTATGTGAGGGAAACCTCTTTGCCTGTTAATGAACAGGCTCTTGAATGGGAAAACGAAGATGGAACACTTCATGAAGGACAGTCTGAAGGATGGGAAAATGAAGTACTGACGATGGACTTTTGCAGTGGGACACTTCAGAGTTTTCTGCACCGAAATCCCATAGAAGCATCGAATGCTTCCGATGAGAGGCTGTTCTTACTTCCTTTTGATGAGGTCAAGGATATCTTTGAAAAAACGATCACTTTGCAGGTCATGACAGAAGACAGGAATCGGCTGATCTCTGTCGATGGAGGAAGTCACTACCGTTATCCGTCCATTGATGCACAGAGTGCGGAGATAACCATAACAAAGGTACAGCTGGGTTATATGTGTATGCCAGACAGTGAAGGCAGCGATACCGAAGCAGTCCTGATCCGGTGTGGGATTTTTATGGAACCTGGACAGCCAAAGAGCCAGAGTATGAGTACGGAAATGGGGATGATGGACCGGTCATAGGAGACGTGACGATGGATGATGCAGGTGTTCCACTCCTTACGATCGATGCACGGGATGGAAGCGTAATACAAAGGATTCAGGCTGGATGGGCGGCTTCTATGGGTTCCAAGGATATAAAATAGAGTGTGAATTTCAATTTCTAATCAATGATGACCGAAAGACCTGGAATTTCAGGTCTTTCTGCTTTACAGGAAAAAGAAAAATACGTTATACTTTTCCTATAGAAAAAGGTTGGAGGAATATGTATGGCAGAAAAAATGGCAGAGCAGATCGCAGAGATTTTAAAAGAATCTGATTATCATACGGTAGAGAAGGCACTGGCAGATTTCCGCAGACCGATGGATGGGGAATTCAGGAATCTTCTGGTGGATATTATTGTGGAACGATGGATCGATACGCCTAAAGACGTACCGTTTTCCTATGCCCGCAGCATTTGGAATCGGAAAGATATAAATAGAGAAGAGTATCAGGCATTGCTGGAGGAAATCCGAAGCTATCCCATCGCACCGATCAACAAGGCAAAGATATCGGATTTTTTATGGGTTGTGGAAAATGATTTCTCAAATGCTAAAATAGCAGAAACGGCTTATTGCGAACACTTGAAGAACACCGGTGCATTTGCAGATCATATCATGGCTATAAACCGGATCTTGTTTATCTCTAAAAAAATGCGAAGCAAGGAAATCAAATGAAGAGGTGCGAAAGAATCTGCTGATAAAAGTATTAGAAGAGTATGATAACAGCAGCCATGCAAAAATTGGATATTTGATAAAAACTGCCATGGAGGAAAAAGTGGATACAGGATATCTGATCCCTTATGTGGAAAATATCTTGAAAACCTACGATGATAATAGCTGCGATGCACCGCTCATTGGTAAGTTTTGTGATCTGTTGGAAGAACTCTATTGCAGAAAAAATAACTGGCAGAAGAAAAAGTGTATTACTGAACCTAAACTGATTGCGATACGAAGACGTAAGATTCAGGCTGTCCGGATGGAGGCTGAATATGCCGGGGGCTCTTCCAAAGGAAATTTAATGAGAAAGATTCACTATTTGAAAGAGGTTATTCAGTTGTTAAAGACCATACAGGGTACGGAAGAAGAAAGAAAGGCACTGTTGCAGGAAATAGCACAGATAGAAGAAGCTTCCCTTTCGGAGATGATGGTATGGAGTGATAAACAGGATGCCAGCGGCATTGTAAAAGAACTGTTCCGCCAACTGGAAGATCTTGATAAAGAAGAGGCATTATGTTATTTTGCTTCATTTCTTCCGATTCCGGTAAGAGAAAAGGTAAAGAATCAAGTATTAAATAGGACTGGGATCCTGAACACGATATTTCCAGCGGCAATCCTTGGAAAAGGAGGAAAATTAATTGCTAAAAGCAGGCCTGTGAAAAAGCCTGATGGAACAATCGATGAAGGTGCGCTTAAGGATAATATGGAGCGGACAGCAGCCATGGAGATGGATTATTTTGCACAGATTCTGGTGAGAAATACGTTTGAATATATTCGTTCCAGATTTGTGATCGAAGAGAGTGATGTAAAAAAGATTGTAGATGTAAGTTGTGCGATTCCGGAGGGGAGAAAAGAATCGTATACCAAGGGTCTTATGTTTGGCTTTTCAGGAGATTTTTTGACGGCGCTAAGTATCCTGATTCCACAGATAGAAAATGCAGTAAGATATCTGGCAGTGGAATGTGGAGAACCTGTTTACAACATGAATGAAGAAGGGATTGAAGAAGTAAAACCAATGCACGCTGTCTTAGAATTGGAAGGAGTAAAAGAAAGCCTGGATGAAGACCTTATATTTGCTTTAAATACGATTTTCTGTTCAAAATTTGGATTTAACATGCGCAACAATGTGGCACATGGAATGCTGGATGATCAGGCATTCCAGAGCTTCAAAGCTTTGTATATCTGGTGGTTTGCACTGAAATTTTGCTATCTATTCTGCGGAAAATTACAGGAGGAGAATAGAAGTAAAATAAATAAAAAGCTGAAACAGCTGATGGAGAAGAAAGATAATATGGATGAGAATTAATATAAAATGGTTGGACGGATGGTATGGTTTCCTTAAAAAGTGTTCGGAAGTACCTGGCAAGCATAGCGTTTGGATATCAAAACGCACTTTGGGGACGGCCTCAACCCCCGGAATGTGTAGCACTGAGAGTAAATCTATAAATATAATATGAATTATAAAAACACTCCAACTTAGTAGTCAGAGTGTTTTTCATAAGCATATATTTTTTTTATAAAAATAGAGAGAAGTATTTTGGTAGTTACGGATTTAAGAAAAACCAAAATTCATGTCCCTGGCATACAATATAGCGCTCCAACCACTCATTAAAAGGAAGGTTAAAACGATCGGTGTCAGGAGCTGGATAACATAAATAATCGTCTCTACCTTCTAATACAGCTTGTAAATCCATGGTTATATCACCTATATCTTGCAGAAAAAGAATGGGAAGATGATAGGTGAATTCTGGATCAGATAAAATGGGTGTATTATTCCAAACCTCTTTTTGATTAAGAGCTTCTTTTAAAGAGTAGATGGTACAGCTGACTAGAGAACTACCCTCTTCTCCACAAAAAAGCTCCATTCCATTTGAACAAGATAAAAAGGCTTTATACGAAGCGGGAAGTTTCATGTTGGGAAAATATTTTTCAAATAACTGAATTTCTTCGGAGGATACAGGTGGGTAAAATTTATGAGTTACTTTTATAGGCTCATCACCTAAATGCCATTGATAGACCCAACCATTATTATCCATCTCATATTTTAAATTTTTGAAAATTCTGTGTATTGCATTTACATCTTCCATTATGTACTCTCTCCTTAATAATTTCTAAACCAAGAAGTTATTGCTCTATGGCTTTCGGTTTTGACGGGCATTAAATTATTAAAATCATTTAATGCACCTCCATATTGTCTTGGGCGTATATGATGAATTTGAACACTTGACCAGAAGGAAGAAGGCTGTTTTCCATATTTTTCTTCATATTGTTTTATATACTTTGATCTTCCATTCCATGTAGGAGATTTCGCAAGCTTTTTCCAAGTGGTGCTAATTGTAGATTCAGCATCTTTTTAGATACGGGATCAACATATTGAGGGAAGATTTGTCCTTTTTTATTTGTTAAAATAGGAGTTATTTGTCCGTTTGCACCAGGATTAGAAGTGCCATCAGCCATAACCGCGTTAAAGGAAGTATTTAATTTCCAAAACATTGTATTAGCAGCGGTAGTAACATATTTAACCTGTCCCTTTCTTATTTCACTACTTTTAAAAGTTACAGTTCCTAAATTTGTATTAGCTGTTACTTGTTTTATATTGGATCCATGACGTAGTGTGAAATGAACAGTGAGAACTTTAGGTTTTTCTCCAATCATAGAGTCTATAACAAAACCATAACGTAATTTTCCGTCAACATAAAGATAATTAGTATGATATGTAAACTCACCGACAACTTCCTGTTCTCTGGAAGCTAAAGAAGAGGCATTTTTTCTATTATGAAGATTTACAGAGTCAGTGCTTAAAGATGTAGCATTTAAAGATAATCCCTCTTCATCATGTAATGAGGATATTTTTATATCAGATTGAGTAATATTTTGATTTGAGGCAAAAACACTAAAATTGACGCTTAATATCAATGTAAGCGATAACATCCACATGAGTATTATTCTTAATTTGTTTTTTTTACGCATAGTTGTCCTCCCGAAAAATATTTAGCTGTCAAATTAGCGCTTTGTTCAACAACGGAGAGCAATTATAGCACGTTTTATGTTTTTTTCAATAGTTTTTTGCGCATTTATAAGATTTGTATAGAGATTATTATGAAAAAACATAATATCACTAGAAAAGTAGTTACAGTAAGAATTGAGTAATTGAACCCAAAAGAGTGTATTTGGAAAGAAAAAAGGTGACGTTGTATATGTTGTTGGTTTTTTAATCTAAATATAAATATAGTATCACTATTTTGAAGTTTTTAGTATAAAATTTTATGAATATATAATAAAATTCATTTATAAACACACTGAATGACAATAAGAATCTTCGGGTTGAAATACAATGTAATTGTCAAAAACGTATGTTCAAATTGAGTATCTATAGTTTTCAGTAAGAAGAGTTCAATAGTAAGTTCAAATATCCATGCAGATAGTAATATCATCAGAAAAAGTGTATAATTACAAGGAAAGAATTCGATGAAAAAATTTATCTATGCAAAAAAGTATTGATGGATTGAGAGGGGATCAGTATGAGGGTTGACAAAACTTGCAAAACTTGTGGATTTGACTCTAATGGTGTGTGTGGTATGTATAGCACATGTAAGGAAGACGAAGAGTGCGATGACTGGGAAGCTTCTTTGGAGTATTATACGGAGATTACGAAAAAAGCACCTTGGTATATTAAGGGACCTTATGATAGATGTAAAATAAGTTATGAAAAATTTCTGGATCTTTTACAACAGGATGAACAGGGAGTCGATGTAGAAATAAATATTTATGATGCGATTGAAAAGGTCTATGAATTAAATTCAGTAGAATTAGCAGGGGTATTAGATGTGTCTATGGGAGTGCTGGGATATGCCAGCACACAAAAAACGATACCAAAGAGAAAAAGACAATTTTCAAGCAGGCTACATATTCCGGAAAGCTTCTTTGATGAGTTTTTATCTACACAACTGGATGCATTAAAGAAATGTAGAGAAGAATTTCGTGATTGTTATGGGGACGAGCTGATAGAAAAATTTAAGCAAAATGGTTATGCTGCAATGGAAGCAAAGATAGAAAAACAAAATGCAGTCGATAAAATAAAAAATGAAAAGTATAGGGAAGAAAACCAGAACAGATATCAGTATAAGGAGAAGACAAAAATGTACCATGATCTATCTGATGATTACAAATCCAGGGACTATGTGATTGCGATAACCTTAAAAGAAGGCGATTATTATGGAAATATATTCTATGAATACAGCTCTGGAGGATATGGCTTGTCTGTGGACATAATGGAAGATATTTTGCAATTTATTGAAAATCTGGATTGTGAAGAAATCAATGAGTTAAACGAGGAAGGTCTCTTAAATAATAATATAGCCTTGCAAGCAGACATAAATGGCAAGGATATTCATTTTGAACTGAGAAATGATGCAGGAGAAAAGCTCGAAAAGACAATCCCGGAAGATGAATTGCAAAAATACATTGTTGGTTATGAAATGATCCGGTGCGATGGACGTGGAATGAAAAAGGAACGCAGAAAATGTGGTTCCTGCGAAAATTTTACACCGATAGAAGGCTGTGCAAAAGGAAACTGTTCTGTTAGAGGTGATATCATTCAGAGAAGCAGAATTATATGTTCCCATGATTATGTGTTGAAAGCAGATAAAGTATTATGTTAAAATCGTCTCGTACTATCAATGGAAAAGATGATTGTATAGATTTACTATAGAAATTAGAATATATAAATTGTAAGGATATATTGTGTGATATTGCACTTTATATGATAAAAACAAGATAAAAACGCAATGCATATTTTTAAGATATGCTAGACTGGTAGGTAGCCCAGCCGTCCTATGTAAATAGGGTAAGTAACCTGCCCCTCCGGGTTGTCCATTCTTTGTTCAATTCATTTTAGGAGGGATTTTTATGGACAAAACAAATGGAAAACTGACGGTATATTTTGAAGAACCATTTTGGGTAGGCGTATTCGAGCGTATTGAGGATGGTAAATTATCTGTAGCGAAGGTAATATTTGGTGCAGAACCAAAAGATTACGAAGTGCAGGAATATATTCAACAATGCTATTTCAGTTTGAAATTCAGTCCGGCTGTTGAAACTGTTGTAAAGGATATAAAAAGAAATCCGAAACGGATGCATCGAGAAGTAAAAAAGCAGACAATAGGGACAGGTATTGGCACAAAATCGCAGCAAGCATTGAAGTTACAGCAGGAACATAACAAACAGGAGCGTAAAGAGAGAAATCGCAAGAAAAAAGAGGCGAAAGAACAGCGAATGTTTGAATTGAAACAGCAAAAGAAAAGAGAAAAGCATAAGGGGCATTAAAAGCCTCTTGGGCTTTAACTCAAATCGGGATTGACCGAGCGCATTGGGCGAGAGATACTTCTTGTTTGAATGGCAAGAAGATGGAATTGAGAGTTTAGAAAATTGGAATTCAAGGAGCATATAGATGAAATTAGCAGATTTAGCAACAGGTTCTGATTGGATAGTGTGGATTGTCTTTGTAATATTTGCTGCACTTTCTATAACTTACTTTCTGGACACGGAAGCTGGTTTATTTCTGGATATAATACAGCTACAAAAGAAGAAAAGGAAAAATATGATGAAAAGAAGTTATGCAGAACAATGGGAATTGGAATGTCTATTATAGCAATTCTTGCATTAATTATGGGCGTGCTTGAAAATATTTTGCCTGCATTTTTTGTATATATTGCATTGGGAATTATTTTGATTGATGTCGCGGTAATTATCATTTTGGGAAACACGCTATGCAGAAAGTAATAACTTCCAGTTAGTTGAGATGTTGCAAAATTTGGAATCAGGAGAGAATAAGAATGATTAACAATTTGATGTATATTGAATTAAAAACGGGATATTCTGATGATGGTCCGGCATGGATTGGATATGTCAAAACTTCAAAAAGTAAGAAAACAATCTATTTTAATGACCATGCCTTTCAGAAAAATATCGGTAACTATGCAAATTATATAGATATTGAGAATGGTGATAAATATTGGATTTCCGGACTGAAAAAGGAAGAGAGCAATCGTCATTGGGCAGGACATGGAAAGATTATGGTTGATCGTAGAGCTGTTAATGAATACCTTTCCCTGATTGGTGAAAAGGAATTGCCATTAAATCTGTTTGAAGTAGTTGATATTGAAGATAGATTTCCGGTTAAAAGAGTAAAAGAATTATTGAATGAGAAGAAATAACAATGCCAGCAGTCTTGCAATATTGAGTTTAAAAAAATTGTGACATTCTCACATATGACCGAGCGCATTGGGCGAGAGATACTTCTTGTTTGAATGTTGGAATGATTATAGGTATTTGTTTTCGGTATGAAAATACCGTTTATTTATTCCAGACATAAGATGTCCGGTTGAAAATTAACGGATTCTCGTTTTATGTCGTGGTAATTTTGGTGCATATTGGTAAGCTGTAAGTGGAAGAGAGGTAGAGATATGGATACAAAAAAGATTGGAGCTTTTTTAAAGCAATGTCGTAAAGAAAAGAATCTTACGCAAGAACAGCTTGCCGAGAAGTTTGGGGTATCTGCAAGAACAGTTTCCAGATGGGAAACAGGAATAAATATGCCAGATCTCAGTGTACTTGTTCAACTTGCTGAATATTACGATGTTGAGATGAGAGAGCTCCTGGATGGAGAAAGGAGCCAGACTATGAATAAAGATATGAAAGAAACACTGGACAAAGTTGCGGTGTATGAAGAATGGGTGAAACAAAAAGCATTAAAGGCTGGAAATCTTGCATTTGCATCAATGTTTGTGATTGGTGTGTTAGCGATTATTATTCAGATGCTATTAATGGTGGATACTCGTTTGGTTTTGGGAGAGATAGTAACTGTCTTAGTAGGAGGAATCCTATATGTAGCTATTATGGTGTATAATGGAATATGGGATAAATGCCTGCCAAAAAGTGCTGCTATATGGCGAAATTTTCTCACCAGTGTAATATGTGCAGGAATTTTTACAGTCATCTATGGTATATGTTTATTTAGAATGGGAGCTACAGAAACACAGATAACACGATTGGCATTGGGATTTCTGATAGGTATTACTATTGTGTCATTTATTATTCTTAGGACCTTAGCATTTATTAATCGAAAAAGAAATCAGAATTCACCAAATGTTCAGGAGAGAAAAGAAACTTCCCAATCTAAGACAGAATGGACAAAGATTTATAATGCACAGAATATAGTAGAGACAGAACAGCTCGTAGAAATGTTAAAGCAAAGTGAAATAGAAGCTTTTTCCCAGGAAGCAGGTGCGAATGTTGCAATGCATGGGGCACCCGGATTTGGAATATATGGCGTGGATATATTCGTGAAAACCGATGATACAGAGAAGGCAGTACAGCTGATCAAGGAGATTAATAACCAAGAGAATGAAGAAATTTTTTGACATTGTCACATATGCGTGCTAATATGATTATAGAAAAAGTGTGCTGCCGATAAACGGTTAGTCCACATACTTAATTGATTGAAAATAACCGTTCAGTTTTGCTGGGGCGGTTATTTTTGTGTCTTGTTATTAACTTTGCCGAATACCTTTGAGTAACGAGGGAGTGAGATATATGGAGCAATTATTGATTGTTGAAGATGATATTGGTTTGAATCAAGGTTTATGCAAAGCACTGAAAGTAGATGATCGGAAGGTTATTTCCTGCAAAGACCTGAAAACGGCGAAGGAGCAGCTGCTTTGCGGCGGTGTATCCCTGATCCTGTTAGATATCAATCTGCCGGATGGCAGTGGGCTTGAATTGCTACGGGAGGTCAAGGAAACCACACCCGGGATTCCTGTTATTCTGCTGACTGCCAATGATACCGATCTGGACATCGTGGACGGACTGGAGAGGGGCGCTGATGATTACATTACCAAGCCCTTTTCTCTTTCGGTTTTGCGGGCAAGGGTGAATACCCAACTGCGAAAGCAAACGTCAAGCCATAAAAATGCACCGATCCATATTGATCTTTTTCACTTTGACTTTGAAGCAATGACCTTTTATGTGGGAGATTCAAAAGTGGAATTGAGTAAAACAGAACAAAAATTACTGCGTCTGCTTGTTGAAAATCGTGGTCGAACCATGACCCGTGGAGACCTTGTAGACAGGATCTGGACAGATGGTGCTGAATATGTGGATGAAAATGCTTTGTCTGTTACAATCAAGCGTCTGAGGGATAAGCTTGGGGCACAGAAATACATTAAAACCGTCTATGGAATCGGTTATAGCTGGGTGACAAAAGATGAATAAAACCGGCATTGTGATCATACTGCTGTGTTCTCTGGCGGCGGCAGCTGTTGTATTATGGGAGCGGAGAAAGGTCAGAAAAACGATGGAAGAAATCGAAAGGATGCTGGACGCTGCCATGACCGGTTCTTTTTCTGAAATCACTTTTGATGAAAGCCAGCTGTCTGCTTTGGAAACAAAGTTTGCACACTATCTTTCTGCCGCAGAAGCATCTTCTCGAAATATGGCACAGGAAAAAGACAAAATCAAATCCTTGATTGCGGACATTTCCCACCAGACGAAAACGCCGATTGCAAACCTGCTGTTATACAGCGAGCTTTTGATGGAGGAAACTCTGCCTGCATCGGCAAAGGAAAACGTGGAGGCACTGTACAAACAATCGGAAAAGCTACGATTTCTGATTGATTCTCTCGTAAAACTTTCCAGACTGGAAAATGGGATCATTTCACTTTCCCCTCAGCAAGCATCACTTCAGCCGCTGCTTGAAAGCGTAGTAGAACAATATGCCGCCAAGGCTTCTGGAAAAGGATTATCCATATATCTGTACGATACAGATATTTCCGCTACATTTGACTTCAAATGGACAGCGGAAGCACTGGCTAATATTGTAGACAATGCCATCAAATATACGGAGCATGGAACAATCACGATTTCTACCGTAAATTACGAAATGTTTACAAGGATCGATATATCGGATACCGGTTCAGGTATCCCGGAAAACGAGCAGGCAAAGATATTTTCCCGTTTTTATCGTTCAAATGCTGTTCAGGAACAAGAAGGGGTTGGCATCGGCTTATACCTTGCCCGACAGATCATATCCGGCGAGGGTGGTTATATCAAGGTTGCTTCCGTTCCGGAAAAAGGAAGTACGTTTTCCATATTTCTGCCGAAATAACAACAATTCTATCAAAATTGTTAGATTTCATTTTCCGCAGGAAAGAATGTGGAAAGAATCTTATGCGATAATCTGTATGTATCAAAGGATCATTTCCTTTCATACATACAGATTTTTTCATGGAGGTACTCATTTATGGAGGTTTTACAGGCAAAAGACCTGAAAAAAATTTATGGCTCCGGCAATAACGCAGTTCATGCGTTGGATGGAGTTGATTTAAGTGTGAAGAAGGGCGAATTTGTTGCAATAGTCGGCACATCCGGCTCCGGCAAATCTACGCTGTTACACATGCTGGGTGGGCTGGATCGCCCTACAAGCGGCACGGTCATAGTGGACGGACAGGATATTTTCTCCCTGAAGGAGGAAGCGCTGACCATCTTCCGCCGCAGGAAAATCGGCTTTGTATTTCAGAGCTACAATCTTGTTCCGGTGCTGAATGTATATGAAAATATCATTCTACCCACTGAACTGGATGGCGGAAAGGTAAACAAGGCTTTTGTGCAGCAGATCGTGCAGACGCTTGGACTGAGCGACCGTCTGGATGCCCTGCCCAATCAGCTCTCAGGCGGTCAACAGCAGCGAGTAGCCATTGCCCGTGCGCTGGCGGCAGCACCCGCTATCATTCTGGCAGATGAACCCACCGGCAATCTGGATTCCAAAACCAGCCAGGATG
>ENA-OQHY01000664-OQHY01000664.1-human-gut-metagenome-genome-assembly--contig:-NODE-664-length-18590-cov-5.559822_pt1 | contig 18590 bp, 21 predicted proteins | sample MGYA00242570_ERZ504733 | MGnify/ENA primary metagenome ERZ504733 (study PRJEB26092, sample SAMD00036219) | human gut metagenome | host: Homo sapiens | study: EMG produced TPA metagenomics assembly of... | reverse complement strand
TCGTGAACCTGATCGTAGAGACTGTGATGTGTAAAAATGACAAGATCTTGATTGCCAGCAACTGGTATCCGGCATCACTGGTGAAGAAAAAATTTCTGATGCTGACCTATTCACATATCGAGTATGTATTACACTGTATGAGTGGTAACACCACAAAGGTGAAGAACATCAAGAAATATTTATTAGCAGCTTTGTTTAATGCACCGTCAACGATGAACGGGTATTATCAGGCAGAGGTGAACCATGATATGCCAGGACTGGTAAGATAGGAGGTGCACATGTTTATTTTAAAACTTGTTGGGAAGATATTATTACTGCCGGTATGGCTGATCCTTTTTGTGATCGGCTTGGCAGTAAAAATGACAGTACAGACTTATGTGGTTGTCAGAGGAATCCTTGGGTTTATATTCACTTTATTGATCATAGCGACTGCATACTGTTACCATGATTGGGTACAGGTTGCATTCCTGTTTTCGCTGAGTGTTATTCTGTATCTGATCCTTTTTGCAGGAGTGTTCGTAGATACTGTACTGGACATGACAAGAGAACGTATTATTGATTTTATTATATCGTGAGGAGAATATGAAAATGAGTGAAAACAATGATTATATTCAGTTACCACCACTAAAAAAAGACACACCATCTGATGTGGTAGCATTTATGTGGGAGTACATGAAAGTACCGGAGAATTCAAGAGAAAAAGTTAAGAATCTGCTTAAAGATGCAAATGAAAATGGAGTAAAATTAAGTCATCAGGCACCAACCCTGTATGATGTTGTCCCAAAAGAAGAAATTACTGAATTTGAAGAGCTTATACGCAAAACCATAGCTGACATTGTATCAGAAGCCAGTAGCATTGCCTGTTTGGTGTATGTGCAGAAATATGTGAAACAGAAAACTCTTGACGAAATGCTACAAGAATTGCCAGGAGCAGGCCAGTTTATCATTGTCATGGATACCTGGTTCGAAAGACTGATGGCGGAATAATGGATGCTATGATAGAATAAAGAAAACGATTTGAAGTGCAAATCGGAATTTGATGAAGAAGCAAAAATGTATGCATGGGCACCGTTGGGATGTGGTAATTATGCCCCTAACTTTTTTGGGACTTCTGTGCCGGAGGTGGTGGAAGTAAGAGAAAATCCAGATGGTACGGTTACATTAACGGTAAATGCAGTATGCGACATGGTTATCTGTGATGATGCTCTTATTACGCATGATTTAACAGTGAAATTCAAAGAAGATGAGAGTTTTCAATATTTAGGGAATGAAATCCGGAAAGAGGATAGAAACAATGTCCCGGAATATCAGTATCGTGTGAAGGGAGAAATCAAGAATGGTAGTTGAAGAATTTCATGATCAGAAAATTATATATCACTTAAATATAGACGAAGAAGTAAACAATATTTTAATGCATCTTAGTTCGTTAAAAACTATAAAGACTAATAGAGTAATCAAAGGTACAACTTTGGTGGGTGCTTTTTATATCTTTTCTTTAGCATTTTATTCATACTTGTTTCATATATTATTTGCATGGATATTTTTATTGTTAAGTATTGGATTTGCTGCAATAGGTTTAAGTGTAGAAAAATTACAAAAAGTATTTATGAGAGCAATCATAAATAAAGAAAAACAGAAAATGAATAATGAGCGAAAATATGTGTTTTCAAAAGAAGGTGTGGATATAGTCACACAGCTTGGAGCTATCACATAATTATTGGAGTTCAATTTGTTAATAAGGGAGAGATTGAAATCATATTTATTTGGTTCGTAAAGACAATAAAGTTATATTGATCAATAAAAATGTTCTATCTGAAAATGAATTACTGTTGCTTAGAAGTTTTATTCAAGATATAGAAACAGAACAGTTAGAAACGGAAAATAAAATGTCTTTTAAAATGAAGGCATTGGTGGTTGTTACGATGATTACTATTATTGTTTCATTGATATATACTGGCATTAAAATCGGATATCCTTTATCAAATGGAGAGATTTTTCGTTTATGGTTTATAAGAACAGTTCCTATCATACAATTTTTAATTCTACAATGTTTGAATATTATATGGACGTGTGTTTTGTCTAGGACAATAAAGAAGAACAAAAAGAAATCTTTATTGAAAAGAATTTTTTTATGGGCAGTCGGAATAATTGTAGTGCTAACAATGGCATTGGGGATATTTGTGACCATGTTAAATGAAGATTCAGAACATTATAATAGTAATGGAACCGTGATAGTTAAAACTCCTGTGTGGTTAGATAAACCATCGTATAGACTGTATAAAGAAGAAAATATTCTGGTTCTTCGGTTCTTAAGAAATGCAGATGGAATAGATGATATAAATGCTTCAACTACACAGCAGGAATATATAGATAAATATATAGCTAAAAAGTATGGGTATTTAGAGAAAAAATCAGAACATCAAGATGACGATAAAAATGAATCACGTCAAAACGATATGACAATCGAAAGTCAACAAGATTCAAAAAAAATCAAGAAAATAGACGAAGGCTATCAAAAAATATATCAAACCTATATAAAGGAAACTGATGCAGAATATAGAAAAGACTATAATGCAAAGGGGTATAGCTATATTGTTACCTACGAAGATGAAACGCAGATTAGATATCTAATGTATGATCGTGATAATCAAGAAGGAACAAAGACTCAATATGTGTATTATAAAAATATAAAAAGTACAGATGGATCATGGAGTATGATGGATGCTGAAATTTTAGATATGTACCAGTATGATTACGAATCAAAAGAGGTAAAGGATTTACAAAAGACTTCCTGGTAAATTTAAAAAGAGATCCATTGAATATGAATAGTTACTACATCTCTGGAAAGCCTTGATAAGGTTTTTCAGAGATTTTTCTTTTTATTGGCTACATCTGCCAGTTGGCTACTATCTGGGACTGTTGTTCCGTTGATAAGATTTTCAAGTTGTTGTGCGACTTCGGCTTGTTTGTTTGGATACAGATGACTATAAGTATTTAAGGTTTGAAAGAATTGTAGAGCAGATGAAACAGGCACAGGGGATCACGGAACAGTTAAAGGCAGAAAATCAGATGGAATGGGTAGCGAGAATGAACAATATATAATCGTGTGCAAGGGAGATTGTGGATACAGAGATGGTTTATCAATAATGGAAATAAAATGAAGGAGAAAAGGCGGCAGTTTAGAAAGGCTGTTGCCTTTTAGGAATTGTTGTTTATTTGTTGTTTTTTATAAGCTATACTATAAGGAAAAGATAACATTAGAGCCAGAGGTGAAATTTATGAACTATAAAATTTTAATGGTTGATGATGATAGAGAATTGCTAAAAATGCTGAATCAATACTTTACATTGAAGAATTATACGGTAATGATTGCAGAAAATGGCATAGAAGCAATGGAAAAGATAAGTGCAAATCCCGATATTATTTTATTGGACGTAAATATGCCGGGAATGGACGGAATTGAAGTGTGCAGAAGAATCAGAGATATGGTTTCCTGTCCGATTATTTTTTTGACTGCAAAAGTAGAAGAACAGGATCGAGTAATGGGATTGTTGTCTGGTGGTGATGATTATGTTTTAAAACCATTTAGTTTGAAAGAATTAGATGCTAGAATTATTGCCCATTTGAAACGTGAAGAACGTTTACATAGGAAAAAAGAACAAAGGTTTTATGGAGAATTAGTGATTGACTATGCCAGTAAATGTGTACATATTAAAGGGAATGCTTTAGAGCTTACGAAATTAGAGTATGAGATCATAGAATTTTTGTCTATGAACCTGAAATGGTATTTGATAAAGAACGAATCTATGAGAAGATTGGCGGATATGATGCAGAAGGGGACAGCCGGGTGGTTACGGAGTTGATTCGCAGAATCCGCAAGAAAATGAAAATGTATTCGGAACACGAATATATTGCAACGGTATGGGGGAGGGGATATAAATGGGCAAAATAAAAAATCTTTCGTTAAGGAAAACCATTGTTTTGTATATGATAATTAGTTTAATAATTAGTTTTTATCTTTCAGCACTAATTATGCGAATAGCAAGCACAGTACAAAACAACATTTGGTGGAATTATGTAGACCAAGAAGAATATTTTGAAATGGCTGAAGGGGATGGTAGAAGGTATTTGCCAGATGTTCCGAGACCACATTCTTATGAAATGAAAGAATTTGATTATCATGTATCGGAAATATGTGATTTTCTTCAGACATTTACAGTGCTTATCGTATCTGTTGCAGGGAGTATTATAGCGGTATTTCTTTTTTATAAGCATAAACTGAAATGCCCTATCGAAGAATTAGAACTGGCTTCCCGACAAGTTGGTCGAAATAATTTAGATTTCCATATCACTTATGAAAATGAAGATGAGATGGGCGGATTGTGCAAAGAGTTTGAACGAATGAGAGGACAGCTGGCAGAGAATAATCAACAGTTATGGAAAATGCTTGAGGAAGAAAAGGCTTTGCGGGCTGCCATTGCACATGATATACGTTCTCCGCTCTCTGTGCTGGAGGGGTATCAGGAAATGCTTTCAGAATATCTTCCGAAGAAAGAGATAAACATGGAGCAAGCCTTAGAAATGGTAAATGAAAGCAAAAAACAGATTGAACGTATGGATATCTTTGTGGAAACTATGCGAAAGATGAGCAGTTTAGATACAAGGGAGTTAGTAGCAGAAGAAATTACCAGTAAACAGGTAGAAATAGACGTACGGGCAGAGATGAACGTGTTTAGGAAAAAATTTGGAAAGCTATATGAATTAGAATGTTCGGAAACAGAAGAAAAATTTTCAGGAGATAAGGAAGTGATTTTAGAGGTTATAGAAAACCTTTTGTCAAATGCCTTTCGTTACGCCAAGACAAAAGTGGAAATGGAAGTGTTTCTTACCTGTTCTGAATTACAGATCAGAATAAAGGATGATGGAGTGGGATTTACAATAGATAAGCAAAAGGCAACAGAGCTTTTTTATCAGCAAAATGTGAAAGACAGTTTGAAACATTCAGGAATGGGCATGTATATCAGCAGATTGTATTGTGAAAAGCATGGTGGTCAGTTACTGATAGAAAATGAAAAACAGAGTGGAGCTGTAATAACAGCAGTATTTCATCGGATTGCATGAGCGGTCCGATTTTTTTATGCTGTTGTCTTTTTGTTGTGATTTATATTTTATGATGTCTATAACGAAGGAAAGGAGGAATACGTATGATTGCTATTTTTAAAAGAGAGATTATGAATTATCTAAAGCGACCGTTATTTTGGGTAGGTGTTCTGCTTGTGATTTATGGTGTGTTTAATGCGACAAGTCCATATTTAACCACACATTATCTTACAACGGGGGAGAAAATCATCAATGATCAGTCCAACACTTCGGTTGAAGGAGAAGTGTATGAGGGCTATATTCCAGCCACGCCTGAAAAGCACAGAGAGGTATGGCATGAAAAGGTAAAAATAAAATTAACGGATGTGTTTGGATTGACGGATTCAGAAGCACAGAATGTCATTGAAAAGCTGGAAAGCATGAATTTAAAAGAGGCCTATGCGTATTTGGAGCAGGAATATGACTGGTACGGGGCAAGGTATTTATACGAGGACAGTACGTATTATAAGGGAACGGCAGAAGAAATCAACGCATATCTAGATAAAAAATTGGAAGATAAGACATTTTCTTTTTATTACGCAAGAAAATTTGCTGATTTTGCGGGTCTGTATATGGTGTTTTTTGCAATTATTATGTTGGCGGTTTTATTTTTACAAGATACAAAAAAGCATACTTATGAATTGTTGCATACAAAGCCTGTGACTGCCGGGAAGTATGTAATGGGAAAAGTGAGTGCAGGATTTACAATTTGTTTGCTTGTGCTAACTATTTTGAATATACTGTTTTGGGTATTGTGCCGCATCTATACAAAGGATAGTGGATTTGAAGTGCGACTATGGGATTTTGTGGCTTCTACGGTACTTTATATATTGCCTAATATGCTGATGATTGTGAGTATATATACATTGATTTCACTCATATTTAAAAATCCACTTCCGGGTGTACCACTTTTGATTCTTTATATGGTGTATTCCAATTTGGGCGGAACTAATGCAGAGGGAGTTTACGGATATTGGGGCAAACCTTTGGCAATCATGGTACGATTTCCGGGGCAGCTTTTTGATACGACACCGCCCCCGATGGCGCTCTTAAATCAAAGTTTTCTTATTATTGTATCGGTAGTAATTATACTGATTTCGATACAGATTTGGAAGCGGAGGCGAATATAAATGAAGAAGGAAATGAAGATTGTTCTGCCATTTTATAAAATTGCTTATGCAGTATCCTTTGTTGTAATTTTAAGTGTGATTCGTGCAGTTGTTTTCACGTATGAAATAGGACTATCCATAGAGCCGCCTTTTGCGATATTGACTGCTGTTTTTTGTGCAGATACTTATGTGCAGGAAATTACAAGCAACCGTTCCGAAGTTCAGAGACTGTATCAGATAAAAAAGAGAATCTATTCTATTATACAGAGACTGATGATACAGGGAACTTTTTTGCTGCTGCTCGCTGTTCTTGGATATGGATTGTTTTTTGCGTTTCAGAAACCAATTACACATCCAGTAACAGAAAGTGAAATACTTCAGTTTATTACCTGTTTTGGGGCGATTGTAGTAACTATTTTCTTTTGGGGAATATTGGCTAATACATTGTCTATGCTTTTTCGCAATATGTGGATGGGAATTGGAAGCAGTCTTTTGATATGGGTAGCAACAAATTCCACAGGTGGAGATAAACTTTTTGGAGCATGGAATCTGTTTTCTTATTCTTTTAGAGATATAGAAAATACTGCCGATATTACATGGCTGTATGGGAAAGGCTTGTGTATTTGTATCGGACTGATTTTGTTACTGGCATTGCCGAAGATCGTAAGAAAGAGAGGGTAAATTTATGAGTATTCATATTGAGGATTTAACGGTAAGATTTAAGAATAGTGTCACAGCAATCGACCATGCAGATTTAGATATACCGAATGGGATATTTGGACTATTGGGAGAAAATGGAGCGGGAAAGACAACTTTGATGAGAGTTTTGACCACTGTGCTTAAACCTACAAACGGAATGGTTACATTAGACGGAATTTTGTATAGCGAAGGAAACTATGAAAAAATCCAAAGAAAGATAGGGTATTTACCACAGGAAATTGAACTGTATCCTAATTTGACGGTTCAGGAGTGTTTGGAGTATATGGGAGATCTGGCAGGTGTTCCGAAAGCAGAATGTAGAAAGCGGATAGATTATTATTTGAAAAAGACCAGTCTTATAGAACATCGTAAGAAGAAAATGAAGCAGTTATCAGGCGGTATGAAGCGACGGGTAGGATTGGTGCAGGCGCTTTTAAATGAACCGGAATTTTTAATTGTGGATGAGCCAACTACCGGTTTAGATCCGGAGGAACGTATTCGCATCCGCAATTTGTTAGTAGATTTTTCTGAAAACAGAACGGTTTTGTTTTCAACTCATGTGGTAGAAGACTTAGCTGCCACCTGCAATCAGCTTGCAATTATGCATAAAGGTCGATTTCTGTATGCGGGTTCTATGAAGAATTTGACAGAAGAAGCACAGGGGAAAATCTGGATTTGCAAAGTACCTGATGAGAGAAAAGCAAGAGAAGTGGAACAGAAGTATCGTATTACATCTAACAGTATGTTGAGGGGGGATTGCAGTTAAGAGTGATTTCTGAAATACAGCCAGAATTGGAGTGTATGTCAATTCCTGCAACGTTGGAAGATGCTTATATTTATGTGACGAATCAATACGAGTAGATAAAGCACCATCTGATGCTTTACTACCAGTTGCACGTTGTTCGCTTTGAATATTTGTGGAGAAAAAGTATGTATTATTTTGGCTTTCTATAAAACCTATAAACCAGCCATTTATATCCTGCCCGTTCACTCGTCCGGTTCCGGTTTTTCCATAAATTCTCCATTTTCAGAGGCGGTAAGATGGATGGAATTTTTGACGGCATGAATATTAGCAGGAGTAAAGTTGAAGTTGTTTCGATATAAATTTTTCAAAAGTTCAACTTGTTCTACTGGTGAAATCTTTAAGGATGACTGCATCCAGTAGGAAGAGAAATCTCCGGATATATTTTTATTGCCATATCCTATTTGCTGAAGGTATGAATTTATAGTGGAAGATCCGAGCTGCTTGTCGATTGATTCAAAATACCAGTGTATATATCTTTTAAAAGGTATATGATTAAGAAAAACGGCAGGAGGTATCTGAATGAAATCACATAAATATTGGTCTATCGGTGCACTGATTACAATGCTTGGAACTTTTTATACAGGTTATAAGGGATCAAAAGAAGGCCATAAGTACTTTGCAGCAAGTTCTTTGCTTTGCATGATTATGGCTATTTATACAGGACACAAGATGATTTCTGGTAAAAGTAGGAAGAAAAAAGAAGTTTCAGTAGAGAGTGTTGAAGATTAAAAAACAAAATATTTTAATAAATAACGCCGGTGCGGGATTTGATATCCAGTACTGGCGTTATTTATTCTACAGGGGCTTGGGGGTGTAGCCACCAAATATACTATTCGTTTTCTGCTTCGGCAAGTTTGAGAGCTGACAACGAACGCTTTTGTTATTTTCTAATCACGTTCGTGACACAAAATTCCATTCAAAATGATTAATTTCCAGCTAACACAATCCGATTTTTGTTAGCTGACAGCTAATCAAAATTACCGGTTTGCAAACATGGGTTTTAGAAAGTCCAGCTAACATTTGGGTTCCACTCTGTTGTCATCCCTTATTTGGGATGTAAATCAGAGAAAAGACGGAAAAAGAAACAATCTCTCCCAAACCTGCAAACATAAATTAGCTGAAACAGTAGATCGAGTAGGAGGCGGCTTTCGCCGCGACCTCTCACACCACCGGACATGCGGTTCCGCATCCGGCGGTTCAGTTAACTTAACATCTTGTTTGACAAAAATATTCCTCTGCTGAGAGTAACCCGAACTTTTTCAGACGTGCATTTGACATTGCATAGCAAATAGTTTCTGTACGACAAACCCGAGCATATCCATGGAACCCTGCCGCACTTTTTGCATTCTTTTTACTAACACCCAGTTTTACCAGATTTTTATATCTGGTTTTAGGATTTTTCCAATGTTTCCATATGCACATTCTGAACCTGTACCTAATAACCGTATCGAGTCTTCGGGTTGCTGTAAGAATTGAGCCAATTTTAAAGTAATTGATCCAGCCTCTTACCACTTCCGCTATCTTTTGGGCTTTATATGAGTTACTTACACCCCACTTGCGGCTCGTTAATTTTCTGACTTTCTTCATTACCTTATCCAATGACTTTTTAGGGACTTTTATCTTATATTTCTTTTCTTGAAACTGATAATAGAAGGCAAATCCCAGATATTGTATTTCTGTGGGTCTCCCTATTTTACTCTTGCCCCTGTTCACTTTCAGCCGCAGAACATTTTCAACATACTTCGTGACCGATTCCATTACCCTTGCCGCAGCTTTTTCGCTTTTGACAAAAATAATACAGTCATCTGCATATCGTGCAAATTTAAGTCCTCGGCTTTCAAGTTCCCAATCCAATTCATTGAGCAGTATGTTAGCGAGAAGTGGTGAAATATTTCCCCCTTGTGGGGTTCCGATTTCTGTTTCTTCTATCTGTTCTCCAACCATAACTCCACTTACTAGAAATTTTCGGATTAGCGAAAGTATTTTTTCCATCCTTAATCTCTTTGTTCAAAACAGATATTAACTTGTCGTGTTCTACCGTATCAAAAAACTTTTCCAAGTCAATATCCACGACCCAGTTATATCCTTCATTCATGTATTCAACTGCTTTTAATACTGCCTTCTGTGCACTTTTTCCGGGTCTGAATCCATAGCTGTTCTCATGAAATTTTCTTTCATATATAGGTGTTAATACCTGTGCAGCTGCTTGTTGTACCATGCGATCTGTGACAGTTGGAATACCAAGTTTTCGTTTGCTTCCGTCTGCTTTAGGGATTTCCACTCTCTTTACTGGCATTGGTTTGTATGACTGATTTCTTATACTCTCTCTGAGTTGCTGGCCATTTACTTTCAAATGAGAAAGCAAATCGGCACATTCCATTCCGTCTATTCCTGCCGCACCTTTATTCTTTTTCACCTGTTTGTAGGCACGATTCATGTTTTCATTTGACAGAATGCGTTCTATAAATATTCCTTGTTCCTCCATGCACTGTTTCCTTTCCTTTTCGTGAGTTCCGACCACTTAGTACTTGTGGTACTCCTCTCGGCATGTGTTTCGTCTAAAACTCTCAATTAGGACGTACTCCAGATGATTAACTGTTCTGTCCTTTGCTCCATCCGGTTTCCCGGACTTCTTCGCTACTATGACATCTGCTGACTTCCTATGATTCGTTGTTACTATGGCTGATGAAACCACTCATAGGATCTCCCCGGTTAAAATACGCTATCTTTCTCATCACCTATCCGCCATGTCTACTACCAGTCCTCTGTTAGCTATTGGACTTCAACTTGTTCAGCAGTCTTATCCGAACTGTAAGCCTTATACATGATTTCTGTCCGTCGGACCAATGGTTTGCCTCAGGCTTCCTTCAGATTCCATCTCACAATGGACACCCTTGCCTTGTTGGCTATGTGCTTCCCGCTAACAGGCGCACTTAGGACTTTCACCTTTAAGAATAACGTTCGCGCCGGGCGAACTGACATCCTCCCCCGCCTACAGAGGCGGGGGCTTCCTTTCGCAAAAAGCGAACCGTCGGTTCTCGTTCGATGACACCACTGTGTCAAGCATAAGCGAGCTATCCCCGTGTGCCCCACGGTTTTTTCTATATTCCTGTCACTGCAGGCTGTACATAAGACGCATACCCTCATTCCGGATATTGACTGCAGCATTGACATCCCTGTCATGGTGTGTACCGCATTTCGGACAGATCCATGCACGGATTCGCAGATCCTTCGTTTCGGTATTCTTATACCCGCATACACTGCACAGCTGGCTGCTTGCAAAGAAACGGCCTACTTTCACCAGCTGTTTTCCCTGTTCTTCCATTTTGTACTTCAGGAAATTCACAAATATCCCCCAGCCGTTATCCAAAACGGATTTGCCAAAGTGCAGCGCCTGTGACATTGCTTTCATATCGAGATCTTCTATACAGACGCAATCATACGCATCTGCAATCTTTCGCGATTGTTTGTGTAAAAAATCTCTGCGCTGGGCCGCTACTTTCTCATGCATTCTGGCAACCCGGATCCGCTGCTTTCCACGGTTTTTGGAACCTTTCTGCATTTTTGAGAGCTTTCGTTGTTCTCTCTTTAATTTCTGTTCCGCTTTTCTGTAATATCCCGGATATTCCGGTTCTCTGCCTTCACTGTCCCTGTACAGTTCCTGCATGGAAAAATCCAAACCAAGAAATTGATGCATGGGCTGTTTTTGTACTTGGTTTTCGTACTCGAACAGAACGCTTGCATAATAGTCCCCGCCCGGATTTTGACTGATGGTGACCGATTTGATCCGGTAATCTTCCGGTATCGCTCTGTGCTGTTTGACCTTCACATACCCTGCTTTTGGAAGCTTCAGGTGCCCATTTTCAAGGGCTACCGTGCCCTTCTGGTTATTCGTTGTATAAGAAGCGCGGGTTTTATGTCTGGATTTGAATTTCGGAAATCCAACTTTCGGATCCCGGAAGAAGTTATTATATGCCTTTTGCAGATTCATCTGTGCATTTGCAAGGGCTAGACTGTCAACCTCTTTCAGCCACGGAAATTCTTTTTTGTACTGCGCCGGGGTATTGTTCCGTTTCTTTTTCGTTTTCTCGTAATATTTGATTTTATCATCCAGCATTTTATTATAGATGAACCGTACACAGCCAAACGTTTTGGCAAACAGTGTTTTTTGTTCCCTGTTCGGATATATCCTGAATTTATATGCTTTGTTTGCCATAAGACCTGCCCCTTTTGCGGCTTTTTTCTCCCTGTGACTCAATATATTTTCTGATGACTTCTATTGGTGCGCCGCCTGTTGTAAGCAGGCAGAAACTCTGGCTCCAGAAACATTCTTTCCACAGTTTCTGCCGTATCTGCGGAAATTCTTTTTTCAGGAGTCTGCTGCTTGCACTTTTATATGCATTTATGAATTTGCTGATTTCTGAATTTGGGTGCGCCCGAAATAAAATCTGGACATGATCTTTATCATAATTCCATTCCTGCAACATAATGTTATACTTCGGTGCAATATACACAAAGATTTCCTTTGAACGTTCGGAAACCGTTTCATCAAAGACCTGCCTGCGGTATTTGACAACAAGGACAAGATGGTAATACAGCAAAAATACCGAATGTGCATTATTGTCTAATTCCATATATGTTCAGCCTTTCTTTTTTTCTTCGACTGATTTTATTATAACGCTTCTTATCCTGTATTTCAATATTTTATGACGGACGCAATTCATCCCCCACTTTAGAAGTCGGGGACTTCTTGCTGAGCATAGTTAAAAACTGAAAATGATACCTTCTATATTGTTTGCGATGAAAAAAGCGTATATCTGGTTACAGAACAACTTCCCATTGATATGGATTTAGCGCTCATTATTGATGACACGATAAATCAGTATAAGCATAAAACTCCTATGCCACTCAAGTCAAAGTTTAAAAAAATTTTTGATGATGCCTGGGGAAAGGCTCATTTGATGCAAATGGAAGATCTGCCGGCTGAAGAAAAATATGCTTTCTCTCTCTTTTACAAAAAGGCAAACGACACCATGACAGATGAAGAGAAAGAAAAAGATGAGTGGAGTTGGGATGATGAAGATCCTGTTGCTGATAAAGCAGACTTTTTGTACAGCTATAAACTCGCTGCTGACGTATTACAAAAAAAACGGTTATAGCTATGAATACGTAAAATTCGTTGCCGAATTAGACCATCACGATGTGCCAACTTTTAAAAACGATCTTGAGTGGTTGTATGACGGATTCTTTTGGCGGAGCACAATGGCAAAGTATATGTAATATCAAATGAGGAAGAAAAAATGGAAATAAGAGAAATGCTTTCTGAATCAAGAGCTGAATTCTCCAGGCAGTATAATATTCCTGTGCGAACTTTGGAAAACTGGGAATCCGGTAAGAGCAGCTGTCCTGAATATGTTCGTCAGCTTCTTGAAAAAGCTGTAAGGGAAGATGTGATGTCACAATAAAAATATCTAAATAGGGTGTACGTTTTTATACATTGTCAAATGGACAATAAAATGTTAAAATAAAGTCAGAGATTCAATTATTGAACAAAATGTAGACCATATCTAAGAAGTTATTTGTACAAAGAGGAAAAAATGAGTAAAGGTAAGAATATTGCTTATGTAAGAGTATCAACGGTTGAACAAAATGAAGCCAGGCAACGAGAGGCACTGGGAAAATATAATATTGATAAGTGGTTTATTGAGAAGGCATCCGGTAAAACGATGAAAAGACCTAAACTTCAGGAAATGCTGGGGTTCATTCGTGAAGATGATGTCGTATATGTGGAAGAATTTTCCAGACTCGGCCGGACTGCATATGATCTCTTAAGTATCGTGAAAAGAATTGAAGAATACTGGAGCAAAGTTCGTAAGTCTCAAAGAAAACTTTGATACATCGACACCGACAGGACGTTTGCAGCTCACCATGATGGCAGCCATTGCAGAGTTTGAGCGAGAAATGATTCTGGAACGGCAGCGGGAAGGAATAGCCATTGCCAAAAAAGAAGGACGCTACAAAGGAAGAAACAAAATCGTTGTTCCTGGAATCGAAGAATACTATAATCGTTATATGACCCGACAGGCAACGAAAACGCAGATTGCAAAAGAATTGAAAATAAGTAGATGTACGCTTGACCGCTTGTTCCGAGAATATAAAATAAGTCAATGAAGAAATGGAGGCGCAATTTATGTATGAAAAAATATTAATATTATTATGGGAAACCAAATCGCCACTTCATATGTTCGGAAAAGGGATTGTTATAATCAATTGAAAGGTTTCATGCAGCATGAATATCCTGGAAAGATTTGTGCTTTATATGGCCTACGAAGAACCGGAAAAACAGTAATGATGTATCAGTATATATCAGAACTATCGGATAAAGACAAAGAAAAAACAGTATATATTCTTTGCCTACGGGAATGTGATATGCTTGAATTGCGGCAGGCAATGGAAGATTTATACGATAAAGGCGTTCGCAACTTTTTCCTAGATGAAATAACGGAAGTTACAGACTTTCAAAAATATGGAAATACTTTTTCAGATTATTTTGCAGCAAAAGGAGCTAAAATCGTTATCGCTGGAACGGACTCATTGGGAATTATGCTTGCGCAATCCGATATTTTATATGATAGGATTCAAATGATACATACATCCTATATTCCTTTTGCGGAGTTTTCAAAACTTATCGAAAATGATTCCGTAGATGAATATATTGAATACGGAGGAACATTAACAAAAAGTCCATATAAAACATTGCAGGCCAGCGAAGAATATCAAAATACCGCTATTGTTGGAAATATTTTACATTCATTGGAGAAAAGCGAAGATGCAAGAAGGTATGGAGCTGCAATAACTGAGTTGTACGAACAGAATGAATTGAAATCTGTTTTGAATAAAATGATTAATAAGTTCAGCTATTACACTACGGTCAAAGCAGTTAACAAGTGTTTTAAAAGTGCCCCGCTGTATTCTACGATCCATAATATTCAAGAACCATCTTATGTGTCACTAATTAACACGGAAGAAGCCAATCAGGCAACCAAGAATGCTTTGGGAATTAAGGATTTGGATGAAATGCAAACGTCTTTAAGTAAGCGACATCTGGATGAACTAAAGAATTACTTGTTGGAACTCGAACTATTTCTCGAAATTCCATCATATATTTCATTGAATAGTGGGGAACGTTCTGAAGATTTAGAAATTTTTATGCAACCAGGTATGATATATGCCCATTCAACTGCTTTGATCAAAAATTTGGCGGATGATTCTATGTGGAAGGATACTTGTGGTATAGCTGACAGAAATTTATTTATTTTAAGAGCAGATCATTTCGTAAAAGGAATTTTACTTGAAAATATAATTCTTGCGGAAACATATAAAACATTCCAAAAGATTGATCTGGATCGTTATTACGTATCACAATTAAGCATCACCTTGAGAAACAACAACCAGCATGTTGAAGCTGATATGATACTGGTTGATAAGCAAAAAGGAGAAAGCTATCTGTTTGAAGTAAAATACTCTAATCAGATCGTAATAGATCAAACAAAGCATTTAAGAAACACTGATTTTTTGGAATATATAGATGAAAATTTTGGAAAGGTGAAAAGCCGTTTGGTACTTTATACGGGAGCTTCTTCAAAACAAAATGATGTACTTTATTTGAATGCAGCAACGTATTTAAAACGACTTTCGATAGTTTCCAATACTCCACGGCCAGAGATAAAACAATTACTTAATGAAAACTGCAATACTTCCAAACCAAATCTCAAGACTACATCAAGAAAGAAACCACGTAAACTATAATGAATAGAGAGCTATCATAATCACATTAACTTTAAAATCCGTGTCAATTATTGACACGGATTTTTTTCATAGACGAGGAGTTTGATTTTTTAATATTTTTCTTTTTAGGTTGATCGGGAGACATATATATTTTTTTTGATTTAAGGATAGATCTTGATTGATGGACTATTAATTTGTTTAATTCAGTTACTCTCCATTTTGGTAAACCGTTTGATGAATCAGAAAATTCAAAGTCCTGTAAATTTCTTAGATCTGATCTTATATCTGGAGTCATTACCATGGCTGCAGTTTCTGAAAAGTCTGTACCGATTCGTGGAATTTTTTCGCTCAAATAGGAATCGAGATCACGAAAATCATCTTCCATTGCGTATGGTAATAAACTTTGATTGTGATCGAATACAGGTGCCATTTTTATCGGTTGAAGAGTATCAGTTTGAAATAATATTCCATAATTTCCTTTGTGACGGTCAGTGTTGACTATAAGGGCATCTAAAACTAGCATTCTACGAAAAGCGTTTTCGCTACCAATAGAAGAAAAGTATTGCAGGGTTTGGGCAATACCGGCTTCTACTCCGATGCATTTATAAGTTGGAGCGAAACCATATTGCTCATTTGTAAAAAGCGGACATTTAGAGGCTTTTTTTCATGGTAATTTACAACATCGTATGGAACGGAGTCTGGACAAAATACAGCGGCTAGTTGTGAAGCATACATCTCACTGTATGGCTCAAACCCAGCATTCGCACCACCTTCAGACCCTCTTTTCATGAGGAAAATTTGATTGTCTAAACGAGTCCAACACTTTGCAAAAGTTCCATCAGTAGAAAATTCAGGGGAAGCTGTTGAAAAATGTTCACCATATAAACCACCTTCAAAGGCTATCCGAGCAACAACGTCATCGAAAGGATTTTGGAATAACGAAACATTATTCCAGGAAAGATGACTCTTTGCTAGACGAACCCAAAACGTATCATTAAAGTTGCAAGCATGTGTAACTTGAAGGAAGCCTTCTAAATCATAACAGTTGCAACGCTTAAGCAATTTTTCAATGTGCTGGCGATTGCTAGGTGCTCTACGATTTTCGATCCAGTCTTTAAATGTTTTGAAACCAATTGGTAATTGTGAAAATATATGATGAATTTCAAAATATAAGTCATTAAATTCATCTCTTGTACAGCTTACAGTTGCAACAATATTATCTTTATTCATTAATTCATATTCGTTTGTATTAAAATATGATACTGACATTTTTAAATCACCTCCGTAGTAATGGAACTATATTAATTTTATCATTTTCCTCAAAATAAAACAACAACTGTAAATGTGGAAGAAAGCTATTTATTATTTTTTTTTCTGTGAAGCTTTATGCAGCTGTTCTATTTTACGCTGTAATATTTTCATGCTGTCAATATCTGATTGTGCAGCAAGTGTTCGAAGATCTTTTAAGGTCCACTCTTCTGTTCCTGCTGCATCGAGAAAAAGCGCAGCCTGTTCTTCAGAATGGGATGGATCATAAATGTATTCCTTTGCAAGTCTCTCACGTTCAGCCTGTTCTTGAATATCTAGTTCTTCTTTGCGTTTTATTTTAGAGTCATGAAAAAAAGATGACCAGCTTATTCGACGTTTAACGGGAATCTGTTCAAGCTGCTTCTCTTCTTCCTGGGCAATTTCATTTTCTTTAGCTTGATATACTTCCAACTGCTTTTCAAGTAATGTATTGTTGCCGTATAAAATATGGGCTATTGCATTTTTCTGGTGCGGCTTTAATTCAATATCTGGCGTCATGCCAGGAAATGTCAAATGAGAGCCTTCATATTCCCGTGGACGAACAGAATTGAATAGTTCGTTATACGTTTCTACAATCGTATGTCTTCGTTCCAGATCACGGAATATCCAGTCTTTAAACGCTTCTTTTATGTTTTCCTGCTTTTGACTTGCAATAGTCGTTTCTTCCTTATTCAGTACCCTCCTTTCATCAAAGGTATCATAAATTTTTATGTCTTTCAAATTTAAGGTATCTTCCAGCAACTTATACGCAGTTACTCTTGTGGTTCCAAATGTGGTATTTGCAAAAGATCGGGAAGTTTCAGCATTTTTTCCGGCAATGTTCTATGTACTTGTTATATTCGAAAAACTTGTTTTTACAGCACCAGGATCTAATAGATAATGTGGTGTTTGAAAGACTTCCCCCATGAAGTCATCTATATACTTCGGATCAATCCATGTGGCACCAATCCTGATCTCTATCTCTGAGGCATCGAGATTTTGGGGCTGTATCTGTTTAAGTGCCTGCACATTAATGCTAAACTCAGGTTTTGTTTCTGCGTAAGATATTGCAATTTTGAGTTTTTCCCGGACATTACCGCTTAAATATTCATCTGCAGTCTCCCATTTTCCGGTGATTGGGTCTTCAAATATGACACCGCGAAGTTCTTCCACAATTTCTTTGGTATCTTTTCCGGAAAGTTCACTCATATACGGAAGATCAACAACAGCCTTTTCTGAAAGAGATACGGTCAATGCTTCACTGGCTGTGTCAACGCTTGTAACAACTTTCTCCTGCTTAATTGTACGCTTTTGGAATATAGCAGCCTTTTCCTTGAAATTTCCTTCTTCATCAAGGTTTTCTAATGAGCAAATCAGAGAATAACTGGAATCCTGATCAAATGCGATTCTGTTTGCACGCGAATTCAGTATACCGAATTTTGCTGTATATCCATCATACAACGCACTCAGCTTCCTGTCTTTTGTTTAACTATGCTCAGCAAGAAGTCCCCGACCTTCTAAAGTGGGGGATGAATTGCGTCCGTCATAAAATATTGAAATACAGGATAAGAAGCGTTATAATAAAATCAGTCGAAGAAAAAAGAAAGGCTGAACATATATGGAATTAGACAATAATGCACATTTCGGTATTTTTGCTGTATTACCATCTTGTTCCTTGTTGTCAAATACCGCAGGCAGGTCTTTGATGAAACGTTTCCGAACGTTCAAAGGAATCTTTGTGTATATTGCACCGAAGTATAACA